>Ga0182030_10024988_pt1 | contig 10919 bp, 12 predicted proteins | sample 812S3MmetaG_FD_121299 | JGI IMG/M metagenome (GOLD analysis project Ga0182030, IMG submission 121299) | Permafrost microbial communities from Stordalen Mire, Sweden - 812S3M metaG (Illumina Assembly) | ecosystem: Environmental > Terrestrial > Soil > Wetlands > Permafrost | place: Sweden... | reverse complement strand
CTCGCCTGTGGACAGCGCAGAGCGCTGACCACAGGAAAGCATCAGCACCAGCGTGAACTTAACGATGCCAGAGAAAGGGCTTCAGCGGAAGGAAAAATTGAAACGATGTCGCCGTACCCCACACTTCTCGAGTTGAGCGGCGATCAAGCGATATCAGAGTCGCACGCGGCATAGCGGCGTTCCGCTAAAGAGGCTTCGTAACGAGCCTGCTGCAACTCCAGTTCTATGAGGCGCTGTTGTTCTTTTTGGCTCTCCATGTGCATTCGCTCCGCTTCCAGCGCAGCCTCGATCGCCATCGGCTCCACAGCGCGGAGAAGCTCTCGGGCAATCGCGACATCGACACGAGACTTGCCGAAAACCACGCAACGGGGCAGTCCCAGCGACAGATTAGGACGGTCGCAACGATAGAAGGGCCGTCCCGGTGGACTGCCTGCGTAGCGTACCGTCAAGCGGCGCCCGCAGCGCCTACAGGTGAGAAGCCCCGTCAGAAGCGCCGTTCCACCCCGACCCGACTTCGCAACGCCCACTTTACCATAGGTATTGGCCGCGAGCTGCTTTTGGTTCCGTTCGAACTCCGCCCAGTCGATGTAGCCCTCGTGGTGATCCTTCAGCATGACTTCCCACTCAAGGATTGCGGCTTATTGCCCGTGGGCGCGCCCCGTTTACATAAAGTCTTGATTCAGCATGTCAAAGAGCGAGCCTAGGCGTCTACCAGCTTGCAACCGGACTTCAAGGCGCTCGGACCAAAGCCCTAATATCGCCAGACGTTCCAATCAAATCAACCTGCATCGGCGATATGCACGGTACTTCGGGACCGGTCCAATATGGCGGCTGAAATCGCTGAAGCGAAATAATCGCCGCCTCCGATCGGCCTAAATTGAGCCGGTCCCAAATCTCGACCGGCACAGTCCTGGCGGGAAAACCCGAGGAGAATGCAAGTCCCGCAGTCGCGCTTTGCTCGATCTCGAAGAGATCAACGCCAGTGATCCGGCCATAGCCGGTTCGGCCCATAGCACCCAGATTACGCACATCACGCAGAAGATCCAGAACAGCAGACGTAATTCCGCAGCCAGTGAACCACACTGCTCGAACGGCGTCGAAACAAGGATAAGCTGAAAGCACTTTCCGCATTGGGCTCATCTCCCCGATCCGGCGCTGCGCCGGCTTCAAATGATCGAAAATGCCGTTAGGAACGGTTTCGTTGACCACATGCTTGATGCGAATCTGCTCTTCAGCCAGAGCGCCAAAGGAGCCAGTTTCAAGGATGGCGGCTGATCCTTGCCAGATCCCCTCATGCTTTTGTAGAGGAATATCAGTCGCTTCCTTGCTTCGACCCACCGCAAGCGCGCCGAGCAAGCCGTCCAGATGCAGCAGGCCACGCAAAGACAAGGGCGTGTCAATCTCGATCCGAACCGCGAAGGACTCCATCATCTGATTTTCCTCTTTTTCGTGGCCATTGCGCTCGCCGCGCCCGTTTTCCTCGCGCCTCCCCTCCTTGGCGCGGCGCCCGTTCCCACGGCTTTTAGGCCGCCGGCGAGACGTTGTTCAGCAACAAAGGGGACTGCAATGGCGGCAGACCCAGGCTCCCCCCCGAAAGCGTCGCGGAATCGTTTCGGTATGGCTCCAAGCAGCGCCGCGGTGGAATGCGGCGATGGCAGCAGTCCCGTTTCTTCGATGACGCTTTCCGGGATCGGCATGCGGGAATCGGCGAACCACATGGTGGCGTCATCGGTTTCAGATCGGATGGCCCGCCCAATGCCCTGGGCAAGCTTGGTCAGCGTGTCGCTGAGCAGCTGCGCGACATTGCCTTGCCCGCCAGGTCCGGACGGAGGGAAGGGAATGCGGGGTATCACCAGGTTTTGGATGAGCCCTGGAAGATCCGCCCCGACCCAAGCACCCGGAGTGATAAGGCAGCAGCCCGGCGTCGCCCGGTAGGCTTCCAAGATTTTTTGAATCGGCGTGCCCTGACGATGAGCTATCGCTGCCGGCAACAGCGGCGCAAGGCGCTCCACGTCAGCATAGGACGGCACAAGCACAAGGGTGCGCCCGTTCGTGGCGCCCGAAGCGTCCATCGCAGCGCGGATCACGGCGACCGAATAGGTTAGGGCTTCCGGCGGAATATTGCCGGCGGCGTCGAGCCTCTGCGCCGGCGCCCGCGGATCTGCGAAGCGGACCCTCATCCTCCCAAATTTTACAGGTTCGATGGCTGTTGTGAGATCGGTCAGGACCATGCCCGAGGAAGGGTCCACGCCCGTCGCAATCTCGATCGCCCGCCAGCGCGAGCTGTTCTGGAAACCTGGCGTGCTGAGAGTCGCCGAGGTCAGAACGATCGTCCGGGCGAGAGGCTCCGAAGATCCGCCACCGCTCCACAAGCGCTTCAAGATGCGCCCTGGGGCGCGGCCCGCCACGCCGATCGACGGAAGCCCCTGCACGCGAGACGTCGTCCAGCGCGGCGTCCAGAAGTCGGTCTCATTCCCAACGACGGCCCGCTGAATTCGTTTCAAGTCGTCGATCCTATCTCTCAGGGCGTCCGCCACGGCGGCCGTATGAGTGCGGCAGCCGGCGGCGACATGAACAAGGTCTTCGAGTTTATTGACGACGCTAGCCAGCAAACCAATGGCGAGGTCGTCGGCCGAGAGGAGTTCGACGCTATCCGGTGTTTTTGGAGCAAGCTCTGTCAGGGCCTCGACAGAACGAATAGCGCTAGCAGCCTTCTCGATCAGCTTGGTCGGATTCTTCAGATGTCTACCGGCGTCAAGAACATTGTCGATGCTCCGATGCAAGTCTGTCATTGACGCGCTGACGAGCGACACCGATGACGCGGCGTTCGCCCATTGATCCGCCTCGTCGACGACCAGCATGTCGAAGGGGTTTTCTTCGGCGCCCAACAGCGCTTTACGCGCAAGACTGATCGCAGTATACGCGTGCGTGGTGATTAAAATGGCCGCGTCCGCCGCCAAGGAGCGGCTCAGATGGTGGACCGCCAGTTCATTGTCCGGCGAGCTGGCCAGAAGGCAAATGTCCTCACGGGCCAGCGGAAATCCCATGGCCTCCTCGATGCGGTCCAAGAGCGACGCCTCGATCAGATCTTGGGCGCTCTCGGAGAGATCCCCGGCTTCGAGCGCTTCGCCGGCGAGGGAGACGGCGCGGCCGCTAGCATCGGCGATCTCGAGATAGGGCTTCCAAGCAGCGCTCGGCAAGCCGTCGTCGCGAAGAAGACTGCCGACTGCGCGCGCACGGGACGGCGAGACGAAATGCCGCCTGCCGCGCATATGGGCAATCCGCGGCCGCTTTCCTATGGCCGCTTCGACGACAATCTGCGCGATTGGGCCATCCTTGTGCAGGATCTGCGCGCCTAGCGAGATCGTATGTGTCGACACCAAGAGCCTCGAGCCGCTTTTCGCGGCGTGCAGGGCTCCAGGCACGAGATAAGCAAGGGTCTTTCCTGTCCCGGTCGCCGCCTCGATCGGCAGGATGCCGACCCGCTGGGTTTGCTGGCGGCTCAGCGCATCCTCGATGAGACCGGCCATGGTTTGCTGCTCGCTGCGCGTTTCATAGCGCAACTTCACAGCCCTGCAGGCCGCCGCCACCGGACCGTCCCAGGCCCACAGGCCGACGCCGGTCGGAATAGCTCTCCACGTCATTGGTTAGCTCCAAGGGGCTTCCAGAGTAACTTTGTCCAACTCCCAGACTCCAAGCGCGGACGTAAGGTAGGGTGAAAGGATCGCCTCGCCTCCGGGTTACCGCCATGGGCGGCAAACCAGCGCCACACCACCAGGCACTTGAGCGCACCGGCAGCGATGACGAAGCACACCCATGCCCACCACACAAAAAGACAAAGATTCTCCAGTACCGTCCATGCGGAAAACGCCAATTCCACAAATAGCAACTCCGTCGGACATAATTGAACCAACAACCTCGCTATATCCTGAGTGGTCATGTTTTGGGTCGAACGAGAGGCCAGGGCGAAGACCGCAAGCCCCACGCACACCGGGATCTTGCACGTTAGCGGCGTAAACGCCGCAAGGTTCAACAGCGCGAAGAATGCCAACATGACTATGTTCTCGGCTTTGTTTTGGGGCAACCATCGCCCGCGGCCGCCGTAGAAAAAGATTTGCGGATCGGTCATGACACATAGCAGCGTTACGATGAATTGCTTCGTCTGCTTGATCAATTTCACGACATTCATGGTTTCAGATTCACATGGTGTCTTCATGCTCCGCGCCTCCTTCTGAGCCTGCTCTTTGAGGTTCGCCCAGGCGACGAAAACTTCAATGAACCGGCGCTCAGCCAAACACTTTTGTCTTGCCGCGAATGCCGCTCTCCACCTCGCGCCAGGCGGTGACTGCGCCCTCCAATGTCGGGTTGGCGGTTTCAATCACGGGCCCGGCGCCTCCGATCGTGACGGCCCCAGCGGCAACCCAGGATCGATTCCGCGACAATGGAGCCTCGGATAGACATTCGATCGCGTAGCGCGCTTCGATCTGCCCATAGCCGGTCGTCTTGCCGCCGCCGATGCGCGGCGTCAGGCTCCACAGTTCCAGGGTCGCAAAAAGAAGCCCTATCTCGGCTGGCGAGCCGCCCACGACTTCGATGCAATGGTCGTACACCGTGCCCGCCGGAGCGGCGTTCTTGGTTGGAATAGGACGCTGGACGGAATGTTGAAATGCAGGAGCAGCTTTAATCGCCTCTACTTCGGCCTGGGCCGCTTCGACCTCTGCTTCCAACGGCTTTATGTCGACGCCTTCGGTTCGACGGGCGCGGCCGAGGATGCGCTTCGTGTCCTCCACCTTGCGGTTCGCCTCCGCCAGGCTCGACACTATCGTATTCTGCCTCGACCAAAGCGCCCGATCCTCGGCGCCGAACAGGTCAGCGAATTCAGGGCGGGCGGTGACGCCATCGCGGCGCATGCCTGGCGGTAGACCTATCCCATCGGCCTGCTGCACGCCTATCGTCGCCTGCGCAACGGCGTGATGAACGATAATGCGCCCGGTAATCCTGGGGTTCGCGGCGCCGAAGAGGCTAAGAAGCGGTTCTTGCTCCCGAATAGACGCGTCAGACCCGAGCTCGCGGCTTTCGCTCGCGAAGCTGAGGCCGCCCAGCGTTTGCCGGTAGAACTGCTCGAGGCTGACTTTGAGGTCGCCCTCCTGACGACCTGCATCGACGCAGAGCGCATAGGCAGTGCTGCGCAGCAGGCCTTTGATCGTCTCTCCTGGGATGACATGAGCCTGGGTCAGCGTCTGATTACGGATGACGTTCATCATGAGCGGCGCGCCCCCCTGCTCGGGGCGCGTGATCAGAATAGGCGAGCGGGCGGTGATGGCGCCCAATAAGCGGATAGTGGGCATTGGCGTCTCGCTTGTTTGTCGATACGGATGAAACTTCGGTGGTCTGGCGCCACTACAGGAGAACTTGACGCAAGAAGGCGGCTTCCGGCGAACCGGGCGACGGTAAAGATCGGAACTCGGCTGGGGTAAGCAGGCCCGCGGCGCGCAGGTCGAGGAAGGCGGCTTGGTCGCGTTCGCACTGGCCATTCTTGAGGTTGCTGGTCCCGCCGGCGCCGGCGAGCCGTTGACGCAGACCCATCAGCTCCAGCAGTTCCTTCTTTCCCACCTTCCCGGCCATCTCGATCAGGCGGGAGAGGTAAGGCCGATTTAGGATCTGGCCGCTCGGACCATTGATCGTGATCTGGCTTGCGTCGACCGTGACGCGGGTTCGGAATCTGGCGTTCTTCTCACATATAATCACCACGAAAGGCGGCCTCGGCGGTTTCTCCAATAAATCCAACTTGGCTGCGCGAATGCAGCCTTTGTCGCTGAATTTAATTTCGACGTCGGAGGGAACCGGCTTGTCCGGCAGCAACTTCGTGATGATCATAGCTCGATGCGGACCGGCGATGATCATGTTGCCGTCGCCCATGGCCGTCATACCCGAGGGGTCGGCGGCAGGAATGGCCGGCTCAGCGGCCGAGGGTCGCGCCGCACGTTTGCGGGTGATCGTCTGCTGCGCGAGGCACGAGGCTTCTCCAGAGCCCGTCAGCCACAGTTGAACCGCGACTGAGCCGCAGATCGAACAAGCCGTCCCGAGCGGCAAAGGCGCAAGGCGCGGCGCCGCGGCGAAATATTGCCCGACATGTTGAAAGAACATCTGCCGGCCCAGTTCGCCACAGGCGAGATCGGACGCGTCAAGCGCATCGGTCATGGTCACGCGTGCTCCCGAGGATCGATAGTCGGTAAAAATGCTCCATAGCCAAACGCCTTCTGAGGCCCGAGGCCGAGCCGCATCCAGCGCTCCACCCCCACAGGATCGCACACGGTGAGAAGAACCGTGGCGTCAACCATCGGGATGACCTCGGACGCAACTCTGGTGCGCTCTCGGCCATGCGCGACCTTCCGCAAGACGCGCCGTCGAGAGAACCGGTCGATGCGCGTTTGCTCGATGCTGGCGAACGGCATGAGATCAACAAGCCGCTCGCGCAGCCATGCGGTATAAGCGCCTTCCGGATCCTCCCGTCCGGCCGCGGCGTCCCGTGAGCGGTTCTTCGTCCGCCGCAAGGCTACGAACCGCCCCGAAAGGGCGAGAGTTTCTCCAGCCTGCAACGATACTTCACGCGTGCCGAGGTAGACGCTCTGGTCGTTGCAGCTTGCGGGCTCATCGCGCCAGCCTATGATGCGTACTGCATCGCGCAGAAAGGCTGCGCGCCAGGGCCGGCATGCCAGCGACGGCTTATCCGCCATCCATGTCTTGACGCAATAATCGAGGTCCGAGGCGACCAGAGGATCGATGCTCATGGTCGCTTCGATCGCGGACTTAATAGGCATGGAGATTTCGGTCAGGTAGAGCATCGCCCCTCTTGTCCGGCGAACCGAACCCTTTAGAATTTCAGTTGTCTCTTTATCCGTCACTTCTTCGAAGCCTTGGCCCGCGCGTCCTCGCGTGGACCGAGATGATAGTGGAGAGAGCGCACCGACAGCCCAACCAAAGCGGCGATCTCGGCCCCGCTGATCTCGCCCGGCAGCTTGCACCATAGGGAGGACGCCTTCTCGATCTTCGCGGCGCGCCTCTTCTCTCTCGACGCTGCGGCGGCCTGGACGCCCGCGCTCCGGCCCGCCGCCGTCTGGCCGCGGCGCCTCTCCTCCTCCGCATCGGCCAGCGCCTCGAGCAACTCGGCGTCGAGCGTCGCGGCGGTGAAGGTCTGGCCCCGATCCACTGCATGCACGGAGGCCTCGCATCGGCCCGCCGCGGCGAGCGCGCGGCTGACATCCGCCATAGACCAGCCGAGCACCCGTAGGCTCGCCACATTGATTGTTTCCGGCGTTCGGCGCGGCGTCGGACGCAGCATCTTCGCCCGCTCGCCTAGACTGTCGGGATCGCGGCGCTTGATCTGCGCCTTCGTCAGCCTGTCCCGGTAGGCGGCTGCCAGATTGACACCGGCGGCGTGTAGAACGGCTTCCTGCTCGGCCATGGTAAGACCAGGCACGCCGTCTCGGAGATATGGAATGGGGCGCACGGGGAAGGAATTCTGTATCTGCATATCCTATTATACATGCAGTTGTGCATCGGATGTGCAGCTTGTCAAGCAGGCAATTCGTTCGATTTCACCCAAAAAGTCCGGCGCTCGCGTCCGATAGTGGTTTCTCGTCGGGAGCAGATCATCCACGGTCCTCGATCTTGATTCGCTTGGGACGTGGATCATTCGGATTTGCCCGCATGCGATGCTCGCCATCCCAGCACCGGCGAGAGGCCGCGGTAGAGGCGGCCAGCGGCCGCGCGAACGCCTGTGGGCGAAGGCCGAATGTCCTGCCACCGCTTACTCTTTCCGGTTTTCTGCTAAATTGCTTGCATGATGCCCATCCGGATCCGGATCGTCCGTCCAGCTGTGGCAGTTGGTCGGCGGAGAGCCGCAAGCGATGGCGCCCCCCAACCGCACCCGTGGCGCTATACAGGCAGAGCTCAGTTACCTCAACGCTGGCCACCTTACGGAGTGCGACAGCCCTTGCAGCGTGATCATCACGCCCGGCGTGATCCCCCGACACATATTGTGAACGACGATTCGAATGGTAAATGCAGCCCTTCGGCGGATAGCGATCGCGGATCGCCGACTTAAGCGCCGCGATCGCTAGACGCGCATCGATCGAACGGCTGATCGCATAGCCCACCACGCGGCGCGACCAGGCATCGATGATCACGGCCAGGTACACGAAGCCCGTCTCGATTGAGAGTAGAGTAAGAAGCGCATGAGCGCTTCTCCTCCCGAACCGTACATGTACCTTTCAGCGCATACGGCTCTCTATTCAAGCTTGGGCCATGGCCATACGCCATCGGAACAGTGCTTTCGGGCTTGAGACCATTCGGCGCAGTTCTTTCCCAACACGGTTTCCGCGTTCATTGATCCCGTAAACGATCCAGGTCTTAGCCTTTCCCGTTTCGGGAACCCGATACCACTTTCGCATCAATGACTTGATGGTACTGCGGTATTTCTGGGCCAACCAGTGCGCCATCCTTCCAGAACACAACATGATCGATGTGCCGAAAGACACGCGTCGTGAAGTCGGTGAGCTTGTAGAAGGCCGCCCATCCAGCCAATAGGCGGTTCAGGAGGCCCCTCATGTCGACCTTGCTATCCGCTTCATCGTCAGCAAACTCGATCACTGTTCGCCCGAATGGCTTTACGACAGTGTGTATTGCGCGCAAGGACACGCCGAGAACCTGATCACGCGGCACAAGACGCAACTGGCTTCCGATCGCACATCCTGTCGTTCCGCCATCGCCAATCAGGTCCGTCTCGTGCTGCACACCGCCCCTTATTGGTTGATGCCCGCCGTGCGTGAAGCCATTCCAAAAGCGCGCGATCTGGCGAGCGCCGAATTCGCGACATTGCGTCTGCGACTGATCAAGATTGCCGCTCGTGTCATCGAAACCGCCAGCCGCGTGCGCCTCGCCTTCGCCGGCTCATGTTCCGAAGTCGATCTGTTCCGCAGCCTGACGGGTGCGCTCATCCCGCTCGGACCATGAAAGCTGGGGCATAGGCCCCGTTCATCCGTCCCTTGCTCTCCAACGCATTTGCAAAAGTCGCGGTTAGCAACACAGTGAAAAAGACCGAATGATCATGTGCACCTCATATCATGAAGCGTGCGCAACACACAAAATCGAAGGCTGCGGTGAATAGGAAGGGCTAGTAGGGTCGCTGGACACCGGTTCATCCGCGCCCCGTGGGCGCGACGTACTGTGGATCGATCGTCAACGGAATATCCTCGGTTCATCTGCGCCCGCGCGGGCGCAACTCTTACTAATAAGCCACCGATTTAGCATGTCAAACAACGAGTAGAAGCATCTATCGATTTGTGGGTGGGGTCAAGAGACTCGGACGATCGCCCAGGGCAATCGGCTGAAGAAGTACGTGACAAACAACTAAAATGCTGAATCTGTCGTGACCGTCTGATTCTCGCCACGGAGAATGGATGGAAAGGTTTGTGGAGGAATTTGGAGCGAAAGCCGAAACCATTGTTTTTCTGGATCATTTTAGGAAGTTGCCGGACCCGCGCCAGCGCGGCAAGGGGCGTGATCTATCGCAGTTTGCGTGTGCCTTCGGAAACAACTCAATCATGCAACGGGAGAACAGTGAGAGCGCTGGGTTCGCAACGATTGAGACAAGCGAACCGAAGGCCGAGCTTTTCGCTTTAGCCGAGCAGATCGACTTGGCCGAAGAGGCTTTTCACAATGCGCTTTTGTGCCGTAAAGAGGCGCAGATCGCCTATTTGCGCGACCCAAGCATTATGACCCTCCAAGCTTTGGAAAAGTCAAAAACAGCCGAGGCAGTCGCGCTGGACATTCTCGACACGAAGACTCGCCAATACGCGCGCTACGACGCTCATCGGGCTCAAGCTGAAGGCGTCCTATGCTTCCACGGACGGCAAGCTCGCCGACAGCATCGTCGGGGACCTCTTGCGACTTTAAACAATGCGAAGGGACCATTCACGCAGCATTGACCACCGCCGCCGGCCCGAAACGTTCTTGACGGCGATTGCCCCCGCTTTCTTCTGCCCAAGCAGGATGACCAGGCGCTTACCGTGTGTGACACCGGTGTAAAGCAGATTGCGTTGCAACATCATATAATGCTGTGTCGTGACGGGAATGTTGACAGCGGGATATTCCGAGCCTTGCGATTTATTGATCGTCGTCGCGTAAGCGAGGACAATCTGGTCGAGTTCGCCGAAGGAGTAGCTGACCAGCCGTCCGTCGAAAGCGATCGTCATCTCGTCGAATTCAAGATCGATGGCTTCGATGTAGCCGATGTCGCCATTATAGACTTCTTTGTCATAGTCATTCTCGATCTGCATGACCTTATCGCCGACGGCAAAGGCCGTCCCGAATTTCTCGGCCTTTGGTTCTCCTCTCGGATTGAGAGCCCGCTGCAGCTCGATATTCAGGGAACGTGCTCCGAGTCCGCCGCGGTTCATCGGACAGGCCAAATATTGGCTATCTCTGCTACTGAAAGCCGGACGCCCCAGCCCATAAATTCGTAAGCTGCCCAATAAGTGAGCGGCACGGGCGGCGACTTGGCGGATTGTGGCGCAATAATTCTATAAGCAGCCGACAGACGGGCCGCCGCGGGCCGCCCGCAAGAGAGGGAACGCCGCGCTGAGTGCAGCGGGAATGGGTCGATGCGTCATTGCCGGACGCATGAAGCGTGTGAATCCAGCATCGGTTTGATCCGAAAGATAACCAGCTTCGCATGATAGAATTTGAACCCGCATTCGCCGGATTACTCATAAATCTCTAGGGCCTGAAGCGTAATTCAGATATCATTTTCAGTAGCTTATTCGCGCATTGAGGCTCCCATGATGACGAACCCGGCGGGTGAATCAAACGATGGGGCACTCAGGCTCGATTTCGACCGCCGCGTGATGCTGCAATTT
>Ga0182030_10024987_pt1 | contig 10920 bp, 6 predicted proteins | sample 812S3MmetaG_FD_121299 | JGI IMG/M metagenome (GOLD analysis project Ga0182030, IMG submission 121299) | Permafrost microbial communities from Stordalen Mire, Sweden - 812S3M metaG (Illumina Assembly) | ecosystem: Environmental > Terrestrial > Soil > Wetlands > Permafrost | place: Sweden... | reverse complement strand
CCCACACCGACGGGGCGCAGCCGTGGCAGCCTTCGCCGACCAGCGAAGCGCAGACCGTCGCCGTCGTCCAGGCGACGAGCGCCGGGATGACCGGTGCCGACCCCGGTGACCCCGTCGCCGCCGTCGTCGCGTGGGAGGCCCTTCCCCCGGACGCCGTCGTCCTCGACGTCGTCTACTCCCCACGGGAGACCCCCTTCCTCGCCGCCGCCCGCTCCCGCGGCCTTCGCCACGTCGGTGGACTCGGAATGCTCGCGCGCCAGGGTGCCCTCGCCTTCGAGCTGTGGCTGGGCATCGCCGCGCCGTTCGACGTGATGCGGGCGGCGCTGGAGACCTGAACCGACTATCTTTGGCAGTGCGTGCCCCGGACTCGCCAGCGCCTCGGCTTCAAGCGCATCGTCCAGCTGCTGGTGTACCTGGTCATCGTGCCGACGGTGCTGCTGCTCCTCGTCGGCATCGTGCTCATGTTCCTGGGGAACGTCTTCAACGTCCTCTTCGGGGTGCTCACGGTCAGCTTCGTCCTCGTGGCCGTCACGGGGATCGTCCTCGTCCTGGTCTTCCTCCGTCGCGAGGCCAACCTCAGCGCGCTGCAGGCCGACTTCGTCTCCAAGGTCAGCCACGAGCTTCGTACACCCCTGACGAGCATCCGCCTCTTCGTCGAGACGATGGCCCGCGCGCGCGGCGACCAGGCGGTGCAGGACCAGTGCCTCGACGCGCTGGGGATGGAGACCGGTCGGCTCACGCGGCGCATCGAGCGCCTCCTCGACTGGGGGCGCATGGAGGCGGGGCGCAAGCAGTTCGAGCTCCACGACGAGACCCTCACTGCGGTCGTCGAGGACTCGGTGCAGGCGTTCGCCCCGCTGCGTCTCCAGCACCCGCTCGTCGAGCTGAAGACCGAGGTCGCACCGGGGCTACCGAACATCTACGTCGACCGGGCGGCTCTCGTGGACGCCATCGGCAATCTCCTCGGCAACGCCGTGAAGTACGGCGGCGAGCCGCCCGTGGTGCTCCTGCGCGCGCGCAAGATCCCGGCAGGCATCGCCATCGAGGTGATCGACAACGGCGAGGGCATCCCGCGCGGCGAGCACCGCCGCATCTTCGACAAGTTCTACCGCATCGACGATCGACTCTCGCGTGAACGGGAGGGCAGCGGCCTGGGGCTGGCGATCGTGAAGCACATCATCCGCGCTCATCGCGGCCGGGTGCAGGTCGACAGCGCGCCCGGGAAGGGCTCGACGTTCCGCATCGTGCTGCCGGTCGCGCCGGAGAAGGCCGAAGCGCTCGCGCACGCGGACCCCGAGGCAAAGCGCGCATGACCCAGAACAAGGCCACGCCGGGCGACGCTCCGAAGCGGTGCGTGCTGGTCGTGGAGGACGATCCGAGCATCATGCTGGGGCTGCGCATCAACCTCGAGGCCGAGGGGTACGTGGTGCTCTCTGCCGAGGACGGCGAGAAGGGGCTCGAGCTCGCGCGCGGCGAGAGGCCGGATCTGATCATCCTGGACGTCATGATGCCGAAGCTGAACGGCTTTCAGGTCCTCCAGACGCTGCGCCGCGAGGGGCTCGCCATGCCCATCATCGTGGTGAGCGCGCGGACGGGCGAGATGGACAAGGTGACGGGGCTCGAGCTCGGCGCCGAGGACTACGTCGCGAAGCCCTTCAGCCTGGCCGAGCTTCTGGCTCGCGTGCGGGGCGCCCTCCGGCGAGGGCCGCGCGCCGTGGAGCCCCCGAGGACGAAGTACGAGTTCGGGGACGTGAGCGTCGACGCGGGGGCGCGAACGGTGACCCGTGACGGCGAGGCGGTGGAGATGACCGCGACGGAGTTCGATCTCCTGCTCTGCCTCATCGAGGCGCGCGGCGTGGCGCTCGGTCGTGAGGACATCTTCTCGCGCGTGTGGGGCCCGAATCATCATGGAACGCCCCGCACCATCGACAACTTCATCCAGCAGCTCCGCGCCAAGCTGGAGCGCGATCCGCAGCGCCCTCGCCACGTCGTGACGGTCCGCGGCGTGGGCTATCGCTTCGACGGGTGATACCTTTCGACGATGGGTGCGCTGCGGCTCGGCCTCATCCCTCGCGGGGACGAACGCGACGACCGGGAGCGCGAGTTCGTCGCGTCGCTCTCCGAGGCGCTGGGGAGCGAGGTCGACGTGCATCATGCCGCGGACTACCGCGTGGTGCTGACGGGGCTCGAGCAGCGGCTCGTGGACTTCGCGTGGCTCCCGCCGCTCGTCGCGGCGCGGGCCGTGCGCGGGCGGCTCGCCGAGCCAATCGCCGTCGCCGTGCGCTACGGCGACACCAGCTACCGGACGGTGCTGGTGGCGCAGCCTGCCTCGCCGCTCCGCACCTTGCACGATCTTCGCGGGGCCCGCGTGGCGTGGGTCGATCGCGAGAGCGCGAGCGGGTACGTGGTGCTGCGAGCGGCGCTGGCGCAGTCCGGCGTGAAGCTGGCCGAGGCCTTCGCCCACGAGCAGTTCGTGCGGAGCCACTCCGCCGTGGCGCGCGCCGTGCTGAGCGGCGAGGTCGACGTGGGCGCGACGTGCGCGCACACCGAGCAAGGGGGGGTGCACTTCGCGCGCTCCCCCTTCGCGGGCGACGAAGGGCTCCCGGCCGGCGAGCTGCGCGTCATCTTCGAGGCGGGCCCCATCCCCTCGGACATCTTCGCGGTGAGGCACGATGTCCCCGCGCGTGTGCGGTCGGCGATCGAGGCCGCCCTCATGCACGCGATGCCCGCGCGCGTCCACGCCGCGGCCCGTGCGCTCATGCACGCCGACGGCTTCGCGGCGCCGACCCAGGAGCACCAGCGCATGCTGGCGGCCCTCATCGCGGCAGAATGAGTGAAAAAGGGAGGTTCAGCGGAGACGCAGGTTCGCGATCGCTCCGTAGACCGCCGGGTCGAGGGCGACGGTGTCGCCGGGGGTCACCGGCGTCGGCAGATCACGCTCCGCCAGGTCCACGACGCTCACCTGCCGACCGGCGAGCGACGACGCCAGGTGGATCTCCGCGGGCCCCGGCATGAGCAGGACACGCAGGATGACGCCGGCCCCCCGGTCCGCGGGTTTGATCGCCGAGATGACCGCCTCCCCGTCGACGCTCGCCAGCGACGCTTGCGTGGGAAGATCGGTGGTGCTCGCCTGCTGGGTCGAGCCGAGCTCCAGATCGATGGGCCTGTCGTAGGCCTGCGCCGCCCGCTCCGCGTCGGCGACGCTCGCCGCCCGCGCGATGCGCCACTCGATGCGGTGCGCGTCGGGATCGCTCCCCGTCCCTCCCATGACGTCGCACTGTTCGCTTCGCGCATCGCGAGCCGCCATGAGCTCCATCTGCCCCGCGGTGGTCATGCGAACGCCCGTGGACTGCCGCAGCAGCACCGCCCAGCCGTCGATCTGCGCCCACGCCACCGCGGGGAAGAACGTCGGAGCGAAGACGTGCTGCTCGGGACGGCTCTGCCATCCCGCCGGCGACGAGGTGGTCATCGGCTCGCCCGCCCCGGCGGTGAAGGCGAGGGATACCGTGCGCGTCGTCGCCTGCGCCGCCGCCGTGGTGACCGCGACATCCAGCCCGCTCGCCCCCGCCCCGAGCGACGCCTCCAGCGTGTACGTCGGCGCGACGAACGCGACGCGCACCTCGAGCGCGGTGCTCTCGAGCACCTGCACCGTGGAGGGCCACGCGGGCGCCTGCAGCGGCGCGAGCGTGCAGGCCGAGCCCATCTCGTTTCCCAGGCGCCACAGCCCGCCGTCGTCCTGGTAGTCGTTGACCGTCAGCGAGGGGCCCGCCATGCCCTCGACCGCGTCGATGGTGAGCGAGGTGAGCGCGAAGCCACCGGCCACGGCGTCGAGCTCGGCGCGGACGTGCGTGTTCGAGAGGACGACTCGCGTGACGTCGCTGCCCGTCGCCGGTGCGCCGTTCGCATCGAGCATCGTCAGGGTCACCGCGGGCGCAGGCAGAGCGGCCCCCGGCAGAAGGTCGATCGCAGTCCAGGACCATGGCGGGACGGAGAGGGCGAGCCGGAGGGTCGCGACCGACGCCGTCGGGCTTCCCACGACCTCGAGCGGTACCGGCTGACCCCCCTCTACCGCGTGCAGGGGCAGAGACACCACGTTGTCGAGGAGGACCTCCACCTCTCCCACGTCGTTGACGGGCGCGCTCGACGCGTTGAAGGCGAGGACGCGGGCGACGGCTCCGGACGCCACGGGGATGCGGGGAAGGAGCCCCTGCGCCACCAGCCCCTCCGCCGACGAGCCGGTCTGCTCGGCCTGCGTGAGGAGCGGCATCTGCTCGTCGTTCACGACGTCGTCCGACGACGTCCCCGTCACGAAGTCGTGGTGATCGGTGCGTGTCAGCAGCTGGAGCTCGGGCGCGGCGGCTGCGACGATCCCCGTCCCCGCGTCACCGAGCACGGTGGCGAACGTCTCCGCGACGAAGAACGGACGCGCGGCGTCCCGTACCGCGCGCTTGAGACCGGGCCGCGTCCCGAAGAAGCCCATGTACGCCGGCGCCAGATCCCCCGAGACGTCCGGCAGCACGTCGCTCCAGTGCGACACGAGCCGGGCGTAGTCCTCGAACGACGCGGCGACCGCCCACGTGCCCGTCCCGGGGTACTGGCGCTGATCGTACCCGTCCAGGTAGTCGATGAGCTGCAGCTTGGGCGACTCGAAGTCGCAGCCCACCGGGACGAAGAGGTACGGCGTCCTCGCGTACGGCGTGTTCTCGGCGACGTACCCGTCGATGCGCGCGTCGGTGAAGGTCGGATCGTCGCCCTTGAAGTCGCCGATATGGCCACCCGGCACCTCGAGGTGCTCGTCGTAGTCGATGTTCTCCCCCTCGCAGTAGAGGCCCTCGCCGGCGATGAAGTGCGCGAGCACGGTGGCGCCCCCGACGCCGTGCCAGGTGAAGTCCGAGCTGCCTATCTGCTGAAGCATCTCCGCGGTGGACCCGGGGAGCGGCGCGATGTCCGGGTGGAAGACCTGCTGGAAGATGGTGGGCGCCCCGTCGATGCGCGAGAAGCCGACGCTGTGAAAGCCCGCGGCGGCGAGCACGTCGGGCACGGTCCCCGAGTGGCCGAACGAGTCGGGGAGCCACGCGGCCGTGGGCGACACGCCGAAGGTGTCCTCGCTGAAGCGCACCCCGTCGAGGAGATCGCGGAAGAGGACCTCGGACTCGGGCAGGAGCGTGTCCGGGCTGGTCATCCCGCCGCCCACGATGCGCAGCGCCCCGCGGCGGGCGGCGGCCTGGAGAGCCGCGAGCTGCTCGGGGTGGGCCTGCACGTGCTGCTGGAGGTAGGCCATCTCCGCAATGCTGTAGAAGGCGCGCGGCTGGGCATCGAGGAGCTGGCGCGCCTGGAGGAAGACGTTCCCGACGAAGGTGTCGTAGTAACTCGTGAACGTCTTCTGCCAGTCGATGTCGAGGTGGGAGGTCTGCGCGAAGACGATCACCTGCTTCGCGTCGTCGGGAACGCCCAGCGCACGACGGAGCGCGAGCTCGTCGGGAGCGAGCGGGTGAGCCGGTCCCTTCGAGGAAGAGGAGGAGCACGACGCGCAGAGCACGGTCGCGGCGACGAGACACACCAGCGCTCCCTTCGCCGAGCCAGCTCTCATCACCCGGCCTCCACGACGACGGGGACACCGTTCAAGATCGACGTCCCGACGATGGGCTCGATGAGGCGGTCGTCGGTGATCGCGTTCACATTGCACTGAGCGAAGCCGTGAGGCAGGGACACGACACCCGGCATGACGTCGTCGGTGATGCGGACCACCGCCGAGATGCGGCCGGTGCGGCTGCGCACCCCCACGGAGTCACCCTCCGCCACGCCGAGCCGCGCGGCGTCCGTCGGGTGGACGAGCAGGCGCGTGCGGTCGGGCCCCTTGGCCAGCGAGGGCAAGCCGTTCATCCAGGAGTTGTTGCTGCGAAGGTGGCGTCGCCCGATGAGGACGAGGTCCCCTCCGCGTCGTTGCTCGTCGACCCAGGCGTCCAGCCGCGGCACGTCGGCGACGAGGGCAGGCGGCGCGAGGCGGATACGCCGGTCCGGGGTCCGTACCCGGTCGCCGCCCGAGGGGACGAGGGGGCCGAGATCGACGCCGTGAGGGGCGGCACGAAGCGCGCGCATGGAGAGCCGCCCGGGTCCGAGACGCAGGAGCAGATCGATCACGTGCTCGGGCACGTCGCGTCCTGCCCGCCGGCACGCGCGATGAAGTGATGCCGGGAGCGTCACCCGCGCGGCGAGATCGCTCAGGATGTCCCAGTCGTCGCGCGTGTCGTCGTCGGTCGTGAGAATGGGCGCGCTGTACTTGGCGACGTTGCGGACGGTGAAGCGAGACAGCAGGAGATCGAAGTTCCCGGTCTCGAAGACGTGCTGCGGAGGGAGGATGTAGCTCGCGTGGCGCGTCGTCTCGTTGACGTAGTAGTCGACCGCCACGACGAGCTCGAGCTCCGCCAGCGCCCGCGCGAGCCGCTCGCCGTTGGGCGTCGTCAGCACCGGGTTCCCCGCGACGCACACCAGGGCGCGCACGCGGCCTTCCCCCGGGGTGTCCATCTCTTCGGCCATCGCCGCGGACGGGAGCGCGCCCAGGAACTCCGGGAGCGCGCGCACGCGGGAGCGCCAGCGGCCCCAGTGGTTGCCGATGACGGCCCGCCCGATCGGCGCGACGTCGGCGGACGGCGTCGGGAACATCACCCCGCCCTCGCGGTCGAAGTTCCCGGTCACGACGTTGAGCGCCTCGACCAGCCACGAGGCCACGGGGCCGAAGGCGTTCTGGCACACGCCCACGCGCGAGTACGCGCACGCCCGCGCCGCCCCCGCGAAGTCGAGCGCCAGCGCGCGGATGGTCGGGGCGTCGATGCCCACGGCCGGTGCGACCCGCTCCGGCGGGAAGCGCGCGGCGAGCGCCTGGAGCTCGGCGACGCCCGAGGCCCGCCAGCGAAGGTCCGGGGCGATGCTCCCCTCGGTGAAGATCACGTGCAGCATCGCGAGGAGCAGCGCCGCGTCGCCGCCGGGGCGAATGAAGTGGTGGCTCGTGGCCCAGGTCGCGCTCTCCGTGCGTCGCGGGTCGATGAGCACCACCCGCCCGCCGCGGTCCCGGATGCCGCGCATGCGGGCGCGCACGTCCCCCAGGCCCATCTGACTTCCGTTGGACGCGGCAGGGTTCGCGCCGAGGACGAGCAGGTGGTCGGTGCGGTCGACGTCCGGTACGGGGATGGACAGCGCGTCGCCGTACATGTTCATGCACGCGAAGAGGCGCGGGTTACTGTCCTGCGAGTTCGGGTCGAAGCGGTTCTTCGTGCCCAGCGCCATCGTCAGCAGCTGCGAGCCGAGAGAAGAGCGGTGGTTGTGGACGACGGGATTGCCGACGTAGAGGGCCACCGCGTCCTTGCCGTGACGCGCACGGATCGTCCGGAGGCGTGCTGCGACGTCGGAGAGCGCCTCGTCCCAGGTCGTGCGCTCCCAGCCGCTCGCCGTCCTCCGCATCGGTGCACGCAGCCGCTTCGGATCGTCGAGCAGCTCGCGCAACGCATGCGCCTTCGGGCACACGTGACCGCGCGAGAGCACGTCGTCCGGATCGCCGCGCACCCCCGTGATCCGCGCTCCCTCGACACGGACCCTCAGCCCGCACTGGGCCTCGCAGAGATTGCATGTGAAGAAGCGCTCGCTCACCGGCTCGCTCGACGCATCGTTTTGCCCCCGCCTCAGCAGGATGACACAAGTCGTGGTAATCGGAGGGCCGGCCCATGGACCAGAACCTCCTCCGCAGCTATCTCGCGACCGTCTACGAGCTCCCCACCGCGAGCGGGCCTCTCCGCGTGTCGCTCGACGGCGACATCGTGGCGGACCCGACGACGCTGCCCGAGCTACTCCAGCGGCCGATGGCGCTCCTCACCGCCTACAACCCCCGGTCGATGCTCCTGCCGCGGAAGGTCAACGAGGCCCGCCACCAGGTGATGCGCGATCTCCTCATCCTCGGCGTCTACCGCGTCGAGGGGTGCGTCGGCTACGAGGAGGACCCCGAGGGGACGTGGCGCGAGCCGTCGTGGCTCGTGCACGGGATGGACCGTGAAGAGGCCGTCGCGTTCGGCCGCGTGTTCCGTCAGAACACCGTCGTCATGTGCCGGGCGTCGCGCCCGGAGATCATCGTCACCGATCCGACATGCGACGACGTGGGCCGCACGTACGTCGGAAACTGGCGCGTCCGCTCCTGATAGGTGGGAGCTCTCACTGCGAGGTCTGCACGCACTTGCCGGTGAGGGTGTTGCACGTGTCCCCGGAGGGGCAGTTCGGACACTGCAGGACGTTCCCGCAGCCGTCGCTCGCCGTGCCGCACTGGATCCCCTGGGCCGCGCAGGACTGAGGAGCGCAGCTCCCGGCGTCGAGCGACCCGCACTGGCCCGAGACGCCACCGCCGCCGCAGGTCTGCGGAGGTGTGCACGTCCCGCACGACGGGATGTTGCCGCCGCACCCGTCACCCGCCGGGCCGCAGAAGATGTTCTGCTGCGCGCAGGTCTCCGGCTGGCACGTGCCGGCCTCGGGGAAGCCGCACTGGCCCGGAACGCCGCCGCCGCCGCACGTCGCCGGAGCCACGCACGTCCCGCAGCTCGCGATCTCGTTGCCGCAGCCGTCGCCCGCGGGTCCGCAGGTGATGTTCTGCGACAGGCAGGTCTGCGGGGTGCAGCTCCCGCCGTCGGGCGCTCCGCACTTGCCCGGAACGCCGCCACCACCGCAGGTCCCGGGAGGTGTGCAGGTGCCGCACGAGGTGATCTCGTTGCCGCAGCCGTCACCCGCGGGTCCGCAGGAGATGTTCTGGTCCTGGCAGGTGATGGGCGTGCAGGTCGGCGGCGTGGGCGGCCCTGGGACGCAGGAGGCGAGGTCCCAGATCATGTACTCGAGGATCTTCTCCTGCGCGGTCAGCCCGGTGGCGTCGCACTCGGCCGGGAAGTTCGTGCCCGGACCGTCCGCGGCGTTCGCGACGTGGAAATCGCTGAAGATGACGTGCCCGCACTGGTTGGTCTGCCCGACGGGCGTATTGAACGTGTAGTGGACGAGCATCTGCGATGCGTCGTTGGCGTCCTTGCCGGAGATCCAGTCCGTCGACTGGAGCAGGACCTGGTTCACGTCGTGGCGCGGGTAGCTGATCTCGACGGTCTGCGGGTTGGGCATCGCGCCGACGAGGTGCAGCCAGTTCGAGAACACCGTCCCCTCGGGGTTGGTGGGCGGCAGCTGCACGCTGAACGGATCGGGACCGTTATCCGAGCTGTGGTCGACGTTCCACTGCGCGGTCGTGTTGAAGGGGTTATTCGTGAACAGCCACGAGTAGCTGAAGTGCGTCGCGAAGAAGTGTCCGCCGCTGTTCGCGTACGTGACGAGATCCGCGAGCTCGGCCGCCGTCTTCGTGTAGCGGGCGCCCCAGCACGGGAAGAGGATCTGGTCGTAGTTCATGTAGGTGCCGCCGGTGCCCATCAGCGCGGCCTCGTTCGTGACGCCGCCGGCCAGGCCCGCGCCGCTGCCCCCTCCGCCCGAGTAGAGGTTGATGCGACCCCCGCCCGTGGCGTTGGTGAACTCGGCCTGATCGACGCCCATCTTGAGGAGGACGCACTCGATCGAGTCGACGCTACCGGTCGAGATGGCCGTGTACGGGATGTCTCCCTCGCTCGAGTTGTGCGGCATGACGAGGTTGCCGAGCGCCGTCGTCACGCACTGCGGGACGTTATACTTGAACGTCCGCCGCCAGCGTCCAAGCTGGATGACGACCGGGATCTCCGCGCCGGGGGGAATGTTCGAGGGGACGTTCTTCAGCGTGAAGGTGCCGTCGAACGCCGTCGTCGTCTCCACCAGCGGGCTGCCCGTCACCTCGGCGCCGCACTGGCTGCACGTGGCGCCCGGGGTGAACGCTTGCAGAGCCGCGTTCGGGATGTAGACGACGACGTTGGGCACCGGGTCCGCCGCGCCGTACTTGGCCGGCGTCCCCGCGATGACCGTCCCGGTGATGGTGGTCGTCACCCCGCCGCCGCACGCGACCTGCTGCAGGCAGAGACCCGTGCATGCGCTGTTGCCGCACACGCCGGGCGTGCCGCCGCCGCCGCACGTGAGGTTGCCGGAGCACGTGGCGCCGCACTGGAGCAGGTTGCCGCAGCCGTCGCCCGCGAAGCCGCAGTTGAAGCCCTGCTTCGCGCAGGTGGTCGGCTTGCAGTTGGGCGCGCCGTCGACGCCGAGGCCGTTGTTGCCGCCGCACTGATTGAAGCCGGCGCCGCCGCAGTACTGCGGGTTCGGGCACGTTCCCGACGGCGGGTTGCAGTCGAGGAGGTTGCCGCAGCCGTCGTTCGCGTAGCCGCAGTCGTAGCCGAGCGCGCTGCACGTCGTCGGCGAGCAGGGAACGCCGCCGTCGGGCTGGAGGCCGTTGTTGCCGCCGCACTGGTTGAAGCCGCCGCCGCCGCAGTACTGGGGAGGCGTGCAGCCCGTGCTCGCGTCGTCGCCGTTGCAGTCGAGCAGGTTGCCGCACCCGTCGCCCGTGTAGCCGCACGTGTAGCCGAGGGCCGCGCAGGTCGTCGGCGTGCAGATGATGCCGCCGTCGGGTCCGACCGAGATGGTGTTCGGGCCGCACTTGTTGAAGCCGCCGTTGCCGCAGCTGTCCCCCGTGGGGCACGTGCCGCAGTCGATCTGGGCGCCGCAGCCATCGCCGTTCATGCCGCAGTTGACGTCGAGCTGCGCGCACGTCTTCGCGGTGCAGCCGCCGTCGCCGTTTCCGCCTGCGTCGTTGCCGAGGAGCGAGGGACCGTCGCCCCCGCTGCCGCTGCTGGTGGCGTCGCCGGGGCCGATCCCGGAGTCCGTGACCGTTCCGCCGTCGACGAAGACGCTCCCGTTCCCCGAGCCGCCGCACGAGACGACGGCGTTGCTGCCCGTCCAGGCGATGACGAGCAGGCATGCCCACTTGCCTGAGTT
>Ga0182030_10024985_pt1 | contig 10920 bp, 9 predicted proteins | sample 812S3MmetaG_FD_121299 | JGI IMG/M metagenome (GOLD analysis project Ga0182030, IMG submission 121299) | Permafrost microbial communities from Stordalen Mire, Sweden - 812S3M metaG (Illumina Assembly) | ecosystem: Environmental > Terrestrial > Soil > Wetlands > Permafrost | place: Sweden... | reverse complement strand
GGACCTGCCTCTCGCCTCGTCGGCTACGACACGGTCCGCACCGACGGCTACGTCCACCGGGTCGGCCAGATCGCCGCCTGGCCCCGGATCGACGTGGGCACGGAGTGGATGTACCCGCTGCTCGCCACCGCCGTGCCGGGATCGGTCCGGACGGTGTCCATGCACCTGGAGGCCGTCTCCACCGAGCAGGCCTTCGCCGAGGTCCGCGATGCTCGGACCACCGGAGGGATGGCCCAGCGCAAGCGGGACGAGAAGGGGATCATCACTACCGAGGAGGAGGAACGCCGGGTCGACGAGGCCCGCTCCCGCGAACGGGAGCTGACCCGGGGGTTCCGTCAGCACCGGATCGCCGGCCTGGTCATGGTGTCCTCTCCTGCAGAGGACACAGCCGCCCGGGCTTGGCGCCACGCCGAGCGCAAGGCCACCGAGTGTCACCTCGACCTCCGGGAACTGCACGCACGGGGTCACGAGGGGTGGGCCGCCACCCTGCCTCTCTGTCGTCTGCAGTTCTCGAGGGGGCTGCTCTGATGTTGCGACTCCCACCGATGTCGGTCACCACCAGGCACTCGGCCTCCGCCTACCCCTTTCAGTGCCAGGCCGGGCTGCCGTTGGTCGGGCCGATCATCGGCCAGGAGGTCCTCGGCCAGGGCATGTTCTGTTACGACCCGTTCTGCCTCTACGAGACCGAGACACTTCTCTCCCCGTGCATGTTGGTGTCGGGGAACAAGGGCTACGGCAAGTCCGCCTTCGTAAAGGCCTACCTCCACCGCCAGGCCATGGCCGGCAAGTGGATGGCCATCCTCGACCCGAAGGGCGAATACCTGGACCTGGCCGAGCGGGACCAGCTCTCGGTCCTGGCTCTGCGCCCGGGCGGACCGGTACGGCTCAATCCGCTCGAGGCCGGGCCCGACGCCGTGGCCATGGACCCATCACCCGTCGGCACAGCATCTGATGATGTCCGGGGTCGTCGCATCGGGGTGGTCATCGCCCTGGCCGAGTCGGCTACCGGTCGCCCGGTCACCAGCGACGAGCGCTCAGTCGTTACTGCCGCCTTGATGAAGCTGGAGCGACGGGCTACCGGTCGTAGAACGCTGCGTGACGGACCGACACCGTCTGCACCAACACTTCCTGGACCAACACTTCGCCACGTGATGGACCTGCTGATGGAGCCGACCCAAGGCATGGCCACCGAGCTCCGCACGGACGCCGTCAGCCTGGCCACCGACGCCCGTTCGGTGGCCCGAGGGCTCCACCGCCTGGTCGAAGGGGATCTGGCCGGGATGTTCGACGGGGAGTCGACGGCCACGGTCGACTGGTCCGGTCCGGGGATCGTCGTCGATCTGTCCGCCGTGCTCCAGTCGCCGGCCTTCTCATCCATCCTGGTCTGTGCCGGGGCGTGGTTGGCCCAAGTGGTGGCGAGGAAAGACCGCCAACGGATCATCGTCGTCGACGAGTGCTGGAAGGCCATCCGTGACGCAGGCTTCGTGGCCTGGGGGGAGGAGACTCAGAAGCTCTCCCGTGGCTATGGCGTCCAGTTCGTCACCATCGTCCAGCGGATATCCGACCTGGCCTCCCAGGCCGACGACGGGACCGCCACGGCCAAACGGGCCCAGGGGTTCGTCACCGAAGCCGAGACCAAAGTGACCTTCAACCTGTCCGGGGGAGAGGCCCGGGCCTCCCGGGACGTCATGGACTGGACCGAGTCGGAGACCCAGCTCGTGCCCCGGCTCCCCCGGGGACGGGCGTTGTGGCGGGTCGGTGAGCACGGCGCCATCGTCCAGACCATCCTGTCGCCCCGGGACATCGCCATGTGCGACAGCAATCAGGCCATGCGGCGCGACAGCAACCAGGCTCTGGGGGGCCACCGGTGACTGTCGGGAAGGCGCCGCGTGTGACCTGGTCACGACTTGGGATCGCGCTCTCGATTGGGCTGGTGGTCTTCGGCGTGGTCGATGCCTCTCTCCCCCATTCCACCCCTCCCAGCCCCTCGGTCTCCCGGGTCGGACCAACGACCAGCCCGAACGCTCACGTGGCCACTGCACGGTCGAAGTCGGGAACGGCCATGCCGTTGCGATCAGTGCCGTTGAAATCACAGGCGGACGCAACGGCCCAATCGGTGGCGGAGCGATTCGTCGTGGCCACGGACACCACCGATCCGACCCACCCCGAGGGCGACGCAAGCGAACGAGCCCTACTGGCGCCTGGTCTGGGTGTGCCCCGCCAACTGACGTGGCCGGAGGCCTGGGTGGCGGAGGGCCGCCGAACGACGGTGGTGCTCGACCCACCCGGTCCCGCCGTCGAGGTGGGTGCCGACCAGGTGGCCGTGGTCGTCACTGGTCGGATGGTCGTGACGACCATTGCTGGGCCGTCCACGGAGGTCCCGGTGGACGAGCGGGTCACGCTGCATCTGATCAAGCCGCATCTGATTACGCAACGGCTCGTCGGAACGACAAGAAGTGCCCCGCGCTGGGTGGTCACCAATGTCGGGACCGGCTCGTGACCGACAACTTTCGGTGTCGAGATGAGCGCCGTCTCACAATGAACGCCGTCTCACGATGAACAGGGTGCTGTCGTGAATGCTGCTGCCAAGTTCGTTGCGATCATCATCGGCCTCTGCCTGCTGGTGACGTGCGCCGTTGCCGGCGGGGCGCCCGCCGCGGCCAGCAACAACCCGTCCTCGGTTGCCAGCTCGACCATCCCCGGTGCCCTCCTCGTCCTGTTCCAACGGGCGTCTGCAGCCAGCCCCTGTGGTGTGCCATGGACACTGCTGGCCGCCGTCGCTCACACCGAGTCGGACTTTGATCCGACGGCCGTCTCGTCGGCGGGAGCCGAGGGTCTCTTCCAGTTCGAGCCGTCCACCTTCGCCGCCTACGACCGACCGACCCCCACTGGCGGAGTTGCTCCGCCCACCCCGTTCGATCCCACAGACGCCACCTATGCCGCGGCCCGCTACCTTTGCTCCCTCGGGGTGGTGGCCAATCCCACCTCGGCCCTGGTCGCCTACAACTGCGGCAATCCCGGCCCTGCCTGCCAGGCCGTCTCGACGGGGTACGCCGAGCAGGTGCTGGCCACCGCGGCCAGCTACACGGCATCCGGGAACACAGCGGCGGACACTACAACGACCTCGGCCGGTGTGCCCACGGTCGTCCAGGCGGCGGCCGTCGCCTACGCCGAATCACAGATCGGCACGCCGTATGTCTGGGGCGGCACCAGCCCACAGACCGGGTTCGACTGTTCGGGGCTAGTCGTCTGGGCCTACGGGCTGGCCGGGGTGGTGGTCCCCCGGGTGGCCAACGACCAGTGGCGGGCCGAGCCCCATGTGTCCATGGACGAGCTCGTCCCCGGCGACCTGGTGTTCTTCGGCTCAGGAAGCTATGCGGACCACGTCGGTATCTACGTTGGCGACGGCGCCATGGTGGATGCTCCCTACACGGGGGCCGACGTGCGCATCGACACGATCCCCCTCGCCGCTGGCGCTGCCTGGGGCAACCAGGTAGTGCTCGGAGCCGCCGACCCCGTCGCTGCGCCGCTGGTCACCTGATGGTGGCGTCCAAGCCGGTCCACCCGGCGGACGCGTGGGCCACGATCATCCCGTTCCGGCCGAGGCGTTCGCAGATCGGACAGCATCCTTCCCTCCCTCCTCCGGAACCACTTCCGTCCGCGGCCTCCGACGATCAGCGCGCGCGACCTCATCTGGTCCCGCGACAGCTCTCACTGTTCGAAGAGAGCACTGCCACATGAAGAGCACGATCAAATGAACCACTCCCGGGGTCCGTTCGACGGGACGTTCGTGGCGTTCCTGGCCGTGGTCGGCTTCGTCATCGGTGAGGGCCTGGCTACCGACCTGGCCGGCCAGCTGGCCTCGCTGGCCTTCGGTTCCCACCATGTCGTGCCCGGCGGCGTGGGAGCAGGGGTCAGTGTGTTCTTGCGCCTGTGGGGCCACCTCGGTGACCCGAAGCTGGCCTGGGCCCCAACAGCGCGCGCCCTTCTTCCGGGGCCGGCGGCGATGTGGACGGCGCTGGCCGCCACCGAGCTGCATTTGGTCGCAGCAACCGTTGTGGCCATCCGCCTCATTCGTCGGGCCCAGGGGTCGCTCGGCGGCCCGCAGAGGGGCGAAGTCAAAGTTGGTCGTGGCGAGGTCGAGCGCCGCATGGGGCGAAGGGCCGTCGAACGACACACCGCCGCCCTCTATGGGGATGCCGCTGCCGCCAGGCGTGAGCCTCTTGCTCTCGGCATCGACGTGACGACCGGGGTCCGGCTGTTCGCCAGGTCGGAGGACTACGTGCTGGCGGTCGGCGTGCCTCGGGTGGGCAAGGGGGAGGGGTTCGTGATCCCCGCCATCCTCCGCCACCACGGACCGGCGGTGGTGACCGCCACCCGGCACGACACCTATGAAGACACGCACCACGTGCGGGCCGAACGGGGTCGGGTCTTCGTGTTCGATCCCCAGGACCTCGTCCCCGAAGCCGAAAAGCTGCGGTGGAACCCGATCAAGGGGTGCGAGGTCCCCCAGAAGGCCATCCTGCGAGCCCGGGGGTTCGCTGGATTCGCCGGGGTGGGCGCGGCCGTCGACGGGGGTGGCGCCTACTGGGAGCAGGTGGCGGCCTCCATCATCCGCTCCTACCTGCACGCAGCCGCTCTCGAAGGCCTGGGCGTCGAACGGCTCCTCGACTGGTCGCGTCGGCCCGCCGCCCGCGAGCCGATCAAGATCCTGTCGCGGAACCCCAATGCTGCCCAAGGATGGGACAAGGACCTCGCTGCCTCGGCCGAGGTGGAGCCCAGACATCGGGACTCGATCTGGGCGACGGTCCGACGGGCGTTCGACTGCTTCGCCGATCCCAAGGTGCTGGAAGCCACCCGTGTCGACCACGACACATTCGACCCTGCCGCCTTCCTGGAGGAGAACGGCACCATCTACCTGATGGGCTCGCCGGGCGCTCAACACTCGGTTGCCCCGATCGTCGCCGCCCTCATCGAGGACGTCGTCGACACGGCACGTCGCAAGGCAGCTCGCTCCCAGAGGCGTCGCCTCGAGTCAGGCCTGGTGCTGATGCTGGACGAGTGCGCCAACATCGCCCCGCTCGGCGACCTGCCCAAGCTGGTGGCCGAACTCGGTGGCCTGGGGATCACCACCGCAGTCATCCTTCAGTCGGTGGCATCCGCCCGCACCATCTGGGGCGAGGCCGGCGAGCGGGCCCTGCGGGACCTCGCCAACATCACCCTGGTCTGGGGCGGACAGAAGGACGTGGCCTTCCTGGAGGAGATCAGCAGGCTGGCCGGCGAGCACGACGATCCGGTGGAGACGGTCACCCACAACGAGGCGGGCCGGTCGAGCTCGTGGACGCCACGCCGGATGCCGGTGCTCCCGACCGGAGACATCGCCAACCTGGCCCCCAATCACGCTGTGGTGGTGTCCCCACACCTCCGGCCCCGGATCACCCACCTTCCATCCTGGCGGGACGACCGGAAGCTCGAGGCGCTGGTCAAGTCGTCCGGTGGCTCTGCGTCGATCGGCGCCGGTCGTGGTTGACTGCGCCAATGGCAGAGCGCGTGGTGACCTCTGGGTCCTTATGGAGGTACTCGTCGGGAGAGTGGACGATCTCCAGGCCGAGATTGGCGACCTGAAGTCGGGGAGGTCTGCTTCAGCGACAACTGGCAAACAGGTACCGGCGACGAGACGGACTCTTCCGACGGAGGGCGAGCCGGTCGATCTGGTCGTGCTGGCCACGTGGGTCAACAGCCTCCAGGTCCGCTACGCCACAGAGTCCGACTGGCTCAAGCCGTGCTGGTGGCGCCACGGGTTCATCGTGGAGGAGCTGGCCGCACTGCGCGAGGCATGGCTCGCCGTCTACGACGCCAGCGAACCGATCGATCGAGGAACTGGACTCAAGTGGCACGAAGACGCCGAGAAGTGTCGCGAGCGCATTCGCAAGACGATCAGCGTCGGCTCCGGCTGTTCCGCCGTGTCCCACCTTCCGGACGATCCGGTCACCAAGGACCCCCGTTGGGCTGAGGAGTTCGCCGCTCTGCAGCGTCAGCGGCCAGGCGACTGTGCATCTCCGGTTGCTTCCAACCCAGCAGAGAAGGGATTGCCGAGAAGCCCTGTGCACTCCTGTTCCCCAGCGACAGGTACTCGAACGGACGTTGATTAGGTACTTAGGTACCATTACACTCTGGGTATCAGGAGGTGGGCACCATGGCTCAGGCACCGATCAAGGTGAACGAGGAGACGAAGGAGCGCATCCGCTACCTGGCGGCCCTGGTCGACACGACCCAGGCCGACGTGGTGGACCGGGCCGTTCAGGAGTACGCCGTCCGCCATGCCGATCTCATCGAGAAGGGCATCGATCGGGCCCGATCGGTCCTCGCTTCCGGCGACGCAGCCCTCGCCGCCCATCTGCTCGGACAGCCGCTCGACGACGTCCAGCGTGTCTCGGGCCGAGCCGCACAGAACAGCTAGCGGAGCCCCAGCCTGACCGACTCGTACCAGGCGATGTCCCCGGTGGGCCAGTCGTCGCGTGCCTCGAAGACCGCCGGGGAGACATGGGCTTCCAGCGCCGCGAACGACACGTCGCGAAGCTCCGGGCGGATGAAGGCCCCGTCCGTCGCCCGGACACAGATCCCACACCAGATCTCCTCGACCCCACCGTAGTGAATGACGAGCACTCTGGCCGGCAGCCAGCCGTCGAGCACAGAGGCACACTCGGTCGAGCGATTGGCGAGCGCACGGTCGACCAGCTCGAACAGGTCCGAGGTCAGTCGACGGTGGAGTCGGAGGACCTCCTCGGCCTGGTCCCGCAAGTGGTCGTCGTCAGTCGGCAGGAGCCGACCGGACGCGTGCAGCTGGGCGATCCATGCGAAGGCGTCATCATCGGACCCGTCCTCTCTGCGACGGACCGCACAGAGCCACACCACCCCGTCATCGTCGATCCAGGTCGCTCCCCGCTCGGTCGACACTCGCAGCCGGTAGACGACAGGGTGGGCGATGGAGAGGATGCGCTTCTGACCGGTCGGTGACGTCGGCGCGATTCGTCGGAGCTCAGTGAGCCACGGGTGGTCGATCTCTCCGAGATCATCGGTCAGCTCGGGCAGCTCGAGGCCGAGGTCTTCGACGAGACATCGAATCGTCGGACGGGCACGTCGGTCGTGAATCATGGCGTTGCCGGATCGTAGCCGTGGCCTGTCTCGTCGCCAGGAGGCAGATCCATCACAGCCCGAAGCCGTCGCCGAGGTCGCGTCCAGAGTCACTGTCACGAGTCCAGGAGAACGGCGGTGGTTCGCGCAAGGGCGTTACGTCGCGCGTGGCGTCGGCCCACGCGGCATCGAGGGCGTCCATCCGATTCCAGAGTGACGAGAGCCACAGCTGGTCGAGCTTGCCGTCAGAGCTTCCTGGCGCACTGAATCCAGCCGACTCGATGACCCCGACTGCGCTCTGCCAGTGAGCGCGCTGTTCGGGTTCGAGTGGCTCGGGGCCGAGCGCGTCCGCGTCATCGACGCCCCAGCGGCTCCGGTAGGCCTCGATGGCCCCCGCCGCCGACTGCCACCGTTCAACACCGGTGATGCGCTCGGGAAGGGGGCCCAGCACTTCCGTCGTGTGGTCCGGTTGGCTGTAGCCGGCGGCTTGGCCGAGTCGGTACTCGTGACGCCGGAGGTCCCGGTCCAGTCGGGACCAGGTCTCGATCTCTGTGCGGTGAGCTGTAATCCACGCTTCGCGGCGTCGTTGCGCGGCGAGGAGGGTCTGCACGTCGTCATCGGCTCCAGGCTGGGACTGTTCGGCACCCGACGTGTCGAGTGGTCGCAGGTAGGCGTCGGCCAGCTGGCGGGTCACGTCGGCCGGCGCGTGATCGGCGATCCACTGGCCCAGGGTGGTGTGTTCCCGAAAGGCGGCATCGAGATCCTCGGCCGTCACGGTCGGCCAGTTCGGGACTCGGTCCCGGGCCATGGTCTGTTCCCGGTTCCGGGACAGGGCGTCGACGAGGGACTGGAGGGCATCGCGCTGGGTGAGGTCGTCGGCGTGATGGCCGATCTCCCACCGCGGGTTCTCCGGGGAGGCGACGTACAGGTTGTTCGACAGCCGGCCCCGGGAGAGCTGGGTGTAGCCGGCCTCCTGGTAGAGGCTGTCGCCACCGAGGCCGAAGGTGTGATCCACGGTGATCCCCTGGGAGCGAAACACCGTCAGGGCATATCCCAGGCTGGTGGAACTCTCGGCGTAGCCGCGAGGGAGAACGGCTTGGCGCCCATCATCGAGTTGGACGACGAGCGACGCTGTGGACTGGGCGGGAGTCTCCGATTGGGCGCGAGTCTCGTCCTCGAGGCCGGCAGCAACGTCACCCTGGGTTCGGGGAACGTCACCCTCCCTGGTGAGAGCGTTGTCGATTGGCACCTTCTCCGATGCCACCACGCCTCTTGAAGGAAGGACCGCCACCACGGTGCCGAACGTGCCGTTGCGGAGCCGAAGCCGCTCGGACGTAGGGCCGAGGTCTGCGGCCGGCACCCGCTGGTTCTTCTCGAAGATGACCCGATCCCCCACGCTGATCGCCTTGGCGCCGAACGTGGCCTCCTCGCCCAGCTCGCCCGCTGCCTGGCGTCGCGCCCGGACCATGTCGTTGAGGGCTGCGACGTCGGACCGCCGGACGGCCAGGATGGCGGTTGTCTGGTCACGGGTGGTTTGGTCACTGTGGACCGCCCACCAGTCCTCGACAATATGACGCCGGGCCTCGTCAATGGTGCCGGAGATGGTCACCCGGCCGTGCTCGCTGTAGGCGTGAACAGCAGGGGTGACTTGTCCTTCCCGCAAGGCGCTGAGGGCATCGCGCTCCCACTGCTGATCAGTACCGGCCTGGCGGCGGTTGGTGGTGAGGGTGACGACGTGGTCGCCCAGCTCGGCGGACAGGGTGCGGAGCGCCCCACCGGCGTCGATGGAGGAAAGCTGGCGGTTGTCCCCGACGAGGACCAGCTTGGCCCCGGCAGAATCGACGTAGCTGCGGAGCTGGTCGAGCGGGCGTGTCCCCACCATGGAGGCCTCGTCCACGACGATCACGTGCCGGGAGGTCAACCCACCGCCCTCCCGGAGGTCGGCCAGGAGTTGGGTCAGCGAAGAACTGGGGATGCCGGTACACCCCTCAAGGTCGGCGGCCGTCCTGGCTGCCACCGCCGTGCCGATAACCCGGAATCCCGCCTCCTCCCAGCCGATCCGGGCAGCACCGAGCATGGTCGACTTGCCTGTTCCGGCCTGCCCGATCACCAGGTCGTAGCCGTTGCCCGAGGTGAGGAGCTGGCGCACTCCCTGGGCCTGTTCGCCGTCCAGGTGGGCATGGTGTGCGAGCACATCGTCGACCAACGCCGAGCCCACCTGTGCGCATCCCGCATCGACGCGGTCGGTGGCCGCAGCGACGATCCGCTCCTCGGCGTCCAGCAGCTCGGTGGTCGTGTACCGCCGGTCGCCGCTCGTGGCCGGGACGACGTGGCCGCTCCGGGTCCGGAGGTGACCGGTGCCGGTACCAGAATCGGCCAGCACTCGAACCACGCAATCCCGCTGGAGCAGTTCGGCGGTGAGTGCCGCCGCCTCCTTGGGGGTGACGTCGAACGCCCTGGCCACAGCACTGATGGCGTCCCGGCGGGTGAAGGTGGAACCCAGCAGGGTGACGGGCATGGCCCGGGTGCCGGAAGCGTCCGTCTCTCCGACCTTGGACTCGTCGATCTCCCACTCGTCGAGGGACACCCCGTGCTCGCCGAGGAAGGTTCGAAAGACCGCCTCGATGTCGTCGGGACCGGGTGGGACAGCCACCTCCTGGCCGAGGGCGATCGTAACGTCGTCGACGGTGGCAGGTCGCCGTGCACCAGATCCACGCGTACCGGGAGAATCAGGAAGCTCGATGGCGCACAAATGCTCCTTCCAGTGCGCTCGGAGCACGTCGTCAACCACCGTGCCGTTCGGTTTGCGGGATCGGGTGGCCAAGGTGACCATGCGAGCAGTCCGGTGGGAGTCCACTCCTCGGGTCTCCATGGCCGCCTCGATGTCCGCCCTGCGGGTGGAGAATGCTCGAAGGATGTTCTTCGGGATCCCGGCCACTTCCGAGAGTCCGCTCTTTCGGACGTTCCATGCCAGTCCGAGGGGTCCCAGTTCGACCCGGAGTGCGGACTGATACAGGGTGCCTGCAGTCTTCGCCCAGGTGAACAGGTGACGACCGTCGGGAGCCGACCAGGTGCCGTCTGCCCCTTCGACCAGGTTGGGCACCACCACATGGGTGTGGAGCTGGGGATCGCCAGCCCTGCTGGTGCGGTGGCGGAAGGCCGCACCCAGGTAGCCCTTGGCCTCGATGAGCTGGTGGCCCCCGTTCCCGCGGCGGGCGTAACAGGCCTCGGTGGACAGCTGGTCGAGCGCAGCCGCGACAGCGCTGTCGTGAGCATCGGAGATGGCGTCACGGACGGCTTCGGGCCCGAAGGCCCAGAGCAACGAGACTCCCTTGGGGGCGGAGAACGTCAGGTCGTAGCCGGGGCGGCGATCTGAGCGGAGACGCATGCCGAGAGCCCGGCCGTCAGGCGACATCCCGGCCAGCAGGTTGCGCAGCGCGTCAGGTTCGACTTGGCCGGTGAGCCCGAGTTCCGTGGAGACCGAGCCGATCCACCGGCCTGGGGCCTCACCGCGGCCGAGGTAATAGTCGTCGACATTGTTCGCCACCTTGTCGAGGTAGTAGTCAGCACCTCCGGTGACGCCGAGCCGTCCGATGGAGAGCATCAGGCGGGCCGGCGAGATGTACTGCGAGACGGCTCCATGGCCCTATGGTCCGGATCGACGTCACCCCCAACGTCACCTTCACCGGGTCCAGCCCGTCGACCAGGGAGAACGTCACCACGGGAGGCCGCCTTTCCGCCCGAAGGGCGGTGATGCGCATCCTCAGATGCAACTGTGTGGATGAT
>Ga0182030_10024983_pt1 | contig 10921 bp, 7 predicted proteins | sample 812S3MmetaG_FD_121299 | JGI IMG/M metagenome (GOLD analysis project Ga0182030, IMG submission 121299) | Permafrost microbial communities from Stordalen Mire, Sweden - 812S3M metaG (Illumina Assembly) | ecosystem: Environmental > Terrestrial > Soil > Wetlands > Permafrost | place: Sweden... | reverse complement strand
GGTCACATAACTGAACATCGCCGCCTGCTGCTTGTCGTCTCCACGCATGCTTCGTTTGTAAAACATTGCAACTTCAAAAACAGTGACATACATCAAGAGTTTTTCCGCAGCCTGTAAAGCCCCTGAGGCACCGCAGAGAACCAATTCTGGCGCTGGGACCAGCGGATGCTATTTCCGGCGCACTGCCCTAGTCGATGTAAAGCACGTCGTAACCCTGACCCCTGATGTCCGTGTTGTAGGTGGAGATGATTTGAGTCCCGCTCTGTTTGTAGATGTAGAGCTGTCCGCCCTCGATGGTGTAGACCTCGCCGCTGTTGCTCTGGAGCGATACTCCGGTGCCGTTGCCATAGGGGTTGGCGAGCACGGTGCCGGTGCCCGTGCCAGTGGGATTGACGATGGTGATGCAACTCTGCACGCCGCAATTGATGGAAGAGACCCAGAAGTTGCTGCCGATGCTGCGAATCAAAAGCTTGGCGCCGTTGCCGGTGCGGATGGGCGCGGAGGCGGTTCCGGCGGTGAGATTGATGGTGGTGAAGTAGCCGTCCTGGACGATGTTACCGCCGCTGTCCGGCAGCGTGGTGGTGGAGCCGGTGACGTAGAGATTGTTGGTGGTGAGATTGATGAGGCCGCGGCGGGCGCCGGAGACCGTCCACTGGTTGACGACGGTGGCCGAAGCCTGGTGGATCGAAGGCAGATAGCCGGTGACCGCCGTCGCCGGGCAGTTGAGCGGAGCGCAAGAGCTGCTGATGGCATTGATCTCGGTAACGCTGGCGGAAGCCGCCCCACCGCACTCGGTTCCGCAGTTGAGGATGTAGGCGGTTGAGCTATCGGCGGAGAAGAAAGCGGCCACCGGGCGCGATAGGGCTCCGGCAGGCAGGGTGATGACGGAGATCGCCGGAAATCCGGTGCTGGGATCGTTGGTGGTGAGATCGAGATAGTACACGTTGTCATCGCCACCGGAAGCCGCAGTATCGCCGACGGTGAAGACGAGCAGGTGCTTTTCGGCGGGGTCCATCGCGAGATAAGTCGCGTAGGGGAACGGAATGGCGGTGTTCAAGCTGCCATCGTAGGGGTTGAAGCGATTGATCGCGCCCGGCAGGATGGGAGGATTGCCGTCGTTATAGCTGGGCACGGCCGCAAAGCCGAATTGGTCGTCCGTCGAGGTTACAAAGCTCTGGGTCGGCCCGCCGAGGGCGATGGTCGCCCGGATCTTTTCCTGGTAGCTGTCGAGGGTAGAGATGGCGTTGGAGCCGGTGTCATTGACCAAGATGTACAAGCCGTCAGGCGAAGGCTGGAGATAGGTGGGCATGGCGCCTGTGGCGAAGGTGGTGGTGGTCAGGCGGTCCTGGCTGGCGTCCATCACCTGTAGATCTCCGGCGTAGTAGTTGCTGATCACGCTGCGGTGGTTGAGGTGGGTTACGGGCTTAAAGGGTTGATCGCCAGTGCCGTTATTGTAGTCGGTTTGACTGGTGGTATCGCTATTGCCGCAGGCGGCCAGTACGATGGTGCCCAACAGGGCGAGGATCAATGTCGCGTGCTTCAAGCGGCGCACTCCAGACGATATGGATTCAGAAGATTCGGAAAGCACGATTATAACATTGCGCCCAAGGCTGCAAGACGCGTCGCCTATGGTAAGGTTCCAGAAAAGCTGCTAATTACAGCTCTGGAATAATCAACGTCAAGGAAGAGTCGATGTCATTGTTTCTGGAACGGCTGAAGCGCGGGCCAATGCTGTGCGACGGCGCGATGGGCACGCTGCTGTACGCCAAGGGCGTGTTTATCAATCGCTGCTATGACGAGCTGAACCTATCGCAGCCGGAGATGGTCGGCGCAATTCACGCGGAGTATGTGAAGGCGGGAGCCGAGGTGCTGGAGACCAACACCTTCGGCGCAAACCATTACCGCCTGCTGCGCCATGGCATGGAGGCGCGGGCCGACGAGATCAACCGCGCCGGAGTGCGGCTGGCGCGGGCGGCGGGCAGGGACGTGCTGGTGGCAGGCAGCGTCGGGCCGCTGGGAATTCGCATCGAGCCCCTGGGCAGGGTTGCGCGGGAAGAGGCGCGAAAGGCCTTCCGCGATCAGATCGAGGTGCTGGCGGCTGAAGGCGTGGACCTGCTTCTGCTGGAAACATTCGGATATATCGATGAATTGCACCAGGCCGTGCTGGCGGCGCGCGAGGCGGCTCCGGGATTGCCGGTGGTGGCCGAGGTCACGATTGACGAAGAGGGCAACGCGCTGGACGGCACCGCGCCGGAGCTCTTCGGCGCGCGGCTGAGCGATTTTGGAGTGGACGTGCTGGGATGCAACTGCTCGATCGGTCCGGCGGCGATGCTGGACACGATGGAGCGGCTGCGGCGCGCGACTTCCCTTCCCCTGGCGGCGCAGCCGAACGCGGGCGTGCCGCACAGCGTGGAAGGACGCAACATCTATCTCTGCTCGCCGGAATATATGGCCAGCTATGCGCGGAAATTCGTGGCCGCCGGAGTTTCGCTGGTGGGAGGATGCTGCGGAACTACTCCCGAGCACATCAAGGCGATGAAGTCAGCGCTGCGGGTTGGAGAGGCGCGCGCAACTTCGTTTCGGGTAACAGTGGCAAGCCCGGTTGCGGCACCGGCGGTCAAGCCGCTGGCGGAGCGCTCCAAACTGGGGCGCAAACTTGCGGCGGGCGAGTTTGTGACCATGGTTGAAATTGTGCCGCCCAAGGGAAGCGATCCGGCAAAAGAACTGGCGGCGGCGCGCTATTTGCGGAGCGTGGGCATTGACGCGGTGAATATACCGGACAGCCCGCGGGCTTCCGCGCGCATGGGCAACCAGGCGCTGTGCAGCCTGATCGGGCGCGAATGCGGCATCGAGACGGTTCTGCATTACACCTGCCGGGACCGCAATGTGCTGAGCATCCAGAGCGACCTGCTGGGCGCCTGCGCCCTGGGACTCCACAACCTCATCTGCATTACCGGCGATCCGCCGAAGCTGGGAAACTATCCCGACGCCACGGCGGTCTTCGACGTGGACTCGATTGGCTTGGTGAACATCGTCCACAACCTGAACCTCGGCGTGGACCTGGGCGCCAACCCGATTGGCTCGGCAACATCGTTTGTGATTGGAGTGGGAGCGAATCCCGGCATCAGCGACCTGGACGAAGAGGTTCGCCGCTTTGAATTCAAGTGCGCTGCGGGAGCGCAGTACGCCGTAACTCAGCCGGTCTTCGACCTGCGGCTGCTGGAGGAGTTTTTGCGGCGGGTGGAGCATTGCAGGATTCCGGTTCTGGCCGGCATCTGGCCGCTGACCAGCGTGCGCAACGCCGAATTCATGCGCAACGAACTGCGGGTGAGCGTGCCGGATGAGATTCTGTCGCGGATGGCTTCAGCCGGTACAAGCAGCGAACATGCGAGAGCCGAAGGGGTGCTGATCGCGCGTGAAATGCTGCTCGAAGCGCGCGCCATGGTGCAGGGAGTGCAAGTCAGCGCGCCTCTGGGAAAATTTGAGGCAGCGGCAGATGTGATTGAGGCGTTGAGATAGAGAGAGCTAAGGTTTCAAAGTTTCAAGGTTTCAGAGTTTCAAGGTTAAGGGCAAAGTCAAAGGCCGGGTGCCCCACCTTCGGCGCGCTGCTTCTGCGCGGCTAAGGTGGGATAGCCAAAACACCCCACCCCTGCAACCTTTCCAGGTTGTCATTCCGAGCACAGCGAGGAATCTCCGCACTGCTCAAATATTTCATGCAGCCCCAAAGGCATTTCAGCCGGCTTCGCTTTCCGTGGAAGCGCGGGTGGCCGGGTGCCCCACCTTCGGCGCGCTGTTTTTGCGCGGCTAAGGTGGGACGGGCAGGACATACCAACACCGGCACTACACTAGCGCCCGAGGATTCCAGTTAGCCCCTACTCTTCTAGCGGGCGATTTTAGTTTTCTTCTTCGGCGGTTTCTTGGTTTCGCGCTTTGGTGCGTTCTTGTTTGCCATGCCCAAAGTTTACACCGACTGGCTCGGAATTCAAGAGCCATGCAATTCAATCTGTGCCTCCTGCATCTGCATCGTCATTCTTTGGCGTCTCCGGCGGGTGATAGCATTGAGGGTTACGAAATTCATCCGGGGCGGGCAATTGCAAATACTGTTTATTGGTGACATTTTCGGGCGGCCGGGGCGCACCATCGTGCGCGATCATCTGACGGCGCTGCTGAAGGAACACGCTGTCGATCTCTGCATTGCCAACGGGGAGAATGCGGCAGGAGGATTTGGACTGACGCCGCAGATTGCCGAAGAGTTTTTCAACCTCGGCATCGACGTGATCACCACCGGAAACCATGTGTGGGACAAGCGCGAGCTGACCGAATACTTCAACGCGGCGGCCAATGAGCCTTACAGTCCGGCGCGCAGGGTGCTGCGTCCGGCGAACTATCCGGCGGGCACTCCGGGCACCGGAGTCTACGAGGGATCGACGCGGGCAGGGATTCCCTATGCGGTGGTGAATCTCCAGGGACGCGTGTTCATGGCGAACATCGACGATCCCTTCCGGGTGGCCGACCGCCTGCTGAAAGAGATTTCGGCGAAGGTGATTTTTGTGGATATGCACGCCGAGGCAACTTCTGAGAAGGTGGCGCTCGGGTGGTATCTGGATGGCCGGGTGACCGCCGTGGTGGGCACGCACACGCACATTCCGACGGCGGACGCACGGGTGCTGCCGCAGGGAACGGCCTACCAGACGGACGTCGGCATGACCGGCCCTTATGACAGCGTGATCGGAGTGCAGAAGGAACAGATTGTGCAGCGCTTCCTGACCAGCCTTCCGGGCCGCTTTGAGGCCGCAACCAACGACGTGCGCTTTTGCGCGGCGCTGATCGAGTGCGATGAGCACACCGGCATAGCGCGGCGCATCCAACGGATTATGCTGAGCCGCGATGGGCAGGCGGCAATCGCAGAGGATTGGCCGGCGGCAAGTGGAAAATGAGACTCAGGACGGAAGCATGATGACTGCACCGAAGGTTTCCAGGGACAAGGCGGAAGAATTCAACTGGCGCGCATTCGACGCCTATCTGTTCGACATCGACGGCACCCTGCTGCACTCGCGCGACGGCGTACACTACGAGGCATATCTGGCGGCGATGGAAGGACTTTACGGGCTCAGAGTGGGGCTGGAGGGAGTTCCCGTGCAGGGCAGCACCGATCCGCTCATATTGCTGGACGCGCTGGGGCAGGTCGGAATCTGCGAGGCTGATGGGCGCGTGTTTCTGCATGCGGCGATGGCGCAGATGTGCGACCAGGTGGAGGCCCGCGCCCACGATCTGCGCCCGGAGCTTTGCGGCGGCGTGACCAAACTGCTGGCGGAGCTGAAGTCGATGGGAAAGCTGCTGGCAGTGGCCAGCGGGAACGTGGAGAGAATCGGCTGGGCCAAGCTCAAGGCGGCCGGCATCGGCGAATATTTTTGCTTTGGCTCGTTCAGCGACCGCAACGAGACGCGGCGGGAGATCTTCCGCTGGGGAGCCGAAGAGGCCAGGCGGCGGCTGGGCGCTGGGGCCACGGTGTGCTTTGTGGGCGATACTCCGGCCGACGTGGCGGCGGCCAAGGCCTGTGGGGCTCCCGTGATTGCCGTTGCGACGGGCATATTCCCGCTGGCGGAGTTGGCCAAGGGCGAGCCGGAGCTGTGCATTCCAGATTGCGAAACCTTGTGGAGTTACGCACGGTGAGCGGAATCCGGTAGAATTCGGGTTATGCTCCGCCTTGTGTGGCTGGCTGTTGCGCTCCTGCTTTCAGGCTCACTGTATGCACAGGAGAAGCCTGCGCAGACCAGCGCGAGCGCGCCACTCTGCTCCGATTACGAAGAGGGATTTCCATCCTGCGATATCTCCAAGGCGGATAAGAAGCGAGCGAAGAAGCTCTACGAGCAGGCGCATAAACTTTCCGGCAAAAAGCAGTTTGAGCTCGCCCTCGACCGGGTGAAGGCCGCACGCGCGATCTCGCCATTCGACATCTTCTATGAGTCGGTGCAGAAGAAAATCGAAGTACAGGTTGTCGCCGAGGCAATGCGCACCGGCAACAAGGCGCTGCTCGGCGGCGATGCCAAGACGGCGCTGACATCCTTCCGGCGAGCCACCGAGATCGATCCCACAAACGAGTTCGCCGAGCAGCGCCTGCGCGATGCCATGCCGCTTCGGGAAGAGATTGGCGCGGTTCAATATCGCGCCGCCCTCGGCGAGACGCGGCTGCAACCGCTGGCGGGAGTGCGTAGCTTTGAGTTCAAGGGAACTTCAACCCAGGCGTTCGAGCAATTTGCAAAGTTGTTTGGGATTACGCTGATTATCGATCAGGGACTGATCCCGCGTAACGTGCGCGTCAAGCTGGACAACGTGAGCTGGGAGACGGGATCGCAGATCCTGGAGCGAGTCTCCAAGTTTCTGATTATTCCTATCGACGAGCACCAGGCGCTGCTGGCAAACGATACGTTGGAAGCCCGGAGCGCCCTGATCCCGATGAGCCTGCGCACGTTTTATCCGGTTGGCGGAAGCACGCCCAAGGATCTGACCGACCTGAGCACCGCGCTTCGCGTCCTCTTTGACCTGCGCTTCATCACGCCCAATGCCGCGCAGGGGACGATCGTGATCCGCGCGCCGCAGCCGACGATGGACGCAATCACCAGCTTTCTGCAATATCTGAACGACGAACAGCCCACGGTGATGCTCGAAGTGAAGGTCTTCCAGGTCTCGACCACGTTGACGCGAGACCTGGGAACCTCGGTGCCAACTCAATTTTCGGTTTTCAACGTGAGTTCGGAGGTCAACAGCCTGGTGAACAGCAGCACCTATCAGCAGATTGTTGCGGCGCTCCAGGCCAGTGGACAGACAGTGAACGCAACCACGATTCTTGGCGCGCTGCTGGCGTCGGCTTCGTCGTCGTCGACTTCAAGCGTGCTGTCGCAGCCCTTCGCGACGTTTGGCGGCGGGCTGACACTGTCAGGAGTTACGATTCCGGAGAGTTCCGTACATTTTTCGAATACCAACTCACTCTCGCGCACGGTCGATGACCTTCTTCTGCGCGCCGAAGAAGGAAAAGCGGCGACGATGAAAATCGGCGAACGCTATCCCATCGTAAGCTCGATGTTTTCGGCGGCCAGCGCGGCCAGCAGTCTGCTCTCGACCCTTGGCTTGAACGCAGCCTCGGTTGGCACCACGACGATTCCGACGCCGCAGTTCACCTATGAGGATCTGGGACTGGTTCTCAAGGCCACGCCGCACGTACATGGCAAGCTGGTCAGCCTGGAGTACGAAATGACATTGCGCTCCCTGGGCGCTACCGAGGCCAACGGACTTCCCGACATTATCAACCGCGAGATGAAGGGAACCATCAGCACCAACGACGGTGAATCGATCGTACTGGCCGGAATGGTGGACAAGAGCGAGATGGCCGCCATCAACGGAATTCCGCTGGTCTCGTCGATTCCGGTGCTGGGCAGCGCGCTCTCCGTGCAGACCAAGGAAAATACCGCCGACGAGCTGCTGGTGGTGATCAAGCCGCACATCCTCTCCGGAGGCAGCCGCCTGGGATCCTACATTCCAATTCCCACGAATGTGCCGAAGTAGAGGGGTTGAAAGCTTCATGCTACGGAATCGCGGACAGGTGGCCCACATCCGCCTACTTTTGGCGAATGTGGGAATGAAGCCGGGTGCTCCTGCTTTGCCTAATAACCAATATAAATCCAGTAGTTTTTAAGCAGGAGGTGGAGTACTTAGGCAAGATTGGTACCGTGCCGGTTACTTTAGTGTGGTCATCAATTGGAACTTTCCTTGTGATCTTGTCCTGATACTTCTATGTTTATCGGGCCACTACAAGCCACCAAAAACCTGTTCACAAGGAATACCAAAATGCGCTGCACAAAACTGCTCTGCCTCGCCGCTATCCTGCTCATGGCCGCCGGAACTGCGCTCGCTGACCAAATCGACACGATAACCTTTTCTGGAGCCAAATGGAGTGACGGAGGTTCACTCAACGGAACTTTTACAGTGGACACCACCACTTGGACGCTCTTGTCGGCGGACGTGGTCACCGGAAACGGTACTTCCGATGGTTTCGTAGGCCAGTCCTACATCTATAACGTTGCCGGGCAGGCGAACACTGTGTTGACTTCGTACTTCGATGCCGTTCAGGGAAACCGGGTACCGGCAAACGAAGTCGTCTTGACCCTGGGTTCCGACAACCATTCCTACTACACGACCTTCCTGGATTGGCAGAACGGTTCCAGCTCCCTTTATATTGGATCCCAGTATGGCCAGTACAGCTCCGAAAACAGCCCCGATTACGGCATCGTTCGTTCCCTCAATAGCGACGGAGGATCGTCGGGAACTCCGGTGTCGGCAACGCCGGAACCCTCCAGCCTGCTCCTGTTCGGCACCGGCTTAATAGGCTGCCTCGGCGCGCTTCGCAGGAAGTTCGCGCGATAACGAATCAACTAAAAAATAGAAGTCGTCCGAGTTCATCCATCCCAAAGCCGGGTGCCCCACCTTAGGCGCGCTGTCCTTGCGCGGCTAAGGCGGCACGGCCAAAACACACCAACCCAGGAACCGCCGTACTCGTTGCTACCTGCCGGTGTCGGCCATATCGGCTTCGTAGGAGATGACCGCCTTGAGCGCCTCATACTGGGCGGCGCTGGGGTTGCCGACGCGGCGTCCATTGATGAACAGAGTGGGAGTTGAGGTGACGCCGAGCGTGTGGGCGAGCTGCTCGCTGCGCATCAGGCGCTGGGCGGTTTCCGGTGTCGCGACGCAGCTCGCGATGCTGGCCGGATTGGCTCCGGCCCACTCGCTGTAGTGGCGCAGTTGCTCGGTGACGGCGGCATCGTCAATGATTGGCTTGCCATCGGGCGCACTCTTGCGGACCGCGGCTTCGATCTCTTTCTGATGACCGTAGATGGCTTCGATGAAGGTGAAGGCATGGTCAGGGGTAGTGCGCGCGATGCAATCCAAAAAGGCCGAGGCGCGCTGGGCCCAGGGATGAAGATTGGAGAGCGGAAGGCTCTGGAAGACGAAGCGCGCCTGCGGAAAATCGTTGCGCAGTTTTTCCATGACCGGCGCCGCTTCCCTGCACGCCGGGCACTCCAGATCTGCGAATTCAACGATCAGCAGCTTGCCATTGGCAGGGCCTTTGGTGGCGCCGAAGGCCGACTTGGCTAACTCCGCGCGCTCGGTTGCAAAGGGATCGGCGCCGAAAGGAAAAATTTCGCCGGGGATGGCATGTCTGAGATCCTTGGAGACATACCAGTGGCTCAGCTGCTGCCCTTGCGGACTGCTGAAGAGAACCGCAACGTCGAAGAGCTCCGGAATGGACGACGGCGAGATACTCAGCACTTTGAACTGGAGATCCTGATCATAGCCGAACATGCGCTTGAAACAGGCTTCCGCCAGGGCCACGGTGGGAGCGCCAGGAGGAAGCGCGGCGGCTGCGGCTTCCGCAGCGGGCTGGTTTGCGGGATTTGTTGCGGCCGTCTGCGCAAACAGCGAGGCGGTGAGCAGCAGTACGGCAGTGTACTTCAGAATGCGCATTGCGATCATCCTTTTCCAGAGTTTTACCAGACCTGATGGCGGGCGGCGATGGGAAAACGACGGCCCAGACCGAAAGCCTTGGTTGAGATTCTGATACCGGGTGCGGCTTGCTGCCGCTTGTACTCGCTGCCATCGATGAGGCCGATGACGAGGCGGATCACCGCATCGTCAAAGCCGGTGAGGGCGGCGATCTCCGGGGCGGACTTGAGATTGCCGACGTACTCATCAAGAATACGGTCGAGCACGTCATAGGGCGGAAGCGAATCGCTGTCCTTCTGCCCGGGACGCAGCTCGGCCGAGGGCGGCTTGGTGATCGAAGCCTGGGGAATAACCGCACGCTGCGAATTGACGTAGCGCGCAAGTCGATAGACCAGCGTCTTCGGCACGTCGGAGATGACGGCGAGTCCGCCGACCATATCTCCGTAGAGGGTGCAGTAGCCGACGCCAAGCTCGCTCTTGTTGCCGGTGGTGAGGACGAGAGCGGAAAACTTGTTGGCCAGCGCCATCAGCAATCCGCCGCGCGCGCGGGCCTGCAGATTCTCTTCCGTCACATCCTCCGCTAGGCCGCGAAAAACGCCTGCAAGGGCGGCGCGGTAAGCCTGAAAGATTTCCTGTATGGCGACCACTTCAAAGCGAATCCCGAGATTGGCCGCAAGCTCGCGCGCATCCGTGATGCTGCCCTCCGAGGAATACTGGCTGGGCATGGCAATGCCGATTACGTTTTCCGCGCCGAGCGCGTCGACGGCGATAACGGCAGTGAGCGCCGAGTCGATGCCGCCGCTGAGTCCGACGACCACCTTGCGGAAGCCGCACTTGCGAACGTAATCGCGGCATCCGAGGACGAGCGCGGCATAGGCGGTGGCCTCAACGCCGCAGAGCTGCGGGTGCATGTCGCCCGTCATCGATGCGGTATCGACGAGGATGAGGTCTTCCTCAAAGGACATGGCCTGCGCGATGGTCTCTCCGCTGGGAGCGAGGGCCAAGCTGGAGCCGTCAAAGACAAGACTGTCATTGCCTCCGACCTGATTGACCATGAGCACGGGAACCTTGTGGCGGCGGGCGATGCTGGCGAGCATGGCCTGACGCAGCTCAGGCTTGCCGACATGGAAGGGCGAGGCGGAGATGTTGAGCACGATATCGCCTCCGGCGCGGAGCAGCTCCTCGACGGGATCGGCATCATAGAGGCGGCGTTGCCAGAAGGCCTTGTCGTTCCAGACATCCTCGCAGATGGTGAGAGCGATGGAGTGGCCGGCGATGGAGAAGAGGCGCTGGACGGAGGCGGGAGCGAAGGTGCGCATCTCGTCAAAGACATCATAGGTGGGCAGCAGACGCTTGGACTGGATGAATTCGATGGAGCCGTGACGGAGAAGCGCGGCGGAGTTCATCACCGTCTTTCCGGTCT
>Ga0182030_10024982_pt1 | contig 10921 bp, 9 predicted proteins | sample 812S3MmetaG_FD_121299 | JGI IMG/M metagenome (GOLD analysis project Ga0182030, IMG submission 121299) | Permafrost microbial communities from Stordalen Mire, Sweden - 812S3M metaG (Illumina Assembly) | ecosystem: Environmental > Terrestrial > Soil > Wetlands > Permafrost | place: Sweden... | reverse complement strand
CATTCAAATGCCCAACCGTCAGGCACAGTTCGGTCGGACATTGCGGCGGACGACAAGCAGCATGCCCATCAGGCCCGTGCCCACCAGCAGCACTGTTGACGGCTCGGGAACGATGGTGATCGAGTTAATGTTCGCGCTTACGTTGCCCACGCCAGGCCAATCGCCAATATAGGCGTAGGCCCTCATAACCGTCATATCTCCGAATGCGACGCTGCTGTCGCTTGGGGTTACGCCCAGAATACTGGTTAGCGTTGAGCCCCACAGCGAAGGACTGTATTCGGCATCGGTTTGCTCATCAAATACGTGGATATCGGTTGCTCCGTTGAGCTGGTTCCCGTTCAAGGCGATGACCAGGAATTCATTCCCCGACCCAGTCCAAAGGCCGTTGTCGGACAGGCCGAAGGCCGCATAAGGTGTATTGCCGCCTCCGCCACTCAGGTTGGAATAATCAAAGCTCATGCTGAGATTGTTATTGTTCAATGTCCCAAAGGGGCCTTTCGCGCCAACCACCGCGTCGCCGCCTGAAGCGGTAAAGGCCAAGGCCATATAGCCAGGAGAGCCGGCAACATAGGTGCCGTTGGCAGAGCTCACCAAGGCGCCGTTATTAAAATCGGTATCCGAAATGGTGACCGGCGTGGCCACCAACGCACTGGCGCTCATTGCGGCGGCAAAACTGATCGCGAATATTGCTATCGGTTGCACTACTTTCATAATTCCTCACCTTCCGTTCATTTCGTTTTCAGAAGGCGTTATTGCCCTCCATCTATTCAGGCGCTACTCAGGAGGTGGCCTTTGCTACTGCGGCGTTGCCTTGCGAGTAGCAATCTCCTCAGAGCGTGTTTGAACAACGATGTTGAGCTTCCGGTACGGCGCGAAATTCGGTTCCGGCCCGGGATGCAGGAGGAGCAATAGAAGTCGAACTGACGAACGTGTTCTCTCACGCGATCAGGTCGGATCCTTGATTCTCACTGAAAGGAGGGGAGGCCGAGGTTTTGGGGCCTCGGCCTCTTTCTAAAGTCGGAAGGCGGCGAGTAACGCCTTCGACGAGCGAGTTTGGGTGGGGTATAGGGTGTCCATCCATACTATAAGGCGCTACTCGGGAGATGGCCGTTGCTACTGGGAGGCTACCTTGCGGGCAGCAATTTCCTCAGAGCGTACTTAGAAAAAGTGATGTGAGCTTCCGTTCCCGCATGGAGCAAACTCCAAGGTTATCACCTGATAGCATTGGGGATGTCGCGGATGCCGGGGGCGTCGGGGATGCCGGCAGCATCGAGGGTGTCGGGCGTGTCGAGGGTGTCGGGCGTGTCGAGGGTGTCAGCGTTGAGGTCTGGCTACGAACGAAGAATTCTCCAAAGTTCCGGCTTTTGGCAGTCCGGGTAGTTTCCTGGTGGGGCCAAGCAATGAAAGCAGGGCTCAGGGGCCTCATGGACAAGAAAGGGTGTGGCACCCCAAACTCATACTGCAGGCGGCTCACAAAGCAGGACCGGGTCGCCATGATCCGCATCGTCCTGGGCAGAGTCGATTGGCCGCGCAACACCGTTTTTAGACACAGTCTCCGTGTCCCAATCGTACTGCCCCTGATAGCGGGGCCAAATGGAAAAGCACTCGATACCCTGCTTGCGGTCTCCGAGATGCTCACCGAGATTGGGGCAGTTCTTCTTGAGGCAGGCAATTGCGCCCTTGATCGCCTTGCCGACTGCCTTGCGAGTCTGGTCCTCCAAAACCTCGGCAATCGTCTCCGGTCTGAGCCGACCCGCAAACCCGATCTCCCTGACACGCTCCTTTTCCACTTGCTCCTTTTGCGTCTCCAATTCTTCAACCTTCTGGAGGTCGCAGGCTTCGCGTGCTTCGGCGATCAGCTCGTCAAACTTGTTGATTCCATCCTGCCAGTCTGTTTGTCTTCGTTTGCTGGCGTATTTCTGTTTTGGGCCGTAGCCCTGCTTAACGGTATTCAACAATTGCTCCAGCTGCTGCCGAGTTGGCTCATCCGGTGGTTGCTTGCAGGTAAGTTTCAGCTCGACGCAATGCACAGCCTCGGGCTTTCGTCCCAGCAGGCAGGCGATATAGAGGAAACCGTCCAATTGTTTGTGACGATTCCCGTAGTCCTGACCGTCGAACCGAAACGACCAGGAGTCCCCCATTCGCTTGAATACAAAACGGCTTGCGGAGGCAACGGGGTGGCCGGCAGGTGTTACTTTGGGGCATGGATGCCCAGGTTGTTGCGTTTCGTGGGCCTCTTGAATCTCTGCCGTTTGGGGTACACACTGCTTCTTCATTTCACCAAAAAGGTATTCGCGCACGCTCGGAAGGTAGATCAGCCTCACGCCGGATCTTGCACCCGACAACCGCAGCGGGACCGACTTGATCAGACCGGCTTGAATCAGTTCGTACACATAGCCGCGCTTCAGGCCGAACCGCTGCAGCAAATCCGGGAACCGGACGAACTCGGGTTCAAGCGCGCTGCAATCGCCGGGTTGAACCGGAGCTGTGGTGAAAGTTTTTTCTTGGTGGCTGACGTTATGCATCACAGTCAACTCCAGGTGTGCCTTCGCACTATCGCTTCCCATTCCGAGCGACCGCCAACAAAGCAGCCAACGCGGCCAAGAGCAGACCGCACGTCGAAGGCTCAGGAACAGGAACGAAGTAAAGATTCCATGCCTCTCCGACGTTGGCTGTCGGGGCTCCAAGAGACCAGGTAGAGCCGTCGAAAATATCTGGAGCTCCCCAATTCCCTATGGCATTGTCCATTTGGCGGACTTCAGTTCCCGCTCCAGGCGGAACGGCAATGATGCTATTCCAAGTGCCAGGCTCCGGCAATTGGTCGCTCATATACTGAGTTTCGTTAGGCACCGGAGTGATGAGAACAGGAGCGGAGACCCGCGTGCCGGTAAAAGTCAGGGGGAAGCTGGGGCCGGCATAGTCGAATATCGCGCCTTCGCCGGGCGACAGCGTGAAGTTGTTACCCCAGGTAAGCGCAAAACCGTCCCAAAACGAGGTCGGCAAATAATTCTGAATGCCCACGTCCCATTTAAGAACGGCGGAGCCGTCGTTGTCTCCACCGGTATCTGGAAGAGGCAGTATCTGATCCAGCGTGTTGCCGCCCGGGTTGTTCAATTGGTTCGCAATAGAGTTCCAGCCCGACTGTATTGTGAGTGTGTAAGAGTCAGCCCGTGCTACCGAGCCTGCCAAGATGATTGCCAGCGCCGAGGCGACGCCGAAAGTTTTCAGAATGGTTGTCTTCATAGAAGTTCCCTTTGCTTTATCCAATATATTCTCCAGCGCTCCTGTTTGGAGAAGCCAAGCACGCAAGATCAATTGTACCCGCAACTCGCTACTCGCACGTACCCTAATTCCCGCGGAACTAAAGCAAAAGGGCGCACGATTGTCTATCGTGGTAACCACGGATTTTCCATCGCGGAAACCACTATCAGTTGCAGTGGAAAACTCTGTACGCTATTGGGCGTGAGACAGTTGCCGGCGGAGCATCGCCCGTTCCTTGTGCACCCGGGCTTGACTTTGGACCCAGACGTACAGTTTGCCCTCACGCGGCTGCAGTTTGGCGCGCACGCTCGGTCGAGCTTCGTCCCAAGGCTGCGCCAGCAGGCTTTGCTCCATATGTTGCATCCCTCGAAACCACCAGCGCACCCGCTTGAGGACTGTGATGCAGTACATGTCGGCGGGCGAGCCAGGGAGCGGCTGCCCCTCGACCAGCCAGATGGGTCGCTACGAGGCCGAGGTGTTGACGCAGGCCAGCAGTCAGATGGGTGTTGACGAAGCTGTCAGGGAACTGGATTGACCGTCTGCGGGAACGCAAGCCGATGCGGGAACTCATCCTGGAGCTAGTGGCGGGCGTGTTTTCGTTCACGAAGGAAAACGCCGAGACCGGTTCCCATAGCTACGAGCACCCACGTACCCGGTTCGGGAACTGAAGTAATACTTCCAGAATACGACGTCCGGCCGCCCGTGGTCGTCAGTTGTGTTAGCGTTTGTGGAGGCACGAATTGGAAGGTTACGACGTCTGATCCAAAGGCCGCTGCTGCCAAAGTGCTTAAATCGCTGTTTGCACCGGTATACGTGATACCGGTGAGATTGACCTGACCGCTGAGGTTCAGAACCCCGGCGACGCTAATGGTCGCGATACTAACCCAATTGATTGTACCCGTAAGATCGGTTGCAGCATTGTCGGTAATATGCAGAGTACCCATACCGGTTACCGGAGCAGTCTCCAATCCGCCGATGGTTGTAATCGACCCGATAGTGAATGGGCCGCCAGGAGCCACATAGCCGTCGAGATTTACTGAATCCCCAAGCCCTCCAATGACACTAGAGATTGAGAATTGATACCCGTTGGTGCTTGTGAAACCAAATGTGCTATTCGTAGTAAAGTTTATGACGGTTCCATCCCGACCTTGAAAATTGAGCGTGATGGCCTTTGCCTGGAACGAAAGGGAAAGCAATAACGCAATGGTTGCAGTGCAAGAACGGAAAGTCACGGAACGGAGAGATAAAGTCTTCATAGTTAACCCAGCCTCGCTGATCCCTTAATGACCGTTAGGTCTTGACATCTATAACTCGCAACAGGCACCTCCCCTAATTCGCGCATAACTAAAGCAAAGGGGCTCGCGATTGTCTATCGTGGTAACCACGGATTTTCCATCGTGGAAACCACTATCAGTTGCAGTGGAAAACCGTATACGCCGATGGGTGTGAGACTGCGCTGCCCTGCAAACTTCAACGCGAAGTGAATGCTATCGTTTCCGGGGCGAGCGAGAAAAGTCCTGACAACTGGACATTCTCGCGACCTACGATGCTCCCGCTATGCTGCCACAGTGCCCAAGAGCTTGTCGGTCTGGAAAGAAATATCTTCTATAAGTTATTCATTATCAAGAGCCGCATTATTCTTGGGCAAGATTAGAAAGGTTGTCAATGGCTTACATCAACGTCCGATGGGCTGGCAGCAGGCAAATGCGTACGCGAAGTCAATTTGCTTGACCCTCGGCGAGGTGAGGAGTTGACTTTGATGAGAGGCGGGACCTGCCTATGAATAAAGAAGCCTTGACCGCACCAGCGCTTGAAGCATTGCTGCAAGCGCCATCATTGGGAATTCTTGCCGTGGACAAACAAGGATGCGTAACTTTGTGGAGCCCGTCCGCCTCACGTGTGTTTGGCTGGACCGAGTCCGAGGTGCTGGGACGCTTCCTCCCTATTGTCCCGGAAGAAGATCGTCAGGGAGTTTATGATCGGATTCAAAGTGGACTGAAGGGCGAAATCATCAGCGCGCTCGATGCGCGCCGCCTTCGAAAGGACGGCTCGTTGGTCGATGTCAGCTTGTGGACCACCCCCCTGCGAGACAATAAGGGTGAGGTCATCGGGATACTGGCTCTTTATGCCGACATCACTGCGCGCAAGCAGGCGGAGGAGGCATTGCGGGAGAGTGAACTGGAACTGGGACGAGTGCTCGCCGCAGTGTCGGATTGTCTCTATAGCGGTGAATTCGATTCCGATGGTCAATTTATCTACCGCTATTATTCGCCAGCGGCGGAGCGGATCCTGGGGCGGCCGCCGCTGTTTTTCCTGGCGGGCCGGGAGCGATGGCTGAGCGCCGTCCACCCTGAAGATCGCCCGCGCTTGGCACGGGCATTCAGCCAGTTGCGGACCGGCATGTGGGCCTTCGCGGAAGAAGAGTACCGGATTGTCCTACCGGACGGTACGATTCGGTGGGTACGCGACAGAGTTACTGCCTCGCAGTCAGCGGATGGTCGTCGTTGCCTGAATGGTGTGGTGAGCGATATCACTGCGCGCAAGCAGGTGGAGGAGGCCTTGCGAGAGAGCGAGCTGGAATTGCGGCGGGTTTTGGACGCGGCGTCGGACTACTTTTGGAGTGGTGATATCGGTCCCGAAGGACGTTTTCGATACCGGTACTATTCGCCGGCAGTCGAGTGGATTACAGGTCGGTCGCCGGAATTTTACATGGCTGGATCCGAGCAATGGATGAGTACCGTCCATCCTGAAGACCGCGCTCGGTTAGCCGAAATATCCGAACGGCTGCTTTCCGGGCAGTCGACCTCGTGCGAAAATGAACATCGCATTGTCCTACCTGACGGGTCAATCCGTTGGGTTCGCGCCAACGTGACAGTGTCGCAATCAGCAGATGGTTATCGCCGCTTGGATGGCGTGGTCAGCGAGATCACAGCTCGGAAGCAAGCGGAGGAGGCATTGCGGGATAGCGAAGCGAGATTCCGGGGGATCTTCACGGGTGCCCCCTCTGGAGTTGTCCTCGTGTCTCCCGAGGGACGGTTTCTCCACGCGAATCCCGCCTTCTGCGAGTTCCTCGGGTATTCGGAGCAGGAGCTCTTCAGCAAGAGGGTGCAGGATGTCACGCATCCTGATGACCGGGAACGGACTGCCAAGATCAGGCGTGGGATATGGGAGGGCGACAAGTCTCTGACACGGAGGTACGAAAAGCGCTACCTCCGCAAGGACGGGCAAACGGTGTGGGGTGAAGTCAGCATCTCCTTGATTCGCGATGCGCTGGGAAACGCCAACTATTCCATTGCCCAGGTACTTGACGTCACCGAACGCAAAAGGGTTGAGATGGCGCTGCAGGAAAGTGAGGAACGGTTTCGGGCGTTGATCGAGCACAGTTTCGATGTCATTGCCGTGGTTAAGGCCGATGGAACAATCCAGTTCACCAGCACGTCCATGGCTCGCGTGCTGGGCTATCAGCCTCACGAATTGGCCGGGCATAATGCCCTCGAATTCGTTCACCAGGAGGATCTCCAGCGCGTCACCAAAGTGCTGGACCGGCTACGCGAAACTACCGGCGGTACCATGACGGAACAGTTTCGCTGTCGCCATAAAGACGGATCGTGGCGATGGGTCGAAGCCTCGGGGACCAACTGCCTCGCGCAGCCAGCCGTGGGCGGTATCATCCTCAATTACCGCGACATCACCGAGCAGAAACGCGCGAAAGAGAGGCTAGAGGCGCGTGTGCGGGAGCGCACCGCGGAACTGGTGGAAGCGAACGAGGCCCTGCGGAATTCTGAAACCAAGTACCGCACCTTGGTGGAAGAAATCCCGGCGATCACGTACATCGCAGCGCTGGATGAGGTCAGCACGACGTTGTATGTCAGCCCGCAGGCACAGGCCGTGCTTGGATACACGCCCGCCGATTACAGAGCCGATCCCGAGATTTGGCATCAGCATGTTCATCCCGACGATCTCGATCGTGTCATGGCGGAGGTGCGGCACGCCCAAACGAGTGGTGAACCTCTTGACTGCGAGTATCGGTTATTGAACCGGACGGGCAGGATAGTCTGGATTCGTGACAAGGCAGTGGTGGTTCGCGACGAGACTGGTCAACCTCTTTTCCTGCAGGGGGTGATGCTCGATGTCACCGAACGCCAGCAAGCCGAGGAGACTCTGCAGCTGCAGAGCACAGCGCTGCAGGCCGCGGATAACGGCATCGTCATCACCGACCGCGAAGGCCACATCATTTGGGCCAACCCAGCCTTTACGAAGTTGACGGGATTCGAACTCTCTGAGGTGATCGGCAAGAACCCGCGTGTGCTCAAGTCGGGTCAACACGACAAGGCCTTCTACCAAAAGCTGTGGCAGACCGTGCTATCAGGCCAGGTTTGGCGGGGGGAAATGGTCAACAAACGCAAGGATGGCTGCCTATATACCGAGGAGATGACCATTACCCCAATGCGCAATGCCGCAGGTGAGATCAGCCATTTCATTGCCATCAAACAAGATATCACGGAGTGGAAATTGAGTGAAGAACCACGGCGGCATCTCGCTGCAATCGTGGAGCACTCGGACTACGCAATAATCAGTGGGGATCTCGATGGAATAATTACCAGTTGGAATGCGGGCGCGCAACGGCTTTACAACTATGCCGCCGAGGAAATCCTGGGACGGCCGGTTTCCGTCCTCGTCCCGCGCAACCGCAGGGGTGAGTTACGTGAGATTCTGAAGAAGCTCCAATGCGGCGAACACCTACAACACTACGAAACGGTACGCCTCAAGAAGGGGGGAATTCCTGTCGATGTCTCAATCACAGTGTCTCCCATCAAGAATGACGCCGGCCAAGTTACCGGAATTTCCGCAATTACCGGTGACATCACCGAACGAAAGGCATTGGAGCAGGCGGTTGTCGAGGCCAGCAGCCGCGAACAGAGGAGAATCGGGCAGGATTTGCATGACGGCCTCTGCCAACAACTCACGGGGATCGGCTTTCTGTGGAAGGCGATTGAGCAGAGGGAGGCACCGCGGGCCCTCCCCGAGGCCGCTGAGGTGGCGGAGATCAGCCAATTGATCACCAAGACAATTGGCGACGCCCGTCACTTGGCGTGGATGTTGTGTCCGGTGGAATTGGAAAGCAACGATCTTGGTGTGGCCCTGAAAAACCTCGGCTTGTCGACGAAACGACTGTTTGCAATAGCATGCGTTGTACGATGTCAACAACCCGTGCTGCTGGCAGACAAGGCGGTCGCTACACACTTGTACCGGATTGCGCAGGAAGCCATCAGCAATGCGATCCACCATGGCAAGGCTGCACGTGTGTGGATACATCTTATTTGGAAGAAGAACAGGCTTACGCTTCGGATCAGGGACAACGGCTCTGGATTCTCGAAGAGACGAGGCTTCAAGGAAGGCATCGGGATGCGCAGCATGAAGTACCGCGCGCAGGCGATTGGCGGCTCATTGACCATTGAGAGTAAGCGTGGCTCCGGCACCACTGTTGCCTGTGTCTGCACCCAGCCACGCTCACAATTTGCTGGTGAGTCTCGTCGCCACACCCCGAGCTGAATTAGTGGTTTCCACGATGGCGGCCTTTGCGGGCTTCGTAATAGTATGACAGTAGCTTGACAGGAGAGGCCCTTGCATTTAACCGCAAGGAAAAAGCGCCGGGTGCGCGCGACAAGGAGTCAATCCATGAATCGAGAGCGTGGCGCACGGAAGGCTAAGGCCCGAGTGTTTCTTGTGGATGATCATCCAATCGTCCGACATGGGCTTACGCAACTGATCAATCGCGAGCCGGACTTAGTGGTTTGCGGGGAATCCGAAGACGGATCGGAAGCGTTGACGGCCGTCGGCGCAGACAAGCCGGACGTGGTGGTGGTGGATTTGACCCTGAAACGCAGCAGCGGTTTCTCGCTCATCAAGAACTTGAATTCGCTTGATCCCAAGTTGTCCATCCTGGTACTCACCATCCATGAGGAGTCGTTGTATGCCGAACGGTGTCTGCGGGCGGGGGCCAAGGGTTACCTCATGAAAGAAGCGGCGATGGAAAACGTGTTGTTCGCCATTCGCCGCATCCTCGACGGCCAAGTCTATCTGAGCGAGGAGATGCAATTCAAGTTGTTCCGCACCTCCGGGAAGCGGAGTGAAAACGTGATCACATCACCTTTGGAGAGACTGAGTGACCGTGAGCTGGAGGTTTTCCGATTACTCGGACAAGGGTTGGGGACAAGGCAGATTGCCAAACTGTTGCACCTGAGTATCAGCACAGTGGAAAGCCACCGGGCGAGAATCAAAGAGAAATTGGATGTGAAGACTGGTACCCAGTTGCTCCAGCACGCTGTCAAATGGGTGGAAGCCGAGAGCTTGGGTTGATCCGCTATTCCTCGGTACTGGCACGATGAAACAAAATCCTGATCATGGCATACCCCTGTGGGCTAGAAACGGGGGTATCGGGTAGGTTCGCGCAACTCACGACGATGGGAATGGGATTATTTTGCTGCGCGGAGAGGACGGAATCCGGCGTGGACAATACGCCCGTGGGCGACGCGAAGACGGGAACTCCGCCAACACTCGTGACGGTCAATTGCGGCAACTGGCCTGACGTTGGAATAATTATGAATTGGGAACCTGAAGTAAATTGGCCGCCAATTCCGCTGCTGAATTCATTATCGTATGTATCAAATCTCACTCGCCCTGGGCCGCCCTGCGATTGAGAGCTTCCATAACTTTCAGCACCGCCATTTGCGGTGATTACTCCATTCCCGGAAATCTGCGAAGCAACGAGCCGAATTCCACCGCCACTCCCAGCGCCCTCATCTGAACCGAAGCCACTGCCGCCGACCGCACGAATAGCGCCGCCTACGTTACAGGAGATGGGAGGTCTCAGTGGATAGTTCTCGATGGATTCGAGTTTCAGATTGTCATCGAGCTAACATGCTCGCTTGATAATCTACCAATCTCTCTGAGCGTCTTCTATCGGATAGCTGGGTTGACAATATACCTGTCAGTTTATGAAGCACGACATCCGCGTACTATGGGGTCACCCCATGTTGCCTTTGGGAAACCCTCGCCGTAGCCTGCCCCGAAACTATCGGTTGCTATTCCTGCGAGGATCAACGCATGAGCGGCACCATCCATAAAACTAATCACTGTTTTGCTGGCGGACGATAACAAGGTCGTGCGCAGTGTGCCCGAAGCATTTTTCTCGTTTTAGCTATCGCTATCTTAGCCAATGTTTACGAGGCGTTTCTGAATTTCGCATTTGCCCGGTTTAGCCACAATATGCCCCAAAAAACCAATGGAGTATCAAATGGCAGTATCAAGTATCAAGTGGACACCTCTGTAAATATCGGTGAAAGCGCACTTGCCATCGGCAAGAAACGGTGTGAAGTCCTCGGAGCACGCTTCGTAAATTCGATACTGTATGTCATGGAAGTCAGCGTCCTGTTCGGCGAATTGTTCGCGGCCTACCTGCTCATTTGACCGTAATATTGCTTCAACGCGCAGCGCTTGCGTCATCAATTGCCCCGTGTTAGAGTCCGCCCATCGTTTTTCAAGTCGGGACGTAGCGCAGCCTGGTAGCGCACTTGCATGGGGTGCAAGGGGTCGCGAGTTCGAATCTCGCCGTCCCGACCATTTTTCACTCGCGCAAAGCGCGAGCGAAAAATGCCCT
>Ga0182030_10024981_pt1 | contig 10923 bp, 9 predicted proteins | sample 812S3MmetaG_FD_121299 | JGI IMG/M metagenome (GOLD analysis project Ga0182030, IMG submission 121299) | Permafrost microbial communities from Stordalen Mire, Sweden - 812S3M metaG (Illumina Assembly) | ecosystem: Environmental > Terrestrial > Soil > Wetlands > Permafrost | place: Sweden... | reverse complement strand
TCCTTATGCCATCAGACCTTGCGGCCCCATGAGGCTGCTGCGTTCAACCGCCGTATGCGGAAAACCGCACGTACGGTGGTGTGGGAGGGGTGACGGGCGCAATCCCGTCACCTCGACCCGATCGTAGCGTCGGCGTCCCGCCGGCGAGTTCCGGCAGCGTCCTGCTGCCAGTTTTTGTAGCAGTGTCAAGCCCCCAGCCGCGCTGGTTGCCGGAGGGCACTCGAAGAGCCGCATTGTTAAAACATGAGGCGAGACGGAAGGGCGTGCGCCTCAAACAATGCGTTCGTAAGGCTTGTAAACAGGCTCCCAAACATTGGCGGCGAGTTCTTTCGCAAAGCCAGCCTCATCGACGTCGGCAAGGCCCTCTTGGATGGCTTGCGTGCCCACCGCCCTTGCCACCTCCAGACTGACAGAGCGAATGCTTGACAACGGAGGCAGGAGGTTGGCGCTCTTGTCATGCCGCGTCGGAGAAAGACCGGCCAGGGCGCGGGCGGCGGCTTTGATCATCGCGTCGGATACGTGCCGAGCGTGGGAGGAAATGATGCCCAGCGCCAGACCCGGGAAAACGTAGGAGTTATTGGTCTGGTCAATCTGAACTTCCCTGCCATTGAATTTTGCCGGGCCGAAGGGGCTTCCTGTGCCAATCAACGCGCGGCCATCCGTCCAATCGAGCAAATCCTGCGGCCTGGCTTCACAACGGGAAGTCGGGTTGGAGAGCGGGAAGATAATGGGGCGGGCGGTGTTCTTTGCCATGGCGCGCACGATCTCTTCCGTGAAGGCGCCGGCCTGGCACGAAACGCCGATCAGCACGGTCGGTTTGGCATTGCGCACGACATCCAGCAATCCAATTTGTTGGTGATCGGAAACAGGCCAGGCGGCCACGTCAGATTGCTTGCGGGCGAAGGGCACTTGTTCGGGGCGAAAATTCTTTCCGCCTTCGATAAGCAGCCCGCGGTGATTAAGGGCGTAAAACTTCTCGCAGGCTTGTCGCTCTGTCAATCCGGCGTCCTGCATGACGGACCGGATCAACTGGGCCACCCCCAAGCCCGCGCCGCCAAAGCCCAGGAAGGCAATTCTCTGCTCTTGCAGCGGGATTCCTGTCACATTAATGGCCGCCAGCAATGTGCCGGTGGCGACAGCAGCCGTGCCCTGAATATCGTCGTTAAAGGTGCAGATCTGGTTGCGATAACGCAGAAGAAGCCGTTCCGCGTTGGTGCCGGCGAAGTCTTCCCATTGCAGGAGAACGTGGGGCCAGCGGCGCTTCACGGCCGAGACGAACGTCTCGACAAAATCGTCATAATCCGCTCCGCGCACCCGGTGATTGCGCCAGCCGATGTAACAGGGGTCTTGCAACCTTTCTTCATTATCGGTTCCGACGTCCAGCAGGATGGGCAGGCAACATTCCGGCGGAATCCCGCCCAAGGCGGTGTAGAGGGCCATTTTGCCAATGGGAATGCCCATGCCGCCCGCTCCCTGATCGCCCAGACCGAGAATGCGTTCGCCATCGCTCACCACGATGCACTTGATGGCGTTATAACGCGCATGAGAGAAGATTTGATCGATGCGGTTTTTATTGGGGTAGCTCAAAAAAAGACCGCGCGGTTTGCTCCAAATCTGACTGAACTTCTCACAACCTTCGCCGACGATGGGAGTATAAACGATGGGCAGTGTTTCCTCGATATGATGGGCGATAAAAGAGTAAAAAAGCGTTTCATTGTTGTTTTGGAGGTCGCGCATGTAGCTGTATTTCTCCAGCGCCGTTGGCAGTTCCGCCAAGCCCTTGTGCCGGCGTTCCCGCTGATCTTCCAACGTGCCAACATGGGGCGGCAGCAAGCCGTGCAGCGCGAAGGCATCCCGCTCGCTTTCCGTAAAAGCCGTCCCTTTGTTCAACCGGGGATTATTCAGCAAATCGTATCCGGTCAGCTTCGTTTGAATAACTGCCTGATTAGAAGGGTTCATATCGCCTTTTTAGCGCAATCCGCGCATCGTGTCAGCAAGAATTTCCCCGATAAATACATCGCGCAGTGCATGTTTCAGCCACCACAATTTCAACCAGCATCGGCAGCTTCGGCTTTAGCCGCTGCCAGATCCAAAGGGCGATGTTTTCGCTGGTCGGATTCTCCAAGCCGGGGATTTCGTTCAAGTGGAAGTGGTCCAGCTTTTCCCAAATTGGTTTGACAGCATCGGCGATGTCCGCGTAGTCCATGACCCATCCCAGTTTTGCGTCGCATTCGCCTTCGATGGCCACCTCGAACTTGAAACTGTGGCCGTGCAACCGGCGGCATTTGTGCGATTTTGGCAGGCGCGGCAGCGAGTGCGCGGCTTCGAATTGAAATGTTTTTCTTAGTTCCATCAGGGTTTCTCCCAATCTGTCCAGGTTACAAGGTCGCCCAACGGCGGGCGTCCGTCGTGCCGCCAGCCTGGCGGTGGATTTTGCATTTGGCCCAGCGGGCAAACCCGCCGCGCGCCCCAACGCGCCAGCTTTTGCGCCACGTCGCGCGCTTGCGCCGGCGTGCTGGACAAGCCAACCGTGGACACTTTTTCCTGCACCAATTCCGCCCCTTGCAATGCGTGCGTCAAGTCGCCCACCGCCTTGACGTAAATAAATCGGTTCGCGCAGGAAACCTGGAAGCGCGGATCATTCTCCAAAATGACGGTCCACACCGTGGAATTGAGGCTGGCCCACATTTTTGTCTCCAGCGAATGCGCCGCCCTCACCTCGTAAAAAGAGCGCCGCGCGGCAATGGCCGCCGCTTCACTGGCACTGAGGGTTCCGCGCGGAAAGGTCTTCTCCGACGCGTCCAATTGTCCCGCCAGCAACGCGGCAAAAGCTTCCGTCGTGACTTTTCCGCCATCCTCGACGTAAATCACATGAGGGGAAAGACAGCCGCGCTGATTCCACGCCGTAACGTCGGCCGCTGCTTTCTGAACCACAATTTCCGCGCTCTGTTCCAGCGCCTCCCGTGTCACATAAGCAAAACTGACTCGCGTCCCATAGCCAAGAAATCGCGCCGTGCGCGGGATCTTTTTCGCAACGGCCTCCAGCATTTCGTCGCTGCCCGTTGCAACAACACAATCCGCCTCCGCAAAAAGAGCCGCTTCCAAAGACTCCCGCCCGCCCTTCCATTCCGCTACTTCAATGCACGAGCCTGCCTTGGGGTCCGCTTCGTAAAGGGAATGCGCAAAGAGCCGCGGAATGAATGCCGCGCCGGTTGCGCATTTCACAAACTGCGCCGAACGAGTCAGCAGCCCAAAAACCATTTCCAACAAAACCGGGTTGGGAATATTGCCCGGCGCAATCTGCGCCAGCAGAAGCGGGCCGCGGGCCATTGCGGATCGTTTCCCGCTGACTTGATGTTCGTCGGGGTGAAAACCATCCAGGCGATGAGGGTGGCCAAGTTCCTGGCGCAGCAATGCTTCCAGATTTTCCGCCGTCAAATGTTTGAAAAATTGATCCAGCCCGGCGGCCAGAACCGCCTCGGAAAAGCCGGTGGCGGCAGGCCCCAACTCCAGGACTTGGCGGCGAAAGGGAAATTCAGTCGAGAGCCATTCGCCGGCCAGTCGATCCACCAGATGGATCATGTTCTCGGTCGTGCGGTTTTCGAGGTAACGCGCCCGATTGCGCTTGAGCGTCTGGCAGGCCTCGGAAATTAGTCCCGCGGTCAACTCGGCCTCGGCAGGCAGGTCAGCCAGAAAATAATTGGGCAAATTCATTTCATTCAAATCGCGGCCAGCAGCGAACAACCGCGCGGCTCGGCCGACTCCGCCCGGCCCAGCAGTTCGAATCCGTCGCCGCGGCTTGCGGCCAAATCCTCGGTTTGCAGCGCCATGACAGAATACATATTCGCCGGATCGAAAATGCGAAGCAACCCTGTTTCGCCGGCAGCCGAGACGGCTCCGGTTTCCGGAGAAATAATTTGCGTCTGGACCCAGGGCGGAAACTGAAAAATTCCCACGCTCGCCCGCGGTTGCCCCGCCACGCCATCATAAGCCTGTGAACTTAATTCGCACATTCCGTATTCGGTCACAATCTGCGAATCCGGCACCGCCGTGTATTTTTTTAGCAGCCGGCGCAATTCAGTCTTGGCCACCACACGCGAGCGCCCCTTGTAACCGCCCGTCTCCATGATGCGCGACCCGGCTGGAAGTCGAAGTTGAATCTTATTGGCAGAAAGATAATCGAGCCAGTGGACAAATGAAAATGCCGTCCCCAACAACGCCACGGGCCGCGCATTGGAAATGCACCGCCGCAAGCCGGAACCCATATGATCAAACTCCAGACTCCATGAGTCATCCTTCTCCAACTTCCCTGCATAAAAGGAATCCGCTCCGCCGAGTTTTTGGCGAACCGCTTCAAACATATGGACCAGGGAAGAGCGCGGCACGAGATTCGGGGACGGCGTCAGAAAAATGAAATCGACTCCACCCACAGGCCAAGCCGGGCTGTCATTAGTAAAATTCCGCTCGAACCAAGGCAGCAGGGAGGCTTCATAAAGCGAGAGCGAAGCGTCATTATGATAGTGCCGGCTGGTCACTTGTCCCGTCGTTCCACTGGAGCAAAAGACGCGAAGGCGCTCATTTTCCGGCAGGCTGGAGACGGCAAATTCTTTAAAGGCGGAAGTCGGGAGCGCCGGAATCTGGCTCCAATGGGTAATCGAGCTGGGTCCGATTCCCCTTTTCTCGCAGAGTTTCCGATAAATTGGCACGCCCTCAAACTGGAAAGCGAACAAATCCAAGGCCAGCCGATTGAACCCTTCGTCACTCCCCTGTTCCGCGTCGGCTTTGGCGATAAACGCCCGCACCCGGGCCAAAAGATCCGAGGGATTTGAAGCGGAGTGTCGTTGATTTTCCATAAAGGCAAATGTAACCAAACTTCCGATCCCTAACGAAATTCGTCCACATCGACTCCGCTGCCTTGAACAATGCTTTTCAACGTGCCTATGGGAACAGGTTTGTTCCTGTGCATGGCTCCAATTACTTGACGTCCATTGGCATGACGCCATTTCTGATCGCTGCCCGACTGGCCGACAAGCGCAAAAGAATGTTTTCGCAAAACTCTGACGATTTCTTTGGCATTGTAAACTGGATAGTGCTGGCTCACGGCAGAGCCACTTCCAACAACTTGGCTCTTTTATTGATTTTGACCGGGCTGGGTTCGAACCACAACTTCAGCGCTTCTTTCGCGTTGGCGATGGCCTCATCCTCCGTGTTGCCCGCTGCCGCGCAACCCGGCAATTCAGGAAATACCGCAGACCATCGATTTGTTTCGGGATCAAATTCAACCAGCAAGCGCAACTTCATTTAATCAAATTAACATTCTCTTCCTTACAGGGCAAGCAACGGCATGTCTGCACTTCAGGCGTAACCTTGTTCGCCGGGCGGTGTTGGGTATATATTGCAGCAAATGGCCGAACCCTTGGACCCAGACGCCGCCTTGATGCTCCTCGTGAAACGCGGAGACATGAAGGCGTTCGAGGCGTTGGCCGACAAATATAAGCAGCCCATCGTCAATATGATGTACCGCATGCTGCGCGACATGGATGAAGCCGAAGACCTGGCCCAAAACGTCTTCATTCGCGTCTACCAGTCGGCCGATCGCTATGAGGTGACGGCCAAGTTCTCCACTTGGATTTTCACCATTGCCCGGCGTTTGTGTTTGAATGAAATCCGCCGCCGCGGACGGCATCCGGCGGAGTCAATCGACTCAAGCCAATCGGACAATGAGGATCAGGCCCCGCGCCAGTTCGAGGACGTCAAAACATTTTCGCCCCCTGAATCCATCCTTCATGGGGAATTGGCGCAAAAAATTGAAGAGGCGCTGACGCATTTGCCTGACAAACAACGCCTTGCCATCGTCCTCTGCCGCCAGGATGAATTGTCCTATGAGGAAATTGCCCGGGTTCTGGGCTGTTCGGTTTCGGCAACGAAATCGCTCATTCACCGCGGTCGTGAGACCTTGAAAGACAGGCTCAAACCCTATCTGCAAAGCGGCGCGTGGGAGGAGAAAGGACCGAAACTCTGCCGTTAATTCGGTGTTACCAATCTATGAGTATGCAAGACGAACATTATCAGCAAATTAGGGAGGCCGGATGGCGCCGGCCCTTGAACAGCGAAGAAGAAGCGGACTTGCAAAAATTTCTCGCGGCCCATCCTGAGACGCGGCAAGCCTGGACCGAGGAAGCAGCCTTGAACGGCCTCTTGCAGCGCTGGCCTGTCCCGGGTGTTTCGTCGAATTTTACCGCGCGCCTCTTGCAGGCCGTGCAAAAGGCTCCGGCCCGGCATTCCTGGCACGACCGGTTCGAACTTTCGCAGTGGTTACCGGAAGGACGCGTGGGGCGGGTGGCAATGTGTTCGATGATCGTTTGTTTGGGTTTGTTTTCCTTCCGCGAGTCGCAGGAGATTCATCGCGCCAGGACAGCTCATCAATTGGCGGGGGTCAGCCGCGTCGCGACGCTTCCACCCGTGGAATGGTTGAAGGACTTTGACACCATCAACGGCATCAGCAAGGTCAAGGTGGCGGATGACGATCTGCTGGCCGCGTTGCGATAAAGGCGCATGATGCGGCGATTTGCCTTACATTGTTCAATTTGGGCCGTTCTTGGCCCAGTGCTGGCGACGCCCTTGTGGGCGGTTGAGACCAACTTGCCCCCTTCGCCGCCCGCCAACATCCGACCGATGCGCCATCTTTCGCCGGTGGAATTTTTTCGCGCGCTACTTGGCATGACTCCGGCGGAAAGAGAGCGGGCCCTGGCCAACAGATCGCCCGCCGACAAGGCAGTGATCCTGGCCAAAGTAAGCGAATACAAAGCGCTGCCCCGCGATATTCGGGAAGCGCGCTTGTGTCAAACCGAATTGCATTGGGAACTGTCCGGCCTCATGAAGCTTGCGCCGCGCGACCGGACCAACCGCCTCGCCGAAGTTTCACCGCTCTATCTTCCAATGGTAAAGGAACTTTTGCAGCAATGGGACAAAGTGCCTGCCGACACGCAAAAAACATTGTTGGAAAAGCAAAGTTTCATTGGCCTTTATTTGCGCATGCAAGGCACCTCCGTTGCGGCCCAGCGCGAGATTCTTGACAAGCTTCCTGCCGACCGCCGCGCGCAGTGGGCGGATGAAATGGGCCGATGGCAGGCCCTGCCCGAAAATCAGCGGGCGGATTTGTGCGCTCAGTTCCAGCGCTTCTGTGCCCTGAGCGGATCGAAACAGAAAGAGACGGTTGATGCCCTTTCCGACGCCGACCGCCGGGAGATGGAAACAGCGTTGCGGACTTTCAATCGGCTGCCGCCCGAGCAACGGACACAATGTATTAATTCTTTCGGCAAGTTCGCCACCATGACAGAGGGTGATCGCCGCCAGTTTCTAAAAAACGCCGCCCGTTGGGACGCCATGACACTCAGTGAACGCAAACTATGGCGCAACATGGTGCATAAACTGCCGCCGATGCCTCCGGGCTTTCCCTCGGACATGCCTCCCATGCCGCCGGGACTGGAAGGCACAGAGCCTCCCATGCCTCCCATGCCGCCGAATGTGTTAAGCCCCGTCATCGTCGCCCGATCCCCCCACGACTCGCAATGACTGTGGCTCCCTCTTAATCATAATCATAATCTGTGAGAGGATTAGGATTAAGATTAAGATTAAGATTAGAGCAACAAAGGCGAGGCCGTTTTTTCACCTTTTCCATTCCACCGCTTTGGGCCAAGATTCAGCCGTTTTGAATTCCAGACCAACACACTTCCGGCCTCGCCCGAACGCCGGTCCGTCAGCGGCGTATCCGTGACGGTGAATCCTCTAACGAATCCCTCGCAGGCGTTTCGCCGCAATTGGCTCGCCTGCCTGCTTCTGGTCCTGGCTGTCTTGGTGGCCTATCAACCAGTCTGGCACGCCGGATTCATTTGGGACGACGACCGGCATGTTACCCTGCCGGCGCTTCGTTCCCTGCATGGTCTGGCCTGCATCTGGATTCAATTGGGAGCCACCCAGCAATACTATCCATTTGTTCACAGTGTCTTCTGGCTGGAGCACAAGCTATGGGCCGATGCTCCGCTGGGTTATCATCTGCTCAATGTTCTGCTCCATGCCGCTTCAGCATTGCTGCTGGCAAAAATACTCCAACAACTCAAAATTCCAGGCGCGTGGCTGGCTGCCGCCCTCTTCGCCCTCCATCCGATTGAGGTGGAATCTGTCGCCTGGGTTTCGGAACTTAAAAATACATTGTCAGGATTTTTCTACCTGAGTGCTGTGTTGGCTTATCTGGGCTTTGACAGAAATCGAAACTGGAAGAATTACGCGGCCGCTTTTGTCCTATTCGCGCTGGGCTTAATGTCTAAAACGGTGACCGCGTCATTGCCCGGAGCATTGTTGGTCATTTTCTGGTGGCAGCGGGGAAAGCTCTCCTGGAAAAAGGACGTCACGCCGTTGATCCCGTTTTCCGTCGCTGGCCTGGGCGCCGGCCTTCTCACCGCCTGGGTGGAACGCCGCTTCATCCATGCCGAAGGCGCGGAGTTTAATTATTCGATTCTGGAGCGATTTCTCATTGCCGGGCGCGCGATATGGTTTTACCTGGGCAAACTTTTCTGGCCGGTTGATTTGAGTTTTATTTACACCCGCTGGAATGTCAGCCGGACGGTGGGGTGGCAATACCTCTTTCCAGCGGCGGCCTTGCTGCTCCTTGGCGTTTTATTCTGGCTGCGGCGTCGGTCGCGCGGACCTTTGGCAGCCCTGCTCTTCTTTATCGGAACGCTCTTTCCGGCCTTGGGATTCTTCAATGTGTACCCGTTCCGTTATTCGTTCGTGGCTGATCATTTTCAATATCTGGCCGGCCTTGGCCCACTGGTTTTGGCCGCAGCCGCTTTTGCGCGTGCCACCTTTTTCCTCACCCCGCCCTTTGGGGAGAAGGTGAGGGAGAGGGGGTCGTTCCTTTTTCCCGCAGTGCTCTGTGCGGCGCTTTTGTTGACTCTCGCCGCGTTAACCTGGCGGCAGTGCCGCACCTACGCCAACGCGGAAACACTTTGGCGCACCACCTTGCTCCACAATCCCGACAGCACCATCGCGCGAAACAATTTGGGCCGCGTCCTTTTGGACAAAGACCAGCCTGACGAGACCATGCGGCTTTGCCAATCCGTGCTCGCATCGCACCCCAACGATGTGACTGCTCAATTCAATCTGGGCGACGCCCTGCTGCGAAAAGGACAACTCGACGAAGCCGTCGGTCATCTGCAAAAAGCGATGGAATTGCAGCCCAGCATGGCGGGCATTCCGTATTCCCTCGGCGCCGCCTATTTAAAAAAGGGCCAGATGGAACCCGCCAGCCGCTACTTCGAAAAAGCCATCCAACTGCAGCCAGACTTTGCCGGAGCCTACTGCAATCTTGGTTACGCTCTCTTGCAACAAGGCCATCGGGCCGAAGCCGTCGTTGCTTACGCAAAAGCGCTGGAATTGGACCCTCGCTACGCGCTGGCACATAACGACTTGGGAAGCATCCTTCTGCAATCGGGCCGCACGGACGAGGCGCTGGCCCATTTCCAGCAAGCGGCGGCAATCCTGCCCACTTTTGCCGAAGCGCGCTTCAACATCGCAGGAATTTACCTGGCGCAAGGCCGCGTGGACGACGCCATCAACCAATACGAAAAGACACTGGAAATCCGTCCTGATCTGGCGGAGGCCCATTACAAGCTCGCCAACATTTTTGCCCAACAAGGCCGGCAAGCCGAGGCCATCCCCCATTACGAAAGCGCGTTACGTACGCAGCCCGACTCGATTGGGGCCTGCAACAACCTGGCGTGGATTCTGGCCACCTCCTCCGATCCCAAACTCCGCAACGGCGGGAGAGCCATTGAACTGGCCCAAAGAGCCAATCATCTCTCCAACGGCAAAAACCCCGTCATCCTGGGAACTCTTGCCGCCGCCTACGCGGAAGCCGGCCAATTCCCCGAAGCCATCCAGACCATCGAACAGGCAGTGCCCCTGGCCGAAGCGAATGCCGTCCTAACCAGCGCATTCCAAAAGCAAGAAGCGCAATACAAGGCCGGCGAGCCGTTCCACGAACCTTCCCGGCAATAGCCGCGACTTGTCAAAGGGCGCGCCGCGTCCCAGATGGTAGGGCGAGACTCCGTCGAACCCAAATTCCATTGAGAGAATACGAAGGTTCAAAGTGAGAGCATCCAGAAGGAGGCGCAATACAGTTATGAGGAGTTTCACCCTCCGAAGCCCCCTTGTCCTCTTCCGCTGACCCCCACCCATTTTGATTTTTAGGTGCTACAAGTGCTACACTGTTGATTTTCAGGCGTTTAGGGTGCTACATTTGGTGCTACAAAGGTGCAACAGGGGTGCTACATTTTGCCTATCGTACGCTTCTGCACGGATACGGCTCGGGTTGCAATACAATCAGTATCCTGCGATTCCTGGCGGATTGCCTTTGACAGAATGGCACGCCAGTTTGGTCGTATAGATGCCCGATCCGCAAACAATCCCGGCTGAGCGCATTACCCGCCAATACCAGGGTGTATGGCCAGAAGGGCGTTACACCCGTTACATTGTTGATTATCAGGTATTTAGGGTGTTACAACAGGTGTTACACGTCCGTTACAGGGTGTTACATTAACGTTAACGAAATAACAGTGTGACAATTTAACTCTATCGCTTTCCGGGATTATCAGCGCCGCGCAAACCACTTTCCCGCGCCAAAAAGCAGTCCACCGATCGCGGTCAGCGCAACGACATTTGGCTCAGGCGCTGGGGAAAATAGAACGTATGCGGCTGAGGGGCCACGTCCAGCTTCTGGCTTTGGGTCCGGCGAAGTTGTCAGTAACCGCCCGGGTAACCCATCTATGCAGTAGCCGGCAACCGGAGTAGAAGTGAGGAATGAAATTATTGGCTGTGGCCAGCCTGCCAGGCTATCGGAGTCAACTCAGCCACTCGGTTGAT
>Ga0182030_10024980_pt1 | contig 10923 bp, 13 predicted proteins | sample 812S3MmetaG_FD_121299 | JGI IMG/M metagenome (GOLD analysis project Ga0182030, IMG submission 121299) | Permafrost microbial communities from Stordalen Mire, Sweden - 812S3M metaG (Illumina Assembly) | ecosystem: Environmental > Terrestrial > Soil > Wetlands > Permafrost | place: Sweden... | reverse complement strand
TGACGGCGATTGACCCGGCCATCGGCGCGAAGATTTATTCCTGGGTGCGCGATGGCAAGCGTCCGTTGCGCGGCGAGGAAGGCGCGTCGGTTTTGCTTTCACGGCAGATCGAGGCCATCGTCCGGCTCAAGCAGCGCGGCGTGGTGGTGAAAGTGAATAGCATCATCATTCCTGGCATCAACGACGAACACATTCCGGAGATTGCCGCAAAAGTCGGCGCACTCGGCGCCGACCTGATGAACTGCATGGCGATGGTGCCGGTGAAAGGCGCGGTGTTCGAGGAACTCGCGCCGCCGGACAACCTGATGACCGCCCGCGTCCGCCTGCAAAGCGAGCGTCACCTGCCGCAGATGACGCATTGCGCCCGCTGCCGCGCCGACGCGGTCGGTTTCATCGGCGAGGACATGACCAGCGAGCAGCATGACACGATCCAGCATTTCGCCGGCATGAGTTTGAACCCGGACGAAAACGCGCAGCGGCCTTACATCGCCGTCGCCACGATGGAAGGCGCGCTGGTGAATCAGCATTTGGGCGAAGCCGAACGGCTGGCAATTTACGCGCCTGACCTCGCCGCGCCCGGCAGATTCCGGCTTGTCGAAACCCGTCCGACGCCGGAAGAAGGCGGCGGCGACAACCGCTGGGCCACGCTCGCCGAAAAATTAAAAGATTGCCGCGCCATTCTTGTCACCGCCGCCGGGCCGACGCCGCAAAAGACGCTGACCGCGCACGGCTTGAAAGTCGTCGAGATGGAAGGGCTGATTGACGAAGGCTTGAAAGCCGTGTTCGCCGACCAGCCGGTCCCAGCCTCGATGAAACGGCGTTTCACCAGTTGCGGCGCGGGCGTTTCCTGCAAAGGCACCGGCAACGGCTGCGGCTAATTTCCCCATCAACTATCAACCAATAATCATCAATTAAATTATGAGCAAACCAGCACATCACATATTTGTCTGCGGCAGTTTTCGGCCCACCGGCGCGGCGGGCGTCTGTCACAAGAAAGAATCCTCACGCCTGCTCCAGCATCTTTCGACCGAGGTGCAGGACCGCAGTCTCGACGACGTCATGGTTTCCAGCACCGGCTGCCTGAACATCTGCGACAGCGGGCCGGTGATGGTCGTCTACCCCGAAAACGTCTGGTATAAACACGCGACCATCGAAACCGCCGAGGCCATCCTCGACAGTCTGGAGGAAAAGTCAGAATTGCCACCAGCCACGCTGTTCGCCTGACGGATGAATCCGCACCTAATCGACACCACGCTGCGCGACGGCGAGCAGGCCGCCGGCGTGGCGTTTTCGCGCTCGGAAAAAATCGGCATTGCGAAAATGCTCGCGTTTGCCGGCGTGACGGAATTGGAGGTGGGTATTCCGGCGATGGGCAAGGATGAGATAGCCGACATCAACGCTATTTCCGATCTCGGCTTGCCGGTGAAATTGCTGACGTGGTGCCGCGCGACGGAAAAGGATTTGGCCGCCGCCGCGCGCTGCCGGGTTCACGGCGCGCATTTCTCGCTGCCGACATCCAATATTCATCTCGCCGCTTGGGGCAAAAAACGGGACTGGGTTTTCAGCACACTGGAAAAACTCGCGGCGCAGTTTCGCGGCGTGTTCGGTTATCTCACCGTCGGCGCGCAGGACGCTTCGCGGGCGGACGCGGATTTTCTCTGCGACTTCGCCATCGCCGCGCGCGAAAACGGATTGGCGCGGTTGCGCCTAGCCGACACCGTGGGCATTCTCACGCCGGCTCAAACGATCCAGCTCATTCGCCGCATCAAAGAAGCTACGCCGGATTTGCCGCTGGAATTTCATGGTCACAATGACCTCGGCATGGCCACGGCCAACACCGTCGCCGCGCTTGAAGCCGGCTGCGAATGCGCGAGCGTCACGGTCAATGGCCTCGGCGAACGCGCCGGCAACGCGCCGTTGGCCGAAGTCGTGATGGCGCTCAAAGTCGCGTTGAAATGCGATTGCGGTTTTCGTTACGGTGATCTTTCGCGGCTGAGCGATTTCGTGGCGCACATTTCCGGCCGTCCGTTGCCGGCGGAAAAGCCCGTCGTCGGCAGCGCGGCGTTCCAGCACGAGTCCGGCATCCATTGCAGCGGCCTGCTCAAGGACTCGCGCACTTACGAACCTTTTGATCCCGCCGAGACCGGCCATGAGCCGTCGAAGATGGTTCTTGGCCGGCATTCCGGCACGGGCGTTTTGAGGCACAAGCTCGACGCGCTGAAAATTTCTTTTCCCGACGAACGGTTGGCGGATCTGCTGGCCGAACTTCGTCGGGTGGCGGCAAAACGAAAACACAACCTCACCGACGACGAACTGAAACGGCTCGTTCACAAATTCCAAAAAAACCATGGCCTTCTTGATCTATAAAAAATACGGCAACGCCGAAACCATCCGCTACGAAAAACTCCAGCCGCTCAAGCTAGGCGGCCGCGACGGACTCATCGCGAAGCACGTCAAGACGTTGACCGACGACCAGGCGCGGAGCTGGAAACTGGGCGTGGGCACGTTGCTGAAGCTGGCCGGTTTCGCCGGCGCGGTGGACGAACTGACGGTGCTCTTCGATGTCGCGGGCCACGACTCCACCAGCGTCTGCCTTTACGAGCTGGTGAAAATTCACGGCAGTTGCCGCGACACGTCCACGCAGCTCGCGCTCGACATGACCGTTGTCGTGGACAAGGAGATTGGTGATGAGGCCGCCGCCTACGCGAAAAACTTTGAAATCCCCGTGCCGGAAAGACCGCGTCAGCTCGGCGAAACTCTGGCGCTCTCAGGCGGCTCGGGCGGCGGTGATTGGAGATGGGGAACGCCACCGATGCAACTCGGCGCGACGATTGTCCATGCGCAACACCGCCACGGCACCGGCGAACCGTGCGCCAACTGCAACTGCGGCCGCCGCGAAACGATGAACAAATGATTTCCCATGTGCGTTGAGGCTGCTCCCAAAACCGGTTGCAACAAAAGTTCCTGCGGCTGCGGCGTTCATGGCCACGCCAAAACCGCATCGCCTGACCCGCGCGTCATTCTCGCCCTGAAATTCGGCGAAGAAGCCAGGCAGGAATGCAAATGCGGCGGTGGCACCTGCCCGCGCAATTACCTCGCGCTCACTGGATATTTGCTGGGTGGATTTTTAGCGCTGCATCTGGCCGTCAACGCGCTGGACCTGTGGCCGGAGACATTTCAGGCGGCAGTCGACCGCAACCACGCGCTCGGCACGCTGCTGCCGGTGCTGGAAGTCGGCTTGATTTTTCTGCCGCTGACGGTTCACGTCGCATTCGGGCTGCGCACGCTCCGCCGGGAAAAATTAAAATTTGGCGTGGAGAAACATCATCACGGCAGCGACCTGCGCCAGTGGCTGCAACGCGTCACTGCCTTGGTCATGCTGGCGTTTATTTTATTTCACGTTGTCGTGATGCACCGCTGGTTCGGCGGACGGTTTGATCCGCACAACGCCTTCAACTCGGCGTCGCACGCCGTCTGGCAGTTCTGGCGCGGGCAATCCGTTGGCAGTTTCCCCAATTTGCTATGCGCGCAATTCTACCTGCTCGGCATCGTCGCGGCGGTGTATCACCTGACGAATGGTTTCGCCACCGGCGCGGAAGTGCTGGGCTGGGTCAAGACGCCCATCGCGCAAGACCGGCTCTGGCGCATTTGCGTTATCGCCTCACCGGCGCTGCTGTTCGCCGGCCTGGCGGCATGGTGGGCGTTGGCGGTGCGATGATCAGTCCGCGCCGATAATGACGCTGGAGGCCTTGATGAGGGCGTAAGCCTTCTGGCCTTTCTTGAGCTTCAGGCCGGCGGCCGATTCGGAAGTGATGCTTGATACGATCTCGATGCCGGGCGCGATTTCCAGCGTGACAGAACTGCTGACGGGATCTTCTTTGAGGCTAAGCCCGACCTCCGAAGCGGGCGATGCCAGCCGCAACTGGACAGGCATCTTGCCTGTCCAGTTGCGGTTGAAGCAGGCGGAATTTTTTTGCGGGACGGTTATGAAACTCGACAGGCGGGACGCCTGTCCCACTACGCATCGTCGTTCCAACTTCGGAATTCGGGGTTAACGGTGGCGACCGCGAATAAACGCGCACCCGACCCGAAATCCAAACCGCTCCTCAGGTTTCCACAGCGAGCCGCCACGGCGACGGCTCCGTTGTTAATCGTCACTCCACGGATTGGCGGTGACATCCACGAAGATCTGGATATTGCCGGTGTGAAAAGCCATGTGCTCAACGCTGCCGGCGCGGGCGACGGGCGGCGAGAAATCACCCGTGCTGCGGACATCGGGCGGCGACAGCTTGCATTCCAGCCCGGCGTCGCAGAGGTTGGATTTGAAATTGCCGGTCATGATGTTGAGCAGTTCGCCGGCGACATCACGGACTTCGTTGAGGTCGGCCAACTCCTCGGCCGCGACCCCGAGAATTCCGGCGGCGATGAGGCGGCCGGCGTCATGGCTCATGCGCAATAAAACATGGCCAACCACCTTGCCGGAGAAATCAATGTTGCACAGCAGATGTTCGCCCGTCAGCGGGACGGCAGTGCGGGGATCCACGGCCTCGAGCTTGAGCGAGAGCATGGTCTGAAACGTTTTGATGAGCGCCGCCGCGAGCGGAGTGCTCATGGCCAGTACCAGCACGCAGCCCATGCCGTTGCGCATAAGCGCGTCCTCGACGGTTTCGACGGCGTATTCGACCTCGTTCTCGGCTTCAGGATTGGCGACGCGGAGCAGGCGAGCGCGCAGGGACGGATCCTTGTTGATGACCTTGGCAATTTCGTCCAGATCGGCGTCCTGGCGGGAAACCAACTGGGTCAAACGCGACGCACTTTCAGGTTTGGGGGCAAACCCGTAGCGCCGCGATAATTCCAAATAACTAGCTCCGTCGTTCATGTTAAAAAATTAAAATCAGACGGCCGGTTTTTTTTGCAGCGCCACGATGCGGCCGGCCTTTTCGATGAGCTGTTCTTCCTTGAACGGCTTGACGAGATAATCGCGCACGCCGAGCTTGGCGATCTGCAGCACATTTTCGCGGCCGGACTCGGCGGTGAGCATGATCACGGGAATGGTTTTCAGCTCCGGGTTTTCCTTCAATTTGCCGAGCATCGTCACGCCGTCCATGACGGGCATGGTGACGTCGAGGATGATCAGGTCCGGCTTCTCGCGCGCGGCGGCGGCCAGGCCTTCCTCGCCGTTGCCGGCCTCGACGATCTGGCAGTCGTAGGGTTTGAAGGTGCGGCCCACGATCATCCGGATCGTGCGGCTGTCATCAACGCTTAATATTTTTGTCGCCATATAAAAATTGGGTTCGGTGGTCAGTTTAATTTGATGTGGATTTCAACAATCACACGGTCGGCGCCGCTTTCAAAGACCAGAAACTCGCGCGCCACGTCCGGCATCGCCTCCACGGCAAAAGCGCCGCGGATGATGGCGGGCGTGCTCACCGCGCAACTGGCGCCGGCATCGCACAACCACGATTTCAGGCCGCCGGTCAGCATGTTTGTGGCCTCGCCCACCACATCGTTCACGTCGTTTTCGCCGATGGTTTCCCCAGGCGGCAGGCCGAGCATGGCGGCGGCCACGCGGTTGGCGAACGGCGTGGACAGGTGCAGATAAACCGCGCCGGTCACGGTGTCGCCCGCGAATCCCACCGAACCGGTGATGCGCTCGTCGAAATGCGGCAGCGCGGCCTTGGGCGCGAGCGCGGCGGGCATCGCCAGCATGGTGTCAAAGACATCCACCAGGTGGCGGGTCATGAATTCACAGACATTCGGGAGTTGGACGGTTTGGCTCATAAAGTTTTGGTTGGGTCATTTGTTTAAAATCGGTTTGGACTCGGACAATTTTTGCGGACGGAAAGTTTCGGCACCGGCCTGCAAGGCGTGCAGGAGCGCGTGCGGAATTAAATCCAGCGGCAACACCCGGTCCACCACGCCAAGCTCCACGGCGGCGCGCGGCATCCCGTAAACGACGCATGAATCCTCGTTCTGCGCGATGGTGGCGGCCCCGGCCAGCTTCAGTTTTTTCATTCCCTCCGCGCCGTCGCGGCCCATGCCGGTGAGCAGCGCGGCGACCGCGTTTTTCCCGGCACTGACGGCTGATTCAAACATCACGTCCACGGCCGGCCGCACATGATGAAGCATCGGCCCCTGCTGGAGCGTGACGCGATAATTCGCGCCGGTCCAGGCGAGCGACAGGTGGTGGTCGCCGGGCGCGATGAGCGCGAGGCCGGGCTTCAGCTCGTCGCCCTGCGCGGCCTCGCGCACTTCAAACGCGCAACATTCGTTGAGCCGTTCCGCGAAGGTCTTGGAAAAAACCGGCGGAATGTGCTGCACGATGCAGATGCCCGGCAGCCCGTCCGGCAGACGCGTGAGAACATTTTTGATCGCCTCGGTTCCGCCGGTGGACGCACCAATGAGCACGATCTGGCGGGGCGAGAAATGCACCGAGGCAGACGCCGTCACGGCAGCGCGCGCAGTTTGGCCGGTCGTGGCAAAAGTTTTCAGGCGTGCGCCGGCCGCACCCTTGACGCGAACCGCCAGTTGCTCCCGCAAATCGCCGAGGTTCCAGGCGGACTGCGGCTTGGCGAGCACATCCACCGCGCCGAGTTCCATCGCCTCCATCGCGGCGCGCGAGCCGGCCTGCGTCAGCGAGCTGACCACGACGACGGGCATCGGGCGGTGTTGTTGCAGGATTTTTAAAAAAGTCAGGCCGTCCATGCGCGGCATCTCGATGTCGAGCGTGAGCACGTCGGGGTTTAATTCCAGAATCTTGTCGCGCGCCACATACGGATCGCACGCGGTGCCGACGACCTCGATGCCGGGATCCGCGCCGAGCGCGTCCGCGATCATCCGGCGCACGACGGCGGAATCGTCCACGATCAGCACGCGAATTTTTTTGGCCGGGTTCATGTCAGGTTCATGAATTGATCCACGCGGTCGGACGATTCGCGGACGTTGACCACGAGTTGCTCGGTCTGTTCCGGGGTGATGGCCAGGCTCGTGACCACCTCGTCGCTAATGCGCACGGCATAGCCGTCCCAGCCGGGCGCGGAACCGGCCAGATGCGCGACGCTGTTCGCCAGATGGGTGACCACGGAAAGCTGCCCGCGCGGGTTCAAGCCGGGCTGATGATGGTTGGCCACGGCCTCAACCAGATTGTCAGGCAGATGCCATCTTTGCAGCAGGAGCGCGCCGACTTCGGCATGGTCGGTGCCCAGAACGGCTTTCTCGGCCTCGGTGCGGGCGAGCTTGCCGTGTTCGATGTGGCGGCGGATTTCCGCCTGCAAATCCGCCGTGAGCGCCTGGCTCAAGATCAGTTTGCCGATGTCGTGCAGCAGGCCGACGGTGAAGGCGACGGGCGGGTCGGCGTTCAAATCGGGAAATTCATTGGCGATCATTTCACCGGCGGTGGCGGTGACGAGCGAGTGCCGCCAGAGTTCACTGGCCTCGACGGCATAACCAGGTAGCGGCACAACCATCGCGCTGCCAAAGGCAATCGTGAGGACAATGTGCAGGATTTGCTGGTGGCCGAGAAGGAACACCGCCTGATCCACGGAGGCGACCGGTTCCGTCAGCCCGAAAAAGGGCGAGTTGCAGGCCCGGAGCAGTTTTGCCGTGAGCACGTTGTCGCTCCGCAGCGCCTGCACCACCTCGGTGTTGCTGACGGCCGGCTGGTCCAGCAGGCTGACCAGCTTGAGCGCCGCGTGCGGGACGGGCGGCAGATTCTTGACTTTGGCAACGAGTTCCTGGGCGGTCATCATAATAAGTAGGCGTCAGCCCCGGGGGATTTGATCGAGACATTGCCGTTGGCGAGATCGAAACGCAGCGTGCGCGACGACATGCCGCCGACATCCCGCGCGTGAATCACGAGCCCGTTGCGCGCGATCAAATCGGTCAGGGCCTGAAAATTGCGGCCGCCAATGTTGAACACACCGCGTTCGTCCAGCAACTGCGCCCCGCCCGCGACCATGACGATCAGGCGGCTGCGGTCGGCGCCCAGGTTGTAGGCGGCGTGGAACAGGCGCGGCAGGCCGGTGTCCATGAACATAAACGGCGCGCCGGCGGCCTTGGCCGAATCTATTCGGGAATCGGGCAGCATGACATGGAACAGGCCGCCGATTTTTTTGGCCGGATCGTAAACCGTGATGCCCAGACAGGAACCGAGGGAATAAGTCACCAGTTCCGCGCCTGGGTCGTTGCTGACCGCCATGTCGGCCACACCCACGACGAGGGATTTTCGCGGTGCCGGAATGGTCCATTTTCCCAAGGGAGTCATGACGCGTCACATTGAAGCGGCGATCGGCCAACCACCGCTGTTTGACGTTGAGGTCGTTTGCTGTCATGAAATGAAATCATCATTGGCGGCCAAAAAACGCCGGAAACAATTGTTTCCGACCATGAACCCAGCCGTTCCTTCATCGGTTTAGTTCGGGAAAACTTGAGGGAAATCATGCTGGATCGGCTGCCCGGCGAAAATAACAGGCCGTTTGGAACATTCGCTCAAACAAAAGAATCAGGGCGACAGCGGCACGGCGTTGATTTCGATATGGTTGGTGCCCGCCAGAATCGCCGTTCCGGCGATGCGTGAATTCGACCACGGCCATTGATTCGAGATCTCTGATTGTGCGTTTACGCCCAAACCAGCACGATCCGGCGACGATTGCTGGAAGTTCGTCGTCACATTTGCCATGGCCAGCAGATTTCCGGCAAAAACCACTTTTTGTTTCAGGGTCTGGTTCATGCCCGTCACCCGGAAAAAATAAGGTTGGACAGCTTGCAATTCATCCCGGGTGGCGATGGTCTTTTGCTGTTCATTTTGTGCGGGCAGCGCCGGTTGAACTGGAATATTCTGTGTGGCCACGCTTTCCGGCTGCAATTCGCCGTCATACACCGAACCATCCGCATCCACGACGCGGATTGCATTGCCGTTTTGCTGCACCTGAAAATTCGCCAGCACGGGTGCGGCTTGGTTCAGCGCGACGGTGTTCTTGAAAGAATTTTGCGCGACGTTGGACGCAAACTGAACGGAACCGGCCGGCTGACTCAAAGCGGGCGCAGCGGCAGCAGGCACCTTGGCCGCCAGCATGCCACCAACGAAATTGTCGCCGGCGTCTTTTTTAAATTCCACCGGAGCATCGGCCAACTGGCGGCTGGCGGAATTGTCCGAGGCCACGAGCTGCGACTGATCGCGGTTCGTCAGTTCGGCAAGACGCCGGCCGTTGACCACTTCAACCCGTCCGTCAGCAAACAAAACCGCATGGCCTTTTTTGTCCGCCAGCGAATATGCCAGCACGGAATTACTGGACAATTGCTCCAGTTTTTCACCCGCCGCGATGTAGATGAACGGCTTGCCGGTTTCCGGATCGGTTAACGCCTTGTCGGACCCCAGTGTGTTCGTCAGCGTGTCGAGCGTTGCCGGCAAGTTGCCGGAATTATCCTCGGCAACCATTTGCGCGGCCAAGCCGATTTGTTTGAGATTGTTCATGGCGGTGACTTTTTGCGCCTTGAATTTTGCCTTGCTCAATGCCGGCAGGAACAGCGCCGCGCCAAAAAAAACGATGACCGCGAAGCCGGCGAGCAGCGCCCAGCGTTGCAGGAACAATTCCCAGAGGGTCACGGACGATTCCTCGTCAGCCACCTTGGGCTTCCGGCGCGCGACCTCGCCGTGCAGCAGACGGCGCGTGGCCGGGTGCAGCGTCAACGGATCGCCCGCGTCGGTGCGGCGCCTCTTCGCGTAGGCGCGCAGCAGTTTTTCAATTTTACGTTCCGGTTTCATTGGTCGTCACGTGTTAGACGGGGAAACATCCGGGCTTTCCCGTGAAAAGATTTTCCGCGCAATCTCCTCCAGCCGGTCGAGGCATTTGCTCAAGCGCGAACTGACGGTCTTCACGTTCAGGTCCAACGTCGCGCTCAACTCCTCGTAACTCAAGTCGCCAAAATAGCGCAGCTCCACGATCTCGCGGCACGGGCCGCTCAACTGGTCGAGCGACGCGCGCACCAGTGCCAGTTGCTCGCCGTTCATCAGGGTTTCATCCGGTGCCGGCAAATGATCCGGCGGGTCGGGCGTCAGCCCGGTTTCCGGATTTTCCGCCTGGAGCGAAACAGTCGTCTGTGCGCCGCCGCGCTTGGCCGCGAGGCGTTTCTCGCGGTAATCCCGCGCCTTGTTCGCCGCGATGCGGAACAGCCACGTCTGGAACTGGCTTTCACCCGCGAAGGAATCCAGGTTTTTGATGACAGAAAGAAAAGCTTCCTGGCAGATTTCCTCGCTGTCTTCGCGGGAAAAATCCGGCGCAAGCTGGAAGACAAACCGCCCCGCCGCTGCGTAATGCAGGTCGAAGAGTTCATCCCACGCTGCGGCATCGCCCCGACGGCAGCGCGCCAGCAATTCGGCTTCGGGTGCCATGCGTCTGGACTTTATTTGAAGACGGGCCGTTTGAACAGATTTCTTGGGGAGCATTTTCCGGGTCTTCCCGTCTGACTGGTTATGAAAAGAATCATCATCGCACTGCTGGCCATTTCACTTTTCAACATTGCCGCCGCAGCCGCGCCGGTTCCCGCCAATGATCTCGCAATCCAGGAAATCCGATACGACAGCCGGCTGGCCGACGACGAGGCGCGGTTCACGCTCGACATCGCCGCCACGGCCCGGGGCGCGGGCGGAAGCTCCGTGGAAATTTTGGCAGGCGACGTCGCCATCCTGCCTGGCCGACTGCCCGACGCATTGAAAATCGTCCGCGATGGCAACCGCTACCTGCTCGTCGCGTCACGCCCGGGCCGGTTTAATTTCAAGCTGGAGGTCGTCGCCAAAATCCAGCGTGTCGAGCCATGGAACCAGATTTCGTTCACCGGCCCCGTGGCGACAATCAGCGCCATCACGGCGCAGGCGGCGGGCACGGACACGGAAGTCCAGTTGCTCAACGGCACGCTGCTCGACAC
>Ga0182030_10024979_pt1 | contig 10923 bp, 10 predicted proteins | sample 812S3MmetaG_FD_121299 | JGI IMG/M metagenome (GOLD analysis project Ga0182030, IMG submission 121299) | Permafrost microbial communities from Stordalen Mire, Sweden - 812S3M metaG (Illumina Assembly) | ecosystem: Environmental > Terrestrial > Soil > Wetlands > Permafrost | place: Sweden... | reverse complement strand
CAACTCGCGCTTAATTCCAGCGTGGTGTTGAACTGTCTGGGAGTAAATGATTGGTGCGTCCAAAATTTCGACAGTTTTTCGACCCTAACCAATTTGGCGGTGACTGGATGGCTCAACGATTACAAGCTTGGGAAAAAGGTCTATGGCTGGACCCTGACACCGGACAGCAGTACATTCCCTTACACAAACTCAGCCTCCTTAAGGGACACGAACCAGGAGGCAATCCGCATACAGTACAACAAGTGGATTCGCACTGTTCCATGGCCGTTGTCCGGGTATATTGAAGCGGCACATGCGGTTGACCCGAACGACAATGGCTACTGGAATGCCAATAACAATTACGGCGATGGCGTTCATCCCAATGCCATGGGCGAGGCTCAGATATTCACCAACATGATCCCGGTCTTTCAACAAATTGCCTCGCAACTTTCCGGCGCTGCAAATACATTTACGGCAGGAAATAGTTTAATAATCAATTCCAATGCCTGGAATCTGGTGACAGCGACGAATGGTGCAGAAAATTTCTCAACCGTTATGACCACAAGCAATGGGGTTCTGACGTTCATCTACTGTTCCAATGGAGTTGCGTTCCCTTATTTCATCGAACAAGGAGGCAGTGGCGGAATCATTCCATGAGAATTATGCAACGCGAACACGACGTTGAAAAAAGGCTTGTAAACTGGGCCATCATCATCCCGGCTTTCATGGCCGTTGCCGGTGCCTGCTGGATCGTGTTTGCGTTTGGCGTGCGGGTTGCGATGCAGCAGGTTGTCAATGACGTGTCGCAAACCAAAACCGACGTTCAACAGATCAGGCATGACGTTGCGCAGATCAACGAACTGCTGAAAATAAAGGGTGAGATAGTTGAAGAGGATACGAATAAGACGTACGTTTTGGCCAATAAAAACCACAACTGAACATGCCACTACTCACCCCCAAACAACGAGCATGGGCGATTTTTGTGTGTGAAATCATCATCTGGGCTGTGACCGCTGGCGGTGTTGCCGTCACGTCCGGCGCTAAGGCATGGGGCGTTGCGGCGGCCGTAGCACTCTCGCTTGCGACAAACATCCTGCATGGTCTGTCAGCGTCACCTAATGACGATATACAATCTCCTCTCGACGTGCAGGCCCGGCATGACGAGATGTTGGAACAACTGGGCAACAAAACAAAAACATAGAATGAAAAAAATAATCGCAATCATCTGTCTCGCCGCGCTGGTCATCAGCGCACAGGCTCAAACGAACGTGCAAACGTTCTTCACGTCCGCCGAAACGTTTCTGACGGACTTCGACACGAATTATTCGTGGACCAACATTTCTTTTGAAGCCTCGACCGGCCTCAAGCAAGTCACTGGCGCGGGGGCCACGGATGTGGTCAATGCCCAGGGAGACAATCTGTTTGGAACCGGCCTGGAACTGGGGGCCAGTGTTGGGTTTGAAGGCGTGGGCTCTACCATCGGAACGGCTCAAGCCATCATCGGTTACGCTGTATTCCGGCACTATGACGCCAAAGTGGCCCTCGACCTGGAGTGTGGCTATTCGTGGTATCAGTCGGCCTATGTCGTGGAGCCGGAGTTGGTGATTGAGAAAAAGCTCACGGCAAACACATTCCTGCGGATCGGGGTATCAGCCCCCATTTATTCCAAGGGATCGTTTGGTCGTTCTCCGTCGTTTGAAACCGGGGTCGGCTTTACGTTCTGATTATGAAACCCCGTTCCCCAGATTTGACCACGTTCCCCGACCTGCAACCGGGTGATGTTCTCCTTTATGGGGGACGGGGGTTTATTGACCAGGCAATCCAGTTCCGCACCTGGTCTGATGTGTCTCATGTGGAGATTTACGCTGGAATTTGCATGAGCATTGCCAGCCGGAATGGCATCGGGGTTGGCCGGTATCTTTTCCGGGCGGATGGGTTGCGTTACGTTCTGCGGCCCATTGCATTCACACAGCAGCAATTTGCGCAGGGCATGGCGTGGTTCGCGACGGTGAACCGGCAGCCATACAACTGGGGGGACCTTTTGAGGTTTTATTGCATTGATGTGCGCACAAAAGGCTTCATCTGCTCGCAATTCGCCGCAGCTTTTTTTGCTGCGGCCAAAGCGCCCCTTTTCTCCATGGATTATTTTACGGGCGACGTTTGCCCGAGTGATTTCCTGACGAGTTGCCTTTTGTACCGGGCATGGTCATGGAAACAGTCTGGTAGCGGTGGGGTGTCAGCCAGAACCCCGGGGCCGCAGGCGCCTGCGACCGGGACGGGTGGGACTGTTCCTCCCATCCCCCCCACCGCATCTTGATTTATGCCATACCAGCCAATTTCCGATTTTCGTGGTGGACTTGATGCGCGCAAAATGTTCCTGGCGTTGCCGGCGGGTACGCTGACGCAATGTGTCAACGCACACATCAACCAGGGGGCCGAGATCGAGAAGCGAAAAGCGTTCGTTTTGAACACGATCCCCTATGAAAGTACATTTCCGACGTTTGGCTGTTGTGGTGGGGTGACGGGCACTGGTATTTATATTTTCGGCTCGGGGAGTCTTTCAGGTGGTACGGCACCTAATTCTGTGACGCCTGGGGTATATCCATCACCGATGATTTACCAGATGATCACACATCCCGCCGTGAGCGCTGGGTTGGCTTATGTTTCAGGAACACACAACCTCGTTGCCGTCATTTGTTCAGAACTGTGGGGGTCGTTTCCTTTCGTGGTTTGTAAATTCGCGGATGGTGGAATTTTCCCATACTACAATGGAGTTCTGCTTCAGGACTTCACGGCTGGTGTCGTGATGGCATATATGGTGGGGACAAATTCATACATTGCGAGCGCCTTGGCCACTCTTGCCAATAATTCAAGCCTGTACAACGGACTGGCCATCGGAACAGCACTTGAACTTTTCAGCCAACCGGGTTCATCGTTCAACGCCGCCATTACGATCAGCAGCCAGAGTGGATTTATTGTTTCGACGACCGGGAATCTGAATTATCCGACAGCAACGGTTGCTTACAATAATGGTTCGGTTGCCACCCCATCGAACACGCCGGACGGAACGACAATACAACTCGGGGGCCAGGTTTACAGGTTCAAGAATGTCATGCAGGCGGCCTTTGACGTGCAGATTGGCCAGACGTACGTTCAAACGACCCAAAACCTGTTTTACGCCATAAATTTGAGTGGTACGGCTGGTAGTACTGGAAGTGGAGCAAACTATTACACCGGCACCGTGAAAAACGCGAATGTTTATGCGTCCTCATTGATTCAATCGCCAAACCCGACGTTTACCATGACGGCTACCGCTCTGAACCAGGACGGCGAGAATGCAAACAACATCCTTGGGGTTACCTTGGTGGAGGAGGCGGCCACGGTGTTAAAGAGTCAGGGCGCGCAAGCGCAGGGACAATTCCAAGTTGTGGCCGGACCGAGCCTGAATTTCATTGAACCGAACGCGTCAGGTGTTTTGTATGGACCCGTTACGGGGTCCGGGACTACGCTTAATGTACAGCCTGGTTCAATGATTTATGTGTCGAAAATTATCAATGGTAATTTTTACAACGGATATTATTTCGTTTTCCAGTCGGATTTAACGACTGTTACATTAGATTGCGCAGTACAAATAGGTTCTTCTCTGGCTCTTACACTTCAAAACCTGCAATATGCGATTAACGGTACCGGAACGCTTGGGGTTAATTACAAATACCAGGGTGGTGGTAATGTGAATTCCAACATTTCTGCCTCTGGCGCAACAGGTTCTAACTTCATAATTACCCTTACGAGTTTGTCATTTCCAGGTAATAATATTGTGGTTTACCCGGATTATTATCATGATAGTGCTACAACCAATTTAACTTTTAAACCAACAGGAGGCACGCCATTTTCCGGAAGTTCTGGGTATGTCTTCCTTGGTGGTGTGGTTGGAATAAATTCAATAACAATCAATGCGATTGCGGCCACTGGAACCATAGCCAGCAATGGAAGTCTCCCGGCGAGCGGATCAACCCTTGTTGTGGCAGGGACAAGTTATAATCTCGTCTCAAGCCTTCCAAGCACGCCAGTTGAAGGAAATATCTTGATTGGTTTAACAGCGAACGACACCTTGCAGAATATAATTGAGGCTATCAACCAGACCGGCGTTTACGGGGTGAATTATCAGGTTAGCAGCATGAACCCGAAAGTTTCTGCTCTGCCATCGCTTCAATCCGGGATTATTCGGGTGATAGCCCGGACGGCCGGATCGGCTGGAAGTTCGCTGCAAATCACAACAACAGACGGCACCTACACAGTATCGCCGACATTACAGGGTGGAGCTGATACAACCAATTTGATTCAAATAAGTGTTCCCTGGCTTAATGGCCAGACGCTGCAACAATTCTGCAACAGTGTGTCGGCGGCCATCACCTCCTATCAGGGCACCAGTGGATTTTACGCGGTGAACAAGAGCAACACGATTTATATTTACGCAAGCACGTTTGACAGTTATCCGAATTCCGCGGTCATCAGTGTTACGGCGATCGGGGTTGCGTGCGGGTTTTTGGGGTTGAATTTCGCATTTGCGCAGACAATATCCGGGGCAATAACCGGTGCTGGATTCAATATTGGGGCTGGCGGTTTACAAATCAATGGAACGCAATTGCTTTCGTCCGAGTCTGGCGCACCGCCTTTTGTGATTGGAGGAACGGTGCTAACACTTTCCCAATTGGTAGCAAGCATTGCGGCCAACATCAACTCGAACACCGCTAACGGCGTCAACACCACCTGGATGGCTGTTCCGAATGGGACTGCGCTTTATTTGTCGAACATCGTCACAACCAGCAACGACGCTCCGCAGACCATCACATATGGAACGGATTCCGTCGGCATCGGTAGCTCATCCGTTCTGGAAGTCGGTTCGATCGGAAATGCCAGTCTTAGCGCCATTGTGACGCCGGATTACATCGGTTTCACTCGGATAAACAATGTGACGGCAAATTATTCACCAATCGTTGCCACCTGCACGGCGGCTGGTGGTTATCCACCGTACATTTACAACTGGCAGTATGTGAGCGGTGACACTGGTTTTTATGTGACCGATTCAACCAAACAAAATGTGACATTTGGCCGACAAGATAATAATGGAAGCGACACGGCTTTCTGGTCCTGTTCGGTAACTGACTCGCAGGGCAATTCAGCCACGAGTAATTCAGTAGAAATTTACCAGCCATGAGCAACGGACCATTCATCCTTCCTCAGAAATTGACCACCACCGCCAATGCGGTTGGCGGAGGAATTGACGCGACCGATGGCCGAGGGAATGAATATCTTTTCGGCGTCACCGGGACATTCCAGCAGAACGACGAGATCACTCTAATAGTCACGGATAATTCCAACGGGTACCAGACACAGATCGGTGCCGGATATGCGTCCAATGTAGCGCCAACATTCTGCTACACTTTCAACCAGAAAATACATGCCTTGGAAGGATCAAGCGATTATTTCAGCGCCCTGGGTTTGCCGACCACCTGGAATGATCCTACCGCGGCCGGAAACGGATTTGTCACCATGTCGAACTGGTTTGCCAGTCCGGCATCAATGCAAGCCATCGCCCCCTATCAAGGGCGGTTGCTTTTCGCCTGCCGGGATTATGTGATGATATGGACGGTGGATGCTGACCCGGCGAGCAACATTCTGAACCAAACGCTCCCCAACATCGGCACCTATGCTCCGATGTCCGTGCAGGCGGTTGGGGATATGGATGTTTACATGCTTTACGACTCTGGCGTCCGGTCCGTGCGCGTGCGAGACGCGTCAAATAACGCAATCATGGCAGACATCGGGACGCCGGTTGACCTTCTCATTCAATCGGCGGTGGCTGGTTTAACTGACGCCCAAAAATCGGCGGCCTGCGGGGTGGTTGACCCGGCGGCAAACCGTTACTGGCTTTACATCCCGGGACCGACCGGAAATCCGACTGCCGGATTGATCTATGTTTTTTCATATTTCACAAGTTCTGGCGTTGCCGCTTGGTCCACCTATCAACCGACGTATCAGCAGACCATAACACCATTCCGGACCACTTATCCCAGTTCCGGAACACCAATCATTAGCTATGGCGTTTTGTCGGATGCTGGCGATCAATACGCATGGAATCCTGGACCCAACGAAGTTTCAATGAGTTACAACGGTGTGATTTACACGCAGGGAACGCTAATCACCACTGTCGCTGGGGATTCCAGTTTAATTGTGACAGGAAAGGCGCTTTCGGCCACCTATACGGGACAATTGAACATAATAAAGCCTTTCATCCCTTTGAAATTCGAGATTTACGCCGGGCAAGTCTGGTGTTTGGGACAGTTGGCGACTGGTTACGCGTTGTTCCAATATGGTGGCCCTGGGAATTCTGTTTACGAAAATTGCGGAGTCCAAGCGGTGACGCCTTATATTGACAGCGGACTACCGGGGCACCGGAAGACTTTTGAAGGGATCGAGGCTGCCTTTGTCGGGACGTGGGGGATCAGTGCGAGCGCGGATTACACGGCCAACAATTTCCGGTCGGTTTACCTTAACAACGCCTCAACCTATTATTTCCAGAAAATCGGGTGGGCTGCCCGGGGAACGCATTACGCTTTGCAGTTCAATGAGTTTTCGACCGGATATGCGAGGTTGAGCAATGCGTTGGTCCACATTGCGCCACCGCCGCAGGGGGCTGAGAAATAATTTGAAAGTGCTGGTTGTTTGGGGTATGGTCAGCATGTAAGCGCCAGGTGCCCCCGCCGGGGTCATCTGGCTTTTTTTATGATTACAATCATCAACCTGAAAATGCGGGGGCGCGAGTGAGCCTTTTCGGTCCATCTGTACAGGCTGGCCCAGCCGTTCAATCCGAACAGCAAAACCAGGCCCAAATCGCGCAGGGTGAAGGCCAAGTTCAATCCAATTTCGCCGGGTTCAACCCGGATTTTTACAACAAATACACCCAAACGACCCTTGGGGCGGAGACACCGCAACTGATGAACCAGTATGCGACGACCGGCAAAAACCTAACCTACGCCCTGGCTCGCGGCGGCAACCTCCAAAGCAGTGCCGCACAGCAGGAGAACCAATCTCTCCAGAAGCAACTGGGAGCTAATGAAGCGAGCATTGCAAACCGGGCGGTTGACCAGACAAATGCCCTCAAGGCCAATGTCAACAATCAGGAATCCCAGTTGGACAACCAGGTCATTCAAGGGGGCAGTCCTTCAGCAATCAATTCGCAATCACAGGCGATGGTAGCCGCTGATCGAGCACCGGCCGCAATTCAGCCGATTGGAAACCTTTTTGCTGACTGGGCCAATGATTATATTGCTGACAAATCCGCCCGGGCATTCCAAGGAAACGGACAGGCACCATTCGGGGGTCTCGTAAACGCTCAATACGGAACATCATCTACTTTATGAACACCTCATTGACCATTACCGAAACCCGGGACGAAAACGTCATTTGGCGGATAATTACAGATCGGTCAGTGTTTGGCCAGATCATTGACGACGATTTTCTGGGGAAGCCGTTGGGGGAATTGCAAAGCATGTTTCTCGCCTATTTGGCACGTGCAGCCAATCATACAATGCTCGTGGAAATTGACGGGCATCCCGTCGGGTGTTTTCTTGGAATAGCACGAGGATATGGGAATTTGGAGATTCACACATGTTTAACCCAAGAATGCCGTGGTGGCGATGCTATTGCTGCTGGAAAGCAGGCGATGCGCCTTCTTTTCGCCATGCCGGAAATCGTAAAACTGACGAGCTTTTGCCCAATGTGCATTCGGCAAGCTTACTTGTTCGCGCGGCGCTGCGGATGGAAAGATGCTGGATTGGCCAGTTGGAAATGGGTTCGGAACTCGGTTGAATACAACGTCCAGTTGGTTGAATGCAAGAAGGAGGATTTCAAGTGAGCTTCATGTCAGCAGGAGGGGGTGTTATCCAAGGGACTGGGACAGCTTTGGAGATGATGGCAAATGCCAGAGAACAAGCCGCCATGAACACGGTCCGATCCAATGCTTTATCGGACCAGGCAGGGCTAAATACCCAGGCCCAGAATCTCGTCCAGGGGAGTATAGCTGCATCCACTCCTCAGAATGCCGCCAGGCAAGTGGCAGCGGGGGTCGCAAATCGGACGGGCGTCCTGACGACATTGCAGGGGGCGACTCCATTGAACACCATCACTCCAAGTTCCGGCAATGGTGCTGCGCGCGGTACTGCTGGCGCGACGGCTTGGGGGAACATGGTGGGATCGAACATGGCAAAATCTGGGGCATACTCCGATTGGGAGAACCAACAGAATATCAAGAATGCGCAGGCTGGCCAAAAATTGGGCCTGTTGGGAAGTTTTGCTCAAGGAAATGCGAATGTTCTTCCAATCCAAATGGCGGCGGCCGGTGATTCACAACACCAATTGGCGGGTTGGGGCATGCTTGTTTCTGATATTGGAGCGTCAATCTCAGGAGGCGCACAATCTGCAAAGGTTCCGAAGGGAACAGACAGTGGGGGTGGGCCGGTGAGCGATGCCTACCAACAAGGTGGCGAAAACGCCATCTACAACATCGGGGAAGGTGGAAATGTCGGGGGAGACCCTGGTGAGTATTCGGATTGGAATTCAAACGTTGGTACGAGTGCATCGCCTTATTGATTTTATGAGTGCTTATATGGATCAGCAAATGTCCGGATTTAATGCCGGTGCGCGCAACCTTACGAGTGGACTTCAACGGCTCAGGTACATGCAAGCCATGGCCAACCAACGGGCGCCCTTGTATGCGGCGCAGGCTGCCGATGCTCAGGCTAGGCAGGGGTTGGTTGCGGAACAGACGAAGGGGGAACAAGCCAAGACGGCGGAGATTCTGCAACAGATGAACCTCACCACGGCATTGCAAAACCTCTCCCCTGCGGGAGTGGCGGCACTTCAGAAGGGCGATACGAGCGATCCGGCGGTTGGACCCCTCCTGGGAAACGTGATGGCGGAAACGGGGGCAAATAAGGGTGACGTGGCGAAAGCCATGCAAACCTTGGTGGCTTTGACCAGGGCTGCCAGCGGTGACGTGAATGGGGCCGCTAATGTAGAAAACTCGCTTGGCGTGGCCAACAACATCCGGGACAACGCGGTAAACGCAGCGAAACCTATTGTGACGCCGTCCGGGGCTACGCTTTTTACCCCGCAAGGTCAAATGTTGGCTCAAGGTGGAGTGAGTCTCAATCCTGGCCAAACCCGTTTTGTACCCCAAGGCAACCTATTGGCAGGCCTTTCCCAGGACCCCGGAGTCGCCCCGTCGGCCAGCGATGTGGATAACCCGGATGAGCAGGACCAAGAAGCCCCGCCTACGGCGACGGCGACCCCGTGGCAGGCGGTGGCCAGTGGAATCCCTTTGCCAGTGAATGTTCCGAAACCTGTTCCACCAGCATCGCTTCCACCATCGGTCCAGGGGCCTCTGTTCCGACAGATTCTAGCCAATTCTCAAGGCGGAACGAATTACAGCCAAGCCATGGATGTGTTTAATCGATTGAACGGCAGCGGGCAACCGAACCCGGCGACCGCGTCACCAGCGGCTCCGAACCCGGCGACCGCGTCACCGGCGGCTCAGAATACAGTCGGCGTGGCGAACCCTGCCACCACGCTACCCACCGCAATCCACAACCAAGCAGATTATGATGCGCTTCCGGTTGGTTCCAACTATATTGACTCTTTCGGAAAAATGGGAACCAAACGGGGAAAATAAATATGGCTTTCTCTGCACCTGATACGGATATTTCGCCACTGAAACATGGGTTTTCCGTCCCTGAATCAGATTTGCCAAATGGTTGCTTCCACGCGCCCCAAAGCGACCTTTGGAACATCGATCCGGGAACCAAACTTGGTATTCCAACGGAATTCAGCGGTGGTGAGGAAAACAAATTCTCTCCCGATAACCCGGACGCGGCATTTACTCGTGCCACGGAGGCGGATCCTACACTTGCCTTAGCTGGTCAGGCCGTTGGCGCGATTCAAACCGGACTCATTGAACCCGCTGCCGCACAGTTGATGAATTTGGCAATGTTCAACCTTCCGGCGCAACCTGGCGAGGATTCCGTGGCGCCTGAAATGCCTCCGCTTCAACCAGGAGTTCCGCTCATACCACCACCAGACGGGAAAGGCATTTTGCCTGCCCTTGGTCGTTTTGCTAGCAGTTTCACGACACCGGGCCAATTAGTGACGCTTCCTTTTCTTCCCGAATCCAAATTGATCAAGGGCTTCTTTGCGACCGGCGCGGCGGCGGGTATCCAACCCGCCCTTGAAAAATTCGAGCAGTCCCAAACGCCAGAAGACAGAAACGACGCAGCTACGGAATTGGGTTTGAGCGTTGGCATGGCCGCGTATTTGGGGCATGGTCTAGGCATCTTCACCAAGAAAGCCGATTTAGCCGCTATCATAGCCGATTTAAAGTCGAAGATTGACGCTATTCTGCTTACCAAGCCCCCTGGCGAGGCCGTACAGCCCTCGGAAGCCCCGCCGGGTGTCCAGACACCCCCGGCAGCCGAAACGCCTCCTGGGAGCAGCCAAGCCCCACCTCAATCATCCTCCAAAGTCCCAGTCTTTGATGTGGTGCCTTCAGGGAGTAAATTTGTTATCACGCGGAATGGTGAGGAAATGGACGGTACGTTCAACGATCCTGAAATGGCCAGGTTTGCGGCTGATGCCATGAACCGTGGAGTGGCTGAGAAGCCTACCACGTCAACGACTGGTGAGGCCACCCAGAATTTAGGGTCTCCCGAAGGAGCGAATGCGGCAGTCAAGGAAGTAGAAAATCCGACCAGCCAAGGTAAACCTACGGAGAAACCCCTAGACACCCCCGCGTCGGCCACCGACAAGGCAGCCGACCCCGCCGAGGCGAAGCCCCAGACAGAGTTGCCGGGGACGGAGACGCCAATCTCGCCCGGTCCCGGTGCCGCT
>Ga0182030_10024977_pt1 | contig 10924 bp, 8 predicted proteins | sample 812S3MmetaG_FD_121299 | JGI IMG/M metagenome (GOLD analysis project Ga0182030, IMG submission 121299) | Permafrost microbial communities from Stordalen Mire, Sweden - 812S3M metaG (Illumina Assembly) | ecosystem: Environmental > Terrestrial > Soil > Wetlands > Permafrost | place: Sweden... | reverse complement strand
GTTTGTTACAACTTTCCGGTTAAGCAATTCTAATCTAGTTGCTCGATGCGACTTTTCACTTTAACTTGTGTCGATCTTTACGATGAGGTAAGCTGATGGAGTGGTGTTACTCCAAAAGTTTTCATTCGCGCTTTAAAAGAGTCATTCGGCGAACTAGATAGGAATAGCACCCGCATTAGTTTGCGAATTTTGCGAAATATATCTATACATCATCAACAGGCATCGCAAGAAAATGAACACAGCCTTGACCCCCTAAATTTCTAAGTGACTATAAAGGAGCCTTGAAGCTCAAACATCGAGTCGGTAATAGAGATCTTGCCACGTTGTGCATCTTGAGATACAAGTGCGCTACAACTTGATAAGCCCTTGAAAATGACTGCGTCAAACAAGTCACAAATGTCCGACGACCAGTACTTCTTACGGTATGACGATCTAATCAACGAATGCATCTCCCGCTCTCACGTCCCGGGAGTCTCGATCGCCGTCGTCGATGGCTATGCTACATGGTCCAAAGTGAGTCTTCTACCACATCCTATATCGCCCCGCTAAAGATCCTCCAGGGTTACGGATTCGCAAGACGTCCCAATGAGAGCACTGTGACGGACACTCTCTTCGACGTAGGGAGCATGACCAAAGTTTTTGTCGCGGCAGCCATTTCATTGCTGGTTGACGATGAAAAATACCCTCAAGTGCAATGGAATGCTCCAGTCTCGTCGATCCTTAAAGACGATTTCGTTCTTGCGGATGACCGCTATACGGAGATGGTGACTGTGGAAGACATTTTATCGCATCGAAGCGGATTATCCGAGTATGCAAGCTTTCATTCCGCAGAGCAGAAGTTGTTTTGTTCAAGCTGACTTTCTGAGCAGCCAAGACGATGCGTGCTTTGGAATATACGCTAAAACACCAGATACTCCAAAATCAGTCACGCGGAAACTACGCTATCTTCCCATCAGCCACCCTCTCAGGACCAAGTACGATTATTGCAACATGATGTATGTCGCAGCAGTCCATATGATTGAGACTCTCACCGGCTCATCGATGGTTGAATTCCTTCACCAACGGGTCTGGAATCTTTTGGGAATGAACAACAGCTATTTCGGCCAGGACGACTTGATCGCCCAGGGTGATATTAATCGGTTTGCAAAAGGATATCAATGGATGGATGAGAAATCCGCTTACATCGACGTTCCATGGCCGAAACAACCAGAAGCTGCGGGAGCAGGAGAGATGATCAGCACAGCTAGCGATTACATAAAGTTCGTCCGTTCTCTTATCCAAAAATCAGGACCAATTTCTGAGAAAGGCCATGAAGAGCTCGTGAAGCCACGTACAATCACAAACTGGGATCCAGACCAACCGTTTCATAGTCAAGAACTCTATGCCCTTGGATTGTCTATCGAACATTACCATGGAGAGTTAGTTATTGGTCATGACGGAAGCACAACGGGTTTTGGATCGAAAATGCTGTATCTTCCTCGACTCAAATGGGGTATTGTAGTTCTGGGAAATACGGGAGATGCTTCAGATGCCCATGAACAAATCTGCTGGAGTATGATTGACGATCTGTTGGACGTGCCTCAAGACAAACGATTTGATTGGACGAAGAAAGGCGACGAAGAGGAGAAAGATGAGAAAGTCGACCTTTACCCCAATCTTCCTGATCCTCCAATTCCTACTACTTTGCCACTCTCCGAGTATACGGGCGCTTACTCACATGATGGATACGGAACCCTCGCCGTTGAGTTGAAGGAAGACAAGCTATGGATTGATGCCACAGATAGAACCTGGCGAATCACCTTTTCGTTTGAACATGCTTCAGGGGAGTACTTCATTATGACTCGCAAGGATGTGGCTACAATTGAAACAGAGGAGATGAAAGCTGAGTTTCGTTTAGATTCCTCGGGAAGGGTGGCCCAATTAGGCGTGGACTTCGTACCGGAGTTGAATGGCGAGTTGATTTGGTTTCTAAAAGATATAGTTCAAGAACTACTATGACTTGTCCAATTTAAGACAATGAATCATTACATTAATTATTTTTGATACATCTCTTTTATTCAATTCCGGAGTTTCTATGTAACTGCGTTAAAAGTATAATATTAAAATACTTGGTATAGAAGTTACGGGCCCTCTACATAAAACATTATGACACGTCTGATGCGTGAATATATTTGGACGGTGCAAATTGATTATCATTTCCGCAGGGATTGTTGCCTGTGATCAGAATAGAGAAAACTCCAATAGCTATTAATTTTGAGTCATTCGTAGCTAAGGCAATCAGGCGGCAGCGACCATTTTTAAAGCGCATATCTGATAAATAAAAAAAAGGCAGTCAACGGGGTAAAGCAGCAAGCCAATGAAACCATGAATTTTTATGCTACAAAGGTACTAGCTAGCGCATCCCTGTCTGTGATCGCGGATAAAGGGGAATAGTCATTTGAAAAAGTTATTCCATACACCTTGCAATTTGGGATCATTAAGAATCGTAAAGCTCCCAAGATACTGGCTGTGCGCAGTTAAAAAAGAAAAGGAAAGAAAAGAAAAGAAAAGAAAAAAGACACAATGAAATTAATAACGAAATAAGAGAATAGGCAACGTCTCGACTCGAGGGAACTATACTCGAAGATGCCCAGAAGAGCAAGAAACCATTAGCAGATATAAATATTTTAGGCCTAGGCCCGGACGCATCAAAGCGCAACGTATATAGTGTGTGTATGGTCAAACCACTCCACGAGATGGCAATCAAGTATGATGCCTTCTACCCGATGATCTCTCCTTCCCCTTGTCCCTATTGTTGCGCCCGTCCTTCTTCGGGTCGGACCGAGAATGGTGAGATCTTGGCTTCTCAATAGGCGTCGACCGCGGCTTCACAAATGAGCCTGCAAGAAGACTAGGTATATTTTCAACCATCCCTATGTTGAGTACCCGAAGGTTCTTTTCGACAGTATAAACTTTACTGTAGTTGAGTCTCGATAGGGTTCCCAGATCCCCTTCGTCGTCTTTCTGCTCTCTATGAACCTTAATCGAATCTTTGGATAGTTCTTCGTAAATCATTTCGCCGTCTCCGTTATCCATCGAGTGTTCGGAAGGTGGGTTTTGACTTGTGTAGATTATTGCATGCTGGTGTCGGTCTGGCAAGTTAGGCTTTAATGTTGCTTGTCCATTATAAGTGTGGATAGGTCTAGCCTTGTCAACAGCGCTTCAGGATCAATGAATGATCAATAGTATCATGAAACAAGACTTACGAGCAAATACAATTTCCATGCCCATCCTGAAGGATCACAAATCGCCGAATTTCCGTGTAGGCAGCACCTTTGAGCCAAGTCTGGACAAATTGAGATCCATGACTGGACAAACCCCCTTTGGGAACTTTGTTGGCTGGCTCTGTCCAAAGAACACAGAAGACGCGACCGACCCTCCAAAACCATTTCTCGTTAATTTGTGCGTAACCTATTCCCGTCAATTACACACGTCTCTGCGAGCAGAACATTAACATACGATCATCAAGCTCTCCGTGTCTCCTTGCCCCAGTATTGCTACTTTGGGAAGCAGAAGAATCAACTCCTGTATCCTGCGGCGGCGCCGATAAGCTGGGATAAGTATAAGATGGATATGTTCCTTGGTTTGTTAATGATAGCCCCTAACACGAGGTGTCATGCAGTAACCAGTACCTTGATTGGGCGGGTTCTGTGGAGGAGTTGTCGTGTAATTTGAATACGATGACGTGGCTCTAGCTGTAGAAGATGATTCTCCATAAAGGGGGTCAGATGTATTGTAGGCCGCCAATGACGGACTGATGGCAAGGTTCTTAATAGAGGACGTAATATCTAAAGGCGATGAAGATCTACCATAGTCTTGAGTGGCTATATTGGAGGGCGCCGCTAGTTGCGACGAGACTGAAGCTGTTGCGTTGTACTTGATTGTCCTTTCGGATCCAGTATTCGATCCTGACGAACTAGGCCTGGCTGCTTGAGATCCTGCTTCATCGGTCGATACCGGAGCTGGGCCCCTCACAAGGTTTGCAGATGATTGGGGATAGCAAGCACTTGTATTTATGGGTGAGGTAGCCACTGTGCCATACCCAGACTCAGTCGCAAATCTTGGGACAGTGCTATCGGTTGCGTATGAGGGACTTGCTCCAGAAGCGAAAGTTGCTGCATTAGAGGATCCGGATGAAGAATAGTAGGGAGTGGCAATGGTGGCTGGCCCTAGAGAAGTAGAAATTGTTTGTGAGGCTTGAAGAGGCTGACTGGCCTCCGGATATGGGTAATTGTAATCGTATTCTGGTTGTCCCGAAGAGTCATATCGGCTACGATAATAATAGCCGTCGCCATGCCATGTCCAATTCGTCCAAGCAGAAGGGGATGATGTGGCAACCTTCTTTCCTTTTCTGCTGTCTCTGGGAGCCATGTTGGGCTCAGCAATGGACGTTGGGTACCATTGCAATTGGCCGTTTGGGATGTCTTTACATTCATGACTCGGGTTTCGTTTTATTTATGCCTGTAGCCGATTAAAGTAATGCTGCGTTCGATACAGAGCCGCATTGCTTTTTGCCAAATAAAGTCACAGCAATTCCTTTCCCAGAGGGTGGTCTTCTATAGCGGGATGGCGCACAATCCGGCTTGACTCGAGCATATCATTGGCTTTGCACCCTGATTCGTATCCTTGACTGGAACAACATTGATGGTTGCAACACTGGACAAATTAAAAGGGCCCGTCGGGTTTGATTGGAGTCCGAGGCAATGCATCCCTGGCGAAGGAAGAAAGAACTTCTGACTCAGTTGCCGCTTTTACTAGTATAGTATGTCGCCTCGGGACAGCCTGAATCAATTAGGTAGGGAACCCGCAGGTATAACTCTAGGCGCGTCGTCTATCTATGCGAAGGCGCGTTTCTGACACGGCTGAGGTCGAAATTTTATTCGTCTTAATCCGAACCACAAAATAAAATTGCTGGTGTACCAACCCCCTATCTCCGAGCTCTGTTTCTTTGCTTCCCAATTCATGACTTTCTGCGTGTTCCAATATGTGAACAGGAGAATTCTGAAGAGCGACTGAGATAAATCAAATGATGGCACTTAACGAGTAAGTTTTAAATCACCTGTTTCCACTGCCATTCGGCACGAAGATGACGGCTTGTTTCGAGAAGCGACGATATGGGAAAGGTATGAGAACCTTTCCGTTTGTTCACCTACGTAGGCTGACGACTGCGCAAGTCAAATCTGGTCATTGACACCCACGAAGCCCGTTCAAACGCCTCTGAAAGTTCCTTTAGGAGCCCAGCGTTGTCGAAAGGTAGCGAAAAATGCTTCAACCAACCAAAAATGCATAGTGTACAAGGCGAAAATATCGGTCAACTGGGATTGGCGGGTGATGATGAACCCGTAGACAAATTGGCTCAGGAGAGAGCTACTGTTGATATGCCTCGTTTGCTGGGATTAATGAGCGAGCTTCGAGAAGTATCAAGGCTACAGAAGATGGTAATGAATACTCAAATTGATACTCGGGAGAAGAGGCGGCAAGCTGGTTTTAAGAGACGGGATGTTTGGACTCGTGACGCAAGATTTATGAAGGAACTTCAGAAGCTTATGGCAGAAGAAAAGCTGAAAGGCTTCGAAGAGCTTCTCGTTCTCGCCGAGAAGTGCCAAACGGCGAGGGATGACCTCGGGCCACTTGAAGATGAGGGAATCCAAGCCGAGCAGAGATTGGAAGCGGATCTTTGGAGGCTACAAGAGGCCGAAGAATTCATATGTGATGAATTCCGACTCGAATTTCAGGCTGCCGGAACTTCCTCGCCAGGATCATCAAGTACTCCAACCCAATATGCGTCTGATTCGGATCTTGATTCTAGTGAGCTAGAAGCTGCCATCCACGACTCTGAGGCTACGGCCGTAGCCTCATCTCTACTACCTGAATCTGTGGCATCCCCAAATTTTCCACGACTGGCAACTTCAGACCTTGAGATAACGAAACGTACAGAGATCGATAGGTACCAGGATTCGACGTTGCTCGGCATTCAAGAACATGACGTGGCTCAAACGCAGCAAGAAATCGCTTGGGAAATGGACTCTGGGTATGGTGATATCGACTTACCTCCCGAAACGCAACCGCTTCATCGTCCACACACTGCTAGTGTTGAGCGTTACCCCGAATTGTCTACCGACTTTAGTACGCGAAGAGATCGAATAAACAAGTGGCTTCTCGGTACAGTGCTTTTGTCGCATCTAGAAGCTACCGTACTAAGGAATCAGCTTGACGCAGAGGACTCGGCCTTGCCATCAAACTGGTCACAATTAGTTTTGGCTTATTGGAATTTGGATGCCGCTGCAAATCCTCGGCTCAAGGCTTCGATTCCCGCAGTGAAGGACGATTTGCCTGATTTGACGGACCTTCCCAATAAGCTCTCACAGATATCAAATGAAAAGAAAGTCAACGACTTCTTGACTCCTCAGCGGCCAGCTCCACCGTCTCCGAGAATTTATCCTTATTTTCAGAGCCACAGTCTGAGCGGCTATCCAAAGACACACGAGCCACCTTGAAACATCGATACGCGGGAAACTTGCAATGTGTTATCAAACCTTTGATCAAGCAAGAGACAACATTACATACAAAGGCTCGATTATTACTATGCTCTGGGAAAGACTCGAAGAGAAAGGCTCAGGAATAAGGCACCGAAGAGTTTCACAGCTTGACTTGATGGAAAGTCATGTAGAAACATGATGCTTAAACAAGCGCGATCTGTCTTGATTCGAAGTTCATCCCCTTCGCGATATCAAAGTTGTACTCGATAAAGATTGTCGCCTAGAAGAAGTAACGGCCAATTACAAGATAGCGTTAAAGCAGCGGCTAAGCACACGATCGGGCAACGTTCGATTGGAAATTTGTGGCGGGAAATCAAACCCTGCACTTGCATGATGCACCCTCACTCCATGCAGTGGTCATCTGGTCAATTTGTCGGGGCAATCATTCATGAATCCCAGCAGAAAGGTAACAGCCTTTGCATCAGCAAGCCTCTGGATCAGCAACGCGTGGCCTTTCACTCGCTTCTGAATTGCTTCAAGGTCCTGGGATCGAAAAACCAAGAGCCCAGCGCATCTCAAATATGCTGTGTATGCAGCTTAGCAAGAACTCAGAGTCAGAGGGGTCTCAGGAGACATCACCTACGGACCGTCCCGAACCCGGAAATCCGACAGCTCGCACTTTGCAAGTGGTTTACCCGATCCCTTGTGTACTACCAGAAATCATGGGCGGGTGGTCTGATTCCCGGACGCATACATAGGGCAGGAGGCTCGATTTTGGAATACCTCAAATCCCACATGAGGATCGGCAAATTTTTGAAAGATAGTGGAGCTGAAAGATCATTCTGCTGACCACCCATTATACCAGCGAAACCCCCACGTGTCAGGCACCAATGACGTTTTGGGTATCGTGGACTGGGATTTCTTTTTGCGGAGTGAACATTATGGACAGGATCGAGACTTTGTTTAACTTGAGAAGCAAGGGACCCGAAACAACTTTCCCCTTACCCCAGTGCGCAGCCGCAGGTGCATGCATTAGCATGCTCAAAAGAACGATAACTCACGCAATACAAATCGATCCAGCTGGACGATAGCCGAGGGGACGCCATGTCTTTCCCGACACTTGAGACCACCTCAGCCTTATGAGCACTTGTACCACTCTAAACCACAAGGCTAGCTCACATAACTTCACACTTCACAATCAAGAAACAGACCCCATCTCTCGGTTATACTTTATGAAAGTTTATCATCGTTTCAAGAAAATGGTGATCACCCCCGGACTAGCCCAAAACAAGTTGGTTTTACGGGTCGAAGGATTTAATCCTAGACTGCACAGCCTCGCCGCACACGCGGTTCAGATATATCGTCACCTACAAACGGTACGATAAGCATGAATAAGGATCTTGCGAGTGCAAGGCAGCCCTTTTATTCAGTAAGATGGCGTCAAGCTCTATACTCTAATTTTTAGAGTGCCGAATTTCTTGGTGGAATTTATATCTATTCCGCACTTCATGCCGGGTTGACCTGGACGTGAAAGCTCAATAAACGGATCCTTGGCTACAAATTCAACCTCGTATCCCCAATTTTGATTGTGGTTATGATTTTCCAGTCGCTACTGTGCAAGTGAAATGAATAGGGAGGAGCATTCAGACGAGACTTATCTTTTAGAACACCCTGGAGGCGTTGTGCGGGGTCTGTCGCAGTATTGCAGTTTGCGTTTTTTTCTCGCGAAATGGAGAATTTGAGCTTATCTGATTTGGCGACTGGCTCACCCGCGTCTCAATACCCACCATCCTACCATTCGAGATGGGATAGAGATTCAGAAAAAGACGGGAAAGAGCCAGTGGAGGGCATTAGGTTAGCAATTGCACTGTTGGGAGAAAAGGGCACACTTACTGACTAAATACAGGCCAATTCAATTTCTCAAAACTCGCGCCACAACTTTCAGCAGTCTCACGGGGAAGGAAGTCAAGGATAAATACGGGAAAACGAAGAGATGGATAACAAGATCTGGCACAGGACTCACAGAAGCACGAGACGAAAGCGCGTCTGCTGATTCAAATTTTCTACGCAAGCGGTTCAATGGATGGCGGGGTGGTGTTTTGGCCTCAGTGGTATCTGCAGGCTCTGTTCTTCTGGTCAACTTAGTCTTCACAATTTGGGCTGCGGCCAAGTCGCAGAGTGGGATAAATATTGGTGTTATTTGGGAGGAAAACTGCTCGACTGTTAGGCAGGCGGACTTGTGGATTCATATTGTCGTCAACATATTGGGTACGGTATTACTTGGGTCCAGTAATTATACGATGCAGTGTTTAAGTTCTCCGACTAGGAGGGATGTTGATATTGCACATTCGAAGGGCCAATACCTGGATATTGGATTGCCGAGTTTCAGAAATCTAAAAGGATGGAGGAAGAAGTGCCTTTTCGGTCTATTGGTTGCGTCGACAATTCCATTGCATTTCCTGTGAGTCAAAATTATCGTTGGAAGCTAAGGATCTTTTGCGTTCCAGGTGAACTAACGAAAGACAGATGGAACTCGGCTGTTTTCACAACTACTCAGAAACTTGATTACCAGGTCCTCGTTGTCACACCGGATTTCTTCAACCATCCGGCCGTAGATTGCACTCAAAATGTCACTTTGAGCTATGAGCAGGCAACAAACTTTTACAATGCATACTCAATATACACACCGGACTATGAGAGGACACCGCTTGAATTCAACAGCCTTCCAGGGGCTAACATCTCAAGTAGCAACTACTGGTATCAAGCTGACGCTTGTTCCACGGCCAATGCCCTACTCACCAATGCTACTCAAGGGAAGCTCCAGCGTTTGACTAACGAACAATGTATTCAGGAGTATGGAGCAGGTGACGGCGCCATGAAAGATCGAGGAAATCTTCTCGTCGTAACCAAAGAGCGACCATCATTCTCAAACGCCACAATCCTCCTAAACTTTCGCTTCGAGACCTTCGTCTCGAATTTCACAGGCAACAATTGGGTATGTAACCCAACAATGCTCAACGCAAATGGTTACTCTTGCGACTACAAGTCCCTAGCCCAAGCCTCCACCACCACAGATTGGACTCTTGGCGACTTCGTCCCCGATCCCGCCAATCCATACCACTTCGCTGACAACGACCAATGGCCCATCGATTACTGTCTAAGCCAACAAACAGACCTAGGGGGAACCTGCCTCCTCCAATACAGCCTCATAATCATGATCTGCGTCCTCATCGCCAACAGCATAAAATTCGGCGTAATATTTTTCTTTCTGCGCACCAGTTTCGAACCCATCCTCGCCACTATCGGGGACGGTATATCCACATTTCTGGAGCGTCCTGACACCACAACCATCGATCGCCCATTCCTGGACCGCAAAGAAGCTCGCAACTTCAACCCTAATTCGAAAACTACACCTGTGGTCTGGCAACCACCCCGCAAACCCCTCAGATGGTGGCACGCCCCGTCCCTTCCCCGCTGGACCATAACACTCACCCTCTGCACCGCCGCCATCTCAACCGTAATCGGTCTCCTCGTCACCGGCAACCAAACCGTAATCGATTCCGGGACCAGCAACCCCTACTCCCTCGGTTTCGGAAACTACTACGAAGCGGCCGTGCTCTCTATTTTCAGCAACGAATCTTTAACCTCCGATGACTTCACCTCAAACAGCTTGCTCATCGCTATGGTGGCCGTGGCCAATATACCACAGGTGCTGGTATCTTGTTTGTATTTCGCGTATAATACTGTGTATACCAGCATGGTGTCTGCGGATGAATGGAGCAGATTCAGCGTTCACAGAAAGAGTTTGCGGACTACGGATCCAGTCGGCTTGCAGCGGAGTACATACTGGTTATCTCTCCCCTGGACATACGCGTTACCTCTCGCATCCGCATCGTCCGTTCTCCATTGGTTAATCTCGCAATCGCTTTTCGTGGCGCGCACAGAAGTGCTCAATACCGAGGGACAACCTGAGCCAATTTCGTATATGGAAGTAGGATATTCGCCGTTGGGCATTTTGCTCAGTTTGTTGTTTGGGATTACGATGGTGGTGGTAATGGTTGTGAATGGGATGAGGAGGTTGAAGGGGGGGGTGTTAGTGGGAAATAATAGTTTAGCGATTGCGGCTGCTTGTCAAAGGATGGAGAAAGATTGGGAGGCGTTTAAGAAACCGGTTAAGTGGGGGGTGGTTCGGGGAGAGGGCGGTGTGGGACATTGTTGTTTTTCGAGTGGGGAGGTGGAGGAGTTGGTGCCGGGGAGACTGTATATATAAAAAATATAATGAAAGAAGTAACTATGAATTGTTGACTATTGAGGAGACAATGTCCCTGTGAAGGGTGTGAGCGAGAAGGGATGAGCACGGGACGAAATCAAATTTGAATACAGGACTGACGGAAGTTGAAGTGACG
>Ga0182030_10024976_pt1 | contig 10924 bp, 8 predicted proteins | sample 812S3MmetaG_FD_121299 | JGI IMG/M metagenome (GOLD analysis project Ga0182030, IMG submission 121299) | Permafrost microbial communities from Stordalen Mire, Sweden - 812S3M metaG (Illumina Assembly) | ecosystem: Environmental > Terrestrial > Soil > Wetlands > Permafrost | place: Sweden... | reverse complement strand
CAGGTGAGCCCGGAAACCATCTTGCCCTTGTTGTCCTTCACCGTGACCGGAACCATGATCTCGGTGGTATTGATCCGAATCCTGGTGCCCAGGTCCGCCGCGCTCAGATTCTCCGGCGTGCCAGTCTCAAATGTGTCTTTGCCGGCAGTGGAGGGCGCCACGCTGCTGGGCGCGCCCTGATCCGGGGGGCTGTCAGAGGATGTGTCGGTCGTTGCGGACTCTGTACCTGCGCCCAGGCCCGGGGTGATGGGGCCGTTCACGTCCGTCAGCGGCTTGGCCGGCTGGGGCGCGGGAGCGTCGGGCACGGGAGCCTGCTGGGCCTGAGCCGCGGGGCTCACATGCAGGTTGAGACTCAGAAATGCCGCCAGCGCCATTGCCGTCAAACGAAGCTTCACAGAAGTTTCTCCAAATAGGTCAGATGCAGTTTGCAGCCGTCAGCGAAATTTCGATTGCTGACCGCCGGCGCGCTGGCCTCCCAGCGCCAAGCAGGACCGCATTCGTCAGATTATCAGACGCGCCAGACTCGCGCAGGTTGCCCGGCGGGCGTGAAAGAGTTCAGGTATGCTTTCTTCGTTGTCCAATTTTCGTCTAAAGGACCAGAATGCGACTGCGTTGGAGAGTTGCCGCTGTGTTGCTCGGCCTGCCGGCTGTGTCCGGGGTGGCGTGGAGCCAGCTTGCGCCGTCGCCCGACGCGCCGCCGGTGAGCACCGCGCCCGCCCAGCCTGAAGACGACCAGTCGGTCGCCACGTTCAAGCTCCAGGTCAACCTGGTGGACGTCTTCTTTACCGTCAAAGACAAGCAGGGCAACCTGGTGCCGCACCTCACCAGGGCCGACTGCACAATCTCGGAAGACAAGCGGCCCCAGACGCTGAAGAGCTTTGTGGCCGAGACCCACCTGCCGCTCACCCTGGGAATTCTGCTGGACACCTCGGGCAGCCAGTACCGGGTGCTGCCCCTCGAGCAGGATGTGGGCGGGCAGTTTCTGGAGCGGGTGATCACCAAGAAGGACGAGGCGTTTGTGCTCTCGTTCGATGTGAACGTGGACCTGCTGCAGGACTATACCAACAGTGCGCGCCTGCTGACGCGGGCCCTGAACAAGGCGGAGATCAACACCGCCGGGGGCAACGGCGCGGGCGGCATTCCCGGCGCCGGCGGGGGCACCATCCCCACCATCGGCGCGCCCAAGGGAACGCTGCTCTACGACGCGGTGGTGATGGCCTCAAACGACAAGATGAGCCAGGAGACCGGCCGCAAGGCCATGATCCTGCTGACCGACGGCGAGGACGAAGGCAGCGCGCACAAGATCAAGGAAGCCATTGCGGCGGCGCAGAGGTCGAACGTCATCGTCTATACCATTCTGATCGCCGATCGCGGCTTCTACGGCGGATTTGGCTATAGCGGCTACTCCGCCATGAAGCAGCTGACTGAAGAGACCGGCGGGCGGCTGATCGACGTGGGCAACAACGGCAAGAAGCTGCAGGACGCCTTCCAGCAGATTGAAGACGAGCTGCGCACCCAGTACGAAGCCAGCTACACGCCCTCCAACACCAAGCTCGATGGCAGCTTCCGGCGCCTGGGGGTGGAGTGCAAGGGCGACGGCATGAAGGTGCAGGTCACCAAGGGCTACTACGCCACGCCGCCGCAGGAATAAAGCCTGAGCCGATGCCGGGGTAGCGAGTCAGCAGCGGGCGGCAAGGCGATCATCGGAGACGCGGTAACCTGGTAACTGTCCCGTTTTTGGACAGTGGATTACGTGAACATGAGACGACCGTAATCTAGCGCGCAAAATCAGTCTTCTCTAAGATCGGCACAAGAGGAAAAAACTTGAGACCCTTTCGTAATGAGTTTGGGGCTCATGCATCCAAGTGTCGAGGAGAATGCCGTGATTACCAACTGTGCTGCCAATGAAGGCTTTGAGATCAGTCCCCGGTTTCGCCGCACGCTGGAAGACCGGATCCGTCGCCTGGAACGGGACGCGGAAACCGACGAAGCGCAGGTCGCGGCGCTGCTCGATGGCGATCACATCCGCCGGCACATGCGACTGGTGGCCATCCAGCGGGCCGAGGCGCTGCGCATGCGGCTGTTCCTGGATCGGGCCAAGACGCGGCTTCCCCGCCCGCTGATTGCGCTGTGAACTCGCTCACGTAAGCCTGGTTGGTTTTGAGCCTGCAAATTACGAGCGCGGCGAGCGCGAAGAAATGAAGGGCCGCACCCTCTTTGTGGAGGGCGCGGCCCTTTTGCTGCCGAGTCAGAGATTGTGGAGCACCGGGCGGGTTTCGAACCCGCGAATACAGGTTTTGCAGACCTGCGCGTTAGCCACTTCGCCACCGGTGCTTGTTAAAGGCAGGGAACAGGGAATAGGGAGAAGGGAATAGAGTGCGTCGTGGAATCCCGAGTGCTGCGGACTCCTCCGGCCAGATTTTTCTGCCGCTCGCTTCTTCCCGGTTGATGAACTGAATTCTATTCCCTGATCCCTGCAACTAAAAAACCCACCACGCTCAATCGCGGGTGGGTTGTCGTGGAATCGATTCGCATGCCTCGAATCTAGCCCTGACAAAACGCCCGCGCGCTGCAACCCTGACAGCAGCAGCTCAGACAGCAGGCGAGTGTGTTGCGATGGGCCATTCAATCCTCTTTTCGAGAGCGGCAATCAACAACGCCGGCTTGCCGAATAACCGTAGACTAGATGCTTGATGGATTCATGTCAAGCGATGTTTGGGGCGGGACAGATGGAACTGGAATATTTCATCGTCGATGTTTTTACCGAGACGGCGCTCAAGGGCAATCCCCTGGCGGTGGTGATGAACACGGCCGGGCTGTCCACCGGGCAGATGCAGGTCATTGCGCGCGAATTCAATTTGAGCGAGACCACGTTTGTGGAGCGGCGCGACGCCGACACTGAAGCGCGCGAGGGCGTGCGCGTGCGCATCTTCACCACGCAGGAGGAGCTGCCCTTTGCGGGGCATCCCACGCTGGGCACGGCGAGCGTGCTGCGCATCGAGGCGCCGGAGACGGTGCGCCAGAACACCGTAACCCTGGCGCTGACAGTGGGCGCGGTGCCGGTGCGCTTTGCGGCCGCGGGGCTGTTCGGCGAAATGACGCAGCGGGCACCGGAGTTTGGCGTGGAGTTGGACGCCAAGGAAGTGGCGCGGCTGTGCGGCCTGGACTCAGGTGATCTTGATTCCGCGCTGCCGCCGCAGATCGTCTCCACCGGCACCGCGTTTGCGATTGTGGCGTTGCGCACGCATGAAGCGCTGGCCCGGCTCAACGTCAACCAGCAGGAAGCTACGGCGTGGCTCCGGGCACGCGGGGCACGATGGTTTTATGTGCTGGCGCCTGCGGGCCTGGCGCCAGCGGGCGAGGACGCGCCGCAGTGGCGGGCACGCATGCAGTTCAACGGCGGCGAGGATCCGGCCACCGGCTCGGCGGCCGGCTGCGCCATCAGCTATCTGGTTGCGCGCGGCGCGGTTCCCTCGGGCCTGCGCATCCACCTCCGCCAGGGTGTGGAGATGGACCGGCCCAGCGAGCTGTTGCTCTCTGCCGAGATCGTAAGCGGCTCGGCTGAAGACGGATCGGCGTGGGTGAGCGAAGTGCGCGTCGGTGGTAGCACCGTTCTTGTAGCAAAAGGGAGGCTTTTCCTGCCTTGATGCACACGCTTTCAACAGGTGTTCCTCAAGCCAAATTACGGCAGTCGTTAGCTCTAGCTAATTTCCACTTGTTACAGGTGTGTTTTCACGCTGGACTTCGCCTGTCCTTCCCTCTATCCAGGTACGGAAAAGCCTCGTACTCTTGGCATTCATTGAAGGAATTTAACCGGCTCCAAGGCCGGTTTGCCCCAGGTATCACTCACAAGCTGGCTGCAAGCAAAATCTGGCTCACCGTGTGTCGAAAGCCGGTCGTTGCTTTGCCGGGAAGCTGCGCCCATCCCCGGGTACGCGGCATGCCGTGCAGAGTTGGCTGGCTGCTGGATCAACCGGCGAGCAAGAGCGTTTGCCTGCAAACTCCGGATCGGGTCACGGGTGTCTCCAGCCTGCCATGGCGAGCAGGCATGGGCAGCGTGTTGCCGGCCGGAAGCGCAAGAAAAATTGAAAGCAAGGAGCTTATCCCAGAACATGCGACCCAAGAAGGTGATTCTCTGCGTAGACGACAACGAACTGGAGCTGAGTGTGCTCAAGTTCATGCTGGCAACCAACGGCTATAGGGTCGTCTCAGCCACCACCGGGCAGGAGGCGATCGGCTTGTTTGCCGCCAACTCTGTGGACCTGGTGCTGGCGGACTTTGCCATGCCACAGATGAACGGCAGCCAGCTGGTGGATCGTCTCAAGCAGATTGCCTCGCATGTTCCCATGATCCTGCTGGGCGATCCGCAGAAGATGATGGCTGAAATGCCCGCGGCCGATGCGCTGCTGGCCAAGAAAAACTGCTCGGCACAGGAACTGCTGGAGCGGATCAAGGTGATGAGCGCGCGCAAGCGCGGGCCGCGCAAGGGCTCGGTGCGGGTGCAGCAGGTCGCGGAGCTGGCGGCGGCTTCGTAAACAGGGATCTGGGGTCAGGGATCAGGGGTCAGGGAACAGTGCTCAACCGCACATGCCTTTTGTATGCATGAGGCAGGATTGGCAATTAGGATAGCGCCATGCGAGTCCTCCGCCTTCTTGCTTTTGTGCCGCTCCTGCTCGGTTCCGCAGCCTCTGTCTTGTCTCCGGCTCTGGCCGCGCAGCAGACCGCAGCCAAGCCCGACGCTCCGGCCGCGGCAGCAGCGGCCACCGAGAAGCAGAAGCGGCGCATCGCGCCCAACGATGCCGGCGCGCCCATCCCCACGCGCTACGACATGCTGCGCGGCGCGTATGGCCCGTATCGCGCCAACAACGATCTGCTCTACTACCATCTGGACATTCGCGTCGATCCTGTCAAGCAATGGGTGAGCGGGAAGAACACCATCCGCTTCAAAATACTCAAGGACGGCACGCGTATTCAGCTCGATCTGCGCGACACGCTTTCGATCGACAAAATTCTCTTCGGTTCGACCGAGCTCAAGTACGAGCGCGACACGGGCGCGGTCTTCGTGGACTTTCCGCAAACGCTGCGCGCCGGGCAGACCTACTCCATCGACTTCTATTACTCGGGGCACCCAGAGGAGACGGGCCGCTTTGGCGGCATGACGTTCAAGAAGGACCCCAGCGGCCACGTGTGGATCAACACCGCCTGCGAGGGCACCGGCGCGAGCATGTGGTGGCCGGACAAGGACCAGTGGCGGGACGAAGTGGAGTCGATGGACATCAGCGTGGCCATTCCGAACGGCCTGACGGATGTCTCGAATGGAAAGTTTGTGGCGAAGACCGACCTGGGCGACGGCTACACGCGCTGGGACTGGCACGTGAGCTATCCCATCAACAACTACGATGTGGCGCTGAATATCGGCAACTATGTGGAGTTTTCTGACAAGCTGGGAACGCTGCCCCTTGATTTTTATGTGCTGCCCGAGGATTTGGACAAAGCGAAGGCGCAGTTCACGCAGGCCAAGGGCATGATCGAGGCTTACCAGCACTACTTCGGGGAGTACCCCTTTGCCCGCGACGGCTACAAGCTGGTCGAGGCGCCCTACCTGGGCATGGAGCACCAGTCCGCGGTGGCCTACGGCAACGGCTTCCAGAACGGCTACATGGGCCGCGACTGGACCGGCGTGGGCATCAGCATGCGCTTCGACTTCATCATCATCCACGAGAGCGGGCATGAGTGGTTTGGCAACAGCGTTTCCGCGGCCGACCCGTCGGATATGTGGATTCACGAGGGCTGGACGACTTACCTCGAAGCCTTGTATGTGGAGTACCGCTGGGGCCACGACGACGCGCTAAAATACCTGGGCGGGCTGAAGCCGAAGGTGGTGGGGATGCGGCCCATTGTGGCCGAGCGCGGCGTGAATGCCGACCCCACGCAGGACCAGTACTTCAAGGGCGCGCTGATGATCAACACCCTGCGCAGCGTGGTCAACGACGATGCGAAGTGGTTCGCGCTGCTGCACGCCTTCTATCAGCACTTCAAGTATCAGAACATCATGACCGAGGACGTGGTGGCCTGGTGGAATCTGCACACCGGCCTGAACCTGACGCCGATCTTCAACCAGTACCTGCGCCACGTGGCCATTCCGCGGCTGGAGCTTCTGTTTGGCGAGGCGCCGGGCCCCGAATCGACGGGCACGGTGATGTACAAGTGGGACGCCGACGAGGAGGACTTCGCCATGCCAGTCCGGGTGGGCACGCCGGGCCACTGGCGGATCATTCATCCCACGACGAAATGGCAGACGATGCAGACGCCGCTCGGCAAGGATGAGTTCCAGGTGGCGACCGACCTCTATTACGTGGACGTGAACAGGCAGTGAGAGATCGGCTGCGGGAATGGTGATTTGACAGGGCGCGACGGGGCATCCTTTGAGGCCCGCGCCTGAAGGCACGTCAGCCCGCGCCCGCAATCAGGGGCCTGAAGTCCCCTGCTCCCTCCGATGGCTGCTCTCAGCGTTCGGTACCTGGCGAAAACCCCATCCAGCGGCGGATTAAGAACGCGGTCATTCCAACCCGATTTCACTCTGTGCTTGACGAAGATGTGGGGAAGTGGGCATACTCGCGACTTATGCCCAGGCTGGTGGGTTTTGTCCAGCGTAAGCGGAAGTTGGCTTTTTATGGATCTCATTCTGCTGCGTATCCTCTTCGTGGCCCTGCTGGCCGGGGTCTGTTACTACCTTCACCCTTTCGGCCTGGATGGATGGGTGAGCGCGGGCGTGGGCGCTGCGGCTGCGGCTGCGGTCATCGTGTTTGAGCTGCGCGTGCGCGCGCTCACGCTGCGCCGGCTGATCGGCGCGGTGGCGGGCAGCGTGCTTGGCATCTTTGGCGCGTTTCTGTTCTGCCTGGTGCTCAAGTCCGCGCCGCTGAGCGGGGCCAACTCCGCCGCGCTGCAGATCTTTGTGCTGCTGCTGATGACCTATGTGGGCCTGCTGGTGGGCGCGAGCAAGGGCGACCTGCTGAACCCGGCCGCGCTGGGCACCATCTTCTCCGGCGAAAAGCCCACCCGGCGCACAGCCAAGGTGCTGGACACCAGCGTCATCATCGACGGCCGCATCGCCGACATCGCCGAGGCCGGCTTCATTGACGGCATGATGGTGGTGCCGGAGTTTGTGCTCCGCGAGCTGCAGGTGGTGGCCGACTCGACGGATGGCTCGAAGCGCCAGCGCGGACGCCGCGGCCTGGACATGCTGCAGAAGATGCAATCGAGCACCCACATCCAGGTGCAGATTGTGCCCGACGATTTTCCCTCCATCCGCGAAGTGGACCTGAAGCTGCTGGAACTGGCCAAGAAGTGGGAGGCCAAGGTGGTCACCAACGACTTCAACCTGAACAAGGTGGCGCACCTGCACCATGTGGAAGTGCTGAACATCAACGACCTGGCCAACGCCCTGAAGCCGGTGGTGCTGCCCGGCGAAAAGATGAACGTGCTGATCCTCAAAGAGGGCAAGGAGTTCAACCAGGGGGTTGGCTACCTGGACGACGGCACCATGGTCGTGGTGGACCATGCGCGCAAGCTGATCGGCAAGGCTGTCGAGATTTCCGTGACCAGCGTGCTGCAGACCGCCAGCGGGAAAATGATCTTCGGCAAGCTGGATGAGAACGGCCGGGGCCCCGAGGCGCCGCGGCCGGGGACGATGGAGATGGCCCACTGAGGGTGTCGGTCGGGCGCAGTTCTGTCCGCTGGCGCGGCGAGTCCAAGAAGGCAATTCAAGGAAATTTGACGTTGCGCCGGCCCGCACCCCGTGTTACGGTTGTGAGCAAACTTCCCATCCGAGTTGTTTCCCCTGAAACAGTGCAATAGCGGGGTTGCTCTTCGCGGCGCGGATGAAGGCCAGAACCATTCTGCACTCCCTGGTCCTGCGGGGCTTGCGCTGTTTTGGAACCCGCACGATCGCCTGCTGCTCCAGCGCGATGCAGCAGGAAAACTCTGTCAGACCGGAATCGCGATGAACAAGCGTATTTGGATGGTTGCGGCGGCTCTCGTGTTAGTTGTGCCCGTTCTCCATGCCCAGGGATTTGGGCTCATGGGAATGGGGAAAAAGTCGGTCACCATCAACCGGCTGCTGCCACCCACGGTGAATCTGAACGGGAAAAAGATCAAGATCGACGCCACCGCCGACAGCGTCGGCAAGGGCGGCGACCTATTGCGCGACCTGCTCAAGACCAAGCTGGTGACGCTCATCCAGAAAGACCCGCGCTTTGTTCTGAACGAGATCAATCCGGAGACGATCCTCAAGTTTTCCGTGACCAACTACTACGTGGAGCAGTGGACGATCAATGCCAAGACGAACTCCGCGCGCCAGGCCTACCGGGGCAAGATCGAGGTGGCCTACCAGGCGATCGATGTAGCCACCAACACGGCCCTGGACTCGGAGAACTTGGTGCAGACGGCGGGCTACGATCCGGCGAATGCGCCGCTGACAGATATCTTCAAGACCAACTCCAAAAAGCAGGCTGCGGAGGGCAGCGAGAACGAGACCCGCGACCAGCTGGTGGATGGCATTGTGGCCAGCATGGCCAGGCGCATTGCGCCCACTGACGAGCCGTTTGACGCGCCCCTGCCGGGCAAGAAGCTGGAGCCGCTGTCGAGCCTTGCCTTGAGCCGCCGCTGGGGCGCACTGGACGAGCAGGCCGACAAGATGGAGAAGCTGCCCAAGGCCGACGACGACTCCTACCGGCGCTACCTGGTGGCGCTGGCCAAAGAGGCCGAGGCCTACGACCTGACCCGCGAGGCCAACGAGCGCGACCTGGGCAAGCGGACCGACATCTCGCCCAAGGAGGCCGAGGAGGAGTTCGAGCGGGCGCAGAAGGATCTGGACGAAGCCGGCGCAATTTACAAGGACATTATCACCGCCAACTCGAAAGAGAAGGAGTTTCGCCCAGGCGACACGCGCACTGAAGAGGCCATCGCCATTTACGCCAAGATTGCGCGCTACAAGGAAGAGAACGCCAAGGCGCAGACTGAGCTGGTGGCCAAGGCGGCAGCGTCGAGCACAAGAAGCCGCGCGATGCCGGCGGGCACCGCTGGAGCGGGCAGCGCGGTGATGTCGCCTCTGGACCAGGTGCTGGACTTCTGCACCCGCGGCATCGACCCGGAGAGCATCAAGGATTTCATCCGCTCGTCCGATTTTCTGGCTGACGCAAGAAAGACAAGCTACCACTTCAGCTTTAGCCGCGACCCCATCCGGCTGAATGAGACCTGCAAGGCGAACGCGGCTGTTTTTCAGCGCATGATTCGGGAGCGGCTGGGCTCCGGCGCGCCCCGGCCGGCGAAGGCGGCGCAGCCATGAGCTGGGCCTCGCGCTCGATGGCCGCGGCGCTGTTGCTGGCGGTTGCTCTGGGCGCGCCGGTGGCTCGTGCGCAGGGGGACGGTTGCCGCGGCGCGCTCGACGCGCTGAACCGGGTGAAGGAAGAGATTACGCCCCGGCTTTCCGCGACAACGGAGGCCGGCAAGATGCGGCTGACCGTGATGCAATCGACGCTGGAGCGGGCCACGCACGCCTGCCCGGACTTCGCCGAGCTCTGGTCCTATCGTCTATCGGTGGCGCAGCAGCTGGGGCTGCAATCGGACGCCGGCTACGCCAAGCGGAAGCTCGATGAACTGCAGTATCAGGCCCCGTTCGATCCCTTCAAACTGCCGCCGGCCGCACTGCCGCCTGAACAAGTGGCGCAAGCGCGCAGCACGAAGATACGGCAGAAGTGGGCGCTGGTGGTGGGTATCGACCATTTTCAAGACAAGCGCCTGCCGGGGCTTCGCTTCGCGGTGAAGGACTCGACTGACTTTGCGAATTTTCTGAAAGACCCGACTGGCGGACGGTTCGACCCCACGCACGTCATTCATCTTGCGAACGATGGGGCAACGCTTGAAGGGATTCGCCGCGGGCTGGGTGAGCTGCGCGTGAAGGCGCAGCCGGAGGACCTGGTGGTGGTGTATCTGGCCAGCCACGGATCACCGCGCGACCGCGACCCCAACGGCGTGAGCTACATTGCCACCAACGACACCAACCTGGACGACGCGGCGTCGCTCTACGCGACCTCGCTGCAAATGATCGACCTGGTGCAGCAAATCAACCGCGAGATGCGGGCGCAGCACGTGGTGCTGATTCTCGACACCTGCTTCAGCGGTGACGCGCTCACCAGCCTGGACGCGGGCGCGGGCAGCACCGGCTCGCGCGGGTTCGGCGCCGTCGCGTCAAGCTCAACGCCCAAGGATGCGCCGGCCTCGGCTGCCTTCAGCGAGGCATTTCAGAATCTGAAAATCGGCTATGGTCGCGCGGTAATTACCGCCAGCCGCGCAAACCAGGTTTCGTGGGAGAGCGCCAAGCTGCAGAACGGCTACTTCACGCATTATTTGCTGGAGACCCTGCGCGCCGGCCACGGCAACGAGAGCCTGGACCGCGTCTTCACCGAGGTGCGGACCAGCGTGGCCGCGCACGTGAAGCAGGACAACGGCGCCGACCAGAACCCCAGCTACGAGCTGAGCGACGGCGCGGACGCGATCGTGATCGGCGTGCCGGCGGCGATGTAGTGACACTCCACTCAGTACTTCTGCACCGAGGGGTCGACTTCGTCGCTCCAGGCGAGGATGCCGCCGGCGAGATTCACGACCTGCGTGTATCCCGACTGCTTGAGGAACTCGGCAATGCGCTGTGAGCGCGCGCCGGAGCGGCACTGGACGACGATCTCGCGGTCGCGGGGAATCTCAGCCAGCCGCTGCGGCACATCGTTCTGCGGAATCAGCGTGCCGCCGATCTGGGCGATCTGGTACTCGTAGGGCTCGCGCACGTCGAGCAGTAAGACGTCCTCGCCGGCATCGCGGCGGCCCTTCAACTCTTTCACTGTGATCTGGGGGACGCCGTTCTTCACAT
>Ga0182030_10024975_pt1 | contig 10924 bp, 6 predicted proteins | sample 812S3MmetaG_FD_121299 | JGI IMG/M metagenome (GOLD analysis project Ga0182030, IMG submission 121299) | Permafrost microbial communities from Stordalen Mire, Sweden - 812S3M metaG (Illumina Assembly) | ecosystem: Environmental > Terrestrial > Soil > Wetlands > Permafrost | place: Sweden... | reverse complement strand
TGGTGGGAGGGCAAGGACGGCGCGACGCCCGCCGAGCTCACCGACTGGACGGGCAAGGCGTGGACGCCCACCTCCGAGGGCAAGGCCGCGCACCCCAACTCGCGCTTCACCGCGCCGGCCACGAACAACCCCGTCCTCAGCAAGTTCTACGACGATCCCCAGGGCGTCCCCATCAGCGCCATCGTCTTCGGCGGCCGTCGGGCCACGACGATTCCGCTCGTGATGCAGGCCTTCAACTGGATGAACGGCGTGTTCTTCGGCGCCACCCTCGGCAGCGAGACGACGGCCGCGGCCACGGGCAAGGTCGGCGTCGTGCGCCGTGACCCGATGGCGATGCTGCCCTTCTGCGGATACAACATGGGCCAGTACTTCGCGCACTGGCTGTCGATGCAGGCGCAGATCGTCAACCCGCCGAAGGTGTTTCTCGTCAACTGGTTCCGGAAGAGCAAAGACGGCAAGTTCCTCTGGCCGGGGTACGGCGAGAACATGCGCGTCCTCAAGTGGATCGTGGATCGTGCGCGCCTCCGCGTCGGTGGGCAGGAGACGCCGTTCGGCTGGGTGCCCAAGGCGGGGGACCTGGATCTCTCGGGTCTCGACATCTCGCACGAGGACGTCGACGACGCGACGCACATCGACCTCGACGAGTGGCAGACCGAGCTCGAGTCGATCGGCGAGTTCTTCCAGTCCATCGGTCCCAGCCTGCCCAAGGTGCTCGATCTGCATCGCGAGCTGTCGCTCGAGCGCCTGAAGATCATGCGCACCGCCCAGGCCAACGCGCCGAAGAGGCACGCCTGACATGGTGCGCGCGCTCCTCATCGTCGTCGGCCTCTCTGCGCTCGACCCCTCCAACTGCGGGATCGACGGGGCCGACGCGGGGGACGAGGGCGGGACCAGCGACGCGACGAGCACGGTGCAGACCATCGGCACGCAGTGCACCGAGATCATCACCGAGCTTTGCTCGCAGGGACTCAGCCGCTGCGCGCTCTCGTATGCGATCTCGGACTGCGTGGCGAGCAACATGCCGATGTGCTGCTCGTCCGGAGACAGCTGCGACACGAAGGCGACGGCGTCGCAGAGCACCGTCGACACGTGCAAGACGGCCATCGACAACGCCGACTGCAACTACATCGTGAACGCCACGTATCCGGACGAGTGCCAGACGCTACTCCACCCGTGAACGACGTCGAGGCCTTCCTGGCGGAGCTCGACGCCCAGAACGCACGCGCCCTGGAGCGCATCGGCGCGGCGGCGGCACTCGAGCCGGCGGGCGACGTGACCGTGCCACGGCTCCTCGCGCTCGCGTTGAAGAATGAGCTGGAGGCGACCGAGTGCGCCGCGATGTGGATCCCGACGACGCGGGAGGTCGACGTGAAGCTGGCGCTCGCGCGTCAGGCGGGCGACGAGGCCAAGCACTTCCGGCTCATCGAGAAGCGTCTTGGTGAGCTCGGCGTAGCGACCGACGCGGCGCGGTTCGGGCCGGGACCGCCATCGCCGCTCCTGCAGTGGCTGGCGACGCTGGAGACGACGGTGGAGCGCGTAGCGGCAGGGCAGTTCACGCGCGAGGCGCTCGCGGTCGTGCGAAACGACGAGTTCATCCGGTTCTGCGAGTCGCGGGACGACGCGGGTACCGCAGCGCTCTACCGGGACGTGATCCAGCCCGACGAGCGGCATCACCACGAGCTCGGGCGAACGCTCCTCGCACGACTGGCGACGACCGAGGGAGCACGCGAGCAGGCGCGCGCGGCGGCGAGGAAGACGCTGGAGCTCGCGGAGGAGCTGCAGGAGATCGCGCGGCTGAAGATGGGGGTCTCGCGCGCGCCGGGGTGCTGAGTGCTACTCTCCGTAGAGTGAGGTGGAGAGCATTCGGCTTCGCGACCGTGCTGGCGGGCTGCCTCGGACCGCTGGGTGCTGCGAGCTGCAGTGACGACAGCACGTCGGCACCCCCTTTGGGCGACGACTCCACCGGGGGGAAGGACGCGACCACGCACGACTCGTCGCAGTCCGGCCACGACGCCTCCGGCCACGACGCCTCCGGCGACGACGTCGCGATCGACACCGGCAACGCAGCTGACGGTGCCGATGGAGCCACGCCCGACGTGGGCTTCGACGTCCAAGAGGCCTCCTTCAACTGCACCGTGAGCTACGACGGCGGCTCCCCCGCGTGCAACACCTGCATGCACGACGGCTGCTGCGGGATGCTCCAGAACTGCGACTCCGATCCAGGCTGCTCAGCCTCCCTGCAGTGCTTCGAGGCGTGCGACGCCGACGGGGGAAGCTTCAACGCGTGTTACGCGGGCTGCGTCGGCTCGGGCGCCGACTCGATCTTGTTCATCGAGCTCTCGGAGTGTGCCCAGACGCAGTGCGGCGGGTCGTGTGGCTTCGGTGATGGCGGCCCGGTGACCGTCGGTGATGCCGGCTGACGACGGTCACTCCGAGGCGACGCAGTCGTAGGCCTGGTTCCAGCCGAGGAGCGTCGGCGGAACCTCCTGGTCGGGCGTGGGGTTCAGGCCCATGGTGACGCGTAGCCACGAATGGGAGGCGTACGGAGGCTGTCCCGACGCAGGGACCCCGGCAGTGAGGAGGGCCGTGTCCACGTCGGTCGCGCCCGTGTCGGGGTTGCCGTTGCCCGAGGCCGTCCCCAGGTTGGCCGCCTGGGGGTACTCGGTCGGGAGCTGCGTCTCGCTGTCGGCGGTGTACCCCTTGAAGACGACGTTCGAGCCACCGCTCGCGTTGCCGGGAGTGAGGGCGCTGTACGAGAAGAGGTGCCACGCGACCCGGGTCCCCGAAGGACACGTGCCCTGGAAGTCGCGCGTGAACGTCGCCGGTGGATACGTAGGCACCGCCACCGGGGGTGGGGGCAGCGGGGTCGTGCACCCCTGCAAGTCGAACAGAAGGAACTCGGCGGCCTTCTCCTGCCCCGACAGGACGCCAGTGGTGCAGTCCTTCGGGAAGGTGCAGCCGTCGTTGGTGTCGCCGCACTGCGAGCTCGCATAGGACAGGTGCATGTCCGTGTACATCACGCGGCCGTACGTCGTGGCGGCGTTGAGTGGCGTGTTGAACGTGAAGTCCGCCGGCAGGTTGACGGAGCAACCCCAGCTACCGCAGATCTGGGTCTGATCGCTGACCCAGAGCTGCGAGGAGCCGCTGACGTTGTAGGTGTCGACGCGCCAGGGCGAGATGGCAAAGAGGCCGCCGGCCGCGCCGCCCACGTCCGTCATCCAGGTGCTGAAGTCCACGCCGGTCACGAACGACGTATTGATCTGCCCCGTGACGAAGTTCGGCGGCTCGTCCCCGCCCTCCCATATCCAGGGGATCCAGCTGGCGACCCCCGGGTAGGGCACAGTCGTCCACCACCCATCTCCGCCCTCGATCCACTGTCGCCCCCAGTGCGAGGTGAACAGGCGACCGCCGACGTTCGTGTAGTTGACGATGTTCGTCCCGTAGCTGGCGGGGAACTTGTAGCTCGTCCCGGTGGCCGGGTTCAGGGTGCCGTTCGCGGTATTGGGTCCGTACTCCGACCCACCCTCGCACGGCAGCATGATGAGGTCGTCGCCCAGCATGGTGGCGCTGTTGCCCAGGAGGCCGCTGATGTTGGGGTTCGAACCTCCCGACAGCTTCATCCCGTTCTGCTCGTAGAAGTCGACGGCGCAACCCGCACCGGGGTCGCAGAACTCGGAGGACGCAACGCCGATGCGATGCATCAGGCACTCCATCGAGTCCGTGTAGCCCGACACGAGGCCGATGTGCGGCAAGTTGCCCTGGCTCCGCGTGCTCGGCAGAAGGAGGTTGCCCATGTTGAGCGGGTTATTCTGGCATCCCGCCAGCGAGTAGGTGAACTGGCGGCGCCACTTGCCGACCTGGACGACGAGGGGGAAGGTCAGCGTCGACGACGCCGGGACGTTCGTCAGCGTGAACTGCCCGTTGGGCCCCGTCAGCGCGTACGCGACGGAGGGGGGCAGGTTGCCACCGCCTCCGCAGACATCCTTCTGAGCGCCGACCGGGATCGCGGGCAGGGGGAGGGCCGCCGGGATGTAGACCTGAGCGTGGTAGATGTAGTTGAGCCCCGCGGGATCGTAGACGGTGCCGGTGATGGTCGTCTGCTTGCCGCCGGTGCAGACGGGGATATTGCACTGGAAGCCGGTGCACGTGGCCGCGTCCGAGACGCCGCCGTCGATGAGCGTCCAGCCGCCGGCGTCGGTGGCCGCCAGACCGGTCCCGCCGTCGACGCCCGTGCTGTTGTCGATGTAGATCTGGCAGGACGGATCGCACGGGTTCCCACCCGCGTCGTAGGCCGTCGCGCACGCCTGGTTGCCCGCATCGGTCGTCCCGCCCACGCCGAGGTTCTGGATCGTGATCCCGCTTCCGCCGAGCTGCTCCACGCTCTGAAACGTGGTCGTCGTGGCGACGCACGGCCCCCACGTCCCCGCGGTGCACGCGCGCGTCCCCTCGGCGCACGTCACGAAGTTGCCGTAGGTCTCCTTGACGTTGCCGCACTTGACCGACTGCCCGGCGCTGGAGCACGGGCACCCCGTGTTGGGTGTCGCGCAGGGGTCCGCGGCCGCGGCGTCGTTCTGGGTGCCCGCTCCGTTCCCGTCGTCGGCGGGCCTGGGACCGCCGCACGCTCCGATGAGGACGCCGATCGTGAGCGCGACCACGGAGCCAAGCTTCCACCTGGCCCAGGGAGTGCGCGGTCGGGTAGACGCCATGAGAGAACCCGCAAGAAATCGAGCAATGTTCGTGCCCGAATCCCGCAAGTTTCACACATCCCGCCCTTCCTAGCGAGATCGCTAGGAAACGCCCCTCAGTCCGCTGCGGCGAACAGGTCCACCGAGCTCGCGCCCTCCGCAGAATAGTAAAGACTCGTGCAGGAAGTGTTAGGCGCCGCCATGGCCCGCGCGCCCAGATCGACGAAGATGTCGAAGGCGCCGGTCGACTCGTCGATGAACGCCTCTCGCTGCGTTCCCATCACCTGATCCCAGAAGAACAAGGTCTGCTCGTCCGAGGAGATGGCCGTCGGCTGACGGCGCAAGGAGCCCTGCGCGGCGAGGCCGGAGGAGGGTGCGAGGGCTCCGCCGACAGGCCACGAGTCCCCCGGGAGCAACCGGGCCGCCCGGAAGATCGTCGCCGTGAGCCCTCCTCCGTACACCGAGTAGTAGAAGGCGTTGTTGTCGGCGCTGAGAACGGGGTCGCCGTAGGACTGGCCCGCAGGGAGGGTGGCGAAGTTCGCGTAGCTCCCGGGCGCTGGCGAGCCAAACGTGTTGCCAGGTGGGGTGCGGGAAGAGCGCGTGAGCTCCGAGAACCCCTGTCCGTCGGCATTGACCACGACGAGCTGGAGGCCGTCAGGGCTGAGGGCGGCACGAGCGCTCGAGAACGAGCCTGCTGGCACCGTCTGTGGGGTGCCGAAATTGCCGGTGCTCGTTGCTCGGTCCGCGTACTCGATGGTCGCCGTGCTTCCAGTGCCGACGGTCCAGGCGATCGAAAGCTCGTCGGGCGTCACGGCATCCAGCTCGTCGCCCGAGGCTGTAGACACGGACAGAAGAACACCCGCGCCCCACGAGGCAACCGCGCTGCACAGCGCAGTGGGCGGCGGTGGAAAGCCTCCACCATCGCCGGCCTCCGCGACGGACCCCGAGTCGCCGGCGTCGACGGGAGCGACCGCGTCGCTCGCGTCTTCGGTCTGCCCGTCCAGGCCGCCGTCGAGACCCCCCGAGTCGTGTGCCCCGCTGTCGGCGGAGGCGTCGCTGTCCGTCCCCGCGTCCGATGATCGAGCGTCGAGCGATCCCCCGTCATCTCCCGGAGTCGACCCGAGGGCCGAGGGGCGGCCCGAGGACGAGCAACCGAGCCACCCTCCGACCAGCCCTGTCACGACGAGTGTCGTCGAGATCCTGCGGATGACGCTCATTCCGACGCGACGCAGTCGTAGGTCAGCTGCCAGTTGGTCAGCACCGGGGCCACCGTCTTGGTCGCGTCCGGGTTCAACGTGGCGATGATCTTCAGGTACAGCCCCGAGACCTGGTTGGCGGCCTTGAGTGCCTGATCCACGGTCAGCGGTCCCGACGTCCACGTCGGCGTCACGTTGGGCGGCGGCACCGCCGAACCGATCCCCACGGCCGCTCCCCAGGTCGTCCCGTCGGTCGACGTCTGGGCCGTGAAGTTGATCGACGTCCCGTTCGGCGTGATGGTCTCCCAGTAGTAGAACCGCCAGGCGGGGTACGTGCCGGTCGGGCACACGGCCTGGTACGTCGTCGTGAAGGGCGATGACCCGTACGTGTCGATCGGCGGCGCAGGGTTGCACTTTCCGCTGCCGCATCGTGATCCGCTCGGGAAGTTGCAGCACTGGGCGTCGCTCGTACAGCTCGCGCCGTCCGCCACGCAGGCCGATGACGTCGTGGCGACGCAGTGCGACGTCGGCGGATTCGCGAGCGGCGGCGGATCGAGCTGGCACACGGCCGTGGGAGGCGAGGCGCTCCCTCCGCAGCAATCGAGATTGCTGGTGCACAGGGTGGCCGCCGTCGCGGGGCCCGGCGCTTCGCACGCGGCCAGCGTGAAATACGCGCGGGCATTGCCGGCCAGGAGCTCCTGCCCAGGCAGGTAGAACGCGGGGAAGCTCGGGTCGGTGCCCGATGCGGGACTGCCGGAGACGGCGGAGATCCAGATCTTCTTCGTGGTCGGCTGGACGCTGATGTCCTGGAATCGAGGGTCGCTCCAGTACGGGTTGATGGTGGCCACGTTGCCATAGAGGCGTCGGGACGTGAACGCGACCCACGAGTACCCGCCGATGGTGACCGGCAGCGCGGCGGGCTCGTAGTTGTAGTCCTCCTCGTAGTAGCTGGAGTCGTTCGCGGACGTCCCGTGGTAGTTCGCCGTGGCCGTCGTCGCCCCGGAGCTTCCGCCCGAGTAGTTCGAGGTCAGGGTGATCTGCGTGGCCGAGATGGATGACACCGCGTAGTAGGTGCCGGCCTGCGACGCGAACGTCAGCTGAGCGCCCGGAACGATGTAGCCGACCTGCGACGTCGTCGTCGTCACGGTGGCCGAGTTATTGATCACGTGGACGGTGCCGTTGAGCAACGATCGCGGTAGGTACGCACCGCCGTTCATGTTGGCGAGCCGAGTCGCGGCGGGCGTCGCTCCGGTGCTCACCCACCAGAGCTCTCCCGTGGCGCCGACGTTGTTGCACGTTCCGCTGCCGTCGCACTGCGAGCGCGTGGCAGCCCAGTCGCGCCCATTGGCGGTGACCGCGTTCTGGAAGACGATGCCGTTCTGTCCGGGGGGCAGGAACGTGGGCCACACCGAGTAGAGCGAGCTCGGGGTGTAGAGCTTGCGGAAGTTCGAGAACGTACTCGGCGGCGCGAAGTCCATCATCGCCAGCGACTGGCCGTCCCCGGATGTGGCGGAGAGCGGGCTGGCGCTGCCGGAGTAGAAGTTGAATGCGACGTGCGCCGCGTCGGGCGAGAACGCCGGGGTCGCTGCGTGCAGGCCGGAGGGGACGTTGCTCCCGATCGAGTTTCCCGCCGTCGTGTAAAGCGCGCTCGCGGCATTCGCGCTCGCCGGGGCGGCGTTCGAGAAGAGGTAGGTGCCGTCGGGCGAGAGCGCGGCGAACGTGAACACGTCGCTCCCGTAGCCACCCACGAGGGACTCGGACCCCTGGATGAGGGCCGGGGTGGCGAGCGTGGGATTGTAGGTGAACGTCGTCGCCTCGCTGCCGCCTCCGCTGTTGCCGTTCGTCAGGTACGAGTTCGACAGCAGCTTCGTTCCTCCCGCCGACGCGTTGTGGCACACGCGGCACCCGGCGCCGGACAACGTGGGATCGTTGTAGCCGACGACGACGGTCGGGGTGGTCCCGTTGACGGGCACCTGCAGCGTGGCGGCGCCGAACGCCGCTCCATTGACTGTATTGCCGAAATTCTGGACGAGGTTCGTCCCGTACGAGTTGTAGACGATGCTGCCCTTCAGCTGCCCGTTGGCAAAGTGGATCGTCGTCGGCACCTCGGCTCTCAGCGCGCCCCCGACGTACCGCTGGATGGCGAAGACGGCGTCCCCCCCCGCCGGGCTGTTGTGCACGACCGTCTGCTGGAAGTCCTGCCAGACGGACTGCGGGATCAGCGCCCTCGGCTGTCCGGCGAGCGACGGCGTCGGCGCGGTCTCGAGCTCCGGCACGATCTCCGACCAGCTGAAGATGGGGGACGTCACCGGGTACCGCAGCGTCACTTTCACCGCGCTCGCCGCGACGCCCTTGTTGTTCCACTGGATGAGCGGCGCCGGAAGGCCGAGCGGAAACACCGTCGCCGGGTAGGGGTAGAGTACGTTGATGTTGTCGGCCGTCCCCGTCGTCGTCGGAAACTGCGTGTTCGTGTATCCCGATGGCGCGCCGCTCGTGTCGACCACGTTCACCGTCACGTTGCATACGACCGACGCGCTGAGCGTCCCTGCGTAGGCGCTGACGGTGATGGGGCCGGCGATCGGCACGGCGAGCGTGAGCAAGCCCGACGAGCTGATCTGCGCGATGCTGTACTGGTCGATGGTCCACAGGAACGTCGGCACTCCGGCAAAGCAGGTGGGCGGGAGGATCGACGCCGTGTAGGCGACCGTGTTCGGGCTGGGCGCCATCGTCGTCACGGCCAGGTCCTTCGCGGGGGCCGTGTTCGGGACGATCTGGAGCGAGGTGCACGTGGCCACCGAGATCGGCGTGCCCGACAGCGTCACCCCAGCCTCCGTGATGAGGAGGCCGGACTCCAACCCGGCGTCCAGGCCCACGGGATTGTCGATGAACGTGTTGCACGCGGGATCACAGGGGTCGTTCATGCAGGGCGTCGAGGCGTTGAGGCCCTGAAGCGTGACGCCTCCGCCCGAGGGAACCGCCTTCGTCGTGATGAACTGGCCGTTGCAAGGTCCCCAGCTGCCGGCCACGCACGTCCGGGTCCCCTCCGAGCACGTGACGTAGTCTCCCGACCGCTGCACGACGTCTCCACAGTCGACCGTCTGTCCCGGATCGCTGCATGCGCAGCCCTGGTTCGGAGTCGCACAGGACGTCCCGCCCGCCGAGGCATCCGGCCCGCCGGAGGAGCCTCCGTTGCCGTCCGGCTGGGACGGCCCGCAGCCGGCGAGGGCAACGAATGCCGCAGCACACACGGCGAGCAGCCACGTCGGCGATTGGCGGGGGCTCACAGTGTGTTTCAATTCTCCTGCACCTTGTCCAACAGGCCGGGAGGAGCAATCGACGTGCCGGTGCGACTCTGCGAAATCGCCGTCTATTTGCGTTCCTAGGGCCCGCAAGAAGGTCCGGTGTCTGCAACGTTTGCGACACTTGCAACCCGCCGCCCCCGCGCACACCATCTGGGCCCATGTCCGACCGCATCGAGTCGCGGCTCAAGGAAGACCGCCGTTTTCCCCCCCCGCCCGCGTTCGCCAACCGTGCCCGTCTGAGCTCCCACGCCGCCTACGCGGCGATGCACGCGCAGTCCCTCGAGGAACCGGACGTCTTCTGGCGCGAGCACACGGCCGACCTCGTCTGGCGTCGGCCCTGGAAGGCGTTCTCGGAGTGGAAGCTGCCCCACGCGAAGTTCTTCGTGGGCGCCAGGCTCAACGTGAGCGAGAGCTGCCTCGACCGCCACGTCGCGACCGCTCATCGGACCAAGGCCGCCATCATCTGGGAAGGCGAACCGGGGGACGTGCGCACGCTGACCTACTTCGAGCTTCACCGCGAGGTCGTGCGCCTCGCGGCGGCGCTGACGGACCTCGGCGTCGTGGCCGGCGACCGCGTGGCCATCTACATGGGCATGGTCCCGGAGGCGGCCGTCGCGATGCTCGCCTGCGCCCGTATCGGCGCGCCCCACTCGGTCGTCTTCGGCGGGTTCAGCTCGGACGCGCTGCGCGACCGCATCAACGACTGCGGGTGCAAGGTCCTCCTCACGCAGGACGGCGCGTGGCGGCGGGGCAACGTCGTGCCGCTGAAGAAGATGGCCGACGTGGCTGTCGAGCAGACGCCGTGCATCGAGAAGATCGTGGTCCTCCGGCGCGTGGGGCACGAGCGCGAGCCGGTGGTGATGAAGGAGGGGCGCGACGTCTGGTGGGACGATCTGCTCGACCGCCCCGCGAGCGCGGCTGCGCTCGGGCGCGCGAAGAAGCCGGAGGCGTTCGACGCGGAGCATCCGCTCTTCGTGCTCTACACGTCGGGGTCGACGGGCAAGCCGAAGGGTGTACTTCACACGAGCGCGGGCTACCTCGTCGGGGCGCACGTCACGGCCAAGTACGTCTTCGATCTGCGCGACGACGACGTCTACTGGTGCACCGCCGACGTCGGCTGGGTCACGGGGCACAGCTACATCGTCTACGGGCCGCTTTCCTGCGGCGCGACGTGCCTCATGTACGAGGGCGCGCCCAACTTCCCCGACTGGGCGCGCTTCTGGAGCATCATCGAGCGCCACGGCGTCACGATCCTCTACACGGCGCCCACGGCGATCCGCGCCTTCGTCCGTGCGGGCGACGAGTGGCCGAAGATGCACGATCTGTCCTCGCTCCGGCTCCTCGGCAGCGTGGGTGAGCCCATCAACCCGGAGGCATGGATGTGGTACCACCGCGTCATCGGCGGGGAGCGCTGCCCGGTGGTCGACACGTGGTGGCAGACCGAGACAGGCTCCATCATGCTGACGACGCTCCCGGGCGCGACGTTCACCAAGCCCGGGAGCACGGGGCTCCCGTTCTTCGGCGTCGACATCGCCGTCGTGAAGGATCGCGGCGAGAAGTGCGAGACCAACGAGGGAGGGAAGCTCATCATCCAGCGCCCGTGGCCTTCGATGGCGCGCACGCTCTGGGGCGACGACGAGCGCTACCTGAAGACCTACTGGGACGTGATCCCCGACGTCTACTTCACCGGCGACGGCGCCCGGCGCGACGAAGACGGTTACTTCTGGGTGGTCGGTCGCAT
>Ga0182030_10024973_pt1 | contig 10925 bp, 7 predicted proteins | sample 812S3MmetaG_FD_121299 | JGI IMG/M metagenome (GOLD analysis project Ga0182030, IMG submission 121299) | Permafrost microbial communities from Stordalen Mire, Sweden - 812S3M metaG (Illumina Assembly) | ecosystem: Environmental > Terrestrial > Soil > Wetlands > Permafrost | place: Sweden... | reverse complement strand
GGCGTGGCTGCAATTTCTGCGAGAGAACAAATTCGGGGGCATCCTGGCGGACGAGATGGGCCTGGGCAAAACGCTCCAGACGCTGGCTTTCCTCCAGTCCTGCCACACGAACCGCAAGCTCTCCGGGCCGGTGCTCATTGTGTGCCCGACTTCGCTGGTCTTCAACTGGCTGGCCGAGGTGAAGAAATTCACACCCGGCCTGAAAGTTGTCGCGCTGCACGGCACGGGCCGGCACGAGCACTTCGCGGACATCGCCGGCAGCGACCTCGTAATCACCAGCTACGCGCTTATCCGGCGCGACGCGGAGCGGTATCGCGAGCTTGAGTTCGACACGCTGGTGCTCGACGAGGCCCAGCACATCAAGAACCGGCAGACCCAAAACGCCCAGGCCGTGAAAGCGATCCGCGCCGGCCACCGGCTCGTGCTCACGGGCACGCCGATGGAGAATTCGGTGCTCGATCTTTGGAGCATCTTTGACTTTTTGATGACCGGCTACCTCGGCTCGGCGGCGGACTTTCGCGAGCGTTACGAGCAGCCCATCACGCGTGACAAGGACGAGGCCGTGCAGGCGCGGCTTGGGCGGCGCTTGCGGCCTTTCATCCTGCGACGACTCAAGGCCGAGGTGGCCAAGGATCTGCCCGCGAAGATCCAACAAGTTTCCTTCTGCGAGCTAACCGATAATCAGGCGGAGATTTACAAACAGGTGCTCGCGGTCAGTCGAAAGGAAGTCCTCGACGCCGTTGGCACGCAGGGTGTGGCAAAGAGCAAGATGATCGTGCTCAACGCGCTGCTGCGCTTGCGCCAGATCTGCTGCGACCTGCGGCTGCTCAAGCTGGACAATACCGAATTCAACGACGAGAGCTCCGGCAAGCTGGCGATGTTTGGGGAGTTGCTGGAGGAGGCCATGGACGGCGGTCACCGCGTGCTGGTCTTCAGCCAGTTCACGACGATGCTCGCGCTGCTCAAGTACAAGCTCACGGCGGAGAACATTGAGTTCTGCTACCTCGACGGCGAGACCACCAATCGCGGCGCCGTGGTGGAGAAATTCCAGGGCAACGCAAAGATTCCTGTCTTTCTCATCAGCCTCAAGGCCGGCGGCGTGGGCCTGACGCTCACCGGCGCGGACACGGTCGTTCATTTCGACCCGTGGTGGAATCCGGCGGTGGAAGACCAGGCCACGGACCGCGCCCACCGCATCGGCCAGACCCGTGTGGTGACCAGCTACAAGCTCATCATGCGCGGCACGGTGGAGGAGAAGATCCTGGCGCTGCAACAAAAGAAGCGTGCGATCATCAAGGCCACTCTCGGCGGCGAGGAGACGCTGGCGGACAATCTGACGTGGGAGGAAATTCAGGGTTTGTTTGAGTAACGTCGTGACCAGTTACATCTGGCATCTCACTCTAGACAAAACGCCCTGGGCATGTGAAAAAGTGGAAGTCTGGTTCATGCCGGAAAAAGGCCGCTGCTAAAACATGGACACCCCCAAGTAAAACCGCCGCTTCAATGTTCAGGATGTCTCCACGGTTTGGAGCTTCGGCGCTGGCCTGTTTTCAGGTAAAGGTGCGCTACACCGATTTCACGACGCTGACCCGCCAGATTTCCGTGGAGGAAGCACTGACCAAAGGCCAAGGATATTTGCCGGCTCGGCTGTTTTCTGTTGGGGCGTGCAAAATTGGTTTTGCGCCCGCTGTGATTGCTCGGCCAAACCGTCAGCAATTTTTGCGCGCCATTGCGCGCGCCAACGCCCCGGCAACTGGTGTTGCGAAAATCACCGCAATAAGTCTGCGTGCTGTTTCATCCACTGTTTGGCCTTTAAGTAATCCGGGCACAGCTGCGCCACCTCCCACCAGAACTTTTCCGAATGGTTCATCTGCCGGCGGTGTGCCAGCTCGTGGAGGATGACGTAGTCGCGCACAAAGGTCGGCGTCTGAATCAGTCGCCAGTTCAGCGAGATCGTTCCCCGTCGTGAGCACGAGCCCCAGCGCGATTTCTGGTTCCGCACCGAAACGCGGGTCACGCCGATGCCATGCTGGGCCGCCAGTTCCCATACCCGGGGCGAAAATTCCTTCGCGGCAAGTTTGTGGAGGTGCTTTTGAATGGCCGGCCTCAAGTCGGCAGCGGCTACGGAAATGTTAATCGGTTCCGTGCCCAGACGAATCCTTCCGTCGGCGTCGGACCCGATGCACACCATCTCTCCCCGAAACAGCAGTTCCGTTCCGATACCCCATGGCGCTGAACTATTCGGCCGGGTGGACAAACTTTGCAACTGCTGCTCTAGCCAGCCGAGGTTTCGCGCAGCGAAATCCAGCCCGGCCGATACGGTTCCCCGGCGCGGGATGGTCACGCGCGCCGTCCCATCGGGTCCGAGTCGGAGTAGATAGCGCCGCGCCCGGGGATGGTGCACTAGCAGCAGTGGCACTGCCCGCGAGCCGACCTGCAATGCATGCGGTACCGCCGTCGCTGGCTTCAAATTTTTAAACAGCCCCTCGAACATCAGAATCTCGCTAGGTTTTTATTGGCCGAATTGTTTTATTTAGAGTGCAGACGATCCGTTAATCATTCACATCATTGAGACATTTCAAATGTTTCTAAGCAATTTGATAAATGCTTCCAGTGCCGTAGACATCTCCCCCGATGGGTGAGCGAAGGCATGATGCAACATTGGCTGGGGCGAGGGTAAATTCCGAAACACCACACCTTTTGAAATGAGGTGCGTAACCGATTGCGGCACCATCGTCACACCACTACCCGCAGCCACCATGGTCAGGATGGCCGGGACACGATCGGATTCCTGAATGATCCGGGCCGAGAGTCCGCGCGCCTTTTCAAGCTGGGCGAACTGTTGGCGGAAGGCGGGCGCGGCCACCCGCGAAACCATGACCCAGTGGCGGTTTTTCAAATCTGGCCAAGTCAGGGCGCGAACCTTGGCCAGCTCGTGAGTTTCCGGTAACGCCAGCAGAAGCGGCTCCGTGCCCCAAACCGCAAAGGCAACGCCCTTCAAGGGTTGGGCAGGCCGGGCGCCGATGAAGCCGCCGTCCAATTCGCCAGCTTTTATGGCCGTTATTTGCGCCGAAGGCGAAAGGTCGGTGATCTGCACCTGGCAGGCCGGATGCAGCTGCCGGAATCTTTGGAGCAGGCGAACGAGCTTTTCATCAAGCAAGGCTCCGATAAACGCGAGGCGCAGACGCACAGTTTCTCCTTGGCTGGCCCGCCGGAGAGTGGCGCTGGCGCGGTCAAGATGGCTCAGGATTGCCTGGGCATCTTCGCGGTAGAGAGCGCCCGCCTCAGTCAGCGATACGGCGTGCGTATTGCGCTGGAACAATTTCACCCCCAGCTTTGCTTCCAGGGACTGGATGTGGCGGGTAAGCGGCGGCTGGGAAAGATTCAACTGTCGGGCCGCCCTGGAAAAATTGAGGCAATCCGTCACGGCGACAAAACACTCCAGCTCACGGACGGCAGGCCTATTCATACCTTTATCGTATCACCGTTATTCAGTCATAGCACTTCCACATAATCCAGACACCGGCTAATAATTGAGCATGCAATCGGAAAAAGTAAACGTGGCCGCGCCAGTCGCCGGCAAATCAACGGTCGAGGAAATCCGCGCGCGGTTTGACCAGGAAGTGGAGCGGTTCAGCAATCTGCAAACTGGCCAGCAGGCGACGATTGACGCTCCGCTGTCGCTCGACTTGATCGCCGCGGCCGCCGCCCGTGTGACGCCAGCGGCTAGCTCCCTGCTGGACGTTGGCTGCGGCGCCGGCAATTATGCGCTCAAGGTTTTGGCGCGGTTTCCTCATCTGGATGTCACGCTGACGGACCTCAGCCGCTCGATGTTGGACCGTGCCGTCGAGCGGGTCAGCCGAGCGACCTCCGGCCAAATCACCGCCCTGCAAGGCGACCTCCGGGATATGCCAATCGGTGAATCGCGCTTTGACATCATCTGCGCTGCTGCCGTCCTGCATCACCTCCGGGAAGAGCATGAGTGGCAAAACGTCTTCGCTAAATTTTACGCCGCGCTCAACCCGGGTGGTTCGCTATGGATTTGTGATTTGGTGGAGCATTCAGACCCGCGTGTGCAGGCCATGATGTGGCGACGTTATGGGGACTATCTGACGCAACTCAAGGACGAAGCCTACCGCGACGAGGTGTTTGCTTATATCACGCAGGAGGACACCCCGCGCCCATTGATATTTCAATTGGACTTGTTGCGGTCAGTCGGGTTTGCCAAAGTCGAACTATTGCACAAGCACAGCTGCTTTGCGGCTTTTGGCGCCATTAAATAATGGTCACCACCGTTGAAAGCTTGAAAAAAGAAATGCGGCTATGCTTGAACTGAGGCCAACCTGCGAACACGGCAATAAAGGACTGCCGCCAGATTCAACGGGGCGACCCCAATAAAATTGTTCATTTCTCGGCGTGGACTTCCGTTGCGGATGCCTGGCGGTTCTTTGAATCACCCAGGCTCACCAAGATTGGCGCCGAAGTCGGCGTGAAGTCTCCTGAATTCATTTAGTTGGAGGAAGTCGAAGCCGGCGCTTAGCTCTGAACCAAAACGGTTTTATGGGCTTTGATGGCCCGCTCTAGACTCCCGGCTTGCCGCTAAAAGTTCGGGCTTTTTCCAATTTTTTATGCTGGGTTAGCGGTGAAAATATTTTCAGATTAATTTCAGCAGGGACAGCGGATGTCCAACCTCCACCTCTAAAGTGGCGGGGTATGAAATTGAAAAACATCATTCCGCTACGTTTCCGCCGTCAGTTCGTCCGCCAGTTCGGCCAGGCCAAACTCGTCAAATTACCAAACGGCCAGCATGAACTCGTGGGTGGCACCGATGCTGACCGAGCCGCCGCCTTCGAGTGGGTCTCGCTGTTTGCTCATGAAATCGTGTTCACCCACTTCCACTGGGAGGAACCTGCTCGCAAACACACATTCATTCCAAGATTACAGCGAGCGTGAACAACCCGGTGGCGACGGACGCTGGCGAAGAGGCAGCGTTGGAGGCAATTCACCTCAACGTTTCAGGCGGACCTTTCCAGATCAACCGCAAAGCATCCAGCCGTAGGCGAGATGCTTGCAGGGCTGTCGCCAATTTCACTTGTTGTGTCTGAGCCAGCTTAATTTCCTCCGGTCGGATATGGTTGTTCACCTGCTGGAGCATTTGCAAGCGCTGCACCTCGTGACCGAGGAGGTGATTCATCGTGTTCAAGGCGGACTGGCGACTTTTTGCCGCCTGCGTTTCGGCAAGTTTGCTGGCGGCTTCAACCATCGCCGGGAGTATTCGCCGGACGATGTCTGCATTTTCTAACAGCTTGGAGGGCGATCCCTTCTGGAGCCTGGCCTCCCACGCCTCGTCGCGAAAGGATTCGGTGACGTCCGCCAGCCTGTGGGTGAGGACCACCCGCACCGGCGTTGGTGGCAGGAAACGATCCGCGTGCAGATGGGGCGCCGCGATGGCTTCCAAGACAAGGATGCATTCCAGCAGCATCGTCCGGTCGTTCGGTGTCGGCAGTACGGCAAAGGCGCAGTTCCCCGTTTCGGTGCCGAGCAATAGTTCCATAGCTCCTGTTACCATCGGATGATCCCAAGTCAGAAAGCCGACATCTTCGCGGCTCAGCGCGCGGCGGCGGTCACAGGTGGCAATCAAGCCATCGGCGGGCATGGACGGAAAGGAATCGGTGGTAATGCCGAGCGGACTCAATTGCCATGTGTGCAGGGCGAGTTCCTCGATATGAACACCAAAATGGTCGAACACCTCGAGCATGTATTCCTCCAAATCGGGCTGCTGGTCCTGTTCCTGAATCTGGCTGATAATTTTTTGCGCCGTCGCGGGACGAAACGAATTAAGTTCAAGCAGACGATCCCGGCCCTGTTCCAATCGGTGGCGAATTGCCTGCCGGGCCGCCTTCGTATTTTTTAACAACTCAGCCAGTTCGGCTTCGGCGACGGCACGCTCGGCCACGGGAAATTCCAACGCCAGATCGTGGACGGCCCGACCAAATTGGCGCAGCAATTCATTGCCGCCTTCAAGGTTGCTTTCAAACGCGTCCAAACCTTCGTGATACCAGCGCGCCAAAACTTCCTGCGGGCTGTGGGCGAGATAGGGAACATGGATTTGAATGTCCGCCGTCTGCCCAATGCGATCCAACCGGCCGATGCGCTGCTCCAGCAGTTCGGGATTGAGCGGCAGGTCAAACAGCACGAGGTGATGCGCAAACTGGAAGTTGCGCCCCTCGCTGCCGATCTCCGAGCAGATCAGGAGCCGCGCGCCGTCGGGTTCGGCGAACCAGGCGGCGTTGCGGTCCCGCTGCAACAGCGTGAGGCCTTCGTGAAAAATCCCGGTCTTGACGGTCACGTGGCGGCGCAGGGCTTCATCGATCGCTTCGGCTTTCTCGATGGTGCGGGTGATGACCAGGACTTTTTGCGGATCCAATTCCTGCAAGAGCTTTACGAGCCAGAGCAAGCGGGGGTCTTTGGCCAAATCCAGCGAGGTCTGTAATTTGGCGTCTCCGGCATCCACGGCAAATTCGGTGGAGACGTGATCCAGCCAGTGTTCGGCATCGGAGCGGGGCTCCAGCCTGGCCAGCTTCAAGGTTCGCTTTGGAAAACCCTTCATTCCGGCGCGCGTGTTTCGGAACAGCACCCGGCCGGGGCCGTGCATATCGAGCAGGTCTTCCAGCAATGCCGACCGAGCCTCCGCATTGCCCTGATTCAGTTCCGCCACCTGTGCTTCCAACTGCGCGTCGTGCGAGAGCAGTCGGCGAAGCGAGGCCAGGTCTTTCTTGGTGAGCGGCGCTTCGTCGCGCAACTTCTCGACCACCTCGGCGGTGACTTTGTAATCCTTTGACTCAGCTTGAAACGAGGCGAGGTCGCGATACCGATCTGGGTCGAGCAGACGTAACCGCGCAAAATGACTTTCCACTCCCAGTTGTTCCGGCGTGGCGGTCAGTAATAAAAGCCCCGCCGACCGCCGGCTCAGTTCTTCCACCACCTGATACTCGCGGCTGGGCGCGGCTTCGGACCATTCCAAATGGTGGGCTTCATCCACGACAAACACATCCCAGCCCGCCGCCACGGCCTGTTCCGCCCGGCGCGGATCAGTGGCCAGAAAATCAATACTGGTCAGCACGAGCTGATCATCCAGAAATGGATTGGCACCGGGCTCGCCGGCTTCGATGGACGCACAGCGTTCCGCATCGAAGATATGTAGCCACACGTTGAAGCGGCGGAGCATTTCGACGAACCACTGATGCACAAGGGATTCTGGAACCAGGATCAGGATGCGGTTTGCCCGACCGCTCAACAGGAGACGATGCAAGATCAGACAGGCCTCGATGGTTTTGCCCAGGCCCACCTCGTCGGACAACATGACGCGAGGCGCATGCCGATTGGCGACCTCTTGGGCGATGTAAAGCTGATGCGGAATCAGGTCAATGCGGCCGCCGACGAATCCGCGCACCGGGGATTGGCGCGAGCGGTGGAGCAGTTCCAGCGAGCGGCGGCGCAGCGCAAATGTTGCCGGGGCGTCAAATCGTCCCGCCAACAGACGTTCCTGCGGCTCCTGCAAGCTGACCCGGTCGCTCACCTGCGCTTCCGGCAACTGCTGGTGCTCGCCGATGTAGATGAGCAGGCCGTTTCGTTCGGTGACTGCTTTGATGACGAACTCTTTGTCCGCCTGGGTTTTTATTTTTTCGCCCGCACGAAAGCGCACGCGTTTCAATGGCGCCTGGTCGGCCGCGTAGATGCGCGTTTCGCCGGCGGCCTTGAACTCGACCTTGACGTGGCCGCCCTCAGCCGGCACGACAGTGCCCAGCCCGAGCTCCGGCTCTGACTCGCTGATCCAACGCTGACCTGGGATAAACACACTCATGAAATGGCGGCGAGGTATATGCAAATTTTACCCAGCAAATGCAACTTCCGATCTTGGCCGGCCACGTGGACCGGACCAAGTCACCACATGAGCATGGCCATTTTCCTATCCAGGGATTATGTTTTCGCGTGGCCTTTGACCGAGACCAAATTAAACCGAAGTTGGCGAAGCTCGCGCAGGACGGGGTTTATATTGGCACGTCCTCCTGGAAATATGCAGGTTGGACGGGGATGCTGTATGACCGGGCGCGTTATGAGTATCGCGGGGAATTCGCCGAATCCCGCTTTGCGAAGAACTGCCTGACGGAATACGCCGAAGTCTTCAAGACCGTGTGCGTCGACGCCGCGTATTACAAATTCCCCGATGATAAATATTTGTCCGGGCTGATCTCGCAGGTGCCAGCAAATTTTCAATTCAGCTTCAAGGTCACGGACGAAATCACCATCAAGAAGTTTCCTAACTTCCCCCGCCACGGTGACCGGGCCGGCAAACCCAATGAACATTTCTTGAATGCCGGCATGTTCGCCAACGGATTTCTCAAACCGTGCGAGCCCTTCCGAAAAAACATCAGTTTGATCATGTTTGAATTCTCCCGGTTTTATTCCAGCGATTATGAGCACGGCCGGGATTTCGTGGCCGACCTGGATAAATTTCTCGGGCAGTTGCCCAAGGGCTGGCCTTACGCCGTGGAGATGCGAAATCACATATGGTTACAGCCGGATTATTTTGCGTGCCTCTCGCGGCACGGCATCACGCATGTGTTCAATTCTTGGGAAGCCATGCCGCCGGTGAGCGAGCAACTGGCGCTGCCCGGGAGCCAGACCAATCCCGCGCTCACCGCCGCGCGCTTTCTGTTGAAGCCCGGCCGCAAATACGAAGAGGCCGTGAAAACGTTCGAGCCGTATGATCGGGTGCAGGAGATAAATGGGGACGCGCGGAAAGCGGGTGGAAAACTCATTGCCGAAAGGAGGGCGTCAGCCGGGAAGAAAAAAACCTTCATCTACGTGAATAACCGGCTGGAGGGAAATGCGCTGGAAACCATCTCCGCGATGCTGGAGGCGGCGGCCTCATGATCAGCTTTCCCAGAAGCCGCCGGTGGGTTCGGACAGCGCGATCCAGATTCCAAAGCATGGCCAATCGCGCCCCCGAACAAAGGGAGGGCCATTTCTAGTGAAATTGGGTTATCGTGGCCACGCCATTTGAAATCAACCACCGTGAAATTTTCCCCCATGTCCGATCCCGTCACCAAAATCATCAAGTATCACGAGCGAACCAAGCATCAGCCGGAGCGGTATGCCCGGGGTCCGCAGGGCTTGGACTGGGCGACCCAGCCAAACCCGTTCCGCCGCTTTGCCGGCGCACCGCTGGTCCGGTTGGCGCTGGCCGGTCGGGATGACACGCCTCCGGCGGCCGTCTTGTTCGGTTCGGCGGCGGTTGCCCCGCGGCCGCTCTCGCTCGAATCGCTGGGTTTGTTTTTTGAATTATCCCTGGGTCTTTCCGCCCGCAAGCAGATCGCCAATTCGAGCTGGTATCTGCGGATCAACCCTTCAAGTGGCAACCTGCATCCCACGGAAGCTTACGCCGTGCTCCCCGGCTGCGAGTGCCTTCCGGGTGGCGCGGGCGTCTATCACTACGCGCCCTTGGAACACGCTTTGGAACAGCGGTCCCGCATAACACAGGCCAGTGCTTCCTCCGCAGTCGAATTTTATGTGGGGTTAACCTCCATCACCTGGCGCGAGGCGTGGAAATATGGAGAGCGGGCGTTCCGCTATTGCCACCACGATGTGGGGCACGCCTTGGCCGCGCTTCGTTTCGCCGCCGCTGCGCTGGGCTGGCGCGTGCATCTTCTGCCGGAGTGGGATGACGCGCGACTTACCACGTTGCTCGGTCTGGACCGCGCCGAGGATTTTGCCGGTGCGGAAGCGGAAATTCCAGAATTGCTCGTCCGCGTGATCGTGGACGAAGCAGCGGCTCGGCCCCTGAGGCCAGTCGCCAACACCGCCATTGAATGGTTCGGACGCGCCAACCGGTTGAGCGATTCCCATGTCAAGTGGCCGGCAATTGATGAAGCGATTAGTGCTTCGAAGCGAAGAACCACAGGCGAGGAATCATCTGCAGCCGGGGACAGGGTGGCTTGGCTGCCTCCGTCACCGCCGCTTTGTAACCATTCCGCGGCTCAGTTGATTCGCCAGCGACGCAGCGCTGTGGACTTCGACGGTGTCACCCACATCACGCGGGAAAAATTCCTGGCGATTCTGGATGCCACACTGCCGCGCGCATCAGCGCCGCCGTTTGACGCGTGGCCTTATGCGCCACGTCTGCATCTGGTGCTGTTCGTGCATCGCGTCACCGGACTCGATCCCGGCCTGTATCTCTGGCTGCGTGCTCCGGCGGATGCGGAGGAATTGCGTCAGGCGTTCCACGCGAAATTCAGATGGGAAGTGGCAACGGATTCCGCCACCTCGGCTCCACTTTATCGGCTGGGCGGTGGCGATCTGCGTGATTTTGCGCGGACGCTCTCCTGCCAGCAGGACATTGCCGCCGACGGTGCCTTCAGCCTGGGGATGCTGGCACGGTTTGAACCGGTGTTGCGGGAACGCGGAGCTGCTGCCTACCGCGAATTATTCTGGGAAGCCGGCATGATTGGCCAAGCCCTGTATCTGGCCGCCGAAGCCGCCGGGGTTCGCGGCACAGGCATCGACTGCTACTTCGACGATGTGCTGCATGACGCCCTGGGTCTGACCGGCTACGACTGGCAGAGCCTTTATCATTTCACCGTCGGCGCGCCGGTGGATGATCCGCAGCTACGCACTGCTCCACCCTATGCGCATCGCGCGGGAATCGTTTAGTCGGATCGGCGTTTCCAGAAACTGCCGATGGCTTCCCGCAATCCGTCCGTGTGCCGGACCCGCAAATATTTCCACCAGGCTGGGAAGAGGCGGCGATAGCGCGTCTCATTGAAGCGCGCGTCAATGAGCAGCACTACGCCCTGATCAGTCTCGGAGCGGATGACCCGGCCAATCGCCTGGAGCACGCGGTTCATGCCGGGGAACGTGTAAGC
>Ga0182030_10024968_pt1 | contig 10926 bp, 14 predicted proteins | sample 812S3MmetaG_FD_121299 | JGI IMG/M metagenome (GOLD analysis project Ga0182030, IMG submission 121299) | Permafrost microbial communities from Stordalen Mire, Sweden - 812S3M metaG (Illumina Assembly) | ecosystem: Environmental > Terrestrial > Soil > Wetlands > Permafrost | place: Sweden... | reverse complement strand
GATACGGTCAAGATCATGGTCAAGCTCATCACCCCGGTTGCTTTGGAAGACAAGATGCGTTTCGCCATCCGCGAAGGAGGCAAGACCGTCGGCGCCGGCGTCGTGACGAAGATCATCAAGTAGCAAAAACAAAACACCCCTCCTTTGTAGACGGAAATGCCAGGTAGGAACCTGACCGTCTACAAAGGAGGGGTGTTTTGTTTTTGCTAACGTTAAATATCCTTCGCGGCTCCGGCATTCCCTTCGAGGGGTTTTTGTTTGCTTACGTATAAATATTAGTCACGACACCAGGCACCTCTTGAGGGATTTAAGTGACTATGGCGATATGTTGGTAAGACAATCACAACCGAAGAAGAAAAAGAAAGTCAAAAAATCTTATTTCAACGGTAAACTCCTATGCGCTGATTGAGATTTCGAATCTGGAGATTTTTTGCCGTGGCGCCGCTCTTTGTGCTTTAGCTCCCCGAATATTGAATATAAAAATTTACGAATTCCTAATCTCATCCCCATTTTTTCAAGTACATCATCTTCTAATGCTTGGATACTTTCGAAACAGCCATTAAGCAGTTCGATTTCGCTAAGGGAAAAAGCCCCACTCACGTCTTGGCCATCCTCAACTCCACTAGCTTTTTTATAATCATCAATTTTACCAACGTAGTCAACGAGTGTTTTTCCAAGAAGGCGATCCAAGATTGCGCCTTTAAATTTACCCATCGACTCTTTGGTGTTGACATTCTCTCGTTCTCCATCAAAGGCAAATATTATCTCATAACTGAATTGCTGTGAATTTCTAACCGTGAAATACGAACCGATAAGGGGCGTCCTTTCTCCTTTTTCGTTTTCCAGTTCTAAATCCAAATTGGAAGGTATTTCTTGTTTGAAAAAGAACCAAAAAGACCCAGTTTCATTTTGGTCTTCGGCAATCTCATCTATTTTTTCTGGTAGGGTTGCCTCCAATGCCTCCATTTTTTCTGGATTCTCAATCGAGGGAGTAAAAAGGTTATAGTCTTTGATAACATACACCTCTTTGGGGCCAGACTCAGGCCCAATTTCTGGATTTGGTTGATATTGTTCCCTGGACATAGTTTTATATTAAACCATCTATTCTTTATTGCAACAGTAAGTTTATCATTTTACAAATCCACTAGGACTATTCGAATGTCGTTGCATGCACCCCGGCGCACAAAACAAAAAACCCGTTGCCGGGTTCTTTGTGGATCCAAACACAATGCTGCGTGGTCCGAGCTGACACCATCATCATGATAACAGTCCGAAAGTAACCGTCAAAACATTTTTAATCTTTATTTAATGTTTTCTTTTATGCTATTACGCGGGGGTGCGAGGACTTGCGCCTCGTGGGTCCAGAGTGTCAGCTCGGACCCAGCACTGTGCCACCCCCGCAGGGAGTTTATTGAATTAGGTATTAAAACTATCTAAAGTCATCTATTTATCACTTATTGACACTTCCACCGGATTTGCTATACTCTCTTGGTACTCATATGGCAAAGACGGATACTCCACAAAAGTTGCGCTTGCGCATTAAGTCCTACGATCACAAATTGATCGACAATTCGGCACGCCAGATCATCGAGGCCGCCGAGCGGAACGATGCAAAGGTGACGGGTCCCATCCCGCTTCCCACGGAAGTAAAGCACTACACCGTCAACCGTTCGACGTTCGTCCATAAGGATGCTCGCGAACAGTTCGAACTTCGCATTCATAAGCGCCTCGTCGAGATATTGAACCCCAGCCAGAAGATCATCGAATCACTTTCGAACTTGAACCTTCCCGCCGGCGTCGATATCGAGATAAAGATGGTATAGTGATAGCCACAAAAAACACCCACCCACTTTTGTAAACCTGCTGGGCAGACCCAATGGTTTCCAAAAGTGAGTGGGTGTTTTTTGTTTACCGCAATCCCATCTTTAATTTATAAGAAAGAAGAAGAGAAGGTTAAAAATTCGTTAAAAAGTTTTTGACTTATCCATATGCCTTTCTAAAATGAATGCATGCTCGAAAAGGAACATACTATTTTAAAAAATCTGAATAAGAAGGTTGAAGCTCTTTGGGGTACGGTGGACTCCATCGATAAAAAGATAGATGGGCTTAATGGTGAGTTCCGCGATAAGTTCGATCATTTAAAAAAAGGAGTGGATGGAAGAATGCTTCTTATTATCACGAAATTAGATTTAGTGGAAAAGAAGGTTAATGAAAGAATGGATCGCTTTGAAGAATCAAATCGAAAGACAGGTCTTTTACTCGAAAAGCTGGATTCAAAGTTCGATTTTGCATTAGAGGGATATAGCTCGCTCAAGGCGCTGATAGAGGGGATGAATGATCGTATGACTGCCTTGGAAGGGCTTGCTTGAGTCCCGTGCTATAATGGGGTTATGGACGACGAAAATAAGCAGGAACAGGGAAATAACGGCGAAAACACGGAGGCCAAGCCTGAAAATAGTGAGGTTGGCCAAAGCGGCTCGGGTCCGCGCGTGCACATTTTCGGCGCGGAGATAAACGGCGACGAGTGGGCGCGTCATGGCTCGGAAACGAAAGAAGAGTGGCGCAAGCGAAAGCAGGAATGGAAGGCCGCGCACCGCGAGCATATCGAGCAAAAAAAAGAACAGTGGAAGGCGAACCGCGATGATTGTCACGATGATCGTCATCACGGCGGAGGGATTTTCTGGGGTATGATCGTGCTCTTTGTGGGCGTGATCGCGCTTTTGTACACGCTGGGTTTTGTTTCGCACGGATTCTGGCACGTCATCATCCCGTTCTGGCCGATCCTGCTCATCCTTTGGGGTGCGAGCATCATCCTCGGCCGTCATTGGTTCGCGCGTTTTGTTCTCTTTGTCCTCGCGCTTGCGATCCTGATCGCGATCGTTCTCTATGGCCTGGCCAAGAGCGATTCGACCGTCGTCAGCTGGCTTTCGCCTACGGTCGTCCGGGCGATCCAAACCGCACAAACGAAATAATCACATCACCACCATGGGAGGACTCATCATCGGCATCATCCTGATCCTTATCGGACTTAGCGCGCTCACCGGCATCTCGTTTTTTGGATTTATTTTCGCTATCATCCTGATTGCGATTGGCGTGCGCATCATCGTCCGTGGCTATTCCCGCGGCGAATGGCGGACGCACGGGCATCAGGGAAACGCCGCCGGCTCTTCGGGCGAGTTGAGTGTGGATGAGGTAGCGATCTTCAGCGGGCTCAATAAATCGTTCACTGCGGAACATTTCAAGGGAGGGAAGATCGTCATGGTGTTCTCCGGCGGCCAGGTTGACCTCACCGGCGTCACGACCGACCTTACCGAGATCGACTTCGAGGTCTCGTCCGTCTTTAGCAATATTACGATCATCATCCCCAAGGATTGGAAGGTGCGGTCCGTTGCAAACGCGTTCATGGGCGGTGTGGATATCCACGAGGCGCAGGGCGGTGACGGTTCCGTCACGCTTACCATCCGTGGCGATGCCGCTTTCGGCGATATCGAAGTGAAGAAATAGACTTCTTTACAACCGTCGTTCGCTTGTGTAATAGTTGCGATAGTTGCATCAAAAAAGAGGAGGTCGTTTGTGGGAAAAGTACTCTGCATTTACATCCGTCCGGAAAAAGGATTGCCGATGGTTCAGGTTCCCAAGGTGCGTGCCATCGCGGGAGTCGGTCTTGAGGGCGATCGCTGATCGGGTTGATGCGTATGCTTTTCATCCGCTTCCTCCGCGCAGGATTCTACTACAAAATTAAGATATTGTCCAGACTAGCGTGTGCCGGTTTAAGTGAGCGTGGTTCTTAAGGGGTGGCTCAGGCCGCCCCTTTTCTTTGCTATGGCGAGCTGGATCTGGGCGTCGAGGAATTTAGGGAACGGCATTCCATGCGCCATCGCGGCCTTCGGCGCCAGGCTTGCTTCGGTAAGGCCCGGGACGGTATTGATCTCCAGGAAATAGAACGCTCCGCGCGGGGTCAGGATGAAGTCGGACCGGCTGAGGCCGTCGCATCCGATGACGGCGTGTGCCTTTTCCGCAAGCGCCTGTATTTTTTTGGTCTGTGCTTTTGTGATTCGCGCCGGGCAGATTTCTTCCGTGTTCTTTGACGAATACTTTGCATCGTAATCAAAAAACTCTCCGCCCGAAACGATCTCGATCGGTGGCAGGGGAGCAAGCGTGCCGAACCCGGTGTTCCCCAGCACCGCGCACGTCAGCTCTCTTCCTTTTATATACTCTTCGATCATGACGATAGTGTCCTCATTGAAGGCCTTTTTAATCGCCTTAAAAAGATCATCTTTTTTGCGCACGATCGAGACGCCGATGCTCGATCCCGACTCGTTGGGTTTTACCACGCACGGATACCCGAACGAGCGACCGATCTTTTTCTGTAATGCGATAAGGTCTTTCTTGGTCGGGACGGAACGCAGTGCGATAAGACGGGGAGTTTTTATTCCATACTTACCGACGAGTTCCAGTGTTCTCACTTTATTCATTCCCAACGCGCTTGCGAGCACTTCCGATCCGGTATAGGGGATGTCCATCATCTCAAGGAGCGCCTGCACTTTTCCATCCTCGCCGAACCTGCCGTGCATTCCCACAAACGCAACGTCGAATGTCCGAAGTGTGGGGTCGTTGCCGGTGGGGATAAGGGCTTTGGAGGTTCCTAATGCATTCTGTATACCGTCGCGCAAGAGCCATCTGCCGTCTTTGGTTATTTCGGCGAGCGTCATCCGGTACTTACTTTTCGGTAGGGATTTTGCGATCTGTAAGCCGGTCTTTAACGAAACCTCTCGTTCATTGGAGGGTCCGCCGCAAAGAACCAAGACGTTGATCTTATTCTTCTTCGCCATTTTTTTAATGTAGCATCGTGGCTATGGAAATGAAAGGAGAAGGGAAGCGTTCGTCGTCGATGTTGACGTATCATTGCGTGGTAGTTACTATATGCCCAGCTGGAGTATGCGAGATTTAACGGAAAGAAGGCGGCCGATGTACCAAGTGGGGAAAGTTCAAAGCTTTGATAAAAAAGCGGGATGCGGTAAGCTTCGACAATTTATCACGTGGGCGAAGTTCGACTTCGAGATATCCCAGCAATGCGATTGGGAACTTTCAGACGAAAGGGTCATCTATCGGACACGGAAAGCTCTACGAGTTCCCAAACGGTCGGAGTTTCTAATCTACTCCACGGTAAAGGGAAAGGTATTCTTGTGGGGGTTCTTAGACGAACTGACTCCCGAGATGAACAGGCTTGTTGAGTTGGCATGCGAACACTGGCCTGGGCGTCGGTCTTGATGGGCGTGGAAGGGAATAACTTCCACGCCTATTTTTTTTGAGTATTTTCGTCTAAATATTCTGATATACTTATCTCATGAAAAACGTAATTATTATCCATGGATGCTCTTCTGTCCCCGCGGAAGATGCGACCACCAAAGCCCAGCCGGATCTGAAGCATTGGATCCCGTGGACCCGCGAAGTATTGGTTGCCCGCGGCATTCCCGCCACAACACCCCAGATGCCGGAATCGTGGGCGCCGGGCTACGAGCGATGGAAGACGGAGTTTGAGAAGCAGGATATAAACGTCGACACGACGCTCATCGGCCATAGCTGTGGGTGTTCGTTCCTCGTCCGCTGGCTGGGGGATTCAAAGCGAAGAATAGACAAACTTATCCTCGTCGCTCCATGGAAGATCGGTACGAGCAGTGAGGCAAAGAAGCAGTTCTATAATTACGTGATAGACGAAACGATCAAATCGCGCGTGAACAAGATAGTCATGTTCACTGCCGATAATGAAGAAGAAGCTGGAAAGAAAAGCTTGGCGATATTCCACGACGCCCTGGGCGGAACCATCATCGAGCTTAAGGGAAGGGGACACTACGCCGGAGACGATGCCATCCGCACGGAGGATTTCCCGGAATTGTTGGAAGTCGTTATATAATATTAAAACAATGGATGATATCACCAAGCAATATAACGATTTCTCTAAAACCTATAGCGATAATCTTGAGGTCCAAGATGAGGTCGGAAATAGAGCATTTTACGATGTTCTCTCGTCGGTCGATATACAAAAGAAAAAGCTTTTGGATATTGGCTGTGGGGATGGCTCCGATTTGGCTAACTTTGAGAAAATGGGAGCGTTTCCGTATGGCATCGAGCCATCGGAAGAATTCGTAAAAGCGGCAAAAGAAAGATCGCCGCAATTAAATATTACGATTGGAGCCGGGGAGAGCCTCCCGTTCCCCGATAGCAATTTTGATGTTGTTGTTTCGAAATATGCGCTACAGACATCATCTGACGTCCCTAAGATTTTTAGTGAGGCAGCAAGAGTTCTGAAGCCTGGTGGCTTTTTTATCTTTCTCTCGAAACATCCAATTCGGCAGTTTTTGGAAAAGATCGAGACCTATAAGAAGGCCGTGGATATAAATTATTTTGATCAAAAAATAGTAGACTCGTTCATCTATGAGAAAAAAATTCATTTGCGAGAACCGTCCCACACGCTATCTGAATATTTCTCAAAAGATGTCCTAAAGAATTTCGACTTAGTCGATTTTCTCGAAGCCAGCGATTTTCCCGCATCCGAGCAGATAAGTGGATATACCTATCCGACATTTTTTGTAGTAAAATTTCTTCGCCGTTAGTCGGTTTTTATTATAAAAAGGCGATTGTGCCCCTCCCTCTTTCTCCTGCTTTTCGAGGGGCTTCGGAGGCGGCGAAGGCCGCCGAGACGGAGCGACCGGCCAGTAGGCCGGTACGCGTACCCGAGAAAAGCAGGAGAAAGAGGGAGGGGCCGGAGCCCATTTGACATTACAGCCCCCTTTGCTATAATCGTCATCAAGGTTTGCTCGGAAGTTTTTATGCAAATATTTACCCTTTCAGCCTCGGCTACGAACGCGAAATGTGTTCGCGGGCCAGGCTCAGAAAAACGGTCGCCGTTTTCTCTGGATCCCGTGTAAAAGCGGGTAGGTGGGTTGGTTTTGTGAAAAACTCCGGAAGGCCGGAGTTAATTAATTTTTACTGGATTCCGAGATCGTGGATTCAAAGCCACCGACCCACCGGACGATCAAGAAAATGTCATACATCTTAGGAAAAAAACTTAAAATGACGCAGATCTGGAAAGACGGCAAAGTCGTTCCGGTTACCGTCGTTCATGCGGAGCCCAACAAGGTCTCCCTTTTGCGCACCGCCGAGCGGGATGGCTATGAGGCCGTACAGCTCACGTTGGGCAAGAAAAAGCGCGAATTCAAAAACCGCCCCAATCAAAAGGTGGATATTTCCGCGTTGAAGCTCGAAGATGCCATCGGCGTCGATTCCTTTACGGAAGGCGATAAGGTGCGCGTCAGCGGCATCACGAAGGGGCGCGGCTTCCAGGGCGTTGTAAAACGTTACAACTTCCGCGGCGGTCCGAAGACCCACGGTCAGAAGAATCGCCACCGCGCACCGGGTTCCATCGGCTCCACCGCATTCCAGCGCGTCGTCCCGGGCCGTCGTATGGCCGGACACATGGGTGTTGACCGCGTTACGATCAAGAACCTTGTCGTTGCCGCTATCGATAAAGAGAACAATCTGCTCTTCCTTAAAGGCGCCGTTCCGGGTGGTCGCGGCGGACTTATCGAAATTTCATCTTCCAAATAACCATGAAAGCCGACGTCTATAATTTAAAGAACGAAGTGGTGGGAACGGTTGAATTGCCCGCGACGGTTTTTGGCACAAAATGGAGCCCGTTGCTCGTTCAGCAAGTGCTCGAAGCTCAGCTCGCGAACGCCCGTCAGCCGTGGGCTCACGTATTGGATCGCAGCGAAGTGCGCGGAGGCGGCAAGAAGCCATGGAGGCAGAAGGGAACCGGCCGCGCTCGTCACGGATCCACCCGATCTCCCATCTGGGTAGGCGGCGGAAAAGCGCATGGACCTCGCAACGACAAAGATTATTCGCAGAAAGTGAATAAAAAGATGAAGCGTGCCGCGCTCTTTTCCGTGCTTTCAAAGAAGGCAAAGGATGGCGAGCTTAAGGTGTTCGATAGCTTGGTAATGGACGCCCCGAAGACGAAAACCGTCGCGGCGGCCCTCAAGAATGCATTGAGCCCAAAGAAAGGCGATAAGCGCTTTGACGTGCTCTTGGTCTCGGACAACGCAAACAAGAATCTTTTCCTTGCCACGAACAACCTCAAAAAGACGAAGACGATCGAGGCCGGTTCGCTCAATGTGTACGACATCATGAACCACAAGAACCTCTTTATCGACAAGAGCGCCGTCGAAACGATCGAAAAGCATTACAAGATCTAACATGACCGACCACCTTCTCATCAAAAAGCCGTGGATCACGGAAAAATCGACGACGCTGACCGCTTCCAATCAGTACGTTTTTATGGTAAAATCCACGGCGACGAAGCCGGAGGTAAAGAAGGCCATCCACGCGCTCTATAAAGTTGATGCCATCGGCGTCAATATTTTGAATCGTCCCGGAAAGGTAAAGCGTTCCGGCCGCGGCATCAAAGGCCGCCAGGAAGGATACCGGAAAGCCATCGTCACTATTAAAGAAGGCCAAAAAATAGATCTTAACTAATAATGAAGTCTTTCAAGCCCACAAGCGCTTCACGGCGCAACATGACGTCATCGGACTACAGCACCCTCACCAAGGGCGCGCGTCCTTATAAGCCGCTCATCAAGCGGTTGAAGACGCATTCCGGGCGCAACTCCGCCGGCCGCATCACGGTGCGTCATCAGGGTGGCGGCAACAAGAAGCTCTATCGCGTGATCGACTTCAAGCAGAATCGTTTGAATTCCAAGTCGGTCGTTGAGACGATCGAATACGATCCGTACCGCACGGCATTCATTGCGCTCGTAAAGTACGCCGATGGTACGAAGACATACATCATCGCTCCGGAAAAAATGAAGGTAGGGGACGAGATCGTCACCGCGGAAGCGGCGCCGATCAAGAGCGGCAATCGCATGCAGCTCCGGAACATTCCGGTCGGCCAGCAGGTTTACAATATTGAAATGGTGCCGGGTCATGGCGGACAGCTTGCCCGTTCCGCCGGCGCATATGCGGAAGTGTTGGCCAATGCGGATGGTTATACGGATCTTAAGTTGAACTCCGGCGAGGTTCGCCGCATTTCGTGGATGAGCCTTGCGTCGCTCGGCCAGGTATCGAACTCCGAGTGGAGCTTGGTGAATTTCGGAAAAGCGGGCCGCTCACGCTGGATGGGCATCCGTCCGACCGTTCGCGGCAGTGCTATGAACCCGGTTGATCATCCGTACGGAGGCGGTGAAGGCGCACAGCCGCGCGGTACCCGCAAACCGAAGACCCTTTGGGGCAAGGTTACCGGCGGTCACAAGACACGCAACAAGAGAAAGCGGTCGACCCAATTCATCGTCAAGCGCCGCGTTGGCGTTCGCAATAAGAACAATAAATAGTTTTTAACTACTACTATGTCACGCTCACTCAAAAAAGGTCCGTTCGTAGATCCGAAGCTCATGAAGAAGGTTTTGAATACCAAGTCCGGCAGCGGCATCGTCATCAAGACGTGGTCGCGCGCATCGGAGATCGCACCGGAATTCGTGGGACAGGTCTTTGGCGTGCACAACGGACGGACGCACGTTGAGGTCCGCGTGACGGAAGAAATGGTGGGCCATCGCTTGGGCGAGTTCTCGCCGACGCGCAAGTTCATCCGCCACGGAGGAAAGATGCAGAAGGAACTTGAGGTGAAGGCTACCGAAACCGCAAAGACGCAGGCATCTGCCGCAAAGGCAGCGCCCGCCGCAAAAAAGAAATAGAGAATCAATTAAATTTTCATGGAACAATACACCGCAAAACTTAGTTTCCTCCGCATGGCGCCACGCAAAGTGCGCAGCGTTGGAGACCTCATTAAAGGATTGCCGGTGAACGAAGCGGAGGCTCAACTCCTGATCCAGACCCGTCGTCCGGCGAAAACATTGTTGAAACTCTTGCGTTCGGCCGTCGCGAATGCTAAAAACAACAAGACCGTAGACCCTCAGCATCTTTTCGTATCAAGCGTCCGCGTTGACGGAGGCCCGATGCTGAAGCGCATGCTTCCGCGCGCGCGCGGCAGTGCGTCGCCGATCCAAAAGAAGATGAGCCATGTTACCATGGTGCTTGGCGTCAACGTCAACTTGAAGTCGCGCTTTACGATCGTTCCGCCGAAGAAGACGAAGCTTCCGCCGGGGACCGACGCCCGCTCCAAGAGCAAGAAGCCGCAATCAGCAACGGATAAGCCGCTTACGGAGTCAAAGCAGAATCCGGGATTTTGGCGGAGAAATTTTGGCCGTAAGAGCGGCGATAAATAATTACTATGGGACAAAAGATAAATCCAAATTCATATCGGTTGGGCGTTTCGAAAGGCTGGCCAGTGCGCTGGTTCCTTAAGGGCGGCTATGCAAAATTCCTCGAGGAAGACGAAGCGATCCGCAACACGATCAATAAGAAGATCGCGCTCGCCGGCGTCGCCGCGATCGAGATCGAGCGCACGCAGGGGAATCTTCGCGTATTCATCCGTGCCGCCCGCCCGGGGCTTATCATCGGCCGCGGAGGCAAGGGCATGGAAGACCTCAACAAAGCCGTCGTTGACGCGCTCATGAAAGTGCGCGGTACCCGCTCGAAGGTTGCGCTCAGCTTAAATGTGGAGGAATTGAAGCGCTCCGATGTTTCCGCCCGCTACACCGCCCAGCAGATCGCTTGGGATCTGGAGAAGCGTATTCGTTTCCGTCGCACCATGAAGAAGTACCTCGAACAGATCCTTCAGAACCGCGACGTCAAAGGCGCAAAGATCCTCTTGAAGGGTCGCCTTGATGGAAACGAGATTGCGCGCAACGAACACCTTTCAAAAGGATCTCTCCCGTTGCAGACGCTTCGTGCGGACATTGATTACGGCACCGCCACTGCGTTCACCAACTATGGCACAATCGGCATCCGCGTTTGGATATATAAAGGAGAGGT
>Ga0182030_10024966_pt1 | contig 10927 bp, 11 predicted proteins | sample 812S3MmetaG_FD_121299 | JGI IMG/M metagenome (GOLD analysis project Ga0182030, IMG submission 121299) | Permafrost microbial communities from Stordalen Mire, Sweden - 812S3M metaG (Illumina Assembly) | ecosystem: Environmental > Terrestrial > Soil > Wetlands > Permafrost | place: Sweden... | reverse complement strand
GTGCTCGTCGTCGAGCTCGACGAGGCGGTCGTGCTGGTCGTGGACGTGGTCGTCGTCGTCACTGTCTTGGCTGGTAGGCCGAAGTTCAGGAAGTTCTTGATGACGACATCGTCAGCCGCCGCTGCAGGCAACAGCACGTCGGCGCCACCCGAAGTTGTGTACGGACCCACGGTCGGCATCGTCACGGTCTGGAGCGACCCCGCTGGGAAGCTGTGGAATTCACGCGCCAGGCTGATCATGAGGCTCTCTGTCAAGGTGTCGTCGATCGTGAGATCGTGCACAGCGGCGTTGATGAAGTCATTCAGGGCGAACGGGTTCGTTATCTCGTGGTTGAGCTGGTGGATCACGGCCTTGAAGAAGGTCTGCTGGTTGCGGATCCTCGTGAAGTCGCTGCCGTAGTCGTCTTCCCAGACGCCGTGGACCTCGTACTGGATATTTCGGCTACGGACGAGAGCGAGCGCCTGGGTACCGTCGACGAGCTGGCAACCGGTCTTCAAGACCCGCAGACCAGTCATGTTGTGGTTGACACCGTTCACGACTTCGCGGTCCCTCAGGGGGTACTTGAAGTCCAGGTGGATTCCCCCGATTGCGTTCACCATGCTCTGCAGGCCGAGGAAGTTCACCTCGACGAAATAGTTCACGGGGATGTGGAAGTTCTGCATCAACGTCGCCACGAGTAGGGACGGGTTACCCGTGTTGAAAGCCGCGTTGATCCGGTTCTGGCCTGAGATGTACTGGACATTGCCCGGGATCGTGACCCAGGTGTCCCGAGGGATCGACAACATCTCAATCTTTCGCTCCGCCGGCACGACGCGCACGAGGATGACGACGTCGCTGCGCGCCCCGCCGACGTCAGCCCCGCAACCGAAGGACTTGCACTGGCCGGGCGTCTTCACAAAAGAACGCGAATCCGAGCCAGCCACGAGCACTGTGAACGGAGCGCCAGGCTTTTGCTTCTTGAGGCCCTTCACGTGGACCTTGGGTATGCGGTGGAACTGGTAGCCGGCATAGAAATAGCCACCGAGACCGACCGCTACAACCAGCACGACGACGAGACCGACCGTGACGACAGCGCGCCTTGTCCATATCCGAGCCCGTGACGGCCGGGGGCGGCGACTGCGCGCCTTGGTCGAGGTAACGGCGCGGCCCTCGACGCCTTGCTCGTCAGCGCCGGCCGCACCGGACTGTGGCGCCATCGTCATGTGGTCGCCGAGATCGGTCGTGCCACCTAGAACCGGGCCCTCGCCTTCGGGGCTCAGCTCGTCTCGTGACGCAAGGTCGTGAGAATCGCGCGGGTCACCATCAAAAGGCACTTCGGGCACGGCTTTGCAGGTTACAACCTGGCCGGCAGGTTGCGGCTTCGCCTACGGCGCGAGCCGGGAGTACGGAGCAAAACGGAGTCTGGTCCATCGTAGATTCAAGGACAAATGACGACAGTGGCGGCTCGCTGTTGTAATTTGCGAAAAGCGCCGTTTGGCTGCTCGTCGTTGTGCTCGATGTGGCGGGAATCTGGATGGTTTTCACAAAGGCCAGGCAGCCTGGCTGGGCAGCAATAATCCCCTTCTACAACTACTGGGTGATGCTTAAGGTCGCAGGCAGGCCAGGCTGGTGGCTTATTCTTCTCTTCATACCACTTGTGAATATTGTGATAGGAATCATCGTTGTAAGCGATCTTGCGAAGAGTTTTGGAAAGGGCGTCGGATTCACGGTCGGGCTCATCTTATTGAGCTTTGTTTTCTTCCCGATACTTGGTTTCGGGAGTGCGCAGTACCGCGGTCCACGGGGCCGCACCGCACTCAGCTATTGAGCCCTTTCTAAACCCTCGCTAAGTCACCGAATTTGGCGTAGTTGGCTATGAAGGCGAGGTGCGCCGACCCCGTTGGCCCGTTGCGATGCTTGGCGATGATCACCTCGGCCGTGCCTCGGTCAGCCGACTCAGGGTTGTAGACCTCGTCGCGGTAGATGAACATCACAACGTCGGCATCCTGCTCTATGGCGCCACTCTCTCGCAGATCAGCGAGCATCGGCCGCTTGTCCGAACGCGCCTCGAGGTTTCGTGACAGCTGGCTGAGCGCGACGACCGGAAGTTGCAGTTCGCGGGCGAGGATCTTGAGGCCACGGGAGATCTCGGAGATCTCCACCTGGCGGTTCTCCGCCGAGGACCGGCCCGTCATGAGCTGCAAATAGTCGATGACGACCAGTCCGATGCCGTCCGACGACCGCATCCGGCGCGCCTTGGCCCGGATATCCATGATCGTCACGTTCGGATTGTCGTCTATGAAAAGAGGGGCCGTGTCGATGCGGCCGATGGCACTTGAGATGCGCGGCCAGTCGTTATCGGCCAGCCGACCGTTGCGAAGCTTGGTGACGTCGAGACGGGCCTCTGCGGCCAGTACGCGCTGGGCGATCTCGAGGTGGCTCATCTCGAGTGAGAAGAACAGCACCGGCACACCGTGGTTCGAGGCCGCGTTGGCCGCCAGCCCGAGCGCGAAGGCCGTCTTTCCCATCGAGGGACGAGCCCCGACCACGACCAGGTTCGACGGCTGCAGACCCGAGAGCAGATAGTCGAGCTCGCCATATCCAGTCGGCACACCCGTGATCGTCTCGCCCTTGCCATAGAGGTGGTCGAGGCGCTCGAGGCTCTCTGTCAAGAGATCCTTGAGCGATCGCACTGAGTCCGAGGTGCGTCGTTGGGCAACGTCGAACACGAGGGCCTCGGCCTGGTCGAGGGCTCCTGCGATATCGGTCGGGACCTCGTAGCCGATCTCGGCGATCTCGTGCGCCACTCCGATCAGGCGACGGAGCAGAGCGTGCTCTTTCACGATACGTGCGTACCGACCGGCGCTCGAGATAGCCGGCGTGTTTGCCTGCAGAGCTATAAGCGCGGCCGCTCCGCCCGAGGCATCGAGGACGCCCACCCGCCGTAGCTCTTCAGGGACCGTGACGAAGTCGGCAGGCTCACCTCTGGCATAAAGCGAGGTGATTGCCGAGTAGATGTGGGCGTGAGACGGCTTGTAGAAGTCCTCTGCGCCCACCTCTTCGACCACGACTGCGATGGCGTCACGTGAAAGCAGCATCGCCCCGAGCGCTGACTCCTCGGCGTCGAAGTTGTGCGGCGGCACCCGGGATACCCCCCCGCCCGGGACGCCCGACGACGGACCCTGGCTTCGCCGGCGCCGCGACGCGTCGGGAACGGGTTGGAGAACTGTCATCACGACAAGGATGGACCCATCGCCCTGGGGGGCGCTAGGGCCGCATCTTGTGGATTACCCTCAGAAAGCCTGGAAAATCCTGTGCATGGAGCGTGGACAAGCGCGTCCAACTTGTTGCGCGCGAAACCACCGCAGGGTCTGGTCCGTGCTCCGGGCACACGACTAGCCTCTTGCGACCTCACAGCTACACCATGGCACCCGGCTGTATCACCGCCGGCGGCTCCGGTCAGTTGGAGCTGACGACTTCCAAAGTGAGGCGGAACTCGACTTCCGGATGCAGGCGCACACCCACCTCGTGCGAGCCGAGCGTCTTGATGACGTCTTCGATCACGAGTCGGCGCCGGTCGAGCTCGATGCCGGACTGACGGGTCACGGCCTCAACGATGTCAGACGCGGTGACGGAACCGAACAGCCTGCCCTCAGTGCCCGAGCGGGCCTCGATGCGGAACACGATCGGCACGAGCTTGCGAGCGATGGTCTCCGCGCCCTCGCGGTTACGCGCATCTTTAAGGTCGCGTGAACGTCGCATCGAAGCAGCCTGGCCCTCGATGCCCGAGTTGGCGAGTATGGCTCTACCTTGCGGAACGAGGAAATTCCTGGCGAAACCGTCAGAGACCTCCGTGATGTCCCCACGCTTTCCCACTCCGGGCACGTCGGTACGCAAGACAACTTTCACTGTTCGCCCGCCTCATCGTCTGCGCCGGCGAGCACCAGCTCGTCGACCTCGGCGGGCTCGGAGTTCTCATTCTCGTCGTCGAGCACCGTATCGGCCAACAGCACCTCTAGCTCGGGCTCTTCAGCCGCGTCCGCCCGGGAAGGACCCCGGCCCGGCCCGGCGCCCCTGCCGGCGCCCCGGCCGCTCGGCCGCTCACTCGTTGTCCTCTGCGTGAAGGGGAGAAGCGCCAGCTCGCGGGCCGTCTTGATGGCAAGGGCCACTTCGCGCTGGTGCTGGGCACAGTTGCCCGACACGCGCCGCGCCCGGATCTTGCCGCGGTCGGACATGAACTTGCGCAACAAGTTCACGTCCTTGTAGTCCACCCAGGTTGCGTGCTCCTTGCAGAAGATGCAGATCTTCTTCTTGGTCCGCCGCCCGGTCTCTTTCGGGGCGCGGCGAGTGCCGCGGTCTCGGTCATTGTTACGCGCCATCTAGAAGGGCTCCTCGTCGTAGGACCCGAACGCTTCACCCGCGGCCTGGGCCGGCGGAGCGCTCGTGTGTGGAGCGGCACCTCGGCTTGCCCCGCCTCCGGGGGCGCCGTCGGGTCCGCGTCTCTCGTTCTTAACCACCTGGGCGGTCGCCCAGCGCAGGCTCGGGCCGAGCTCGTCGGCGACGATCTCGATCTTGGACCGCTTGTCGCCTTCGGTCGTCTCCCAACTGCGCTGCTCGAGCCGGCCCGTCACGATCACTCTTGCCCCTCGTGTGAGCGTCTCGCTGACATTCTCCGCCATCTCGCGCCAGCACACGACATCGAAGAACGAGGTGGCCTCCTCCCACTCTTGGGTCTGACGGTTTTGCCAACGGCGGTTGACAGCCAGCCCGAAGCTGGCTGTTGCCTGGCCATTCGCGGTAAAGCGCAGCTCAGGGTCTCGCGTGACGTTGCCAACGACTGTGACGGTATTCCCGTTCGCCATTTGCCTATCTCCAGTTCGCTCAGCTCGCCGCTTTGATCCGGGCCGCCTTGCGAGCAGCTGTCTGACGCCTCTTCGCCTCGGCGCGAAGGGCGCGCCCGCTCTGCTTGTCCGGCTGGCGGATCACCTTGTGGCGCAGCACGATGTCGTCAAGAGTCAGCAGCCGGTCGAGCTCGGCCACAAAGGTCGGCTCGGCGGTGAACTCGATAAGGACGTAGTAGCCCTCGCTGCGGTGCTTGAGCTCGTACGCGAACGTCCGGCGCCCCCAACGCTCTGCACGACCTGGGTTGCCCCCTCGGTCGCGCACCAGCGCCGTGATGCGATCAATGCTTGCGTTGATGTCGCCGTCTTCGAGGCCGACATCAAAAATAACCATGACTTCGTAGGGCCGCACTGCGGCCTCACCTCCTCCGGACCCGGCGCGCTAGGCGTCCGGGGCCCCGGTTTAGACGGGGCAGGGGTATAAGGGACAACGACATGGTAGCCGAGGCGGACTGAGCCTGGCGCGGGTCGTCCACGCTCACAGCCTCGCAGAGGGCTATGTCAGCCCGTGAGATGGCCACGAGTCCGTGCACGACCCCTGCCCAGAGCTCGGAGAGCTCGACGCCAAGACCTGCACCGACGCAACCGGGCCGTCAGCGGATCCCCCCGAGCGACACCCCGCTTTTGAACCAGCGTTGCGAAATGACGAATGCGACCACGTTCGGCACGGTGGCGACCACCGAAGCGGCAAACAGTGGGCCCCAGGCAGTGGTGTGCGAGCCGATGAACAGTGCGAGACCGATCGGCACGGTGAAGTGAGAGGACGAGTTGATCAAGGTGAGGGCGATGACGAACTCGTCCCACGCCGCGTTGAAGGCGAACAACGCCACAACCGCGAGGGCCGGGATCGAAAGCGGGGCGAGCAGCTTGGTGAGCACGCCCAGGTTGGTAGCCCCGTCAAGGCGGAAAGACTCTTCGAGCTCGCGAGGAACCGCCTCGAAGAACCCGCGCAAGAGGAAAATCGAAAAAGGAAGATTGGCACTCACATAGATGAGGACCAGGCCGATCAGAGAGTCGATCAGGTGCAGCCGGTCCATCAATAGATACTGGGGGATGACAAGCTCCACGCTCGGCACGGCCAGGCTGGCAAGAAATAGGTAGAAGATCACTTCCTTGAAGCGGAACTTGTAGCGGGCGAAGGCAAAAGCGGCAAGCGAGGCACAGACCACCGTGAGCACCACGGTGCCGGCGGCGACGATCGTGCTGTTCAGCAATAGCCGGCCAAGGCTGACCGTGTCCCAGGCCTGTACGTAGTTCTGAATAGTGGGGTGCGAGGGCAAGAGCACGAAATTGCCTGTGCCGATCTCGCTTGCCGGCTGGAAGGACAACGAGATCATGTACAGCAAAGGCCCCATTGAGACCAGCGCGAACACGAGGGCGATCGCAAGACGGGTCTTTTTCCAGGTCTTGACACCAAGAAGGCCTGGCTGGGTGGCGGGCTTGAGTTGGGCCTGAGTGGGTGCCTCGATCGCAAGAGCCATGGTTCGTCTCAGTCCGCCCGCGGCCTTAGAACTTGGATCTCGGCGAGGCTCAGGCCAAAGAGCACGACGGCGAGCAAGGAACCTATGGCTGCGGCATAGCCGAAGGCGAAGTCAGTAAAGGCCTGTTGATAGGCGTAGGTGTAGAGCACATTGGTCGAGCCGTAGGGACCTCCCACCGTGATGAGCCAGACCGATTGAAATACCGTCGCCGCGCCGATCACGAGCAGGACAAGCACGAAAACGACAGACTGTCGAATCGACGGAATGACGACCGAGCGCCAGATGCGTCGCTCGGTTGCACCGTCCACACGAGCGGCCTCGATGACATCACGAGCGGTGCCGTCGAGAGCGGCCAGAAAGATGATGAACGACCAGCCGACTCCTTTCCATATCCCGACGAGCCAGATCACCACGTTGGCGCTCCAGGTTTGCGCCAGCCAGTCAAAATGCACCGCATGCCCGGCGAACAGGCCAAGGACGGTGTCTACAAGTCCGCCCGAAGGGCTGAACATATAAGCAAAGAGGAAGCTGACCACGACCCAGGAAGTGACAACGGGGATGAAGACGAGCGCCCTCCACAAGGTGGATGCCGGTAGGCGGTCGGTCAGCATGGCGGCAGCGAAAAGGCCCAACGCCATCTGCACCGGGACAGTGATGACGACGTACAACGCCGTGTTGTAAGCGGCTGTGCGGATCTCCGGGTCTTGTATCAAGTGGCTGTAGTTAGACCAGCCGATGAAAGGGCTCTGGCTACCGGGGAAGATCTGCCAGTTGAAAAAGCTGACGTCGAACTGGCGGAAGATGGGGTAGATAGTGAAAACGGCGTAGAACGCTGCAGCCGGAACGATAAGCAGGTACGGCGTGAGGAAGCGTCCCGCCCTCGCATGTAGGCCGACACGCCGCGAGGGTCTCAAAGAAGCTGGAACGGCGCCCTGCGATGGGGCCGCGGAGCGCCGTTCCACTTCGGACTCCTTGTCAGCTACTACGTCCAGCCAAGGCGTTATCCGCCTCGGCGGCAGCCTGGTTCATGGCTTCAGTCACTGTCATCTTGCCGGCGAGGATCTCCTCGAAGGCGTTGGAGAAGTCGGTGTCGACATCGCCGTAGTACTGGCTCACCGGCCGCACGTAAGCCTGCGTCAGCGCCTCGGTGAAGGTCTTGTAATAAGGGGTGGTCTTCACTTCTTGTGCGGCGTCGTTTGCGAAGGCCGACATCTCACCGACGCCCGCCATCGCGAGTTGCGAGAACGGCGAGTCCAGGAACTGCGCGAACAGTTCAGAGTCAGTCAGGTGCTTGCCGCCCCTCGAGATCACGACATCCTCGCCACCGGTCGGGGAGTGCGAGCCGCCGGGCCCGGCGGGCATAGGAACGATGCCGTAGCTCGGCACCGGCTTGAGCGCCTCGAAGGTCGGCACGGCCCATGGGCCGTCGATGTACATGGCGTACTTCCCAGTTGGGAACTCCGCCTCACCTGAGTCACCGGTCGTGCTGATGATGTCGGGGCCAATGTAGCCATGGCCTCCGGCATAGCCCTGGACCAGCATCTTGACCGCAGCTCTGGTGGCTCCACTGTTCATGTACCCGCTCGCCTTGGTGTAGCTGGCGTTCGTGAAGCTGCCGCCCTCGCTCCAGATGTAGGGCGAGACGTCCCAGATATCTGTCGAGTCCACTCCGAGACCGTACTGGTCCTTCGACGGAATGGTCATCGCCTTGGCATCGCTGATGAGCTGGCTGATCGTCGTAGGAGGGCTCTTTATCCCTGCGGCGGCGAAGTCGGTCTTGTTCCAATACAGCGCGATCGTGTTGGTGTCCAACGGCAAGCTGTACGCGTTCTTCTTGTACTCAGTCGTTTGTAGCGGACCGGGTAGGGCGTTCTTGACTGTCGCCTTGTACCAGGACAGGTCGTTCACTTGGAGGGCGACACCGTCGCTCGCGAGTTCCGCAGTCCAAGCGATGTCTGTGCGGAACAGGTCCGGCGGGTTCCCTGCGGCGGCAGCGGCCAGGTACTTCGGCAACAGGTTGGCGTACGGGAAGTACTGACTGTCCACCTTGATACCCGGGTTGAGCTTCTCGAAACGAGGAATAATGACGTTGTTCATCGTGGTGACTTCTGACCCGTTGTAGTTGTTCCAGAACGAGAGTGTCACCGTTTTGGCGGCCCGTGCACTGCTGGTCCGAACCGCTGCGGCACTCGTTCCTGCAGCCGCGGTCGCGAACGCCCCGAAACCGATCGCCGTGCAAAGGGCGACCGCGGTCAGGGACTTGGCCCGCTTCCTCTTCAGCACACTCACGATGTTTCCCCTCCCCCTCAGATTGTTCATTTCACTGACGCTTCTCCCCGCCATGTAGGGCTCCTTTCCCTCATATGTCAATTTAGTTACCTTCATGTGTCATATATATATCGCGCATGCCTTTCATCGCTACTGTCCGAAGCGACGGATCTCGTCGCAGAGAACAACGAACATGGCGTGTGACCAGATCAGGTCCCTCGCAGGCAGGCCCCAACGACGGACCCATTCGCCATATTTGGCGGGGTCCCGCTGGTCGCCTCCGAACTGCTCGCCGAGGCGGCCCTCGTCGTCGAAGTGCGCAGCGATCCATTCACGCCGGCGCCGCGCCTCGTCTAGCTCACCGGTCGACGCCAGATACCAGCCGAGGGAAGCCGTGAGGACCGGCCACGCGCCACCGCCGAAGTAGGTGTCTGCCGGATAACGACGGATGCCTCCGGCGAGATCGAGGTCGCGCGACACCTCGCCCACGGTCTCGAGAAAGACCGGATCCAAGGGATCGACGAGGTGAAATGGCTCGCACAGCCACAAGAGCGCGGCATCGACCTGGTTGTCGTCGCTCGACTTCTCGAAGCGTCCCAGCCGGCGGGCACGTTCGAGCACATCTGCCCGCACGGCCTCCGCACGGTCGCGAAACGTCTCACTGGACAGCATCGCCGACGCCGCGACCAGTCCTGCATAGACGCATCCGAGCGTGGCGGTGTGCACCGAGCCGCCGTTCTCCTCCCACACGTCGAAGCAGGCAGCGGTGCCGATCGCGGCCAGGTAACGGCTGACACGCTCGACCGTCGGTACGAGTTGGGCGGCCAAGGAGCGAGAACCCGAGCGCTCTAGATGTTGATTGAGTGACCAGAGCCATGTGCCGTACCCGTCGATCTGGAAGTTCGGCCAGTCGTCGTTGACAACCAGACCCTCGATGCTGAATCGCGCGGGCGGCATCTGGTTCGGATCAACCGGTTTGCCGGCGCGGGCACGTTCGATGGCCGCCTCCATCAAGGGAGCGATCTGGTCGATCGAGGTCGCGCACCAACTGTGGAAGCGGCTTGAAGACTCGTGTTCACCAACCCGGTCAAGTGCGTTGGCAATGAAGGACCCGTCTCTTAGCCAGCAGTACTGGTACTGCCCGAAATCCGGAGAGGCAACCAGGGCGCCGTTCGGATGCTGGTTCGCGAGCATTGCCCAAACACTCGTGACAACAAGGTCCTCAAAACCGCCGTCGCGTTGCGCCATCGTCACCCCTGACCCGAGTATCTTTCTGAGGTACATAAAGTTAGATAGGAGAATGTCAGCTGTCAAGGAAACGATCCACCGGGATTCCCACCCGGTTCGACACCTCGTTTACGCTTTGCCCAAAACCCGACCGAAGGTGGCTATGAAAGGCGACGGCGTCGTCGGAGGCGATCTGACTCGGATGGCCGTGTTGGCTCTGCTCGGCCGGCACGGCCCGGCTTCGCGCGCCACCATCGCCCGTGAGCTCGAGCTGAGCCCTCCGACTGTCAGCCAGGTAACCCGCCGCCTGCTCCAACAAGGCGTGCTCCAGGCACTCGAGTACGAGCCGTCAGAAGGTGGCCGGCCTGGCCAGCTCCTCGGTCTTGTCAGCACCGCCGGCCGGGCGATCGGCGTCAAACTTGCCGCCGACCACCTCGTGCTTGTCGACGTCCGACTCGACGGCCAGGTGGTGTCTACTCGCAGCGAGCCCTACGACGCGCTTGCCCCCGACTCGATGGAGCGGCTGGTCGCCAGCGTCCGTTCTTTCGCGAAATCGAGGAGCGAGGGACTGCTCGGGATCGGCGTCGGGGTTCCTGGCGTCGTCGAACGACCTGATATTGGTGATGTCGACGCGGCCGTGCTCGGTTGGTCGGGGATGCCTCTCGGTCGCCACCTGCGCAATGGCATCGGCATACCCGTACTCATCGAGAACGACGTGAAGGCGCTTGCAGTCGCCGAGCGCCTCTATGGACGAGGACGGAGCCGTCGCAGCTTCGTGGTCATCACGATTGGTCGCGGCGTGGGTTTCGCCTGTTTTGCTGACGGCGCTTTGCAGCGAGGCTCTCACGGAGGGGCCGGAGAGATCGCCCACGTTCCCGTGGGAGCAGGTGGGGCACAATGCGCGTGCGGACGCCAAGGATGCCTCGAGGCCTACGTCGGCAACGCTGGACTCGTCGCGGCCGCCATCGCAACTGGCGTCCTGAGAGACGGTCAAGGTGTCGAACGCCTTGCCGAGCTTGCGGACCGCAACGAACCTAAAGCCTGCCAAGTGTTCGCAAGTGCCGCGCAACG
>Ga0182030_10024965_pt1 | contig 10927 bp, 26 predicted proteins | sample 812S3MmetaG_FD_121299 | JGI IMG/M metagenome (GOLD analysis project Ga0182030, IMG submission 121299) | Permafrost microbial communities from Stordalen Mire, Sweden - 812S3M metaG (Illumina Assembly) | ecosystem: Environmental > Terrestrial > Soil > Wetlands > Permafrost | place: Sweden... | reverse complement strand
TTTATGATCAGACGGTAACAACGAGAGCTAATAAAAAGGCCGTAAGCAACAAGAGTAAAATTGTCGGTTTAAAAAAAGCACGGGAATTTTTTGATATATGAACAAAGAAATAATGAAATCTATGGGTTTTGGTCAAGCAGTTAAGGATGTTGAAAATGGAATATGCCCAAAAGGTGTTGGTTGTGGAAAACAGATTAAGATGTCTGATTTTCGCGATGCTCTCTCCATTAAAGAATTTCGTATTAGTGGTTTATGTCAAAATTGTCAAGATAGTGTATTTGGTGAATAATGAATAGAGAAATAAGATTTAGGGTATGGGATCCTGACAATAAAGAATTCTTCATTTCAGAAGATATAGTAACCAGTTTTGTTCGCAGAAACACAAATATGTATACAAATGGGCTAGTTGGATTACAAGGTCAATTGGTTTTCAATAACCAACAATTTTATATTTATGGTAAAAAAGTAATAGCAACACCATCCGTCGTTAAAGATTTTGTTGTTCAACAATTTACAGGCATTGAAGATAAAAATGATAAAGATGTTTATGATGGTGATATAATAACAATTACTGATGATGTTGAAGGTCGTGAACCTTGTTCACCGACACATGAAGAAACTAGTGAACCAATGGAAGTTTATTGGGATATAGAATGGAATGGTTGGAAAGCTCGACGTGTTCCATCCTACAATAAAGACATTTTTGAAACTCGTGGCTTGCCAAGAAAATACGAAAATGATAAACTAGAAATTTTAGGAAATATATTGGAACATTCAAAATTAGTAAAAAAAGTATTTCAACGATGAAAAAGCAACCAATTAAATATCGTTGGGAATGTCATCACGATTCTGGTCATGGTAAAGATAGAGAACGATGTAACTGTAAAGGCTATTGGACTAGGAATTTAACTAAAGTGGTTGTACAAGCTATCATACACAACTGGACACATAATTGGTCGGGTTGGGGTTATGCGCCGATGGACTGGAGCAATCAAACGGTAAACATTTACAAAAGAAGACTTGGAGCAAAAAATAGAGATTTACGGGAAGGTAATTTTATTGAAATTGCTTATAATGATGAAAGGTTAAATAAAAAATGAAAGAACCATATCAACTTTATGAAGATGGTATAAAAGATGAAAACGGAGAAGGATTGCAATTTATTGGATATGGCTTGGCAGTCAAATCAGCAATATGTTGTAAAAATGCTATGAATGAAGCATATCAAAAAGGATGGTCCGAAGGATATGCAGATGCACTGCGAATAGAAACAGAGAAACAGAAAGAAAATAAAAAATGAAAAAAACAACAATAAAATATATAACATATCTCTATCCGGGAATATTTTTTCCGGAAACAGATGGTAAAGAAGTCAAATCGTATGAATTACCAAAAATTCTACCAAAAAATTGCTATGGTTTTTCTTTTTCTGAAACGGATTATATACAAGATGGAAAAGAAAGTTATACAGGTAAAACAAGAAATCACGGAAAAACTTATTTGATTGGGGAAAAAATTAAAGCACAGGATATTCCTAATACAGAAAATAATCATATTCTTATAAGTAATATCAATTGTAATAGTCCAACAAAAACAGGCGTTAAAACCTATATGGGAAATTGGCAAATATTTGACAGAAATACAATAGTTGTTCCGCCTGAAAAGTTTACATTCAAATGACCCCATTTGGCAATGATATAATTGATGCATTTATAAAGCATAATATAAAGCACGCAACAATTCGTGCAGAAGATGATGATGAATATGAATATCTTCGAATTGCTGACAATGAATTTCAATTTGGTTGTAAAGGTTATTGGATTGGGAATTTTGAGATAGGTATAAAATCATGAATGCATGTAAAAATGGAAATCATAATTTAAAAATGGTTTATATAGATCAAAGATTGTGGGGAATACAAAATATAGTTAGATGGTGTCAAGATTGTGGTGGAATAGTTGTTGATTCTGATGTTGATGGTAGAATACAAGCAGGAAAAATTATGCCTATGATATTCCCTAATTATTTAAAAAGCTTGACTTAAACATAAATCTAAATATAATAAAGACTATGAAAACAAAAACAAGAGTAATTTTATCGGCAATTACCGGATTTTTATATACCGCCTCAAACGGAATATATAAAGTCTGTTATTCCCCGATAACAGCAAAAGCAGCGGCCAATTCTCTAAGTGATAATCCACAAGATTATTTTATGGCAAAATTCATAAGAGATGGTGGCGTAGAATACTTCTTACTTTGGATTGCACTATTAGCATTATTTTTGATATGGATAGGCTTTCTTAGTAAAAACAAACAAACAAACGACGCGGTAAAAAACAGTTAAAATATATGAAAACAAATCAAGTTATAATCAGTCTATTAGTAAGTCTCACTTTAATTGGATGTGCTCCTGTTAAGGTTCTCGATGTAAGAGAAATCAAACCAAACGAAACCGCTTGGGTCATTCCTCTTGATACATCTTCACAATCAGGTCAAGCAAAATTCAATAGTGTTGACTTTCTCAATCAAAAGAAAGTCGCGTCAAAACGTATTATGATTGATAAAGTTCAACGTAGCATTGGTCGTATGCCTTGGGATATTGAATGGATTCCAGCAGTTCGTGTTATTACCGTTGACCGTTCTTTGGTTACGAGAGAATGGACAGATAATCAAAATACAGGTACGACACAAACAAAACAAGGTATTCCTGTCAATACAAAGGATAATATTGGTCTTACAGTTGGTTTAACAATAACAGTTAATATTGATGAGGAAGATGCATCAACATATCTATATTATCACGGCGAAAAGAGTTTGGCCGATGTTTGTGATCAAAATATACGAAGTTATGCCGTCGCTGAATTGAATAGAAAAATCAGTTCAATGACATTGGTTGATTTCCAACAAGAACAAACAGAAATTTATTCTAATCTATTTTTTGACACAGCAGCGTATTATAAGACAAAGGGTGTTACCGTTCAATATTTAGGTAATGCTGAAGGTTGGAAGTTTAGCAATGAAAGTATTCAAGAAGGTATTAACAAGACTTTTATTTCTCAACAGGATAATAAGACGGCTCTTATGGAGCAGGCTGCACAAAAGACTCGAAATGCCACGCTTATTTTGAATGCTGAAGCTCAAAAAGAAGCTGCTCAAGAATTATTTGCAGCTAAGGAAGCGTCGGAGTTCCAAAACAATCTAGCTATCAATAAGATGCGGGCGCAGGCCTCTCTTCAAATGGCTACAAATTGGAAGGGAAATTTACCTGCCAGCATTCTTCCAAGTAATTCTCCACTATTATTGAATCTTGGTGAACAATCTGCAACTACAACGAAGTAAATAACTAAAAGATGGCCGCTCTACCTAAAAACAGAGCGGACATTTTTATGACTTAATATGAATTGTGTGTTCTGTAAAATAGATCCAAATACGAGAGGCCACCATATTATTCCAAAATGTAAATATGGTAATGTAATAGTAGATGCTTGTGAAAGCTGCGAATCTTTTATTCATAAGACTTGGAGCCACAACGAGTTACGTGATGTATATAATAACGTTGATACCATTCTTAATGATGAAAAATTCCAAAAGTTTCTAAAATGGCGCTTAAAACAACAGATTGGTGTTGTTTTCAAAAGTAAAGCTGGTAAACTTAGAGACAAAGGAAAATATAAGTGAAATTGGAAATTATAGGCAACGGTGCATTCGGTTCTTTCTTAAGAGAATTACTTGCTCCTCATTTTGAAATAAGCGGTGATGCTAATAGCGTTATATTGGCTGTTCCTCTTTCTGCATACAATGAAGTCGGTGTTGAAAATAAAGATAAACATCTAATAAATGTATGTTCAGTTCAGAAACCTAGCACAGATATATTACTTACACATACAGATAATGTAACAAGTATTCATCCTTTATTTGGAAGAAGAACACCATCAGATAAAAGAAATTCCATAATGACACGAAGTGCTTGTGTAACGGATAATGATACGTGGTCGGTAGGTCACGAAGCCGAACTAGAATTTTTAAAAGGTTTTTCAAATGTGTCTGTTATACACAAGAATAAGTTTACGCCAGAAACACACGATTTATTAATGTTTAAAACGCATTACAAAGCAATGTTAGCGGCAAAGATGATAAAGCCTTTTCTTGAAGGTTCTCAAGATATATCTGATGAATTGATACCAAATTCTTTCCGTCTATTACGAGACTTTGTTAAAACTCTTGACGATATGCCACGGGGAACAATTGAAAGTATAATGGCTAATCCGTATGCTTAAAAAGAAATAATATTATGATGAGGACATTGAAAATGAAAATTAGTAATGCAAAAATAATTAGCGTTCAAGATTGGGATGATTGTGTAGAAAAAACTTATGGAAGGCCATATAATTTTCAACAACAAAGCGGTTGCGTAGAAAGAGGAACATTTCATTTTACTGTTCCAAAAGGTGGAGAATATTACGAAAGAGATACTGTACCAGAAATTGTTAATGGACAAGAAATGGGAGTCTCTTTCAAGGCGTGGTTAAATAGAGATCCAAAACAACCTATGAAAAATCAAAAGTATGACCATGAATTGAAATTATGGTGGGAACGAAACTTTTATCCTGATATTCAAATGGTGGCAAATGATTTACATAAAAAGGGTCTATTAGAAGCCGGAGAATATATTATCGAGATTGATTGGTAATTATGAGACAATTTAAATTTAGAGTATGGGATATTGCTCGAAAGAAGTATATGCTTCCCGGAGAAGATACAAAAGATTCATTTGCTATATGGGCCGATGGAGACATGGTTGCTTATGATTTTTGGGCAAATGGTAAACATCACAATGACGATTTATCTATTCCATCCGAAGCAATTATTCAGCAATATATAGGCTTAAAAGATAAAAGTGATAAAGAAATTTATGAGGGTGATTTCGTTAAATATACTGAAAAAATGAACGAACATGGGGATGTACAACTTTTAATTGCCCAAGTTTTTTATTATGATGCATATGCCTGTTTTGCTTTGGGTGGTAATAATAGTTTTTGGAATTTGTTTACTGACTATGGTATTGGAGATATAGAAGTTATTGGTAATATTTTTGAGAACCCAGAGCTATTAAAATGAAGAAATACAGATTACATTTCTTGGAAATATAAAAAATGAATAAAGTTAATAAATGGCCCTTAAACAGAATAATTTGTGAATCATGCGGTGACGTAACAAATAAGCCGCATACTTTCATGTGTAGACACAGTATGTTTTTCTTGAGATTGTTTTTTATACTTGGTGGTCTATGTTGGATTGGTAGTTTTGTTAGTTTGTTTTTTAGGTGTGGAAAATGATAACAGCACAAGATGCACATATATTAAGTTTTAATAACAGAGCAGATGTTATCATAGATGAATTTCTTAAAATCTGTGAGAACAAAATTAAAGAAACTACTATAGAGAAAAAATACACTTGTTGTGTACGGACTTCTTTAAATGCTTTAATAGATGAAAAAGGATTTAAAAGAAAAGAAGTAGACTATAGAGTTTCTGGATTTGAGGTTCTTGCTCCTATTGGTAAAATTATTTTACAGAAACTTATGGACTCCGGATTTAAAGTTGACATAACCATATTACCACCTATTCAGATAGTTTTTAATATTTCTTGGGAAGATATTAAATGAATCTTTGTTTTTTATTCATTCATAAATGGAAATATACTTCTTATAAAGGTATACGAACTTGTATTAAATGCGGATTAAAACAAAAATTAAATTGGACCGATTTAAATTGGGAGGCAATTATATGCGAGAAATGAAATTTAGAGCGTGGGACAAAGTAACTAAGCAGATGCTTGATACGGGCTTTCATATATTGGGTGAAACAAATTGTTTTCAGCTAATTGAACAGGCATTGATTGAGGCGCAACCGGGTGTTGAATATTCTTTAATGAGACTTAATGATGCTGTTATTACTCAATGGACTGGTTTAAAGGATAGAAATGATAAGGATGTTTATGAAAGTGATTTAATATCTATTACATTAAATAAGTTTAATAAAAAATATCCTCGTTGTGTTCAAGTATACTATATTGCTCCTAGTTTTATATTAGGTAGAATAAATCATCTAAAACCAACAGACAATACTTTTTTGTATAATATGGATGAATTTGATTACGAAAAAGCAATCGAAGTAGTCGGTAACATATTTGAAAATCCGGAGTTATTAAAATGAAATTACCTGAAAATGTCGCAAAAAAGATTATTGATGGCGATATACAAAAGATTATGCTTGAGTCATGGTTGGAATCAGTGTGGTGGAACGATCAGAACATTAAAATAGACGATCCATGTGTTGTTAGAATATTCAGTGACCACTATGATGATTCCATTGAAATAGATGTATGTCAAGTCAAGGATATAAAGCAGTTTATGGATGAAAAGATTACGATGCAATTTATCAATGAAATACTTGGTAGTGGTTGTAGTAGATTTTGGATAAACTTTTACGATAATGATTCAAAAAATAAAAGAAAATTAGCAGAGGTTTATTGTTGTTCTAATGGTAAAGAATATAAAATCTTTACAGCAAACAAAAAAGAGGTATAATTAGGATATGAAAAAAGACATTTTAGAGAGATTTATAAAAAAGTATTCATTGAATGGTCAAATTGAATCGGTTAAGATAGTTGTCAATGCCAAAGATAAGAAATTGCTAACCAATGCCATAACCGGCGAAAAGAAGGTCCTTATTAATGTAGCATTGGAAAATTTTGATGGTATAACAGAAGATTGTGAATTGGGTGTATACGAAACATCCAAACTTAATAAGATGTTAAGTGTGTTGGGTGAGGATATTACACTTTCCTTGAATAAAACAGATGCCAAGGTAATAACGTCAATCAGTCTTGAAGATGGTAACACCGAAGCCCAATTCATAATGGCTGATTTAAGTGTTATTCCGCCCGTAGCGAATTTGAAAAAACTTCCTGATTTCAATGTGGAGATTGAACTTGATGAGGAATTTATAAGCCGCTTTATCAAGGCTAAGAATGCTTTGCCAGAAGTTGATATATTCACACTATTGATGAATAAAAAGAAGAAACTCGATATGGTTATCGGTTATTCCACGCTTAATAGTAACAGAATTACACTTGCACTTAAAACAGTCAAGGGTAAAGACAGCGTAACAAAGAATATAAATTTTAGCGCTAAATACTTTAAAGAAATACTATCGGCTAATAATGAATGTGAAACAGCTACATTATTGGTTAGTGATGCTGGATTAGCAACCATTTCATTTGCTAAAGATGGATTTACAGCAAGCTATTATATGGTTGAAGTAACAACAGCGGAATAATTATGGAATATACAAAGTGGTATAAAAAACCATTTAAGAAATACTATTGGAAAATGTGGTGGTGGGAAATTAAAGTCAAAATTGGACTAGAATCAGATATGGATTAACAATATGCGTTGGGAATCTAAAGAACACATTGATTATTATGGCTGGCGGTCTTGGTTTGCGTGGAAACCCGTTCGTTTGGGTGATTGGCTCGCAGACAATAAACAAATTATATGGCTTGAGCGGATAGAACGAAAATTTGAAAGCAGTTTTGAAGCTAATAATTCTTATTCATATAGATTGCCTAGGAAAGAAAATGATGATATATTTCGTGAGAGAAATTAAACCCAATCAACTTAGATATGACCAAAGACATTTATGAAACATTTTGAATTAGAAGAAACAAAAGAAGTTGTAGGAAATACCCATACTATATGGGTTGAAAAATTTCGTCCTGCTAAACTAGATGATTATGTCGGTGACCAACAATTTAAAGCTGTCTTACAATTATTTATTGACAAAAAAGACATTCCCCATCTATTATTTCACAATACAAGTCCTGGAACGGGTAAAACAGCGGGTGCGAAGATACTTGTAAAGAATATACCCTGTGATTATCTGTATATTAATGCTTCCGATGAAAATGGTATAGAAACGGTTCGAACAAAAATCAAGGAATTTGCTTCAGGTGCTGGATTTCATTCCATTAAAATTATTATTCTTGATGAATTTGACCAATTCACAATAGATGGTCAAGGTGCTTTGCGTAATTTAATAGAAACCTTCTCTTTGCATACACGATTTATTTTAACTTGTAACTATGTTGAAAAAATAATACCAGCAATCGTTTCACGTTGCCAAGTTCATAAAGTGGAAGCACCAACAAAGAAAGAAGTGGCTCTTTTAGTCAAGAGTATTCTTGATAGGGAATCTGTGACGTTTACTGCAGAAGATATTGTTTATATTGTTAATACACATTATCCCGACATGCGTAAAATCATTAACTTTACGCAGCAAAGCGTCGTGGAAGGACAAATAGTAATTAATAAACACGACATTGTTGAAACTGAAACAAAATTGAAGGTCTTGGAGTTGCTTAAGACAAGTATTGCTAGTCCAACTACATTTAATCAAATTCGACAACTTATAGCGGATGCTGACATTCGCTTTTTTGATGAATATTATCGCTTTTTATATGACCACGTAAGCGATTACTCCAAAGGAAAGGATGTTGTTGCTATTTTAACAATTGCTGAGTATCTATATCAATCTTCATTGGTAATCGATAAGGAAATTTCGTTTATGGCTTGTGTATCACGACTTATAAAGGAATTGAAATGAGTAGAAGAATAAAGTTTCAAGTGATACCAAAACCAGGAAAGATTATCAAGGTTATTTAATGACAACAGGCGATCCACAATTTTGGAGAGATGGATGTGGAAATTTACATCCACGAGAGGGATATGCATCTAATCAAGGACGTTTGGAAAACGATGGAAAAGTACATTTTCATTGTTCAGAACACGGCGAATATTTAGATGGTGATAACCCCTTTACAGTTTGCCCAAAATGTTGGTCAATTCCAAAGCTAAAAAAGAATAGAAAAAAATTAATATGTATCTTAAAATGGGACGTTCCAAATAAAAACGGAAACGTATATTCCAGAAACAGTAAAATAACTATTATTCCAAAAAATTTAGTTGTTCATAAATCTATTGATGATATAAGACGGAATATATTGTCAAATATAGTTGGTGAAATAGAATTGGTTATTAAAAAGGATGGACTATATTGTAAACCAACGTGGCTTACAAAAGAAGCTTTGGAATTATTAAATGATAAAAGTGTATCGGTAAGAACATCAGGCTATGGACAAATAGAAAATGGGGTTGTAACAGATTATACTATTGAAAGTACATTTCTTACAAACGACCCGGCGTAATATGATTGATTCACATACAAATATTTGTTATAGCACGTATGAACCTAGATTTAATACTTCTTGCACTTCAACATATCCAAATGTTAATATTTCTTGCACTCCAACATATCCAAATGTTAATTATCCATTCCAACCAATTATAAATGAAAATCGAAATACATTATTTGGTAAAATAGTAGTATATAAAAATAAAGAATGGAAGTGCGGAGAAATTTGTAAAGGAAGAGTTTCCTTGACAAGAAAGACTATATTTGGTAAAATAAAGACTGTTATAGCTTCTATACACGAATTAAGGATTATAAAATGAATTTATTAAGAAAAACACGTTGTTATCTCGTAGGTCAGATGCAGTACGTCACCGATGGTTCAACATGGCGCACCTATGTCGGCAATGAATTAAAGAAAATGGATGTGGTTGTATTTGATCCGTATAATCATCCTTTCATCAATTCCGTTAGTGAAAATAATAACGCAACGGCTACCCTAAAGAAGTTAATTGCTGATGGTAATTATGATGCATGTGCTGAGATTATGAAAAAGATTCGTGGTGAGGATTTAAGAGTTGTAGATATATCAGATTTTATATTTGCTTATATTGATCCAGCCTTGCCTACTTGTGGTTCCTGGGAAGAGATTTTCTGGAGTAATCGTGCCAAGAAGCCTATATTCTTCGTATGCGCTTCTGGAAAAGAAAATATACCTCTTTGGATGTTTGGTACAATACCACACAAATATATGTATAATTCCTTAGAAGATGCTTTAAATGTATTACGTGACATTGATAGTGGTGAAAAAGAGATAGACTCTTCTCGATGGAGAGTTCTTCGTGAAGAATTTAGATAAATAAGTCATTATAATCATAATATTTTTGATATTTATGATTATATGCCAAAACGTAACTACAAAAGTGAAGCAAAGCAGCGGTTTTTATTAAAAGAATATGGTGATCTTGGTGGTGGAGGAAATATCACCGGTTATGGCTCATATGTTTCCGCTGGTATTGTAAATCCAGGAATGGGCACTTATTCTTCGCCTGATTCACGGCAAAATCTCTCTGCTTTTGCTAATAACCACCCATCGATGTATTATCCTGTTGGACAAAATAAAATTGATTGGTTTAATAGCGAAAAAGCTACGGCACCCGATCCAAAAGATATTGAAGCACTAAAGAATAAGGTTACACCGGATGAAGTACTTTTGGGAATTGAGCTCGAACTCCATCGGCAATTCCATAAGAATAAAAGTAATGCAAAACTTATCGTTATAAAGAATCTAAAAAAGGATCCCAAATATTATTCTAGCTTACACGCTCTCATTGGAGATGATGATGGTGAAACTCCACCACAAGGTAATGAGGGGCCTAAGCAGATGAATGAAAAGATAAAAGAAGCTATTCAAGATTCAATAAACCGCAGAGAAAAAAGAAGATATAAATTCTAATTTTCCGACGCTTTTGAGTCCCTCTATACTATTTATTAGTATGGAGAATACAAATATATGCCAAGAAAAAAGTTATACAGAACTGAAGAAGAAATTCGTGCAATGCGAAGAGCAAGAGACATTAGATATTATCAAAAGCACACCAACCGAATCAAAAAAAGAAAACTTGAGCGGTATTTCTTACACAAGAAATTGTCCGAAGTGCAATAAATTATTAA
>Ga0182030_10024964_pt1 | contig 10927 bp, 22 predicted proteins | sample 812S3MmetaG_FD_121299 | JGI IMG/M metagenome (GOLD analysis project Ga0182030, IMG submission 121299) | Permafrost microbial communities from Stordalen Mire, Sweden - 812S3M metaG (Illumina Assembly) | ecosystem: Environmental > Terrestrial > Soil > Wetlands > Permafrost | place: Sweden... | reverse complement strand
GGCGCAAGTGAATTGTTGAACGAAGCGAGCAATCAAGTGATTGCAGGCTTTGCCGCGATTGGCGAGCCCCTGCCAATTTACGGCGGCCCTGATTGACAATGCGACAAATTTTCGATACAATGGTGGAATGAAAATTATTCTCGCCATCGTTATCGTAATTTTGATAGCATCGGCCCTTGACGCCAAAGACATCCCCTTGTGTTGCTTGTCTGACACCCAAGCCGTTCGTATTATCATGGGGGAAGCGGCGGGGGAAGTCTATCGGGGGAAACTCGCGATCGCGTGTGTATTGCGCAATCGAAACTCGGCGAATGGTTTCTATGGTGCGAAACGTTCAATTGCGTGGTGTGAAGCGCAAGGCCCGAAAGCCCATGCAGATTCATTGCGTGCATGGCGCGAAAGTGCAAATAACGACATAACTGGCGGGTGTACACTTGAGGGGGGCATGATGGATGATTGGTATTTTCAACATACGCTTCACCTTAAACCCGTTCTGACGATTGGACGGCAAAGGTTTTACAAATTAAAATGATTTTGAGCTAAATAGGCCGAAATAAACATCAGCGGGTTTTGGCCCCCGTAATTCCAAGGTGGTTTCCTTGGGTGTTTTTTGACACCCTTGGCGGGACCGCCAAAGATTTAAAAAACTTTTTAAAATTTGTTGACATTGGCCCGAATTTTTGATATAGTCATCGTATGAAATATGAAATTGTAAAACGTGGTTCTGGTTTTTGGGTTGTCACTGATACTGGCGTTGTGGAAAATGCCGATGGAGATATTGGCGGCCCATTTGACACTGAAAAACAGGCAAAAGACTGGGTTATGGTGCAGACAATATCTGTTTTGGTAATTCAATTGGTTAAGGCTGGCTTGCAAGCTGGGACCATTCATACGAAAGCCAAGCTTTGGGCGAAAGTCAACCATGAGGATAGTTTTTGTTTGGTCATTCGTTCAACTGTTTATGATGCAATGCTTGATGTTATTTGTGACCGCATTGACGCTAAAGACGCCACTATTATTGAATGGTGGAATAATGAATGCGGAAAAGAATTTCCGAGAATTGTCTTGCGTACTAGCCAAGAACTTTATAAGCTTTTAAGAAAATCGAAGATTGACTATTAATGAATGTTAAATTTTATCAAGTCGGCGGCAGCGTGCGGGATAAGATTATGGGGATTAAACCCCATGATATTGATTTCGCGATTGGAGCAGAATCATTCGGCGCCATGCGTGAAGCTATTCTCGCCAGGGGTGGAAAGATTTTCTTGGAAATGGAGAAATTTTTCACCATTCGCGCCAACCTGCCAGAACTTGGTTCGGCTGATTTCGTTTTGACACGCAAGGATGGCTCGTATAGCGACGGGAGACGCCCTGATGGCGTGACCGTTGGCACCATTTTGGACGATCTAGCACGAAGAGATTTCACGATGAACGCGATTGCCATTAATGTGGAAACGGGCGACATATTAGACCCGTTTGATGGCACTGGCGACATTCATAAATGAGAGGCGGAACAGAAAACAGGATTGCAAGCGTGTAATTAAGGCTTGCGATTGAGTTTTTAGAGTGAAATCCTCCATCTTAACACAATTTTATGAACAATGAACATCAACTGACAAATGTTGAGAAAGTCACCCGTTTTATGGAAGGTGACGGCATGAACCAGGCTTTTGTGTTGCAAGCTCTTAACTACTACGCGAAACAGATTAAGGCGCAAGAGGCCAAAATCAAAGCACAAAAAAATTTGTTTTTCAATTCCAATGATTGGGCTAGGTGCGCCTATGATTGGGAATTAGCGGCGAAATGATTCAACGTTGGTGGCATTAATCACCGCCAACATTTTAAAGTTTTTTAAACTATAAAAAGCTGCCCGCTAAAGTCTAAAAAATCGCAGGGGCTGTCAACCCCTACAATTGATTAGTCAATATCTTCGCACTCCATCAATTCCTCGCAAAGAATCTGACCAAGTGCTTTTTTCAGCTTTTCATAGTTTACCTGACACTCGTCATATATGTTGCAGGCGCTGATTGAATCGGTGTCATATCCAAATTCCGCGCACCATTGACGGAAAGTCATGTTTGCACCTTCACCATCTAATCGCAGGGAATACAGTACGTCGTAGGCCGTGGGCGCGCATGGTTAATGATTGCAATGAAATCAGTCTGTTCGGTTTCGGGATTAAACCCGATGCGGACAAAGTTGACGGTGATGGTTGCTGCAATTTCTTTTAATGTGCGTTTCATGCAAATAGACTATCAAACTAAATGGAAACATTCAACAATTATTTTTGTTTTTTTTGAGATTATCATGGGCAACCTTCACGAGTGTAAAAAACTGACGATAGAGTATGCCCCTATCGTCAATTTGTTAATCTGCCCAGATTGCCGAACGGCCAACATGGCAGTTCATAATCACCCATCGCTCGGCTTCAGGGTAGGGCATGGGCTCGGCGAACGTATGGGAATATGTGACACCATTGAGTTTGTATTTGATGGTTTTGATTTTGTTCATAAAATTAAAGGGTTTTGACGGGCAGCAGCCCGCGCACAAACTTGCAATTGTCATGGTCGCCCACTTGTATGGGCACTGTGCGCCCAGAAAAGTAAATGGCACAGTACATGCCGACACAATACGATCTCAGTATAAACTTCACCACTTCCGTTTTTCCGTCAGTCTCTTCAGTAACTTTAACAAACGAAGGGTAGTTTTTACCAGGTTTGATTTCAGCGAGTTTTGTTTTCATGTAAAGAGATTAACATAAATTTAAACCATTGCAACAAATATTTTGTATTTTTTTACAGTATGCGCGGCAACCTTTTATAGTGTGAAAAAAGACCCGCACTTGCGGGTTGTGAACTTACAGAACTTCGTCGGCCAAAAAGCGAAGCACTTCGCCAAAATTCTTTGCATCAATTTCCCTGGCGAACGTATAAAACCGTCCCCATTGGCGAGCCGTAACCCAACCATTAACACTATGGCACTTCTTTTCAAGCAGGGGGATTGCAGGGCGCCCCCGCTTGCTCTTGGTTTTGGTTGAGCGTTTGTTTTGGTTTACCGTAACGTTTATGTTCATGCTCTAAAAATACCATAAACTAGAAACTATCGCAACAATTATTTTGATTTTTTTTAGAGTATTAGCGGCAGCCTTCTTATATGTATAAAAAAAATAACACCCAAGGAAACCACCTTGGAATTACGGGGGCTAAAACCCGTTAGTGTTTGCCGTTTTATTTGTGTATGCCAGCGAATGGCGAACGCTGGACTATTGGCGGCCCGTACAATCTTTCGGTCATATATTTATCGCAACTGCTATTATCTGGTTTGTCTAGCTATAACGTCCCCAGTTTTACAGTTCGGGCCATAAATTAAACTTCACTAATCGCAAAGGAATAATTTTTTTTCTCATTGTCATCAAAAACAACACTGCACCAAATGGAACCAAATTCATGCAAACATCCGTCAGGTATTTGACCTTTAGATTGTGCTTCAAAAAAATCTTCGCGACGGATATAGTAGAGTCTTTTCATTGCCTGTGTCAAATTTCAGTATAGGTCACTGAAACATCCTTATTGGGATATTTCTTTTTAGCCTTTTTTTCGGCGGCATTGTGAGAACCTGCCCTCACATATTGCGCTTGTTCAACGCCGTCCACATAAACAATGTAAGTTTTCATTACTAAGATATTAGAGTGAAATTGTTATTTAATCAACAATTATTTTGTATTTTTTTACAGTATGCGGGGCAACCCGCCAAGGTGTGAAAAACATGGCGGTATTATCCGCCAGTTGATTTTATACTCGACCAATGAACTGAAAATGTTTCGCGGTGGTCCGACCAGAAAACACAGTATCAAAATGATCTGTATCGGTAGTGTGAGTCAAAGGGGAAAGCTTATCCGCTTTTACCGCGCGATAAACATAAGCTATTTGTGGTTCGCCTGATTTTAGAACATCAATAATACGCAAGGCAATGGCCTCCGTGGGTATGATTTCGGGTTTGCCCTCAACAATGGGTATCCCATTGGATATTTTGACATACTCTTTGTTTTGACAATCAAAAACGATTTGATTTATTTTCATGTAAATAGAGTAATAGATATTTAAAACAATGCAACAATTATTTTGATTTTTTTCACAGTTTGGCGGGCACCATTTTATAGTCTGAAAAAGACTGCCGCGTTCGGTAACGCGACAGTCTCAACAGGCGGACCCCGCTCTTTAGTTATTTTTATATGGCCATTTATTTCTGCTGGAAGTTAAAGTAAAAACGGGGCCAGTGTTGGAATTCAACAATGCCCTTGGCGCGGTCAGTCCGCCGAACAACCCCACAAAAGGGAGCCATAAAGCTCTTGACTTCAAACTCCTTTCGGAATTCTTCAGAACCCCAAACGTTATTTACCCCATGAATGGCCTTAAGCCGCTTGGCTTCAGCCATGGGGTTGTTAGATTCAACAGCGGCACTGTTTTGCTCAACCAGGCCACGGCGTAAAGACTCATCAGACGTATTGTTCATGTGAATAGATTAACATATATTTGAAACGGTGCAACAATTATTTTAGTATTTTTTAGAGTATCGGCGGCAGCCCGCCAGAGTCTAAAAAAGAAAGCCAGCGGATTAGGCTGGCTTGTGTTGTTAGCCGATTATTTAAACATCAATTATGATGTCGCTGAATTTGATTGGTGTACTAGGAATGGCAAGCAAGCGATTCAAGTTATGTTCACCGCGTGCAGCAAGGTCCAATGCACCGCTGATATAGGTATTGGCCTTGCTGGCCATTTCAAACCGCTGCAAACGTTCAACGTCGCGCGTCCAACGAGTAGCGGCATTGTACAGGCGGTAAAGGTTGTTTCCAAGACCAGCTTCATCCGCAGACGGATTGCACCAGTTATGGTGCATGAAACATACTGCGCGTTCACTGGCCCCCTTGGTTGAGCCAATGGCGAACAAGTTGGAACAAATGTTAGATACTTTATCAGTATCCAAAGGAATAGCCAACATGCGGCCAATTGACTCTGCAACGTAGCTTTCGCCTGTGGTGATGGCCGAGCGGATTTCCGTTTCCAAAAAACCTAAGTCCAAATTTTTAGCGTGCCGCTTGAAAAAGGCAAAGACCTTGTCGGTTAACATCATGCCGTTAAGGCAAACGAGCCGCTTGATAAAAAATTGAAAGCCTGCCTTTTGTGTTCCATTATGTGAAGAAAGCAAGCGTACATAGCAGGCAAAACTTTCGCCCTTGATACTTACATTACCGACATGATAGTCAGCAAAAAATCGCCCGCCATTGTTGGTGACAAAAGCCTTTTCGCGGGTAAAGCCCGCGCCATACTTGATGAGTCCGCCCTCAAATGCGGCAACAAGGGCGGGATAAGCCGTTGCCTTTTCGTCGCTGTATTGTCCAACCATTTCGCCCGTATCAGTGCGGATTACTGCGTGAATGTCAGTAGGGACACCAGCGGACGTTTTGAGAATTTCCTGCGTAATGGGAAAATCCCATTTATCGCCCTGCCCATTGTCCGTTTTAAGTTTCATTGAATATGTTTGCATGTTATTTTTAATGTTGTTGTTTACCGTGATAAAAATTTAGCGGATGTTTGTTTCAACGTCAAATAAATAATTCACTAAATACGTTTTCCAAGGAAATATATTTTCGCGCCAACTTTTGGATTTTTTTTAGACTAAGTGCGGCACCTTTTTAAAGTTTAAAAAAACCCCAAGTCATTTAGACTTGCAGCAGGTGTTTATTATAATGACAACTATTGCCAAGACGATAACAAATTTTGGCATGGTCAATCGCAAATTTCCACGCAGACATAAAACGGGCGGTCAAGCATCCCCCGCTGGCATAGATAGTTTTCATGCTTATTAAGCAAGACACAATTAGAGGCTACGGCTCCATTAATTAACGGATAATATATCATGGAAAAGCAAATTTTACGCAATGTCACTTTTGTCCACCCCATGCGGCTCGCCTTGTTGCGCAAAGAAATATGTAGGCGAATCTTGTTGGGCAATTGTTCATAGTTGCTCTGAATTCCCATGATGGCCGCAATGAAGTTACTGCAAACAGACGTAATTTCGTCCTGAATGATGGTCAATTCATCATTGCGATAAAAAGAGCCAAATTTATTAAGTTTAATGACAGCAGGTAATTTGTTCATAATGGTTATTGTTTACTATGTAAAGAAATTAACACCAAATAGAGTAATTGTCAAAAATTATTTTAAGTTTTTTTAGACTAGGCACGGCACCTGCCGATAGTCTAAAAAATTGCCGCCAATTACGGCGGCGGTGATTAGTGTTTCTGATAGGCTTTTAAGATAGCCTGTTTATAGATAATGCGATAGCCGTTGCTATTCGCCCACTCGCCAGCCGCTCTGTAGGACTCTTGCGACTTGCTATTCGCGTGTTTCGCATAAACCACTTCGTTTCGGGCGACATCAAACACCTGATAGACATAAAAAGCGCAGTCTTCGTCGCCGTAGTCATACAGGATAACATAGCAAAGGGGACGATTATCTTCTCCGCCAATTTCTTGTGGCTCAACTTGCGCCATGTGGCTTTCGGCGAATTGTGCATCTAACGTTAAGAATTGATTTGCAATCATTTGTTTACTTTTGGTTAATTGTTGACCGTAACCGATGTTGTTTCCCAGTATTATTTAAAGTGGCAACGCGCAAACAACTAAGTTTCTACCACTATAAATAAATTATCACACCTGGAAAAATAATCAACAGTAAATACGTTTTTCATTGAAATATATTTTCGTTTAAATAGCAATTTCGTCAGGGACTGGCGTAAATAGTGCTTTAAGCAATCGCCATGCCAACTTTCGGATTTTTTCAGACTTTCGGCGGGTACCGTTTATAGTCTAAAAAAACGAATCTTGGCAAGCTTAAAGCGTGCCAAGTTTTGCGTTTACCGTGGTTGCCACCCCAAGCAATCACCGCAACGAACGCCAATAAGAGAATGACACCCTGTCATGTTAGAACGTCTAACTTTCGTTTTAATCATTTCACCAGTTTTTGTAATAACGGTAAGCTTAAAATGCGCTTGGTTAGGTATGTCCGCCAAGGGACGGCATTCTGTTTTTTTATTCATAAGTTAAAGATTGAAAACCGAAATTATTGGCTGGATGTTTTGTAATTGATTAAAAGATTATGTATCGCGTCAAGAAGAGTATTGCCGCTTGCGCCATCATTGCAAACTTGTGCGTCGCATACACCATGAGGGCAATAAACAAAAAACGCAACATCCGTTCTCACATATAATGCGTTACGGCATGAAGGGCAATGAAACGGCAAACTAACATAGCTATTTCCTTCTTGAATGATGATCGGCTCATGTGTTGCGTTTAAGTTAAGCATAGTTTTTATTATTTAATGTTTATCGTTACATAAAGAGTAATCTGGAATCATTTAGTTTGCCAGGAAACAATTTAGATTTAATTTAGCATGAAACATAACGTTGGCACGATTTTCGCATAAAATAAAATGAAATATGTTTTCACCCAAATAACAATTTTGTCGGCCATTGGCATAAATAGTGCTTTAAGCAATCGCCATGCCAACTTTCGGATTTTTTCAGACTTTCGGCGGGACCCCTTTTTAGTCTAAAAAAATTTAATTGTTTGGTTGGCGCACAACTTGCTTGCGTTAGTAAACACAAAAAAAGCGCAAGCGGCAAAAAACCGCTTGCGTTGTGGGGGGATTAGGTAGTTTTCCAAGCGCCGCAAATTTTAGCGTGACGTACCAACATTTTTGCACTGTGAATGTACGCTCGATACGCAGCGTCGTTGCACTTTTGCAATTCCGCAGCGTCAAACCAAAACTTGCGATGACACAGCGCCTGTTTGATCAGACTCCTCACTACGATAGCCAATGATGTTTTAGACATATTTTTTTTTGTTTTAACGTTTACCGTATTTATAAATTATCACTAAACCATTTAATTCACCAGAAAACAATTTGAATTTAATTAAGCGTGCGGTGCAAGTTTGGCATGAAACTAGCTTGCTCGTAGTTGGCGCGGATATTGCTAGTACATATACGAAAAGATTTTTAAAGATTTTTTTTGCAAACGCGGTGATTACATGGTATTTTTTATCAGTCCTAAGCATACAGTTTAGGATTAGCCGATGGCGGCGGAAAAAATTGACCATGATAAAAACAAGTTCATTCATTGCGGGGCGGGTTTATTCAATAATCTACAATAGCGCGGTGGAAATGGTTAGGGTTCGCGCTTTGGAATTCGGACGAATTCAGGAATTAGCACGCGCGGGAATTGCGCTTGAGAAAACGGAAAACGGCAAGTGCATTAACCCGTTAGACGGGGCGCTTGTGGCGGTGCGGCGCGTTTCGACCATCCAAGCCGCGGGCGAAAAAACATGGGAGAATTACAAGCGAAAAGCGGGTATCGTCACCGAAAGCGCACAGCCATGGTGGACTGTCACCCCCGAAAATTCGTGCGTTGTGGCACATAATAAAACAGGTGTGGAATATTTGCGCGGATTACCGCGCGGCATCACGCTAGAACAGTATATGGTTAATGGTATACATGCCACGCCCCTGCAAATCGAAACTATCGGGGCATTCAAAAAAAATCAGTCTAACGGTCCCGCAGATTTTGTCTTGCTCACGTTAGATAAACTGGAGAATGTTGATAGCGGGACGGGCGAAAGCGAATAAGCTTTCCTAATGGTAAACCCCAACACCCCTTGCGGCTAGAAACCGCAAGGGGTTTTCTAATGTCAATTTGGAACGCATTTTCGTTTAATAAGGTGCGCCAAGCGGGGCGCAAGCAATTTTCGCGCCAAGCGGGGCGCAAGCAATTTTCGCGCCAAGCGGGGCGCAAGCAATTTTCGCGCCAAGCGGGGCGCAAGCAATTTTCGCGCCAAGTTTTGGATTTTTTCAGACTTTCGGCGGGACCCCTTTTTAGTCTAAAAAAACTCAATTTTTGGGCTGGCATAGAACTTGCTTGCTCGTAGTTGGTGCGATACTTGCTTGCGCCCTTGGTACTAGGTAAACAAAAAAAAGGCGCAAGCGGAAAAACCGCTTGCGCCGTGAATGGGGAAACTAGATAACGAACGACCAACTTGTTCTGCCCCCCTGCGGGGGGTGGACGAAAACGACGTCCACCGCGTTTTGGGGGATATGCGCCCCCATTGCAATGGCCTTTGCAATGCGCGACGAGCGCATTGCTTTTGCCTGCCTAGCTTCCACCGTGTCAGCCCATTGACCGACAGAAATTTCGGAGTCACTTCCTCCGAAACTAACCATTTCGGACGGGGCATGAATGCCCCCCCCGACGAACTGACGCCCGTCTTCGCGGGCAAGCCTTTCCCCCAAGGGAGTAAGGCCCATGGGCCAGTCTTGGCCCGTTTCGTCCGCCTCACAGCGGACGAGCCGCGCCCGATGCGCGGCTTGGGCGGCACGATAGGCCGCCATGCTTGTATGGCGCCCGAAGGTGCCACTAACTTCCGTGACACCCGCCACGGAAAAAGAGATGAAGGCGGACAATCCGCCTTCCACCCCGCCACTCCTGCCGCTCCATAGGCCAGCAGTGATGGCGGTTTGTCCGCCATCCTTGTTTACCGTGACACTTGTCACAGTTCCCGTCAGGTTTCCTGACGGGATTGATAGGGAGATTTTATCTCCCGTGCGGACACTTGGAACTATCCAGTGTCCTACCACATGGAAGCAACCCAATTCAGGATTTGCTTCCAACTCCCGCTCTGCGGGAGTCTGCCCAACGACACTGGTCCCGTTGATCAGCATCTTTGACGCGCATTGCGCGTCTAGGTCTAGGACATCCCCCGCGCGGGGGAATTCCAGCCTGAAGTTTCCCATGACTTTCATTTTTGTTTTTCTGCAAATCGGCTATGGACCGACGCCAGCGGGTTTACCCCCCGCGTTGTGAAGAAAAAATACCATGGAACCGCTTAATTCACCAGCGGATAAACTGTTTTTAATTCAACGCGCGGCGCGATGCTGGCACGCTTTAAGCTTGCGCATAGTTGGCATGAAACTAGCTTGCGCATAGTTGGCATACAACTCGTATACCAAATTGCAAGGGGTATTATTTGAAATTATTCTAATGAATATCATTAGAAAAACTCATACTGGGTTATATGTAGATAGCCTTTTTAAATGAAATCAAAATTAAATTACCTTTCCTTATCATCACAAAAACCTTCAGGTCAAAAATCCGAACGGGTCATTTTAACCAAAACAAAAAAGGTAAAAAATCCTTCTTCGCTTACTATTAAAAATCAATTTCAATATGGGAAAGCCCATTCATCTATAAACCTTCAGGTCAAAAAATACCCGAAGACATTTTCGTGAAAAGTAAATCTGCGGTTATTTAGAAGTACAGCCCCGTCTGTGGCGTATTCAATTGGGTGAATTTTAAATTTGCTTCGGTTTGAAGTTTCACCTGGGTATTCGCATCATACGTGGACCAATATCCACTCGCTTCTGTTTTAAAATTGGCCAGATCACCCGTGGTCGTGGCTAGCTGATGAAGTCTTGATGCAAAATCAATTATTGTTCCTGTTATGTACATATATTTTAAATTACACGAATTGAGTGTAATATGGTTTGTAGTTCTTTGCTATGAAACCTAAAAAAGATACGTCTGAGCGTATCCAACAACGGGATAAAATTAAGAATACGTTCGATCTTAAACCATTAGCATGGACTGATCGCCAAAAAGAGTTCCTCAAACTCGCTTTGGATAAATCAACCAGAATTATATTTGTCAACGGCCCTGCTGGCAGTACCAAAACTATCATGGCAGTCTTTGCCGCATTGGAATTGCTTAACCAGCGTCGGGTTTCCGATATAATTTATCTTCGGTCGGCTGTTGAAAGCTCTTCTGAGAGTTTGGGATTTCTTCCAGGTTCAGTTGACGAAAAAATGATGAACTATGG
>Ga0182030_10024961_pt1 | contig 10928 bp, 10 predicted proteins | sample 812S3MmetaG_FD_121299 | JGI IMG/M metagenome (GOLD analysis project Ga0182030, IMG submission 121299) | Permafrost microbial communities from Stordalen Mire, Sweden - 812S3M metaG (Illumina Assembly) | ecosystem: Environmental > Terrestrial > Soil > Wetlands > Permafrost | place: Sweden... | reverse complement strand
TACATGGCCGGCACCGCGCTGGCCAAAGCTCTGGTGTTTGGCCGCATCGCCGCCGCTTCTGCCGCTGCGCCCAACGCTGTATCAGATCAGCCGTAAGCCAACGGAGCGGACCCATGCGCCAGGAAGATTTCGACGTCGTCGTCGCGGGATGCGGCGCGGGTGGACTGTCCGCCGCCGTGTCCGCCGCCGAGGCCGGGTCTCGCGTGGCGGTGTTGGAGCGCGCGCCGCGTGACGAGCGCGGCGGCCAGAGTCGCTACACCGAGGCCTATCTTCGCATGAAAAGCCACACCGAGGTCACCGACGATTTCGAAACGCAAATCGCGGAGAACAGCCACGGCTATATCGATCCCGATCTGATCGCCGAGAGCGCCCGCCCAAGGGAGGAGCGTGGACCGTTTGCCGCGGCGTTGAGCATGGCGGAGCCGGATTTCATTGAAACGTTCTCGGTCCAGGCCGGCCCGACCATTGCCTGGCTGGAGGGGCTCGGCGTGCGCTTCGATTTCCTGCCCACGCAGTTCCTGACGAAGTCGCAACCTCGGTTGTTGCCCGTCGGCGGCGGCCTCGCGTTGGTGGAGGCACTGGCCGCGCGGGCCGAAACGCTTGGCGTCCGGTTCTTCTACGAAACAACCGCGACGGGCCTGGACGTTGATACCGATAATCGCGTGGTTGGCATCTTCGCCCGTACCCGCGGCGAAGGCAGTGCGCGCTTCACAGGCCAGATAGTGCTCGCCAGCGGCGGGTTCGAGGGCAATGCCGAGATGCTGACCCGTTACATCGGCCCCCGCTCGGTGTTTTTGCGTCCGATTTGCAAGGGCGCGAACTTCAACCGCGGCGAGGGCATCCAGATGGCGCTGAATATCGGCGCCGCCACCAGCGGCGATTTCGGCAGTTACCACGCGGAGCCGATCGATCCCCGCTCCGGCGTGTCGGAGCCGTCGGTGTTCGTGTTCCCCTACGGCATCCTGGTCAACAAAGACGGCAACCGCTTCACCGATGAGGCGCCCGGCACCGTCGATGCCTGGTACGAACGCATCACCCGCCGTATCTACGAGCAGCGCGACGGGCTTGCGTATGTCATCCTCGATGCACGCCACATGACCGTGCCGAATTACCGGCTCAGCATCCGCACCGACAAGCCGCCGATCGCCGCCGCCAGCCTTTCCGAAATGGCGGCGAAGCTTGAAATACCCGCGCACACGCTGGCCGCGACCGTCGCCGAGTACAACGCCGCCTGCGTTCCCGGTGACTGGCGTCCGCTGGAGGCCGACGGTCTCTCAACAAGCGGCCTCACGCCGCCTAAATCCAATTGGGCACTACCGATCGACCAGGCGCCGTTCCACGCCTATCCGATCATCTCCGCGAATGTATTCACGTTCGGTGGCCTCAAGGTAGACAGCGCGGCGCGTGTGCTCAACAGCGACGGCGATCCGATCCTCGGCTTGTATGCCGCCGGCGAGATCATCGGCACTTATTATCGCAACTATCCCGGCGCTACCTCGGTATTGAAGGGTCTGGTGTTCGGCCGCCAGGCCGGTGTCAATTCCGCTCGCTTGCGTAACCAGTCATAACCGCGCGTCCGGCCAGCCGCCCGAACACGGCGGCCTTGCTGAGCGCCGTGCCGGTCATATAGCCCGCGCCGTGGAATCCACCGGTGACGTGGCCGGCAGCCAGCAAATTCGGGATCGGTTCGCCGAACACGTCATGCACACGCATCGACGCATCCACCACCAGACCGCAATAAGTACCGACCAAAGCGCTGCGGGTCGGATAACCATAGAATGGCGCTCGTTCGATCGGAACCGGCTCGCCCCACCCCGACGACAGGCTGGCGCGCCCGAACACGGAATCCTCGCCGCGCGCGACATCGACGTTGTAACGTTCAAGCGTCGCCGCCAATCCAGACGCATTGACTCCAAGCCGCTCCGCCAACGCGTCCGCACTGGCCTCCTGAACCAACCGCCCAGAGCGCAATTCCGCGCCAAGGTCGAATGACGAGCCGTCGGAGGTGGAACGATCCATCACTCCCTGATCGAAAATCTGAAAGCCGATGGCGTCTTGCTGCTGAAGACACGCATCGCCAACGAGCTTGTACGACAGCGATTCGTCCACGAAACGACGCCCTTCCCGGTTGACCGCGATCGCACCCATGTAAATCGAGTGCAGGAAGTGATGATCTTCTGGTCCGGCGTCGGCATGGATGCCAAAACTGCCGCGGATCCAGCCCATGTCGCGTAGGTCCGCGCCAAGCTGCCAGGCCATGCGCAGCCCGTCTCCGGTGCAGCCCGTGCCGCCCATGCGCAGCGCCCGTTTCTGCGCCGGAGCGAAATTGGCAAGCAAAGCCTCGTCGCGCATGAAACCACCGGTCGTCAGCACCACGCCCCGTTTCGCTCCGATCCTCAAATTTCGCGCTTTGACACCAACCACTGCCCCATCCCGCGGCAACCGCGTGGCCGCGGTCCCAGTCAGCACCCGCACTCGTCCCGTGCGCGCGGCGGCTTCGGCGAGCAGCACGAACATCCCAATCGGATCGGCCCGATGCGTCCGCGGCACCGACTGACCGGACGCGACCTTCGGCGGCCCGAACGCGAACCCAAGTGACTCCAACCAGCGATACGTCGCGAACTGCTCGTCACCAAACCCTCGCAGCAGCGCTTCGTCATTCTCGTGCCGTCCGACTTCACGCAGATCATCGAGCATGCGCGCGCTGTTGTCGTTGATCCCCGCCGCGCGTTGCTGATCGGTACCGGCGAACGCGAACGAACCGCCGCTGAGGCGGGAACTGCCGCCTGGCTCAGGCTGCTTTTCCAGTAGCAACACCGACCCACCCAGACCCGCGGCCTCTATCGCGCAACAAAACCCCGCCATGCCCGCGCCGACGACGACAACGTCGGCGATTTCGTCAAAGTCGGTGGGCATGGCGGGTTATCCCTTGGCCGCGTGCGACCGCGGCCACTCCCGCGATCGGATCAGGCCGGATGGAATACCAGAGTTCTGAGTTCGATGCTCTCCCGCGGCAGGCGATCGGCTGGTGCCGTCGGATCCTGGAACGCGGTGTGCGGCATGAAGCGCGCCCGTCCGTCGGTTTCGGAGTCGAAGCATTTCAACAACAACGCTTCGTCCGGCTGCATCTCCGGAACGTAGAACCACCGGTGATTTGGGTTGTAGTTCACCGCGTACGTCTCCCCCACCCGGTCCCGGTAAACCAGATCGGAGGGCACAAGGTCGCCCGGATCGACCGATTGAGCGTCACACACCGTCAGCGGCGCGTCGTGCAACGGCCCGCGGATCGGGCGCCAAAGATTGATGACCTGCACACGGCCTTTCAACAACTCCTCGGCCTCGTCGCCAAGCAGGTCGCGCACCCGCTGCGGGCCGGACTTCGCGGTATGATCGACATGCACCCGTCCCGACGGCTGACGCGGCAGGCCCGCCGCGCGATCCTCCGCGCCGGTGACCCGCCGGCGCACCGTGTGATCGAACACGAACACGCGGCTGGCACCGGTCGCCTCGGCGATCAATCGCTCGGCCTCGGGGTAGTAAACCGCGCGCACCTCATCGTCGTTGTAGAAGTCGCGCACGGCACTGACGTGCCCGATCAACTCGAACCCTTCGCGATCGAGCGAGATGTCCGCTTCGATCGGACGCAAGTCGTAAATCGGCACGACATGCGTTTCCTGCACCGCGTTCGACCACGGCTCACCCGCCGGTGGGTCGTAGGTATAGTTTCTGGGCCGGTCCTTCATCGGGGCCAGGTAATGCAACTCCGCCTCCACATACGGCAGATCGAGGGCGGGACGGTCACGCAATTCGGCATGAGCACTCATGGTTGGACTCCTCAAAGGGTGATTGTTGGATCAGCCGCGCCAGAACGGTTTCGCGAGTTCGCGTTCCACGTCGTACCGCGACAGGCCAGCGTCGCGCAGGTCCCGGCCGTCAATCGCGGCGAGCTGTTGCCGTTCCCGGCTCCGCGCGCGCCAGAGGCGCAGCGTGCGGGCCATTGAACCAACCGCCGCAACGGCGCGAGCGGCGAGCGTGGGGTGGTCAGACTGACAATATATCAGTTGATGGTCGGCGGTAGCGGGCATGAGACCCCTCCAGGGACTTAATTGCTCCCGCCAAACTGGACACAATATTGGCCTCGGACAAACGATAGTTTGTCAGGCTTTACATGAGAAAATATCATGCTAAACTGACCTGATCATGCTGCTCCCGTCCCTCAACGGCCTGCGCGCCTTCGAAGCCGCCGCCCGCCACATGAGCTTCACCCGCGCCGCCACCGAACTGAACGTTACCCAGACCGCGATCAGCCACCAGATCCGCCGCCTGGAAGAACAGCTCGGCCTGACCCTTTTCATCCGCCGCAATCGCGCGTTGGAATTGACGCGGGAGGCGCAGGACTATCTGCCATCCATCCGCTCGGCGTTCGAGGCGCTGCACCGGGCGACCGCCAGGCTCCGCCGTCCCGACCATGAGGGACGGCTGACAGTCAGCACCACCGCCTCCCTGGCCACCAAATGGCTGGTATCGCGCGTCGCCGCGTTCCAGGACGCCAACCCCGGGATCGAGGTACGGATCTCGACCTCGACCCATCTGGTCGATTTCCAGCGCGAAGAGGTCGACATGGCCGTCCGCTACGGTCGCGGCACATGGCCGGGCCTGCGCGCCGACTGGCTGATGGCCGAGCAGATTTTCCCGGTCTGCAGTCCGGCGTTGCTCAACGATCAGCGACCGCTCCGCACGCCCGAGGACCTCGCGCATCACACGCTGCTGCACACGACGGTCTCCCGCGAGGACTGGCAATTCTGGCTGACCGCCGCGGGCTTGCCGGCCTCGATCGCGACGCGGCGCGGCCTGACGTTCGATCAGGGTTTCATGGCGGTTCAGGCGGCGGTGGAAGGGCTTGGGGTCGCGATGGGCCGGTTTCACCTCGTGGAGGCCGACATCGCGGCCGGCCGTTTGGTCGCGCCGTTCGACATGGTGTTGCCGCAGGACGCGGGATACTACGTCGTCACGCCCGAAACGGCAGCCGAAGCGCCAAAGATCGCCAGGTTCCGCGACTGGCTGATCGCATCCGCGACCCCGGGCGCGTTGGCGTCGTGATCGGCTTGACGACGCTCTGGCGATACGAAACTCTGCCCGAACAGGAAATCTCAGCGCGAACGGAAATAATATGGCGAAGTTCATGTACGTACCCATGGCCAAGGGCAAGACCGACGGATTCACGGGTAATCCCAAGGCTGGCTGGAAAGATTGTACCGCGCGTTACCTTACTGAGGGACTGGCCGACGTAGGCGCCGACGACAAGCTGTATCTCGTTGGCCATGGCAGCGAATCCGGCTTATCGCTGCAGACGTTGACGACCGCGAACCTGCTGGAAGTCCTGAAAATGGAAGGACTGAACACAAATCACAAGGATTTCTATTTGTTCTCATGTTACTCCGGTGTGAAAATGCCAGGCGCGGGCAAGAGCTTCGCGGAGGCGTTCGCGTACGAGATCCGGGATTATTATAAATCGGCTAAAGTCGTGGGCTACATCGGAGCGGTTCAATTCAATCGCAATGGTAAAGAGCAAACCAAGACGGTTTCGACTATGACCCATTTCCTTCCCGGAAACAGCAGCAACGCGCTGGACAGCATTCTGTCGACGAGTATGAAGGTTTCGTTTTCGGTCGCCAGAAAGTTCATTGGCACCAACTCCGTCGTGGCGAACCAGGCCGATTCCTACGAAGCCTCGATCACCGAGGAGGAGGAAACACTGTCGTTCATGGGCGAGAGCGTACAACGTCAGTATGAGCGCATCGTGGTGGTGGACAGCGCCGTGATGGTTGGGCGCCCCCGGCGGTAGTCACCAGCCGGCCGGCATGGCGCGCGGAGTTCGAGCATGAAAGCCCGCGCGTTCGATTACGCCCGCCCCGGGTCGGTCACCGAGGCTCTGGCTGCCTTCGCCGCGAACCCTGAGGCGAGCTACATCGCCGGCGGCCAAAGCCTGGTGCCCGCGCTGGCATTACGGCTGCAAGCACCGTCATTGCTGATCGACATTGCACATATCGCCACTTTACGGGGTGTCGATGTCGCGGCTGGATGGTTGCGCATCGGCGCCCTCACGACCCACGCGGAGATGCTGACCAACCCACTGATCGCGCTGCATGCGCCCTTGTTGCGGGAGGCGGCGCCGCATGTCGCGCATCCCGCTATCCGCAACAAAGGCACCATCGGTGGCAGCGTGGCGCTGGCCGACCCGGCCTCCGAGTTCCCGGCGATGATGCTCGCCACCGGCGCGGAGATCGAGATCGCCAATGCGCGAGGCACGCGGCGCGTACCGGCCGACGCATTTTTCCTCGGCTTGTACCAGACCGCTATGGCGCTGGGCGAATTGCTCGTGGCGGTGCATATTCCCATTGTTCGAGCCGGCCATCGTTGCGCGTTCGATGAACTGACGCGCCGCCGCGGTGACTATCCTATTGTGGGCGCCGGAATCCTGGCGGAGTTCGACAATGATGTCGTGATCGATGCACGCATCGCCTTCCTTTCGGTCGGCGCGACTCCGGTGCGGGCCAAACAGGCGGAGGCGGTGCTGGTGGGCGGGAAACTGGACAATGCGGCGATCGCGCAAGCCCAGACCGCGCTCGACGACGATCTCGATCCGGCCGACGACGAGCAGCTTCCCGCGGCGGTGCGGCTGCACCTCGCTCGCGTGCTGCTCGGGCGCTTGCTCGGCCGGATCATGGCATGATCATCAATGTCACCGTGAATGGCCAGGCGGTGCGGCGCGCGGTGGAGCCTCGGTTGACGCTGGTGGATTTTCTGCGCCAGGAACTGCGACTGACCGGCACGCACACGGGATGTGAGATGGGTGCGTGCGGCGCCTGCCTGGTCCTACAGGACGATCGTCCGGTGCATGCCTGCCTGATGTTCGCGGTGCAGGCCGATGGCGCCGTGATCGAAACCATCGAGGGCCTCACCGAACGCGCCGTCATCGCCGATCTGCAGACAGCGTTTCACGACCGTAACGCTCTGCAATGCGGGTTCTGCACGGCGGGAATGCTCGTCACCGCGTATGGCCTGCTAGCCCAGTACGGGGTGCCGTCGCGCGCGGAAATTCGCGACGCGTTGTCGGGGAATTATTGCCGGTGTACCGGCTATGAAGCCATCGTCGATGCGATTGACACCGTGGCGCGGCAACGGGCCGATCATGGATAATCCGCCCTATATCGGCCGTTCGGTTGCCCGGCCGAGTGCGAAACGGTTGTTGTCCGGGCGTGGCCGTTATGTGACCGACGTCGAACTGCCTCGCATGCTGCACGCGGCGTTCGCGCGATGCCCGTACGCGCACGCCCGCATCGTGTCGATCGATACGGCACTGGCACGCACCATGGCGGGCGTACGGCTGATCGCCACAGGCGAGGAGCTGGCGCGCATCTGCACGCCGTGGATCGGTACGCTCGATCATTTCAAAGGCATGAAATCGCCGCCGCAACTCCCATTGCCGATCGATAAGGCCGTGTGGTCGGGCCAGGCGGTTGTCGCTGTCGTCGCCGACTCACGCGCCGAGGCGGAGGATGCCGTCGAAGCCGTCATGATCGAATTTGACGAACTGCCGGCGGTCGTCACCGCCGACGCGGCCCGGATATTGGACGACAACATTTGCTTTCACACGAAGCTCGACACCGGCGACGTCGATGCGATCTTCGCCACCGCGGCGCATGTGGTGAGTGAAGAATTCCGCTTCGGCAGACACACGCCGGTGACGTTGGAGCCGCGCGCGATCGTCGCCGATTACGACCCGAGCGAACAGCGCCTCACCGTCCATCATTCGACGCAAACGCCATATCAGTTCCAGGACCTCTACTCCCGCCATTACGGGATTCCCGAAGCGCGGGTTCGCGTGATCGCCCCTGATGTCGGCGGTTCTTTTGGGATGAAGTTGCATGTCTATCACGAGGACATGGCTGTTGTCGGGCTCAGCATCTTGCTTGGCCGGCCAGTGAAGTTCGTGGCCGACCGCACGGAATCATTCGTCTCCGACATCCATGCGCGCGATCATCTTGTGCGGGCGCGGCTCGCGTTGGACGCGGCCGGAACGATCCTCGCCATGGACGTGGACGACGTAACGGCGATCGGCGCGTTCTCGGCCTATCCCCGCACCAGCGCCGTCGAGGGCAGCCAGGTCATCCGTCTGATCGGCGCACCGTATCGGGTTCGTGACTATCGCGCCGAGCTGACCGCGGTATTTCAGAACAAAGTGCAGATGAGCCAGTATCGCGCGGTCGGCCATCCGATCGCCTGCGCGGTAACCGAACGGCTGGTCGATCTCGCCGCGGCCAGTGTTGGGCTGGATCCGTTCGAGATGCGGGCGCGCAACCTGATCGCTGACGATGCGTACCCGTGCACCTCGGCCACCGGCTATCGGTTCGAGGCATTGTCGCATCAGGCCTGTCTGGCTCGATTGAAACAAATGATGGATTACGACCGATTGCGCGCCGAGCAGGCGACGTTACGGACGCAAGGCATTCATCGTGGCATCGGAATCGCGAGCTTTGTCGAAATCACCAATCCCAGTCCGGCATTTTACGGCGTGGGAGGCGCACGCATCTCAGCCCAGGATGGGGCGGTGGTGATGGTGACGCCGGCGGGCGATGTGCGGTGTTTGATTTCAGTGACGGAACAGGGGCAGGGGACCGAGACGATCATCGGCCAGATCGTCGCCGACCAACTCGGTGTGACGCACGACCAGGTCACCATCATCACCGGCGACACCGACACCACTCCCTACGGCGGCGCCACCTGGGCTTGCCGCGGCGCGGGCATCGGCGGTGAGACGGCGCTACAGGCGTCGCGGAAACTAAAGCGCAACGTGTTGGACGTGGCGGCCGCGATCACGCAGGCTCAGGCCGACGATCTTGATTTGCGAAACGGCTGGATCGTCGACGCAGCGACCGGGCGGCAGCGGGTGGCCCTCTCAGAGGTCGCGCGCATCGCTTATTTCCGTTCCGATACGTTGCCGCCGGGCACCCAGGCGCAACTGACCGTGGCACATCATTACGCGCCCGAGGGCTATCCGTTCGCGTTCACCAACGGCATCCAGGGTTGCCATGTCGAACTGGACGCCGAGACCGGGTTGGTCCGGATCCTGCGGCTGTGGGTGGTCGAAGATTGCGGCCGGATCATCAATCCGCTGCTGGTCGACGAACAAATACGCGGCGGCGTGGTGCAGGGCCTGGGGGCGGCGTTCTTCGAGGAATGCCATTATAGCGAAACCGGACAACTGACGAACGGCTCGCTCGCCGAGTACCTTGTGCCCATGGCGTGCGAAATGCCGGACATCGAGATCAGCCATATCGAGACGCCAACGCGCGATACCGAGCTTGGCGCGAAGGGCTGTGGCGAGGCGGGGACCGCGGCGGCCTCGGCGGCGGCGCTGAACGCGGTCAATGACGCGATGGCGCCACTTGGCGGGCGGATCGCGCGAATTCCGATGACGCCGGCGCGGCTGTTGGTGGCGATGGGGCGGGTTTAGCCGGCCTGGCTATTTCACTCGCAGATCAGCCACATCCCCCCGCCGGACCTCGCCCGCATCCAGCGGTCCCCCGCGCAGCCACGCATCGAAAAACGCGCGCGCGTAAAACACCATGTCCGCGTGATCGGTCGCCACCAGATCGGTCCACGCCAAATGGCCCGCGCCCTGGAACTCCACATATTCGGCCGGCGCGGACGTCCTGTCGAAGCATCCTCCGCGCTGACTCACCGTCGGCGTGATGCCAAAATCCCGCGTCCCGCCCTGATACTCGACCGGAGCGGACAGGTGACCCAGCCCGCTTCCCGCCCTCAGGAACGGCGAACAATACGGCGACATCGCCAACACGGCCTTCACGCCTTGGATACGCCAGCCTGGCCAGCCGCCGGCCAGACCGAGAACCGTATACCCGCCCAGAGAGTGACCCATCAGCCCGAGCTTCGACCAGTCGATCTTGCCCTGAAATTCCGGGTCACGCTTCAGCGCGTCGAGTACCGCGACGATGTCGTCGCGCCGGTCGCGATACGTCGCCTCCGACCACGCCTGAGGCTTCCAGAACGGCTCCTGAGGCAGGCTCAGGCCATTTTCCCCACACCAGGCGTCGGCGTGCCGCGGCGCCACCACGAGGTAGCCTGCGTCCGCCAGTGCGCTGGTCAGAAACATCGACTGCTCGGGACATCCAATGAACCCATGGGAGAACACTATGATCGGCGCCGCGCCGCCGCCGGTGGGCCGCCAGAGATCGACCCGGCGGCCGCCGATCGTGGCTGTGGTCCCGGACAGGTTCGGTTGAGCCCATGCCCGCCCTGACATGACGGCAAACACCAGTGCGCAAAGGATCGCGACGGCGGACCGCTTCATCACCTCACCACCTCGCCGGCTTCAGAATTCGAACCGGTGCCGTGATCTCCGGGCTATCCAAACAAAAACGCGGGAACCGTGAAGTTCCCGCGCTTCGTTGTTGGCCTGAAAAGTTGCCTCAGTGGCGCGGCGCGTTCGCCGGAGCGTAGGCTTCCTCAAGCGGCACCTTCGGCGGCTGCACGATACACCGGCCGAGCCCAATATACGGCGCCGGATCAACCGCGTAGCCGCCAATCCGCACCTCGAAATGGATGTGGTTGCCGGTCGCGTGCCCGGTCTGCCCGACGAGGCCGATCACCTGACCCGCCTGGACCGGCGTGCCATAGCCCAGTTCCGGGACATAAGCGGACATGTGGGCGTATCGGGTGACCACGCCGTCGGCGTGTTGGATGTCGACCATGTTGCCATAGCCGGCGTACCACCCCGCGTAGATGACGGTGCCGGCGGCGGCGGCCCGGATGGTCGAGCCCATGGGCGCGGCGAGGTCGATACCGGAGTGGTAGGATGAGAACCCCCTGGAGATTGACCCCAGAGCGCCCGCTGGCATCACCAT
>Ga0182030_10024960_pt1 | contig 10928 bp, 7 predicted proteins | sample 812S3MmetaG_FD_121299 | JGI IMG/M metagenome (GOLD analysis project Ga0182030, IMG submission 121299) | Permafrost microbial communities from Stordalen Mire, Sweden - 812S3M metaG (Illumina Assembly) | ecosystem: Environmental > Terrestrial > Soil > Wetlands > Permafrost | place: Sweden... | reverse complement strand
TATCACGGGGAAAATGTTGTCGAGAGTCTTGCTGAACAACTAAATTTACATGTGAGCTATCTGGACCCCATGGGACTTGAGGACAAATCATCACCTGAAGGCTCGTACATGACAATGATGGAAGATATTGCTTCTACTCTGAAAGCATGTCTCACTCGAGGAAACAAGGAATGAGCCCTACCAAAAAGCTTTCTCTCGTTGCAGACAGCACCGAGATTGCACAACAGGCACTGACCTTCCTATCGACCAAGTACCCCTTAGTCCCTGAAGAGGAAGCCGAGATTATCGTCGCTCTAGGGGGCGATGGCTTTATGCTGGAAACCCTACACAAACACATGAAGACAAACACGCCTGTGTTTGGGATGAACTGTGGGACCGTGGGTTTCTTGATGAACACCTACAACCCCGATAATCTTCTGGAAAGACTACAAGACGCCGACACCGTTGAGCTGCATCCCTTGGAAATGACTGCAACTAACATGAATAACATCGAGGTAAAGGCAAGCGCTATCAACGAAGTTTCTTTGCTGCGTGAATCGCGGCAGGCTGCAAAGATACGCGTATTTGTTGACGGCACATTAAGGATGGACGAGCTCATTTGCGATGGTGTTCTGGTGTCTACGGCTGCGGGCAGCACTGCCTACAACCTTTCGGCCCATGGCCCTATTATACCGCTCGGAACAGAGTTGCTGGCTTTGACACCAATCAGCTCTTTTCGTCCAAGACGTTGGCGCGGCGCCCTGCTGCCTCACTCCGCAAGTGTCACTTTCGAGATTCTGTTTCCCGATAAAAGACCCGTGAGCGCCGTGGCAGACTTTACAGAGGTTCGTGACGTAAAATGGGTAAAAGTCAAAGAAGATAAGTCCATTTCCTTGCGCCTGTTGTTTGATAAGGATCAGAGTCTGAAAGAACGTATTATTCAGGAACAGTTTCAGGTTTAATCACTGCTATTTCTTTCAATCATTTGCCAAGAAGATTTTTTTTAGTTAGAATTCTAGGTATGTCTCATAAACACACTTCTCTCATCGGCGCGGCCACTGGCTGGGGAGCCCAAAAGCGGACAACCGAACATGGCCCCGACGCCCTGAAGCACTTTGGTTTGGCGGAAAAGCTGCGCCAAGAACATTATTCCATTGGTTGGCAGGAAATAATATATCCCTATTTGCGGTACGCGAACGACAGTGACATTCCCCCCGACCGATGCTTTCCATATGTCAGAGACATGTGCTCCAGTGTCATGAGTGCTGTGAGGAAGGCCATGAGTACGGAAAATTTTCCTTGCGTCATTGGAGGAGATCATTCCATTGCAGTGGGGACCTGGAGCGGTGTGACTAGCGTACTGAAAGTAGCCGGCGATCTGGGGCTCATATGGTTTGATGCACATATGGATGCCCACACGCCAAAGACCACCCCCTCATTCGCCTATCATGGCATGCCCCTTGCCTGCCTTCTCGGTCATGGGGACAAAGAATTAACCGAACTCGGTGGCGCTTATACAAAGTTTAAACCACAGAATGTTGTGTTAATTGGAGTTCGGAGCTACGAAGAAGCTGAACAAAATTTGCTCCAAAAGCTAGGCGTTCGCATATTTTATACCGATGAAATCAAGGAGATCGGCTTTAAGGAGGCCTTGAAAGAGGCCATCAGGTTAGTCAGCAAAGAGACCATTGGATTCGGCCTTAGCATGGATTTAGATGGATTTGACCCGAGCGTCGCGCCGGGGGTCGGTACTCCTGTTACCGGCGGCCTAACAGCTGAGGAAGTGTTGCCATGCTTACACCTCCTGAAGGATAACTCCAAATTTGTCGCCATGGAAATTACAGAATACAATCCGCATCTGGACAACCAGTTACAAACAGCACATCTGATTCACAAAATCTTGCGCGAATTACTTTAAAAGGATTAGTAAATGCATACTCCCATCGAACGGAATTATTTGATAGATGAAGAGCAAAAGGTAACCGCTAATTACTATCACCCTTTGCCGGTTGTTCTTGCCCACGGGAAAGGCGCTTGGGTGTGGGATATCATGGGTAAACGATACTTGGATATGATGTCGGCCTATTCGGCTGTAAGTCTAGGACATGGCCACCCAAAAATATTGCAGGCTATGTATGAACAATCCACACGATTATGTGTGCCCTCGCGTGCTTATTATAATGATCGCCTCGCACCATTCTTACAAAAATTATGCGAAGTATCCAACTTGGATATGGCGGCACCCCTGAACTCAGGCGTGGAAGCTGTTGAAACGGCTATTAAAGCCGTAAGGCAATGGGGGTATTTGGTTAAGGGAATAGAAAAAAATAAAGCAGAAATCATCGTGGCCGATAATAACTTCCATGGCAGGACCACAACTATCGTCGGCTTTTCCAGTGATGAAGATAGCCATACCAATTTCGGGCCTTATGCTCCGGGATTTATATCCGTACCTTTTGGAGATGTTGAGGCTATTAAAGCGGCCATCACACCTAACACATGTGCAGTCATGATAGAACCCATCCAGGGAGAAGCAGGAGTCATCCTGCCGCCCGTGGGCTACCTCAAACAAGTCAAAGAGCTTTGCCAGAAGAACAATGTGCTCTTCATTCTTGATGAGGTTCAAAGTGGACTAGGTCGCACTGGGAAGATGTTTGCTTTTGAACATGAGGACGCCCAACCCGACGGCCTCATCCTCGGCAAAGCCCTTGGTGGAGGCGTGATGGCTGTTTCAGCCTTCGTGGCACGCAAAGATGTGATGGAGCTGTTCTCCCCCGGCAGTCACGGCTCCACTTTTGGAGGCAACCCCCTTGCAGCAGCCATTGGTTTACAAGCACTCAGAGTCATTGAGGCTGAAGGCCTTGTCGAAAGAAGCAAGGAATTGGGCACCCATTTTCTTGAAGAGCTTAAAAAGATAAAGAGCCCTGCAATCAGAGATATCCGCGGAAAGGGCCTATGGATAGGAATTGAATTAGACCCCGCCATTGTCAAAGGCCGAGATCTGGTTGAACAACTGCTGGAAAAAGGCATCCTTTCAAAAGAAACCCAGGAAACGACTATCCGCCTAGCACCTCCCCTCATTATTACCTCTGAGGAAATTGACTGGGCTGTTGAGCAAATTAACTCTTGTTTAACTCTTTATTGACTCTTTTCACGTCAAAGTAAGGTAAATACTAATTCTCAGCCCCGACCAAAGGAGAACGCGATGAAAAAACTCGTACTATTGGTTTCCCTCACAAGTCTCACCTGCCCTCCTCTCATGGCGTCATCTATTGAGCAACAACCTGAGGGTTTAAGACAACGGTCTCTTTATGTGCCACCAATGGGGCAAAACATGGGACCGGTACCGATCTTAAACCGAGATTATGATGCCGAAGAAAACCCAGACTGCCAGAGGAGTGGTATATTGGACGCCATTGGCTCCGGACTTAAGTACTTCTTTGGCGGCGTCAGTCTGTCAGCCTGGCCAGACCTGACAGAAGATCCCAATGAATACGCCTATGAGGACATCGGCATCTGGGAGGATGTCAGGGCGGTAGGGCCTTACTCCACAACAGGAACAGAATTCCAGAAACCGCGCCCAGACTCCCCATACCCAGTCGTTCGATTTGATTCTCCAGAAACTTCTCCACAGACTCTTCGCTACGACGTAACCCATAATCTTGATCGTGAGAACGAGATGGAGATGGGAGATGTACTCACGCCTGCGGCAGCACCAGCACGGGATGCTGAATTCAGAACTGCTGAACGCCTTGAAGAGGCCAGGGTGAAAGACGATCAAGGCCCGGTTATCACCCATACGAAACCCACCAGGAAACAAATCTTGATGTCTCTGAACACAACAGATAAGTGTGCAGCTGGCTTTAAACGTCTGGATGAGGACAAGGATGGGCAGAAGACTTTGAAGGAACTAAACTTTGAAGGCGCCCAACCTTTGGTCTTGAAGGAGTATATCAAATATCTTAAGGCAAATGAGGGCAGTTTTAGGAATTTACGCACGATGAAGTGCAGGGGACACAAACTTGATCCGGCAGAGACTGCTACTCTGTTGGGCTTACTAGCAAATCGCAAGAGAGATAATGGTGATAATGAATTATATTTGGATCTGACCCCTGGATATGGGAACCATCACTACATCCTGGTTGCTGTCGCAGCTCGTTTTACGGAAAGATTCGATAATCTAGTTATAACTTTTTCAGGTCTGAAACTACCTGATGGATTTAGAAATTTGATTCTTAAAGGCAACTTGCAGATTCTTGAGAGTGAGTTCTATAAAAATGATTCCAGTGAAGCGCAAGTCAACATCATCAAGGATATTATTAGGCTACGTGAGGTGACGATTACATATGCAAATACAGATGGGCATGGAAAAAAACTGATCCTGAAATAATGTAATTTTCCATTGAGCGATAGTCTGATAGACTGAAGAAAAAAGCAATCAGGGCTTTTTAGATGCGAATGCTTAAGGCCCTGATTTAAATAAAAAGAAGAAGAGTGGACAACAGTCTTATTAACTCTATCATTAACATAACCCGGACGAACATTTTTGATAATTTGTTCGACAGCAGGTTATTGTTTGCCTTTTTCATGCTCTTGGCTATTACGGTCATCGGCTATCTCGTTATGATGATTATCCGTCAAGATAACAAGCTGCGCGATAATGAAAAGGTCCTGAACAGCCGTTCGACACAAAACACATTTTACAAAACTCTGCTCGACTTCTGCCCGGCTAAATGGCTTATTTGGACCCCTGAAGACGACACCCTTATCCTGGATCCTCGGCTCGCAGATTATTTGAGTCTATCTGAACGCTACCAGATCCCGTACAAGGACTTCTCTAGCAGCTTTTTGTCTTCCGATGCGGAGCTCATCCTTGAGAAACTGGCGCGCCTTAAAGAAACGGGCGCGGCATTTGATATCAAGGTTACCTTGAAGAAAGATAAAAGCTCCTGCATCTTCCTGGCCAAGGCTATTGAGGATGCGCCTCATGCCTCATATGTCCTGTGGTTTAGAGAAATAACGTCTCCTTCGGAGATGTCAAGTCGGGCGCTTTCTAATAAGGTTTTGAACACAGTCCTTAATGCCCTGCCCATACCCATCTGGATGCGTAGTGATGACGGTCAACTGACTTATTGCAACCAATCCTACGGAGACATTCTGGAGACAACCCCCCAGCAAGCTCTAAAGCGAGATCAAAACCTTTGGTCGGGGACCATGGTCACGAAACCCGACGGCAGCCAACACGTCACGGAGCATACGGTCGTAGATGGCGCCCGTCACTTGTTAGAATTTACTGAAATTCCTGTGGCCGAGATTAAAGGGCACGTGGGCTATGCCTTGGATTATACGGCTTCTGAAAAACTGCAAAAAGAACTGCATCGACATTTAACAGGCCATAAAGAAATTCTGGAAAGCATCGCATCCGCTGTCATTATTTATGATGCAGAAAAACGTCTGGCTTTCTTCAACCAAGCTTACGCAAAAATGTTCGACCTGGATGAGGCATGGCTCCACACGCATCCTCAAGTTACGGACGTACTCGATAATCTTCATAAGCATCGTATGCTGACGGAACAAGCAGACTTTCCCTCCTTTAAGCAACGCACCCTACAGATGTTCAAGTCGTTGCTAAACCCCATCCAGGAGCTGATGCACCTGCCCGATGAGCGTACGATCCGCAGCGTCATTGCACCCCACCCCGGTGGTGGCCTGATCTTCGTATTTGAGGACGTCACGGACAGCCTGATTATCCAAAGGCAAGCCAACACCCAGCTTGCGGTCCAAAAGGAAACACTGGACCACTTATTTGAAGGCGTGGCCGTGTTTGCAAGTGACAACCGACTCAAGCTCGTCAACCCCGCATTTGCAAGGCTTTGGCGCTTGTCACAAGAGTTTCTAGCACCCGGACAACACATTTCCGATATCATCGAGCAGCTAAAAAGCTTCTTCGACTATGGGGATAGTTGGGACATGTATAAAGAAAAGATCATCCACAACATCACCGACCGTATCCCTAAAAATGGTCGGCTGACCCGCAAGGATGACACGATTCTGGATTTCACTTATGTACCCCTGCCCGATGGCGCACATCTGATCAGCTATACGGATGTATCTGATAGCTATCGTGCGGAACGTGCTTTGCGCGAGCGGAACCAAGCCTTGGAAACCGCCGATAGAATCAAATCAGAGTTTCTTCATAGCTTTTCCTTTGACCTTAAGGCGCCCATTAACACAATCATCGGATTTGGCGAAATTCTTTCAGACCGGTATTTTGGTGGACTGAACAATCAGCAAATCACCTATTGCAAAGGCATACTGGATTCATCAAACCAGCTACTGACCCTGGTCAATGATATTATCGATTTGGCCACCATCGAAGCCGGGCAGATGAACCTTAATCTGCAACCCATAGAAGCAAAGTCAGTTTTAAATAGTGTGGCGACTATCGTTTCAAAGCGTATTAAAGAACGCAAACTCTCCTTGAGTGTGATGTGCTCCAGCGATGTAAGCGATTTCGTAGCCGATGAACGGCGTTTGAAGCAAGCACTCATCAACTTAATCCAAAACTCAATCAAGTTTACCCAAGCGGGTGGAAAGATTTCATTGTCGGCAACCCGTATCGGCAATAACCTCCATCTCACTGTCAGCGACACGGGCTCTGGTATATCTCGCAAGGACCAGAAACGCATCTTCCGGAAATTTGAACGTACCGAAGAAGCCATTGACCGATATGACGGTATAGGGCTTGGCCTCTCGTTAGTTAAAAGCTTGATCGAGCTCCATGGCGGACGCGTCGTCATATCCTCCAAACAAAAAACCGGCACCAAGGTCACATGCATCATACCCATGAACTTGCGTCAGATTCCCCAACCTAAGCTTCCCAATATCCGTTCAGCCTCTTGAAGTGCTCTTATGCAAGGCTGGTGGGTAAGATGTAATCAAGCATTCAGCTTCAACGCCTTCCTTGCACCAGAGTTTGAGTATTTAGAAGCAAAAATGGTGAAGATTCGTTCGTGCTGCCAAGTCGATATAGGCTAGAACTTAGAAGATTAGAGGCCTTAACCATTTTTGCTTCTAAATACTCAGTTATTTTCGACTGTCATACTGTTTACCCACTCGTTTTAGATAAGAGCCTCTTTAACCTATGTCCAGCGGTAATAGCACCTATGTCAAAAATAAAATTGCTAGGAGTACTTGACACATGGTAAAACTATTACCATATGAATACTGAAGGTAACGTTATTACCAGGTTTTTGATAAAGAGATGAATCACATGAGTAACTTGACTGTAAGATTAGCGACATCCACGGCACTCCTTGGCGTGTTGGTGGGATTTTATAACTTGCCCGCAAAGGCTCAAGGAGAGCTGACCGAAGCCCCTGTTGATGCTAACAATCTGACTTCTTCTTTTGTCATGATTCCAGATCATAACTCAACTACAGCTCGTCAAACAGCAGAGAGCTACGCATCCCCTGTTATACATAAAGCTGTAAAAGCCGTTAAGGCTGAACCATTAGTTAAGCTGGCAAATGCCCGTTACAACACCAAAAACGAGCTTGAAGGCGATCTGGTCGTTACAGACTTTTTTGCAAAAAATGCGACTGCGAACCTAGAGGCTAACCACTATTCATACTGCATAGTTAAAGGCCATGTCGACGCGGCAGCCGAGTCTTTGAAACGACTCGAGCAAATGGGTTGGGTACAGGTCGGCATATTTAGCGGACTAGAGGGTGAACACCTCAACTTTGGCGACATCGCTGGTATCCTTTTCTATAATAAAGAGCAAAACCTGTACAACGTCGTCTGGCACGGCACTGCAAATAACAGGCAGGGTTGGGAAATGAACGCAGAAAATGCGTTAATTACTGCTGAGCAAATTCGTAGCGAAACTATACAAAAGCTCCATAACGAGCTTCTCCATACCTTGAGAGAAAATAAGAGTTTTAGGCATTTCTTCGGCCGCACCAACAAAACCCTTGATGCACTCAAAGAGTACGTGAAGGAAGCAATTACGACAAACCTATCGGTTGAAAAGCTGGAAAAGAGGCGTGAGACCTTGAAAAAGCTTATTACGGACAACTTACCTAAAATTGCGAACAAAGTTGATGCCAATGATCGCAAAAGTTTGTTGGAAAAAATCGATGCCGTCTTTGCCGTAAAATTGGAAATGCTACGAATGGTAGAGGCTGAAAGAGGCCTCAAGTTTGAAGGTCGAGCTCACCGGGGGTATACTTTGAAAGTAGCCTCAGCTCTACCTGAAATTGTTAGGCTCATGAAAAGGCACGCAGATACGCTTGATTCAGAGGCTAGAAAAACAGCACGGGTAGCAACCACCGGACACAGTCTGGGCGGCGCAGTTACTACTATATTCGGTGCCGCATTCAAGCCGAATTTTGAATATATTTTCGGTCGGGAATTCCAAACCGCGAACAATGATATCGTGATTCATGCTCTGTCTAGTGCTCCCATGGGAGATAACACATTTAAATCCTGGACTGAAAAATTAGTCGGCCTCAGGAACATTGTTACCATGATTGTGATTGAAGATAAGGTAACAGACGCAGAGTTTAAGCGGTTTATCCCGGATTTTGTGAGAATGCTTGTAGCAAAGATTCCACTGATTGGGCGCGGCGCTGCAGGAAACTTGGAGTCTGAGTATGCTAAGCACATCGGCACATTGATGATCGATAGTTACAATGATGTTCATGCCCGGATGGAAAAACACTTCCCCGAGAATGTGCCTGCTCCCTATAGCCCAACACGCCTGGTCCATAAGTACCTTGCAGCCCCGCATTATGGTATGAAAGCAAAAAGTGACCCCATACGCTTCGAGCCAATGCTGGCCGCCCCGTTAAATGGTGAGGATGGCTATAATGTCATGTTGGCTAAAGGATTTGGGCTAAATAATAATGCTATTGGACGGCCACATTCCAAAATCCTGAAACAGTACTATACTGATAAGGCGGTTGCGGAAGGCTCACCTATAATGACTCTTTCAGCAGAGATGGCGGAAAGTAATAGCCAAGCCGTACCAGCTTTGTAACCACCCATTAACGAAAAAGGCGCCGCATGTAATTTGCGGCGCCTTTTTTTGTTCCAATCTATTAAGCCATCGCGGCAGCAGGCACGCCTTTGGTGGTTGAGTACTCAAAATGCAGTACCTCATCAGGGTGAAGCATTGCTCTTGCGGCATGAGCCGCTTGGGCTGCTTCTGCGAAGCCAGTTAGGATCAGTTTGAGTTTTCCGGGATAATGGGCGATATCACCAATGGCGTAGATACCAGCTTCAGAAGTTTGGCTCGTGGATTGGTCAACGGTAATATGGCTGCGATCCAAGTTGAGGCCCCAATTAGCAATAGGCCCCAAATTCATGGCTAGGCCATAAAATGGCAGCAGATAATCCGCAGCAACCGTCTTTTTGTTGCCGTCTAGATCTTCCAGATGCACACCCGCCAGCTGATTTCCTTCACCTTCTAGGCCTGAAAGCTGGTAAGGCACAGCTAGCTCGATTTTACCTGATGCGGCCAGGTCTTCTAAACGCACCAGACTCTCAGGCGCTGCGCGGAATTTAGCACGACGATGAACAAGCGTTACCTGAGCCGCAATCTCACTTAAAGACAATGCCCAATCAACAGCTGAGTCACCCCCGCCACCAATGACGATGCGCTTATCCCGGAATAGCTCCCGGTTTTTAACGAAATAGTGAACGGAATTACCTTCGTATTGCTCAATGCCCGCCAAGGGTGGGCGATTGGGTCCGAAAGCACCGACGCCCGCGGCGATGATGATGGCACCTGCATTAATCTCAACACCCGTAGAAGTCTTCAAAACAAATCGGCCCGTATCCTGACGGGTGATCTCTTCGACTCTCTGACCCAGATGATAAACGGGCTCGAAAGGCTCTGCCTGTTGCTTTAGGTTTACAACCAAATCTTGTGCCAAAATATTGGGATGGGCAGGTATATCATAAATGGGCTTTTCCGGATAAAGGGCCGCACATTGGCCACCAACCATATCGAGAGCATCAATCACATGGCACTTCAAACGCAGCATTCCACACTCAAAGATTGCAAACAGGCCCACAGGCCCAGCGCCAATAATGGCCACGTCTGTCATATGCAGAGGTCTAGTCATAAATAAATTCCCTAAGGTTTACAGCATAGATTTACAGCAAATCACAATAAAAATCTATGAAATTAACATGCCGCCTAGTAAACTTTCATCTGACATGATATAAACAAATAAGAGAAAAAAATGAAACAGTGGATACCGCTCTCACATACTGAAGGCCAAGCTTCGAGGCAGGCTCACGCGGATTTTCCGCAAGATACCTATGAACGCGAACTCGGCCGCGAAGGCTTTTTTGGCCCTGCGACCCACATGCACCATAAGCACCCCCCTACCGGTTGGATAGATTGGCACGGCCCTCTCAAGCCACGAGCATTGGATCTCAATAAACTTAATCACCTCAGCGAAACCCCTTGGGGCGCCAGCAATTTTCTTCATAACCAGCACGTGAAAATCCGTTATTGGCAGACAAATTCTGCCATGAAGCAGTTGGTCCGAAATGGAGATGGCGATGAGTTAATGTTTGTTCATGAGGGCTCCGGCGAGCTATTTTGTGACTATGGCCATATGAGCATCCGCGATGGAGACTACGTCCTGCTGCCAAGGGGCACTATGTGGCGCCTGGAAACCGACAAACCCTTTACAGCCCTTCTTATCGAAGCCACATCCGATAGCTATAAGTTGCCTGACAAAGGTATGCTAGGCGGTCACGCGATCTTTGATCCGGCAATCTTGGATGTTCCTGCCATCAATGAAGCTTTCCTATCCCAACAATCGGATAAACAACAATGGCAAGTGCTTATCAAGCGCCGGGAGCAGATTTCGACAGTTACTTATCCCTTTAACCCTCTAGACACCGTGGGCTGGCATGGGAATCTGATG
>Ga0182030_10024958_pt1 | contig 10928 bp, 8 predicted proteins | sample 812S3MmetaG_FD_121299 | JGI IMG/M metagenome (GOLD analysis project Ga0182030, IMG submission 121299) | Permafrost microbial communities from Stordalen Mire, Sweden - 812S3M metaG (Illumina Assembly) | ecosystem: Environmental > Terrestrial > Soil > Wetlands > Permafrost | place: Sweden... | reverse complement strand
GGATCTTCACGGCAGCGGGCCGCCCGTTCACTTCGGCGGGCAGGAACACGAAGCGCCGGGCGGCTCCCATCGCCGCCGCGTCGAAGGCCACCCCGCCCGACTGGAGCACGGAGACCTCCCGCACCTTGCCGTCGACGGCGATGGTGATCGCCAGCACGACCTCCGCCGCTCGAGTCTCCCCCGCGGGAAACTCCGCCTGCACGAAGGCGACGAGCTTCGGCGCTCGGGTCATGCGCACGGTCCCCTGCCCTTCGCTCACGGGCGTCGCTCCCGATGGCGTGCCCTCCTGAGCCTGCGCCCCTACCGCCGTCAGCATCGCCGCCACGACCAGCCGCGAGACGCGCGGGCGAACCATCACGGCACGGCGAACTGGAGCGCGAGAACGCCGGAGCCGACCCCGTGCGAGCCCATCGTGTCCGCGTCGAGGGCGACCCCGCGCGCCTGGGCGATCTGCTCATCCTCGAGAACGACGCTGACGGTCCAGTTGGCGATGGGCTGTCCGCACAGCGACGGAGCGTCGACGCGCACGGTGTACTGCCCGCTCGGCGGCGGATCGGGCCAGATCGCGTCCTCCGTGCGAAGCCCGTCGATGACGCAGTTCCCGTTCGAGTCGTAGTCGATGTAGCCGTAGCTGCCGGCGTCGGACTGATTGAACGAGAACGGCGGCTGCGACGACTGGTTGCCCCAGTAGATGTCCGTCCCGTTCGGGTCGATGACGTGCAGGTTCAGGTTCGATTCCGTGTCCCACGTGAGCGTGACGACGAGGTCACCGGTCGCGGCGGGGTTGAGCGGCGAGGCTTCGGCGACGAGAATCTGTGTGCTGGGGGGACCGAAGCTCCCGCTCTGATCCACGGCGCGCACGACGAGCGTGTAGCTGCCGAGGATGATGCCTTGCGAGAAGACCGCGTTGGCGGAGAAGCTCGGGTCGGTAGGCGTCGCGACGTCGGGGGGTCCGGCGACGACCACCCAGTATCCGACGTCGTTTTGCAATCCGATGGCGGCCGCCGTGGCCGTCGGACCCATGGCGCCTCCGATGGGATCGTTCTCGAGGCCGGCCCAGATGTTGTTGTTGACGAGAGAGACCTGGTCGACGCTCGGTCCGCTCGCCGACCCCTGGGGCATCGGGCCTCGAACGAACTGCGCTCCGGGGACCTGCATGTACGCGTCGGCACCCGTATCCGCACGCACGCCGGTCGAGCACGACGCAGCGCCCGCTCCCGCGAGGACGCCTGCGAACCCGAGGGCCGTCAGAGCACGCATCAGAAGACCAGCTGCCCGCGCAAGGTCAGCGCGTTGTCGGCGAGCGTCGTCGGCGCTCCGTTCGCGCCAGTGCCGAGCGGGTTCCGGTTGATGTCGTACTCGAGGAGGAGTCGGGCCTGCCGGTACCGAGCCATCCCCATGAGCGCGAGCGTCGAGTACGCGCGGTTGACGGGCACGTGGTTCGAGGCGCGCTGCTGGCTCGCGTCCCCGTTGGGGTTGTAGAGGTCGTAGCGCGCGCCGACCATGGCCCACGGAGTCAGCTCCTGCGTCGCGCCGCCGGAGTAGCCGACCTCTCGCAGGTCGTGACCGGCCCCCACGGGATCGGCGACCTCGAGGCCGCGGTCGAGGTTCTGCGCGTTCACGGCCTCGGCGCGAAACGACAGATTGCCCAGCGGCGCGACGCGCACGATGAGGCGCGCGTCTCCGCCGAGAGCGAAGCGATGGAAGACCTGCGAAGGCGTCGCGGCCGTGCCGCCGATGGCCACGATCTCGTTCGGCTCGACCAGGCCGTCGCCGTTCTGGTCCTGCCAGACGAGCACGTTCTTCGTCGCGGGCGTCCCCGGATGAAAGCCGGTCCCGGTGTCGCCGGAGACTCCCGCCTGGAAGCGGATCCCCGGCGCGATCTCGACGTCCACTCCGAGGCGCCCGACGACCTCCTTGGCCTGGACAGGATCGAGATCGGGGAACACCTTGTTCCCTATCGGACTGCCGTTCATGGCGGCGATGGACCAATCGAGGAACCGGTACTTCAACGCGAGCCGTATCCCGAGGTCGAACTCACCGGGGAAGAGCGCCTGGAGCATGTTCGCTCGCTCGAGGAACGGACGCACGTAGTCGAGCTCTTGCACCTCGTAGCCGAAGGGGATGCGCATGAGACCGATGCTGGCCACGAACGACGGCAAGTGGTCATCCGGCCTCTCGGGCCAGCGCAGCGAGACATTCGCCTCGATGGGCCTCACCTGCGGGCCGTTCGTCGTGTTCGCGTCGAGCTCGAGCGCCCCGAAGACGAGCCCCTTCCCTGCGTCGACCCGCACGTGCCCGCGGCGCAGGGTGAAGCGATCCTGGTTCAACGGCTGGCCGGTGGAGCCGTTGATCTCGTTCTGCGATTCCTGGTTGTGAATGACCCAGTCTGCCTGGATGAAACCCGACACGCGGACGGTCGGGTTCTCTCTCTCGCGCCGCTCCTTCTCGAGCGCGGCGGCCAAGGCATCGATGGCCGCCCCCTGGCGCGCCACCTCGGCGTTCAGCGCGTCCTCGTGCGCCGGAGCATCCTCGGCGCGGGCGCTCGCGGCGAGAGTCGCCACCGCGAGCGCGCCGATCCACGCGAACCGTCGCATGCGTTACGGATTGAGAGGGGCGAGTCCGCCGTCCGTCGTCGGGAACACGAGTCCCGTCTTGGTGACCGTGGTGGCCGTGACGCCGACGGTGCTGGCCACCTCGCAGTAACCGTTGGAGCAAGTCCCCGTCGCGCAGGGAGTACCCGCCGAACAGGTGACGCAGCTCGCCGGCAGAGGAGCCGCGCTCGTGACCTTGCTGAGGAAGTAGCAGGTGCACGGCGCCGCCGGCGTATACGCCGTCACGGGCGCACCGTCACCGGTGCGCTGCACCTGCATGGCGCAGTTCGGCGTCAGCCCGACACCGACGATCGCTCCGAGTCCGTCAATCGCCGTCCCGCCATCCGGCGGTGCAGGGTCGTTGCCGAGCACGAGATCGGTGATGTACTTCACGGCCGGGTTCGTGGGGACGCCGGTGCCGTCCACCGCGGTGATGTACACGGTCGGAGACCAGAGCGTGTAGTGCCCGTCGCGGATGTTCTGCTTGTCGAACGACGTCGTCGTCGAGTCGGGGTAGTAGGCCGCGTTCAGCCCGAACCCCTGGAAGGCCAGGACGTTGACCCCCTTGCCGCGGTTCGCGTCGAAGATCTCGTCGCCGAGGATGCCGATGGCCTTCGCGCTGGTCGACGCCGTGACGGCGCTGAGAACCTCGTCCGAGGTCGCTTCGAGATTTCGACCATCGGTGGTGCCGCCGTCGGCGCCGACCAGCGTCATCTCCTTCGCCGTCAGTTGGAGGTTGAGCGCCGTCGCGACCAGCGTGCTCTTCGTGGCCGGGCGGAGGAAGAACTGGGTCGGGTCGTTCCACTCGGTGGCGCCGTTGAAGGTGACCGGGTTGTTCGCGCCGTCACCGAAGGCGTAGTACCCCTCGGCGGCGGTGATCGCCGTCTGGGTCGCGAACTCGGCGGTGGGCACGATGAACGTGTAGGCCTGGATCGGTCCGATGAAGCTGCCGATCCCCGCGGGGGGCGTCGCGATGCCGGCGCAGCTGCTCGGGAAGAGCGCCGAGATACCCAGATTCGGCGGCGTTCCGTTGTTCGGATCCGTCGTGCACGTGAACTCCGCATCCGCGGACGTCCATGCCCCGCACTCGGCCGTCGATGGGATGTAGAGCATGTTCGTGGCCTTCGGGATCGGCGTGCCCGAATAGAGGTTCGGCGAGAGCGTGCACGAGCCCGTGAGCTGGAACGCGAGGGTGATGTTGGCCTTGTCGCGGAGCTCGCGTCCGAGGGACTTGAGGAGCGGCTCCTGCGTGTCGCCCGACTCGATGTAGACGATGTTGCCGGGCAGACTGGCGCACGTGGACGGGGGTCCGGCGTCCGACTGGGTGCAATTGGTGCCGCCGCTGCTACTGCCGCTGCTACTGCCGCTGCTGCTCCCGCTGCTCCCGCCGCTGCTACTGCCGCTGCTACTGCCGCTGCTGCTCCCGCTGCTGCTTCCGCTGCTGCTCGACGCCGAGGCGTCGTTCACAGGAGGAGGCGTGGTCTTGTTGCTGCTGCTCGAGCAGGCGTAGACCGCCGTCGTGCCGAACAGCAGGCCGCCAATAAGACAGAATGCACGCGTACGATCAATCATCGGTTCCCTCCGGGGTCGCGGTGTTGCGTGGTGGCGTACGCAGGATGCAGCAAGTCGTGGAGAGTCGCGGTTACACGTCGCCTCACGCGTGTGACCGAGTTGTGGCCGTTTGTTACAGATGCGGTGGCGGGCCGGCGAGGCCCGCGCCTTCCTGCGTCGAGGCGACATGCCTGTAGCACGACGCGTGCGCGTGCCCGATGTGACACCGTTCTCACATCGGCGGGACGCTCTCGTGTCTCGAGGCTGCCGGCGCCCGTCCGCGGCCCGTGGCCTGGATCGCCCGTGAGTGTCCATGGAAGCGGCCGCGGCCACCCCTCATCGGAGAGGCTCATCGGGCAGAGGGCCCTTACCCGAGTGCCTGCCGCGGCCGTACCACCCAGGGTGACCCTCGACGAGCCCAGCCTCCCCGCGGGCGGACGTCCGCGCCCGAGCGCCGACCTCCGGTCGGAGGGCGTCCGGCTGGATACGGGCCGGCGCGCGCGCATGCTCACCGCGATCTGTCTGTCGGCTGCTGCCGCGCACCTCCTCGTCATCATCGTGCAGGCCCTGCTCCACCGGATCCAGATGGGGCCCCTCGCGACGCGACTCGCCATGGACGTCGTGCTGGTGTCCGCGCCGCTGGTCCGGCGCTGGACGGGCTCCGTTCACATCGCTTCCCTCTTCGTCGGCACGGCCGTGGCGATCGGCCTGCCGGCCATCGCGCTGCAGACGGGCGGGCTGACCTCACCGATGCTCGTCACGATGCCGCTCGTGCCCCTCCTCATGTCGGCGTTCGTCGGGCGAAGGGGCACCCTCTTCGTCGGGGCGGCGCTGCTGGTAGGCGTGGCGGTCGTGGCGATGCTGGGGGGCGCGACCGTGGAGCCCGGGCTGCGCCCCGACCTGACGGCGCGCGGCACCATTCTCGGGGCGTGCGTGGTCTTCGCCGCTCTCGGCGCCTTCCTGCACGAGCGCGAGCGCAGCGCACGGGAGGACACGCTCCGTGCCCTGGCGGCGCGCCTCCAGGACGAGAGCACCCACGACGCCCTCACCCGGCTGTATAACCGCCGTTACCTCGACGAGCGGCTGGCCGCCGAGATGTCCTTCGCACGTCGCCACGGCACGGAGCTGTCGGTGGTCCTCATCGACGTCGATCACTTCAAGGACGTCAACGATCGGTACGGACACGGCGTCGGCGACGATGTGCTCACCGAGGTCGCCAGTCGGCTGCTGCACTGCCTGCGCGCCGAGGACGTGGCTGCCCGGTTCGGCGGCGAAGAGTTCGTCGCCGTTCTGCGGACGACCGACGTCGCCGCCGCGCGCGTCGTCGCCGAGCGGATCCGCCGCGCCATCGAGGCGACGATGGTCCGGTTGCCGACGGTCAGCATCGCGATCACGGTCAGCGCGGGATGCGCCTCGCTGGTGCAGACCCGGGCGGCGAGCCCGAGAGCGCTGCTGGAGGCGGCCGACGCGGGCCTCTACGCCGCCAAGAGAGCCGGCCGCAACCGTGTGATGAGCGTCCACGCCGAGTCCAAGCCGCCCGAAAAGCTCGACGAGCCGCGCCCTTACACGCACTGACCCGGCACGTTCCCGTCGGGACATCGCGACCACGAACAAGGACGACCGTGTACACGCGCTCCATGCCGAGGCGCCGGGCGACCCGGGCGACGTTTCCCTCTTCACGCTCCAGGCAGGCGAGAATGTCCGCCCGGCTCGGTACGGCCAGCGGCGCGGAGCCCTGCGCGTTCCTCGCGGCGCGAGGCGCGGGCGGCGCGGTCGATGTCGCCGAGCCCGCCGGCAACCGCAGCTCGGCCGCCGGGCTCGTTTCGACCGCCTGGAGCAAGAGCGCGTGGAGCTCGCGCGTCGCCGGGGAAGGGGGGCTCCGACGTGCCCTCTCTGCACGGCGGATCCGTTTCACCGGGCCCAGAGTCGACCACCGTCGACCCGGAGTCGACGACGGTCGACTCGGAGTCGATGACGGTCGACTCGGAGTCGATGACGGTCGACTCGGAGTCGACGACGGTCGACTTGGAGTCGATGACGGTCGACTTGGAGTCTGACCTCCGGGGGACTGCCGAGAGCACGCGACGTGCCCGTCCGGTGGGGGGTCGAACCGTGTGTCCGGAGCGTCCGGGAGGGGCCCTGTGTCGTCGCGCCGTCACAATGTTGCCACGGGAATTCACGTTTCGATTGCGATCAGCCCTGACCGGTGGTCGGCTCGCCGATCCACTCGCCGACCTCCCCCGAGAGCCCCGCCGGGGCTACTCGTGCGCGGGCCCCGCGTTCGGCCCGGGCACGTCGGCGGCGATTCCGAACCGCTCGCGGATCTTCGCCAGGGTCTCGTCGTCCTGGACGTCCACGGCGCGCTTGCCGCTCGCGTCCTTCTTGCCGCGTAGCTCCTCGTAGTGCTCGCGCGCGTGGGCCTGCTTCTCTTCCGCTTCGTGTACCTCGTTGCGAAGGCTCATCCAGGTCTTCCCCACGAGGACGGCGCACACCACGGCTGCGACGATCGACACGTACCAGAAGGGCTTGCTGCTCCGCAGGAGCGCGATCGACGCGACGACGATCCCGATCTCGGCGAGGAGCTGCGCCCTCTCGAACTGCTCGGACCCCTCGAAGTGGGCGTGCACCTCGTCGTCGTACGACTCGGCCCACGCACGCGCTGCCTTCCGCTCTTCGCTGAAGCGCGCGACCGTCGCGAGGAAGCTCTCGATCTCCGATTTTCGCGGCGTGAGGAGCGTCATCAGCTCCTTGAGCGTCGCCTTCTGGAGCGTCGCCATGTCCTGGGAGTCCTTGGCGACCTGGATCTGGTCGAGCCGCTCGAGCGCCTCGGTCAAGAGGCGGCGGCCCGGCGTGACCGCGTAGGTCTGCTGGATCTGCGCCATCATCGCGCGGTACTTGGTCGAGGAGGTCTGGTACTCGCTGTACGTGTTCGACTGCCTGACCATCGTCTGAACGAGCTCGGTGCGCTCCGAGCCGACGTACGCCGAGCAGATCGCGAGGAGCACGCCGATGACGGCCATCGTGAGACCCACGAACTTGCCGATGCCTCCTCCGCCGTGCGCGCCATGAGCACCACCGTCGTGGTGCGCAGCGCCTTCGATCTTCTCCGCGATCTCGTGAGCCTGGTTCATGACGTCCCCTCTCCGATGAGAACCCGCCATCGTCGCACGGAGGGGTCACTTCGGACAGGAGCTCGATCCGGCGCACGACGCCTTCATGAAGCAGTTGAGACACTCTCCGCTGCATCCGTCGTTGCAGGTCATCGCGGCCTGGGCGCACTGCTGCTGGCACATGCCGTTGCCGGGGGGTTTGCAGGCGGAGTTGCAGCTCGCCTCCGTGGCGGTGCAGGTCTGCTGACACGACGTCGCCGCGCTCGTGCAAACCGACGAGCAACTCGGTCCCGTGCTCGTGTCCATCATGCCTGGAGCGTCCGGCGTGCCGGCCTCCGCGGGCGGGTCAGCCGCGTCCGCGCCGGCCTCGGTTCCCGCGTCTGCGGCGGCCTCGGTTCCCGCGTCTGCGCCGGCGTCCGTGGAGGCGAGCGCACGAGTGCCGTCGTCCACCACGAGCTCGCAGCCCGCCAGGAGGGCGAGCGACGCCATCGCGAGGCACACGTCGAGGCGACGGCTCACCACGCGCCCCCGAGCCCGGTGCCGGTCACCCGGAGCGCCATGCCCGCGTGGGCGTCGCTGCTGCTCGACGTCAGCAGGAGGAAGCCGCCCACCGCGAGCGCCACGACCCCGATCCCCAGCGCGACGTCCGAAGCACGAGCGTCGCTGCGGGCCGCCTGGTACTCCCCGAGGGCCGCCGCGCTCGCGCACCTGCCGCCGGTGCAGCTCGCGTCGCTCCAGGACCTCTCGGCGAGGGCGCGCGCTCCGAAGTACGTGCCCACCCCGAGAGATGCGATGCCGGCGGCGCCGACGATCCATGCGGCCGCGTGATTGTGGGCCGGCGCTGCGGGCGGCAGGGCCTCCTGGGGTGTCGTGGCCCCCGCAGATGCCGTGACGTGCACCGTCTCGCGCTCGACCGCGAGCACAGCGGTGATCCTGGACTCGCGACCCGGCGCCACCACGAGCACGGTGTGCGGCCCTGGATCGACCGGCAACGGCGTGGCGAGGCGGCCTCGGTCGACCTCCACGTCATCGCAGAACACGCGCGCCTCGCGGGGCGCGTCCGCGGCAAGCGTGATCGCCAGCCACGGAACGCGGGACGCGAGCGTCGCGGCGCGCTCGCGTCCGACGTCGTGCCGTTCGTCCGTCCCCGGTAGGACGCTGGCGACGCGAAGGAAGTGCGTCCACGCGCTGGCCAGGCGGCCCATGTGCTCCTCGCAGTCGGCGAGGTTCAGCACCGTGCCCGGTGCGGGGTCCAGGCGGAGGCTCTCGGTGAACGCGATGCAGGCGTGTGGGTAGTCCCCGACATCCGCCGCCGCTCGACCCTGACGAAAGAGGACGTCCGCGTCGGGGGTCTCGGCGAACGCCACGGTGGACCCGAGGGAAATTGCCACAGCGAAGACGAGGGTGAGGCGGCAAGGCACACGGCGGAGGGTGCGCATGGAGGCGTCAGTACCGTCGGTCGTAGATGGAGCGGTGGTGAGCCCGCACGACGGGCGCGAAGGAGCTCGCGGGGGGGATGTGGGATGTCGGTGCGGGGAGCGCGTCCTGTGTCTGAACAGGGACCGATGGAGGTGTCGGCATCGTGAGTCGACCCGACGGCGCCTCGCCGAGCTCTGCGAGAAGGGCTCGCGTGCCGACAGGCTCGTCGGAGCGCACGTCGCGCTCGGCCCCTGCGATCGCCAGCACGACCGCCAGCAAGACCGCCGATGCGACGGCCACACGTCGAGCGTACCGACGGACGCCGGTCTTGCCGTCGGGCGCGGCCAGTGTGGTCGCACCACGCACCCTTCCGTGGCTCACCCCCGTGATCGTGGTGTGCGAGATGTGCTTCGGGGGGACCTTCGTGGCCAACCCCCCATCCGGAAGCGGCTCGCCGTACATGGCCTCGTAGGCCTTCCGGACGGCGGCCTGCATCGCGCGCGCGTCGGGCCAGCGGTCCGCGAGTCGTAGCTGGAGAGCGCCGTCCACCACGTCGACGAGCGCGGGATGACACTCCGGAACGGCCGTCGCCAGCGAGCGAGCGGGCTCGCTGAAGATCGCGGCGAGAAGCTCCGGCACGGTCCCCCGGATGTGCACGTCTTCCCCGGCGAGGAGCGTGAACATCGTTGCTCCGACCGACCACACGTCGCTCTGGGCGTCGACCAGGTCCCACCGCCCGCGCGCCTGCTCGGGCGACATGAACGCCGGCGAGCCCATGGGCAGGCCGGCCATCGTCGCCGAGTGCCCGGCCGCGCTCGGCTCGGAGAGTCGCGCGATGCCGAAGTCGAGGATCTTGACCTGCCCCTCGGCGGTCACGAAGACGTTGTCGGGTTTCACGTCCCGGTGGATGATCGCCAGGTCGTGCGCGACGGCGAGCACGTCGAGCAGCTGGTCGACCACGAGGAGCACCTCGTCCGGTCGCATTCTGCCGTCGCCCGCGCGTTCCCGGAGCGTCGTCCCCTCGAGCAGCTCCATGACCAGGAAGACGCTCCCGTCGTCGTCGACGTCATCGTCGAGCACGCTGACGGCGTTCTTGTGGGCGACCTTGTTGGCGATGTAGCCCTCGCGACGGAAGCGCGCCGCGATGTCGGGGTCGAGCGAGCGGTGCCTGTGAAGGATCTTCACGGCCCCTCGCATCCCGTTTCGATGCGTGGCTGCATACACGGCGGCCATTCCCCCCACGTCGATCAGCGCATCGAGGTGCCACTTGTCGCGCAGCGTGCGGCCGACCCGTACCGCCGCTTCGACGGTGTCGTCCGTGTCGAGCTGAGCGTTCGAAGTCACGCAGACGACTGAAGCACCCGCCGTACCAACCCGTCACCCCCTCGGCAGCTGCATCGTGAAGATGCATCCGCTGTCGGGAACGTTACGGACGAGGAGCTCACCGCCGCACGCTTCGACGCTCTTCCGCGCGATATCGAGCCCGAGCCCCATCCCTGTGGCATCGCCGTCGCGTTCCTCGAGCGAGAGCAAGAGCTCTTCCGCCTTGCCCGGTGGCAACCCTCCGCATTCGTCCTCGATCTCGAAGCGGACCAGCTCGCCGGTGCACGACGTCGCGAACGACACGCGCCCCTCGGGTCGCGTGAACTTGATCGCATTCTGAAGCAGCAGGGCCAGGGCGGCGGTGATGAGTTGCCGGTCGATCTTCACTGTGAGCCCCGGCTCTCCGAAGGTGAAGAAGGCCAGCTCCAGGCCACTCGAGCGCGCCTCGGTCGAGCCGTCCACTTCGATCTGTTCGAGGAGCTGCGACACGACCACACGCTCCCGGTGGCTCTTGCCCGACGCGAGGCGCAGCTCGGCGAACGTGCGATCGAGGAGCCTACACACCGTCCTCAGGTTGCGCCCGAGGATGGCGCCGGTGCTCCCACCGATCCCCACGTGCCCCGTCCGGAGAAGCTCGAACGACAGAATCGACGTCGAGAGCCGGGAACGCACGTCTTCGACCAGAGCGCCCATCCGCTCCGTTCCTTCGCCCGCGATCGACCGCTCGCGCTGCTCCGTGTACTCCGTGACGGCCTGGGCGATGGCGTCGTCGAGGCAGCGGTTGAGGGTGCGGAACTCGTCGACCGTGATCGGCGCGTTCGTCTCCTCGGCCAGCGCGGTCACGGCCTGACAGATGTCCCCATAGTCGTGGACGACCTGCGCCACCGTGAACCCCGACCTCAGGAGGGCGCGGCCGTGCATCCCGGCGGTC
>Ga0182030_10024957_pt1 | contig 10930 bp, 15 predicted proteins | sample 812S3MmetaG_FD_121299 | JGI IMG/M metagenome (GOLD analysis project Ga0182030, IMG submission 121299) | Permafrost microbial communities from Stordalen Mire, Sweden - 812S3M metaG (Illumina Assembly) | ecosystem: Environmental > Terrestrial > Soil > Wetlands > Permafrost | place: Sweden... | reverse complement strand
CAATATCTCTTCTAATCAAAGTAAATGGTTTAGAACACTTATGTTAATGAGATGTAGGCACTATAGGACATACTAGACGGATTGAAAAGGCAGGTGGAAATCCTCGACGGTTATCGTTAACAGTCACTGCTACGTCGCAGTTCGATAACTCGGCGCCGCCGATCTGGTCACCTCGAGCTCCAAGCTGGTCACCGATATCGACAGTCGAGAGATCCTCTCCTACGCCATCCCCTGATTCACCAACTCTCCAACCAATATCTGCCTCCACGCCACAGTTTGAGTCGCTATATTTGCTCGGAAATCAAACTGTAGCGAGCTTAGCTTTGGAGCAAGGCAGTTGTAACCATCTCTCACAACAGCCGAGTGATCTACTGGTATCTCATCAACTCGCAGCAAGCAACAGCGACAAGTACTACTCAACTTCAGTCTCAATCGCAGGTATGAACCCACCATTGAGCTCCGTGCAAGAGCCGGGTAGTCCAACTCTTCCATTTCCAGAGTTCTTCCCGTCTCAATTCAAGCAAGAGGCTCAGCAAGGCATTACTTCTAATTCACTTGCTCATCAACAAACCATGGTGGAGTCACTTACGTCGAAATTCACCCCCAATGATCGCTATGAGGATGCGCCTTTTGCTGGACTGGCTTTTCATCAGCAGGGTATTACTTCAGGTCCACTTACCGAACCGTACGCCACGAATGGCTTCGATTTGTCGCAGGCCATTTCATCTTATCACGACCAACAGCCGCTATTTGGAGAATCAGCTTCTGATAATCAAGGCACTGCTTCAAGTCACCTTGTTTATCCATTCACCATGGGTGAGTTACCTTTGCCGCACTTCGCTCGAGATTATCGCGATCAGCAGTCGCTCTCCGCAGGGCCAGCATCTCGTCAGCAAGCTATTGCTTCAAGTGCACTTGCTCATACTTCCGCAATGAGCGATTTGCCCTTATCGAAGACCAAGCCAACTCATCGTAAACAGCTTTCGCTCCCTGCAGTACTTCCTACCCAAGAGGAACTCCAGGAACTCCAAGAATTCCAGCGATTCCAGCATCTCCAGAAACTCCAACAAGCACAACTCGGATTTCCATTGGGTCCCCTACAAGAAATTAATTTCCCTTGCCAAGTTCCTAACCCGGCCGACCAAGCCTCTATGTCCTTCTCTACCACCAATAAGGGAAAAGCCAAAGACCATAGGAATCTTGAAGACTATCGCAAACAGGTTTCGCCCCCTGAAATGCTACCTTCCCGTCAGCAATTCCAACTACCCCAACTTAGCTTTCCTATCTATCAACCACAACGAATAAGCTCATCTAGCCAGGGTCCTGGACAGGCTAGTTCTTCCGGTCAACCCGCTACGTCTTCCTCCACCAACAATGCACAATCCGAAGATGAGACAGGTCTCGATACTATTCGTCGCAACATAGATAAGCTTCTCGAAGATCGGATGCCCAACGATTACGAATTTGGCGATTTGGTTTACACGGAAAGCGATGATTGCTCCTTGATTGCAAAGGACAACGCCGAAAAGACTAAGGAGATGTTGAAGCCCGGTCATGACTTAGCTGCTTATCTTGAGACTTATCTTAATCAACGTGCTGAATCTTCGGCTCATGCTATTCGTATGGGAGAGCGTCTTGCTGATTATGCCATCAAGCCTGAAACTTATTGGCAGGATAATGATATCAGAGTTCCGGTCAAGAAAACACGTGAGGAGGTAAGTTATTTTCTTAATTGCTCCATCGGACATAGATACTCTTTTTATACAACTCACTCATCTAGAATAATCACTAATTTTCTATCTCTATAGCAAGATGCAGAATTCCAAACCTACCTTGACGCTTGCTACAAAGACTACGATGATACATACCAAAACAACTTTCACGAGATACACCATGGTGTCGAGTGTCCTTGCGATAGGTGTGATATCAGCTGGCCAACTCAACCTCCTGAGCAAGATTGGACTACAAGACCTATGGAACCTATTGCCAGAGATAGCGCTCCCGATGCTTTCACTGGTCACGGAGGCGAGGTCTGGGAGGCTGCTATGGAACTTCTTGAGAATCATGATTGGTCTTAGGTGATCGTTCACTAGGCTGTACTTCTTTCTCGAGTCGCTCAAACTTTGGGAAAATTGAACTTGCCATTGGTCGATCTTTATCTATGGTGCTTTCGAGCGTCGTAGTCCTTTGATCCTCTCTTTTGTATTAGTTCTGTCTGGTTCATTTCTATGGGCTCAAGGAGAATAGTGGAGGCTTTTCTACTGGTGTGCATATTTCACACTATTTTTTGGGGCTTTCTATGCACTACGGTTTCATGAAAATGTGGTTCGGGACATGGCGATGGGCGCACATGCAAGCATTTGTTGTGAGCATCGTTGATGAAGGAGCGCGGAATGATACCCTATTGTAGTATACAAGCATTAAAAACAAAGGCTGGCACGAAGTAAATGTTTGTGAATTAGTCCTGCCACTCTAGGCGAAGCAATTGACTAAATCTCATCATACCTCGAGAATCCACTTTATTTCCGCTTCTCCATGTGCGCCGAGTCCCTTTCTATGATACCCAAGACGATGTGTGTGTGAGGATGCTTAGTACAAACACCCTCTGCTGACCCTTCTTGCATGATATGCAACCTGTCTTCTTAGACCGCAGCCTTGAGAGCTGGCTCGTGAACGTGGCCGTTGAATACGAGATGCTCGGTCGAAATCGCCGTCTTCAGTGATTGCTGTGGATGCTATTGCCTTTTCTCGCATGAGGGAGATGCTGAGATCTAGTTAGGATCTGTCCTGGTTTAAGGAATGAGCAACTACTTACTCGTCTTCAGAGTATCCAGGAAAATTAACGGCAGGTCCTTCTTTGAAATTGAACGGAGCACTCTAATATTTGTCAGCCAAACAGCAAGAAGAAATCTGTAAGAAGGATTGTAACGCACTATATCAAGAACCTTACGCTCCTTGTTCTTCAGCCCGAAGGTTTCCAGACAATTGTTGCTGATCTTGGAGAAGAAATCGGAGATGTGGAAACAAGACATGGTGAGGATCGGACGAAAGGTACTGGTAGTAATACAAAGAGAATCCAAAATAGTAAGGAGTGGAGTGGCAAGGATCGAGTGCTCTAGACGGAGGCAGGACGGGACAAACGACAGACGCTGGCTAAAGAACTGATAGCATTCAAAGGATCGTGTGCCGAAGCGGTGCAAACGAAGAAAGGAGTGAGAGAAAGTCCACCAGCAAAGTCTGCTGTGTGAGCTATATGAAGGAGGGTCGAGAAGTAATTGGTCTTCTCTTGAAACTGGGGAAGTGTCGAAGATATAGATATATGAATGTACAGTGAGCGATGAAGATTTTTGCTGTCAAGGGCAACGGACCATCAACTGATTGAAATTGCACAGAGTCAGTGATACCAGATTAGTGACACCGCAAGTGACGCAGATCGCCCGTGACAACGGATACACAACGTGGCTAGAAAGTGAGAGGCGTTCCTTGCGCCAGAGGATTATGTTGCCACGGCTGCTGAGTGGATGCTCTCGAGTCTTCTGGAATGCGTAATCCCCAGTCCATCGTACGGTACTTGCATCACGATAACCGTTTCTCACTTACTCCCCCGACTTCAAGAAGTACAGAAATAAAATCTTGTTCTTTGATTTAACTGTTCCGCAGAGACTTCCTGTGGAATCGTTGCCATGAGCTTTTGAGACTATTATGAATAGAATTAGGCGGAAGTCTCGCGGATCGCGGGAGGGAGGAAGCGTGGAATGTAAGGCGCTATACGGATTATATTATCATGTGACACCAATGAATGCTTCTGGTATCTGCTCATCTCTTAGAGCAAGGCGCATATTTGGTGACTTCATGTTCAACGAGGGGGTTAAAGGGGTCCAATCATCAGCGACCCCTTGCCTAATAAGGTTATCGGGGCATTCTCCGTACGACCCAGCTCGTCAATCTTGCATGTGTATCAAGGTAATTAGATATTGACTTTATTGACGCCAGAATAATTTTGTACTATCGTGGCGGTTCCAGCTTGAAGCCAAAGAGAAAGAATCTCAGCCCCAAATTTGTGGACTGATGAAAACCAGGAGTCAGATATAATGGATCGCCGAGGGTATGGTACAAGTCTCTGAAACTGGGAAACGCTGAAGATAAAGTGCCTTGACCCAGATCAAGCCATGCCTCGGGCTGCGGCATATCATGGTTACAGAATTTCCTACTTAGGGTAATCTTTCACGTGGAAACTCTTGAGTTTAACAAATTGTTCGAATCCGAATTTGCTGAGAGTCACGCCTTTCCCTGAATTCTTCCAGCCGGTCCACGCAAGGTCCTACCAGTCGTCAATGATGCCTAGTGAGAGCGAGATACAGTACTTACCGGGCTTGGAAAGTCACATCGGTTGACAAAGACGGTACCAGCATCCACAGCTTCTGCTAGTTCCTCTCCTTTGGCAACGTCTTTGGTCCAAATAGAAGCAGTCAAACCGAACTCGCTATCATTCATTAACTTGATAGCCTCCGAGTCGTTTTTGACCTTCATGACAGGGATAACAGGACCAAATGTTTCCTCGGTCATAACTGTCATGCCGTGATCGACGTCGATGAGAAGGGTGGGTTTCACGAAGTTACCGTCGGAGGGCGCCGATTCGAAAGACTTATTTTCTGGTGTGACATCCTTCGCGCCTTTTTCTACCGCATCCTTGATATGTGACTTGATCGTTTCTTTAGACCGCTTCGATACAACTGGTCCAACATGCGTTTCCTTGTCAAATGGATCTCCAAGCTTGTAGTTCTTCAATACGTCCTGAATCTTCTTGATAAACTCATCGTGCACTTTCTCATCTACATAGATCCGTTCTAGACTGCAACAGCTCTGACCAGAGTTGAATACTGCACCATCTACTATTTCCTCCGCTACCCAAGCAAGGTCGACATCTGATCGGACGTATGCCGGGTCTTTGCCGCCTAATTCCAATCCTATATTGACTACCCTATCCGCTGCTGCTTTCTGAACGGCAAGGCCTCCAGCCACAGAACCTGTGAAGCAGATAAGAGCTATTTTAGGGTCCCGTACTATGGACTCAATAATGAGCGGAGACCCAGAATGGAAATACTGTATAACGTTTGGAGGGAGACCAGCTTCTGTGAATATCTCGGAGATGTGCTCAACGATCGTAGGAGTTTGTGGTGATGGTTTCAAGACGACGCTGTTTCCTGCGAGCAGAGCTGGTATGAGGGAATTGACGAGGATTAAGTAGGGATACTATGAACTGTTAGATGATTATGCACAGAAGAACATGGGATTGAGCTTACATTCCAAGCAAACAAGATAAGAACTGGCCCAACTGGGACTTTACGAATGAATCTCTTGAATCCCTTCTCTGCTTCACCATCTGTATCCTTCAACGAATCCTCGCTGACCCTCAACAAATATTCGCCCCTCTTCACCGCTGTAGTAACTTCTTTTGCAGTATAAGCAATTGGTCTACCCATTTGCTCGGTGAGCTCTTTGGCGAGAACATCTTGCTTATCAGTCAATAACTTCAATGCCTTCTTGACGATTTCTTGTCTCTCCTTCAGGGACGTCTTTCTGTACTTCTCGAAGGCATCTGTTGCAGAAGTTGAGATCAGCTCCAAGTCTGATTGAGATATACCATTTCTTGAGACAACAGTCTGATTGGTAATTGGGGAAATCGTGTTAATCTTTTCGACAGACATCTTCGTAGAATTGAAGATTTTGAAAATTTTATATTCAAATTGGGATAAAAAAGTTACACAGAGCTTCAGTGATGTGCCCCGCCAACAATTTTACAAGGATCACGCCGCCTAAACGCCATTAATAAAGATCCATGCATGAAAAAGTTGCGACGACATTGAACCACGACAAAATGGCAACTCGAAAGCACAATGAATTTCTGGATATAGATCACAGTGATGAGGATGGTAGTCAAGGATACAATTCTGATATCGAAGACTTTAGGAAGGGGGGAAGAAGTCCAAAGCGCAGGAAGGTCGAGGATGATGCTAGCAATGACGAAGAAATAGAAGAGTTCGACGAGTCCGAGGAGGAAGGAAAAGAGCGCGATGAAGAGAAGTCCGAAGTCAAATCCAAGTCTCAACGAATCCGCAAGGCATCAGAGCTGCCCGGAATATCCAAACCTCTCACCAAGAAGAATCTCGTCGCAACCGCTGCTGCCATCAAACGCTCCGGCGTTGTCTATCTATCTCGAATTCCTCCCTTCATGAAGCCTACGAAGTTACGATCGCTCCTTGAACCTTACGGAGCTATCAATCGCATATTTCTCTCCCCAGAAGATCCTGCCTCACATACACGCCGAGTCCGCAATGGAGGGAACAAGAAGCGCTCGTTCACCGATGGATGGGTCGAGTATGTCAACAAAAAGGATGCAAAGCATGCGTGTGAGCTCTTGAATGCGAGAACTATTGGTGGAAAGAAGGGCACATATTACCATGACGATGTCTGGAATCTACTCTACTTGAAGGGTTTCAAATGGAATAATTTGACGGAACAGATCACGGCTGAAAATGCGGAGAGGGCAAGCAGGATGAGGGCAGAGATTAGTAAGACTACGAAGGAGAATAAGGAGTTTGTGCAAAATGTGGAGAGGGCGAAGATGTTGGAGGGAATGAAGTCGAAAAAAGCTGCGAAGCGTCGGAAAGAAGACGAGGATGCTGGAGTGGGCAATGGGAAACCTGTTGAGAAGGAGAAGGGCGGAGAACGACCACGGCATTTCAAACAGACAGCAGTAGCATCGAAGAAGAAGCCCGAGGATCAACCAGAGCAGGTTAGAAGAGTTCTGAGTAAAATATTCTAGGGCATAAAGTCCATCCAATCGCAAGAGTCTATTATTCTAACCACGCAATCTGCTGCCTCAACCTCTCTATCCACCCTAGGATAAATCTCAATACCTGCTCATAGCGAGAATTTGTCCTGTAAGCCTCATTTTAATTCGACTTTCGCCCTGGCTATGGCCAGTAATATTTGTTCTTGTTGATCGACAAAGTTGCTCCCATTGATTGTGAGCACTGCTATCGCGACGTATATTGGCACTAGATTGGCTGTTAAGTTTGCTGTCGGGGAACTCAAAAGCAGCTCTCGTGCTGCCAACCCAGGTCGTTATTGCCTCTGGGTCTTTCTTGAGCCTCTCACGTTCTTCTTCGCCCTTGTTTTCCTTGAGTTGAGCAAGATTTTAACCAAGATACTCTCGTTATTTTTCTAGGTCTTCCAAGATGATGTAAAGAGTAACCTTTCCGCTGGTATACAGATGGCCTTTCTCACGTGTTCTAGGGGCCGTGACTGTTCCTACAATACGGCGCGATGTTCTGAAAAAAAAGTTCGAGGACCATTGCCATAAGATGCTATCCACTGTGTCTCCATTGCCATCTTGAACTGCAATCCTCTGTCCATCAACGGGGTGCAGAGTCCAAGGAGGCAATCTGCCAAGTGGAGGATCAAGATAGTGTAATCTCTTTGCTATTCTTGTACCAGTATGATCTTCTGTCCCAATCATTGGTATCCAGAGTGTTTTCAGAGGTCATCGAGAATGAGCTTTGATATTTGTTAATTTACAATAACGGCTCTAGGAAATGAAAATGTATCGCTTCTTATATCTACTTCATCGTTACATTGCCAGTCAAATTCTTCTATCTCTTTATAAGTCAAACATGCCCAATAAACCTCAAATATAGGTTTCGTCAGAAAGTCTCCACAAATCATGCAGTATGTTTGCCAGACTCACATATCAACGGTCGTCACATAGTGTAGTGGCATTAAGTCTTATATGACTTGGCCTGACCGACTATATGATCCCCTAAAAACGATTAACGAATCTTATTTTGCCACTGTAACGTACAATTTAACATTGAGTCAATAGCTTACGAGAGGTCATTATTAGCCTTGACTCTCAAATTGAAAAGCATCAAAGTTGTGGTGTGTCATTGACAACACATCATACAAGAAAGAGAGAAAGAAGTCAAAATAGAAATGGAACTGAAATTTCCATCAACGAAGACGAGATTACCTTGTACTGAATTTAAGAGGAGCGAGGCAGAAATCAAGCGCCGACCTACATCGTTTCCTTTCGTTTTCGAAACAAGCTGAGAAAATGGGTCACCCATGAAACTCACATCTTCTATTCCTGCCCCACAACTGAAAGCATTGCCTTCATCTTAGCTCGAAAGGAGTATCCTCGCCGAATAACTCTTGCGCGTGCCTTTCATTCTCATTGATAACTTATTTTGTGCCTCACCCTTAGATGATTTAATATTGCGTTGCATGAGCTAGAAACCTGGTTTCACAGCGCATTTGATCCAGACCTCGATCTCTAACGTCGGGCTAAGGTTCATAGGTATTCAATGACAGCACCAGCCTCAGCATACTCACACTATCTTCTGCGATAGTTCGCTCCAAACCCGTTCACGCCCATGAAGCGATTCCCAGAGCCATTCACTCTAGCGCACCATCAAATCCTCATAACCAAGCGAGCAAAAGTCAAACCGGTTACCAAAAAGGGCAAACCAAAAGAAAAGAAAAGAAAAGAAAAGAAAAGAAAAGAAAAAACGAAAAAGCAAAAAGGTTCAGCCCGGTGTCAAGTGCCTACATCCTTTAGTGGCCAGTTGTGTACTCCTACGCCAAACCACCATTTGACCTGAAGCAAACACTCTAGTTTGCCCGCCCTGGTGTTTGTTGACAAAAATCGCTTATTTGAATATATATCACACTTAGTGGAGTTGGGCTCGGTGCGAGGAGTTCCTCATTCTTTCTTCTTCACGCTCCTTTCTCGTCATTGGTTTAATGATATCGCGAGGCAGTCACTTCATGATGCCAATGGCGTTGAACTCGCTCTTGTCGAGTATTCTCTTTTTAAATTAGGAAGAGTAAAAGAAACGCGAGATTAAGACGGCCATTTTCTCTATAGAACATATTTCTACCTTACGTCCACGATCCACCCCTTTCTCATACCTCATTCATCAGATTTCCTTCCCATCAATAACCCCCTACCTTTCCCAACCTGGAACACCGCATCCCTCAACTCCTCAATCGACTTCCTCAATTCCTTCTGCGAATCTAACATATCCTTACCCCTATCGCCAAACGGATATTTCTGTGCAAACCATAGAATTGCTTCATCACTGTGCGTACCTCGAAGTCGAATTGCTTCTAGTAACTCATCTAGATCGTTGAGGTGCTTTTGAACAGCTTTCCATCCTCCTGCAATGCGGATTTGACCTTCGGTTTCAGGAGATCGATATGGCTGGGGTTGAATGGTGCCGAATTTGTCGCGGACGATGCTGTTGCCGGGCATAGCTATTTGGGAGAGTGTTTCTTGCTTTTGTACCTTGATGGGGAAGAAAGATGCTCTTGGTTGGAAATGATTTATGAAGTTTTAGTGGAACCCTTCTCTTAAATGTTAGTCAGTCATAATAAATGTAGAGCGTTTCTACAATGAGTTTTTCCACTTCCAACATGACGGTGAATGTAAACAGTTTAAGGTATAAAAAACAGCGTTTGATGATTCAATACAATTCAACGATTTCACAAACCATGACTATCCCTCTCATACGAACAAACACCCCTCCACCCTTCCCCTTCCCGGCTCCAGACTCTAATCATACTGCCCAGTAACCACCCCCACCGCCCTCATCTTAACCTCCAATAACCACCTTAGCACATCCATCTTCTTAATCCAGCGCCTATAAGTCCTATCAAACCTCTCTCCATCCTCATCATCAAATAATATCAAGAACAAAATAAGGTCTAAGTCATTCATTGCGTGGCCGAGGGCTAGTCGGAAGGTGCGGAGTGCGGCTACGATGTCTTCTTGTCGTTCGATTTCGAAGAGGCCGCGGGGTGCGTAGGGTGTGTCAAGGGTTAGGTTTCGGGAGGGCATCGTGAGCTGATGGGATTTAATTTTTGGATTTGTTATTAGTGTGTGAATGAGTAGTCCAAATTGGGGATGGTTTAAGATGATTGATTGTTGAGTGATGGCAGATGGTAGAGGGCAAGAGGATCAGTTTATTTATAACCCTCTCTGCTGTATCGTGGAAGTGGTTCATATTAAGTGGAACTTTCGAAAGGATCAATTCTGAACAGAATTTGAGTATGAGATCGGAGATTTTATTGCTCAGCCTACTGTACATCTGACCTCCAGAAAAACCTCTCCAACAATGGAAAGTCAGAAGACTCCTCAGGACTTCTCATTCTGATTATTGAAATGCTTTTTTATCATTCATTACTCCGTACATTAATATCACCCCTCAACTTACATCGACTCAACTCGAACAATTCCCCGACGTCCCAACCGGTCCAACCCAAGCATCGTTCGTCGCAAAACCCTCACTCCCACAACTTGGCACCTTCAATGTCCTGTTCCCCGTTTCATAGACATAAGGCTGCCCACAATCCTCCTGTCTTACATACTTATAACTCACCACTTCTCCCGCTTTCAAATATGCACTCACACTCCACAGTGGCCTCTCAGTTGTGTACCCACCCGCCCCCATCGGATACGCATTATCGATATCCCAGGCTCCAAGATCCGACGTATTCCCTATGACATAGACGTTTTCACCGTAGTAGGTTGTAGCGTTGACGTTGAAGACTACATTAATCTGGCAGTTTGAGGTTACGTTTGGAGCACCTGCTGCAGTGGCGGGAGCGTAGACGCCTTGTGTGGATGAGGAGGCGCAGGTTGCGGGCGGGGAGGCAGCGTTACGAGATCCCCAGGTGGCTGGGAATTGCCCGGCACGGCGTTGGGACATTGTTACGAAAGCGGCGTAGGACCAGGTGAGGTCGATTGCGGAGAGGGGGACACCGGTGTCGCGGCTGAATTGCTCGGAGAGGGAACCGTTGGTTGGTGTGTATTTCTCGGCGACGGCGACGAAGGAGTCGGCGTAAGCTATTACGGCGGAGATTATTT
>Ga0182030_10024956_pt1 | contig 10930 bp, 14 predicted proteins | sample 812S3MmetaG_FD_121299 | JGI IMG/M metagenome (GOLD analysis project Ga0182030, IMG submission 121299) | Permafrost microbial communities from Stordalen Mire, Sweden - 812S3M metaG (Illumina Assembly) | ecosystem: Environmental > Terrestrial > Soil > Wetlands > Permafrost | place: Sweden... | reverse complement strand
GTATTCGGATTCCGGCCGTTCCAGGCGGTACTTAACTTCGCCTATGCCATCCTGGCGGACATCCGTCCGCTCTTGGGGTGCGAGAGTTGCGGCACTCCAAGATTTTGGGTCAGGCCGATCCACTGGATGATCAAATGGACGAAGGCGATCTTCGGCGACCACTCCAAGCCGACTCCCGCTCCACATTTCACGGCACTCGCGACGACAAGACGCCCACCGGTCGAGCGCCTTCCGCAGGCGCCTAATTTGTAAGCTCAGATTCCAACTTGGACTCCTCAGGCGAGCTGGCGTCGCCTGCGTCTGCGATTGGCTTCGCCAGATCGTCTGCCACCCTGCGTGGGCAAAAAGACATACCGAGTCGAGACCAAAAAATCGACTGGAAGGCAACCGGAGGAGCTCGGATGAGTAAAGCAATGTTCTTGCTTGCGATGTGGAGTCTAGGCACGCTCTGTATTTTCTGCGGTAGGTGGTGTGAGCAACAGGGAGGCCTAGTGTAGCGTCCTGCACTTCCTCTTTACTCTGCATCCACCGCCCTGCAACGAATTACGTGACCTCAGGAGGCTGCAATGTCCGGGCGTTCCTTATCCGTGAATTTGAAACCTGACGCTCTAATGCGGTACGAGACGAGTCACCTCGTGTTCCAAAAGATGGCGCCACCAGCCCTGCTGGCCGCGCGCTGCCGGCCGGATCCCGTGCGGATAGCGGTTATCGGAAACCACCTTCCCAGGCAGTGTGGAATTGCGACCTTTACAACAGATTTGTGTGATGCTTTTACGGCCGCCTACGGAGCTGCTGGGCTGATGGTGGTTGCGGTGAATGACCCAGAATCGTCATATAGCTATCCTCGCCCTTGAGCACCTCCACTAATAGCAATCACCAAATAGAGTGATAACGCCGGGCTCTATGCAAAGCCAGCAACAGTCACATCTAATAATCATTGCGAAGCTCCTGAAAAGGTTCGATCGCTTCTTTGGATGAAGCCTACGATCTCGAGTATCGGTCTGGCGGAAAGCTCTTGGACTTGTTTTCGCCTTTTCGCCTTGTCCGTCATGCGTAACCTAAAATTCTAGACGAGACAACGACACATGTTCTGACGAGTCACGAGCGCTGGGAGCCTAGTGTTGCATTTTAGTGCAGAAAATGGCGCGACAGGACTATCCCACAGAACGTGGCGAATCCGAGGAGGATAAGACCGAGGACGGCGTTCACGAGGCGGAAGAAGATCGGGCCGATGCGGTGAGGGATAAAGCGAACGACGACGATCAGGGCGGTGAACCAGCTCATCAGGCCGACGGCGGCCATCAGGATTCCCCACCCGGGGGCGCTGTAACCCAAGACTGAATGGGCGAAGGGGAGCCAGTTGGAGGTGACGCCAACCCAGTAAACCATGGATAAGGGGTTGAAGATGGTCAGAGCTGTACAGTCGGCGACTTCTTCGACCAGATGCGCGGGGACAGTGCCTTCGTCCCAGTGTTTGCGGGCGCTGGCATAGGCGCGCATAGGCTCCTTGACGGCGTGGACAAGGAAGTAGATTCCCAGCGGAAGCAGGACGATTACGCCGATGGCCGCCAGGACGGCCTGGAGTGTTGGGTTGGACAGATCGGAAAAGAAGTAGTGCCCCCCGAGGAGGACCATAGAGAAGAGGATTAGATCGCCGGCGACGGAGCCGATTCCGCAAGCGAGGGTATGGCGCCAACCGCCGATCACGCCGCGGCGAATGGCCAGCATGTTAACTGGGCCCATCGGCGCGGCCGCCGCCAATCCCATCAAAAATGCGGCCGAAAGCACGTGGATGTAGCCGACGAACACCATGTTGCGGCAGACAGGTAGGATAAGCCCGAAATTCCATTCGGGCAATTCGCATCGAATGGGAATGTCGGTAGCACATGATATGTCCGGTTGAGATAGCAAGTGAAGTGTCCGCTTTGCGGGCGGCGAGAGTAGGAGACCATGCAGAGCATGGTGGTTTACTCGAAGGCCGCGATGGAGCGGGCGATGAAAGTGCAGGAAGTAATCCTACGGGCCATGGCGAAGAAGATTACATGGTGGCAGGCGGCGGAGGTCATCGGCATCAGCGATCGGCAGATGCGGCGCTGGCGGGAGCGGCTGGAAGAGTTCGGCTATGACGGGTTGTTCGACCGGCGGCGGGGACAACCTTCTCCCAAGCGGGTCCCGGTGGCGACGGTGGAGCAGGTTTTGGGGCTATATCGGGACCGCTATTTCGATCTGAATGTGCAGCATTTTCATGAGAAGCTGCGGGCCGAGCACCAGATCGAGTTGAGCTACAGCTGGGTGAAGCAGGCTTTGCAGGGAGCCGGACTGGTGGCCAAGGGGCGCAAGCGCGGGGTACATCGTAAGCGACGGGAGAGGCGGCCGCTGCCCGGCATGCTGCTGCACATCGACGGCAGCCGTCATCGCTGGTTTCAGGACGAGCGCTGGTACGACCTGATCGTGATTCTGGATGACGCGAGCAGCCAGATCTACTATGCGCAGCTGGTGGAGGAAGAATCGACGGCTACGGTGATGGCCGGGTTGCGGGAAGTGATCGAGCGCAAAGGGCTGTTCTGCGCTCTGTATAGCGACCGTGGCAGCCATTTCTGGCTGACGCCGAAGGTGGGCGGCAAGGTCGATCCTCATCGCTTGACGCAGGTGGGACGAGCTCTGCGCGAGTTGGGAGTGCAGATGATCCCGGCCTACTCGCCGCAAGCGCGAGGGCGTAGCGAGCGCAGCTTCGGAACCTGGCAGGGACGGTTGCCGCAGGAGCTGCGGCTGCACGGGATCAGCATGCTGGAAGCGGCGAATGAGTTTCTGCGGGACCATTACATCGCCGAGTTCAATGGCCGCTTTCAGGTGGTGCCGGCACAACGCGGTAATGCTTTTCTGCCTTGCCCCCGGAAGAATCTGGACCTGATCTTCTCGCTGCAGTTTGAGCGGACGGTGAACCGGGATAACACTGTGAGCTTTCAGAATCTGCAGCTACAGATTGAGCGGGTGCAGTGGAGAGGGACGTTGGCGGGCTGCAATGTCATGGTCCATCAGCACCTGGACGGGACCATCAGCCTCACCCACGGGCCGCATCGGCTGGGCTGTTACAGCGCCCAAGGTGTAGTCCTCACGTCACCGCAAAATGCGGCGGCTAATAACGCTGTGGAAAAGCCGCTCCGTGGAAAAGCCCAAAAACCGGCTTTTCCACCGCGCTTGGAAATCCCGCCCAGTACGCGGGATTCCCACTTTCCCCCAGCGACGACGGCGGGTGTATGAGTAAACCTAAAACCGGACATTTCACTTGCTACAAAAAGCGGACATTTTGACTTGCTACGAACATTCGCATCGAATGGGAACTTGACGAACGATTGTGCTTCTTCAGTATCTCAGTCTCGGGATGCTGTTCTTGGCGGCATGCGTATTCGTTAGCAAGATCTTGTTGGATCATGAGGCTGGCACTTGGGCTGCCGCTGTTCGTGAGAGCCTTACGATTGCCGGATGGGTCGCCATGTGGCGACCGATGCAGATCTATCTTGACGATTGATGGCCTCTATTACAAGTGCGTCGGGTTTTTACAAAGCTGAGCAAAGTGCCCGTGGAAGTAGTCCAAAATGGCAAGAGTTGAAGAGCCTCCAAGTACGTCAGCCACGCAATGAAGCGCGAACGATTTCTACCGAGCACTTGGCATGGCGGGCGACGAATTCCGCCACGCTGCCAAGCAAGAAGCGTGGGATGCCACTTCGTCCGTGAGAGCCGACGACGATCAGATCGGCACCCCACTCTGCAGCGGAATCGATGATTCCCTCTCTCTAATGTCGCCCACCTCGATGGCGGTATCCACCTTGAATCCTGCGCTACGCAGCTCGTTCGCAACTCGCTCCACCAACTCACGGGCTGGCCTCTTCAGGTCGTCCAATTCAGGAGCGTAGCCTGGAGCCATTTGCGGGGGAGCGGGCACAGTCGACTGCAACACATGCAAGACCCGAACCTCTATATGTATATGCTCAGGCCGAAACTGCGTGATAACTGCCTGTAACACCTTGAGGGTCACAACCGATTCCGCCTAAGCCTCATGCAGAAGGTATACGGGGCCGTGGTGGTGGCGAGTGTTCAACTTTATACAGACGGCCAAAACTCCCAAGGGCTAGGATTTGGGCAAATAGAAGTGGCGCATCCCTTGGAGAATGCTCTCCGGCCAGAGACTTTCTCCAAGGACCACTCTCACGCCCTTTCGAATGGAGAGAATGCTGCAAACACCGCACCACTGTTCCAGCGCTGGTGTGACTGTGGCGCCGCGAACCGATGAAATCTCAGTCAGCTTCTGCGATCGCTGCCGGAAGCGAGTCGAGCACGATCCTGGAGTAACCGTGTTCTGCGATTGTGGCCTGAGTTGCGGCATCTGTACTGGAAGCAAGCCCCGCAATGACCGCTAAAACTTGCAACCTCAAACCCGTAGGCGGCGAGCAGGCGCCCGTTTCGCGCTTGGCCGCTTGCGACATTGTGAGATGTGCCCTATTCATCTCTCCTTGCCAATCCTGAGCAGCGCGCAGTCAGTCATCGAGGTAGCAGTCACGAGTCGAGGATGAGCCGTGCCAGTTGCTTGGTCGCGCGAAGTCGTGGTAACGGCGTTCTGCGTCAGACACGGCGGTTCCTGAGATTAGCCGGAAAATCTTGGCAGAGATGACATGAATCACTTCAGCAAACTGAGTTTTGTCGAATATACCGGCAAGTTTCACAACCCTCTCCTCAACATCTCCTTGCAGAAATCTGCATGAAGGAGAGCGCTACGGTTTTCGTTTGGGCAATTCCTAGCCGAGGCTGACGTTCTCCAAGCGAATCGATGGACCTGTCATTGGACGACCTTGCAGGACCAACTGATAAAGACGGACGGGCGACTGGTATAGCATGCCGGCATGCTGGCTGGGACTGGCATTTGGATACTTGAGCCGCAACCAGGTTCCGGCGAGCAGCGTCGCGTCGTGATGCGGCGCCCGCAGGAACGATAAATGCAGTGGGGAGGAAGTCCGTTTGCACACGATGGGAGCGGCATCCGAGACGAAGCAAAGAAGCGGACGATCCTGGGTCCTCGGATTCTAGAAACGAAAACTACTGGAATGTCTATCTTTGATCAGCGTACGGCCAAGGTGCTGGCTACAATCTGCGCTTTCGTCGCCATCGGCGTCTTTCTCTACGAGGTGCGCCATACCCTCGTCGTCATCCTCTTCGCAGTACTCTTCGCTTACTTGCTAGAACCGGTTGTCTACCGAATCGAACGGTCGAGGCTTGCGAGGGGCTCAAGATGGCTCGCAATCCTGGAAACCTATTTGGCGATTGGCGCGATTCTAGCGGTGCTTGGCACTCTGCTCGGGCCGAAACTTGTAGAAGACACTCGGCTGTTGAGCCAGTCGCTGCCCGGATTGCTAGAGAAGGTTACAAGCGGAAAGATTGTTTGGCAATTTGGCAATCGGTACGGCTGGAGCAATGACACTCAGCTCAAAGTCGAGCAGTTTATTGCGGCGCATCAGGCAGAGATTCTCGCTTGGAGCGAGGAGGCAGGTTCAGCCGTTGCCAAAATGTTGCAGAATATGGTCTGGGTTGTCCTGATCCCTATCCTCGCTATTTTTTTCTTGCGCGACGCACGGCGGTTCTCCGCAACCTTGCTGCACACCTTTCGCAAGAGCAACCAGCGGCGCTTTCTGCGCTTGATCATGACCGATCTTGACGTGATGCTGGCTCATTTCATTCGCGCGCAGCTCATACTGGCCGGAATATCGCTGGTGGTGTACAGCGTGGTGTTGACGGGCCTGCGCTTCCCGTATGCGCTGGCACTGGGATTCGCTGCCGGAGCTATGGAGTTCGTTCCCGTCATCGGTCCGCTGGTGGCTGCGCTGGTAATCGTCTTCGTCGGGTTTCTGACAACGTATCCTCATCTGTGGGCGCTGATCCTGTTCTTTGCCTTGTGGCGGGTGGTGCAGGATTATTTCGTATCCCCGCGAGTGATGAGTGGAACGCTAGAATTGCATCCTCTCGCGGCAATCGCGGCTGTGTTGATGGGAGGCGAACTCGGCGGAGTGCTGGGCGTGTATCTTTCGATCCCGGTCGTGGCAGCCATCCGCATTGTCTGGGTACGTTGGCAGAAATATTCTGCGGTTATTGCGCCTGCGGCTCCGCCTGTATCTGCCGACAGGGTCCTGGGTACACCGACATTCATCTCTAAACTCTGAACCACTACCCTGCTCGGCTGGGATCAATGTGGACCACGGCGACTCAATCTGGCTACTTGAGATGTCATGCGCGCCTGTAAAGGCCCAAAACCGAAGCGCTTTGGGTGGAGGCAATTATGCGCACCCTAAGATCCAGCCAGCGGTACGATTTTGCTTTCCCCGTTTTCGAAGACCACCGTCATTTTGCGGCAGCAAGAGTTGCACAGCCAAAGGTATCTTAGACGGCGTGGACGCCGGCTGCCTCCGCTGCGGAAGCCGACATCGACGTCATTGACGAACAGTCTGCCATCGCGAAGGCTGTGGCATGATATGGAGCAGGCAGGATTAGCGCACTTTTCTACCATCGCAATCTCCGACTCCGGTAGGGCAACAACCGGCTCGATAGCAAAGCTTGGCGCTCACAAGGTCAATCGCTTTTCTTGATTACCACACGAAAAGGGAATCGCCCCCGCTCCTCTGGCGGATCCGTCCAACTTGGACAGGATAACGGCGGCAACGCTATAGTCTTACGGTTTCACAGCCTGACCTGCACCTAATCCGTTGACGGTATAGTTCCGGTAATCGACCGTCAGTGTCTCCTTGCCGAATATTTTGATGGCTGAAACCGCCTCTTCTCTCGAAAGAAGCCAGAACCCGTCAATCTTCTGATAGTCTCGCACAAAATCTACTTGCTTGATCCAAAACGACGGGCTTTTGGCGAGATGGCCGGCGATCTTCACGATCGCAAAGTCCTGGTTGTCGATCCAGATCTTACCTTCGAAGAGATCCATCTCCTTGCGCTTCGGAACAGCGTGGACCACTGAGCAGTCAGAGTTGCCGATTCGATCCGTGCCAACTACATCCAAGGCATAGTTTTCCGGAGTGATCAAGCTGTTTGAGTCTTCGTTGGCTCGTATCCTCTTCTCTTCAACCTTCATCAGGCGCTGGAATACACGGTGGCGCACAAATCCCGAGCCTTTTCCTGAGGTGGTTGTGAATGTTTCTGTTGCCGGCGCCCTGTATTCTACGACTACCGCTTCTTCGGCCACTATTTCATCTTTGCCGTTTTCTAGCTTATAGGTGCGAACTCCAGAGAGCCGAATTAGACGAGCTTCTTGCCAACGGTGACGCGCTTTCAACCTGCGAAAAAGGTCTTCTGTATTGTCTTGCTCCCGAACGGACGAGTTAAGCTGCATTGCAGCCACAGGCAGTTTACCAAGGTTCTCACACGGATATGACGGACGGGTCGCGATTGACATCGTTCCCAACAAGGACACGCCAAGGAACTGTCCTACGAACCCAACTATAGATCTCATTCCTCCACCTGCTTCATGCGGAAGAACTTGTCCACATTCCGAGTCACCTCGTCACCACACTCTTCGCGCGATCCGCAAGGACATCCCGACAAGGTGGCATGTTAAGCCGTGAATATCGACCCGGGGTGATCCTGGTGGCCCAAGACACCCCGACCCTCTACTCCTATGCCAGAGTTGGCAACGGTGCTCGCCGCTCTGCGCGAAAACCTTGGCAAAGCGTCAACAACCTGACCCAGAAGACCTCATTTCATATTGGAGTCCCGTAGGAGTTTGGTCCGACGTTCCTCGTATTCGTCGCTTGTGATCTCCCCGGCGGCATATCTCCTTTGCAAGAGCTGCAGAGGCGATTGCATTTGCCGGTAGGTAGTCCGCCTCACCGGCATCATGAAGGAAAAGAACAAGACCCAGATGAAGATCCACAAAAACCACCAATACAAATGCATTCCGCCAAAGTAGTACATAATCGATTCTCCTTTTTGTCTTCCAATCGCGGCACATGCTGCCTTGTCGCCGATGAACACCCAGTACTGAAGCTGACTGCTAAACCCACCTGACGAATCAAGATATCTGGACCGTCAGATCGTATAGGGATTAACCCAAGCATTTCTCTCCCTAGAAATACTGTGATACGGATCGCAATTCCTTTGAGCACGTCCTTCTTGCTTTAGGGAAGCCCGTAAGTTAGCAACGCAACATTGTCCTTACTGGCGTTTCCCTGGTCCGGTTTGCTCAACAGCACTTGGTAGACGCTGACCCGGCCCGTGGCAAAGGAGTGCGCACTGCCGGCCATATAGATCCGCCAGACGCGATACAAGGTCTCGCCAGTAATGCGTTTGGCATCTCCGTAGCGAGCCTCTAGCCGCCGCACCCAATGCCGCAGCGTGCATACGTAATGTTCGCGAAGGCTTTCGACATGGCGGACTTCGAAACCACAACTCTCGGCAGTTTGAACCGTGGTACCCAGAGGCACCAGCCCGCCGTCAGGGAAAACATACTTGTCGATGAACGACGGTCCTTTGCGGCGATATGTGGCGGAAACTGCAATACCGTGATTCAGAAAAATGCCGCCGGCACGAAGTAGCTTCCAGGCTTTTTGGAAGTATTCCGGCAGGCGTGACTCGCCTACATGTTCAAACATGCCTACGCTGACTATTTTGTCGTAACCCGGAGACTCTTCGAGATCGCGATAGTCGCAGACCTGAACCTCGCACCGATCGCTTAAACCCGCTTCCTCAATCCGTTCCCGAGCCAGTTCTGCTTGCGGTTCGCAGAGCGTGACTCCGCGAGCGATGACGCCAAAATTCTTGGCCGCATAAAGGACGAGCGCGCCCCAACCGCAGCCTACATCGAGCAGCCTCTCTCCGGGGCGCAGCCTCAGTTTGCGACAGATGTAGTCGAGTTTCTTCGTCTGTGCGCTGTGAATGTCTTCGTTCCCGGATTCGAAATACGCACATGAGTACACCATTTGGCGATCCAGCCAGAGAGAATAGAAATCATTGGAGAGATCGTAGTGGTAAGTTACGGCCTGGTGGTCGCGCGGCTTCGAGTGTGGGCTACCCACGAGATGAGGAGCCAGGTGGTCGCCATAATGACCGTCGTGCGGGAGTCGCAGGAAGAGGCTGGCGAGACGAAGTTTTTTGCTGAGCCCCAATTGGTGCGCGACTAGATAGTCGCCGAATTCGAAGGCCGCCTCCAGGCTTCCCTCCACGTCAAAATCATCGTATATATACGCCTCGCCAAGATTGAGTTCATTGGCTCCGGACAACATCTGCCGCAACGCCCCTGGATGCTTCAATACCAGGGTGAAAGACGGATGTTTAGTACTGCCCCAGACGTCGCCGTTCCAGAAACGCACGGCGAACTCGCAGCGGCGGTAATCGGCGGTTACGGCATCCAGCAGCTGAGTAGAGATGTCGACGGAATGGTCGTGGACGGATGCAGCAAGTGTCGACATGAATGCTTCCTCAGATAACGGAACCCACATCGTAGCGAGGCAGGATGTCCATTGTGCGTCCGGATGTGACTGCCTGTGCACACAGGTCTTTCATTCAAATACCCACAGCGATTGCAACATCGTGGGTCGGGTTGTTTCTGATCAAAAGTGCTCACTTTGGCGTGTTTGCTCATCACCGGCAGTCATCCACGACCTACAGTCGATTAGCCGTAGACGTCTCGCTATTGTTTGACCACAGGCCTCACCGCAGGCGCTTCTGGAGAAACGACGGAGGCTATGCCGAGTACGCCCTTGTGCGCAAAGACTTCTCGTTTTCCGGTGCCTGCTGGTTTGGACGATTTACACGTCCCTAGCCTTGTGGTGCGCCCGCATCATCGGTTTCGCGGTTTAGTGTTGCAGGGGTCATGCCGTTTGTTGCATACGATGCTGCACGTTAGCCTGCTCACGACGTTTCGCTTCGACGTAGGGCGGCGGGTGCGGGCTTTGGATGTCGCGCTCCCGTGCAATGACAATCACTTCTGACCCGCATCGCGTGATCGTATATGTCGCATCGCACTCCGGGCAAAGCCAATAGCAGTAATCGGACAGTCGTATAACGTACTCTCTGAGCGGCGGAAGTACGAACAGCCGGCCTTTACTCAGGTCGTGGAACTGGCGATTGCATTTGGGGTTTGCGCACTTGGCTACCATTGTCAGACTCCTTAGTCGCTCGACTTGCCGTAACCAACCCCATAAGCGAACTCCGATCCACTCAGTTCTATGAGCGGTGTAAAGATGCGAGGACCGGAACTCGGGGAACACTTGCTAACGGCAAAATTATCTTAAAGGCAGCCCCCCGAAACTGTTCAAAATTGACCATTTTTGGCCGGCTATCTCGATTAATTCCATTCCGGAACTGGTCCGTCCCATCTCACGACTTCTGAAAACATCTCCGCTCTTTGTGAGCGGCAATCCTGATCCCCAGCAGGTCAGCACGAGCATGTCGAGAGCCACAATCTACTAATGCGCGCGATTATTTTTGTGGAGGCCCGGCATCCATACCGGTCCGGACGGGGTTGTCGACGCCAAGTGTGCCACGCGCCGCGATCTTGCCGGCCGCCGACGCCTTCCCTTTAAGAATCCGCTCGAACGCCACTCCGATCAGGGCGCCCACCAAGGGCCCGACGAGGTAGATCCAAGTGGTATGGAAGTTGCCGCGCACCACATCCGGCGCCAGCGAACGCACCGGATTCATGGAGGCTCCGCTCACCGGCGCTGCCCAAAGCCCTGCCAGAGCAATGTACCCACCCACGGCGATAGCGCCGTTCGTGCCGGTGTTCCGCGCACCAGACGCCGTGCCCAGGATAATATTCACCAGCCCGGCCGTCAGAACCACTTCCATCGCCAGCGCTTTCCCGCCGGTCACACCACCGCCTGGCAGCGTCGCGCCGAGTGCGCCAACCGTCCCAAACATGGCCCGAAGAAACACAGCC
>Ga0182030_10024955_pt1 | contig 10930 bp, 3 predicted proteins | sample 812S3MmetaG_FD_121299 | JGI IMG/M metagenome (GOLD analysis project Ga0182030, IMG submission 121299) | Permafrost microbial communities from Stordalen Mire, Sweden - 812S3M metaG (Illumina Assembly) | ecosystem: Environmental > Terrestrial > Soil > Wetlands > Permafrost | place: Sweden... | reverse complement strand
GGCGGCAGTCGCCGGTGTTTGGCGAGAACTCGGACTACCATTTCGGCTCGATCCAGGAGATGTACTTCGCGTCGAAGACCAATGGGAGTCTGGTGGTCGACCGCAGTTCCGGCGGCGATGCCGGGCCGTTCGCGCTGTACGAATCGCCGGACGGCGGAGCGTCGTGGACGATTCAGGAGCAGAGCGGGAAGCCGCTCCACGTAAAGGGCGCGCCGCCGCCGGATGCCGATTGGCGGGTGCGGGTCGACGGCGCTTCCAAGGCGTTCCTGCTGGAGCGCCGGCAGAGTGAGCGCTGGACGGTGCAGGCATCGTTTGCGGTAAACATCGGCTTTTGCCGGCTCGGTGCCCAATAGCCGACAAATGCCTGCCGGATCGGCCACGGATGCGGTCAATTCTGACGCGCGATCCCAAGAACGGCGGTGGAGACGCGGCCAGAAGGGTACGCTTTCTTGGCCGTGAGTACTTGCAAGAGCGTCCGGTATTAGCCATTGGGTGATGCGCGCCGCAGTTGAACCTAAGAACGGTCGTTGAGACGCCGCCGGATCGGCTTAGCTCTTCAGACGCAAGTGTTTGCAAGAGCGCCGGTATTACCCATCGGTTGCAACGCGCCGCAGTTGAAAGCCCCAAGCCGCTCTTCGAGTTGCTGGGGGCTTTGCGAGGCGGCCGCCGTCTCTGGGGCGATGGCAGCCGGTTGCTTTTTCGAGAGCAAGTTCCATGGCCAGAGAATTGCATTGCTCGTGTGCGAGGTAAGGGGGCGGCTTATGGCGATAGCGGGCGGACTCGGTGTTCTGGTGTTGTTTTGCTTGTTGCTTTCGATGGTGCAGAAGCCACCGGCCATCGGGAGGTAGCGTCGGGTAGCGGGCAATTGTGACACAGCAGTGTCCCAGGTAGGACATGCTTCAGCTTGTCCAAACTAATGGTTCTTGAGGCCGGCTATTCAGCCGGCCTTTTTCAATGCAAAGCGAGTATTCGGGACTACCAGCGCCGCTAGTCTCCGCTAGCGGCGGCGCGAGCCATGGCGGGAGCGGGTAGCTCGTCGCTGGCGATCATCGGATAGACGATGCCGGCGAGCGCAGCGCCCACAATCGGCGCCAGCCAAAATAGCCAGAGCTGCTGGATTGCCCATCCTCCCGCGAACACCGCCACGGCGGTGCTGCGTGCGGGATTCACCGACGTGTTGGTGACGGGGATGCCGATCAGGTGAATCAGCGTCAATCCCAGGCCGATCGCGATAGGAGCAAATCCCTGGGGAGCGCGTTTGTCGGTGGCTCCCAGGATAATCATGAGGAACATGAAGGTGAGGACGATCTCGGCCACCAGGCACGCCACCATTGTGTATCCGCCGGGCGAGTGAACGTCGTAGCCGTTGGATGCGAATCCGGCGGTGACATCGAATCCCGCCTTGCCGCTAGCGATCGCATATAGAACACCTGCGCCGGCGATTCCCCCCAAGACTTGGGCGATGACGTATGGCAGCAGATCGGAAGCGGGAAACCGCTTGCCGACCAGCAGCCCTACCGAGACCGCGGGATTCAAGTGGCAGCCTGAAATGTGGCCGATGGCAAATGCCATGGTGAGGACGGTCAGCCCAAAAGCCAGGGCCACGCCCACAAAACCGATACCGAGTCCTGGAAATGCGGCTGCCAGTACAGCACTGCCGCATCCTCCAAATACCAGCCAAAACGTTCCGATGAATTCAGCAGCTGCTTTCTTGCCGATAGGCATACGCGATCCTTTCTTGCTCCGGCGACAAATTCTCGAAATTCGTCGGAATTTCGCCGGGTTCAACTCTTATAACCCATCCGCTTCACCGCGCGCAAGGTGCCTGCCGGTACAGTTTTTGCACCCGTACTAGTCGTTCACTGTAAATATCTTTCGGGCATCCGCGATGCCGGCAAATGTATGATTCATTACTTCGGGCCGTCGGGCCGTTACCGGCGCAGCACGGCGACCCGGAATTTCATGGCGGCGGGACTTGGTTGCGACCCCGGCGTCGGGCGAGACCTGTGTCTACGGCATTGCGCCCAGTCAACCTGCTGAACGTACCTGACTCGGTTCCCTCCTTTTCGCGGGCGCCGCACCATGGTGCGAAAGGACGTCTCTGAGCCGGCCGGGAAGAAAATCTCCGTTCTCGTTCAGCAGCGTTCTCGTTCAGCAGCAAGTGTGCGAAACGGAGGGATGACAAACGGCGAAAGCCTCGGGCCGGCACATTCCGGTGAACATGACGAGGTCGAAGCGCGGCTGCTCACACTAGCCAGTATCGATAGGGGGATTGGGAAGGTTTCAGCGGGATCGGGTGGGTTCTGTTCGTCGGCGTGACTCCGCGTCGTTGGGTGGCGCGGAAACAAGAAAACGGCGGCGGGAGTTTTGAACTCCCGCCGCCGAGGTTGGTTTCAATTAGGTTGGTTCAGGTAAAACTAGCTAGTGATTGTGATGGCCAGGCTCACGGTGCCGGTCCAACCGTTGGTATCGGTCACAGTGACAGTGACGGTATAGCTGCCGGCCGACGTCGGGTCCGGAGTGCCGGCGAGCGACCCGTCCGAGTTCATCGTGATGCCGAGGGGCAGAGCGCCCGTACCTGTGGTGGGGGCGCTAAACACCACAGAAGTGGTGGTCATGCCGCCCGTGTAGGCGAAGGGCTGGGGAGCAGGACTGGCGGAGAGCGCTCCACTGGCTATGCTGAACGTCTTAGCTGTAATGGTGAACACGGGACTCTTCACCATCCAGACGTTCACGCCGGTGGGCTGGCTGGTCTTGCCATTCGCAGTAACTACGACGGGCACCTTCTTCGCAGTAGTATTCAGGGTAATGGGCGCAGACGCGCCCGCCAGAGCAGCGCTGGTCGGAAGCGTCACATTGATTTGCGACAGACCGGCAACCGAACCGGTGACCCATCCGGCGAAAGTGACTGGGGCCGAAACGCCTCCGACGGTAACCGTCGGAAGGTTGCTAGAAGCGGTACTGACGCAAGGCTGGATATAGCTCACGGGGTACATGGAGCTCTGGAGCACCAGCCCGTCATTCGACGTGAGGGCGACAGAGGGAGTAACCGCGGTGTTGACCGCTGCCCAGTAAGCATCCGTCGCCATGCAGGTGGCGGAATACCCACTGTCTGTGCCCAGGCCATTGCTGTCGGGCCGGCCTAAGCCGGTCACATAAAGTGCGATGCTGTCGGAGCTGGTAGGCTGCGCGCCGGCCGGATTCGTCTGGCTGATCAGCGCATAGCTGTAGCTCAGGGCAGCGGCGTCACCCTGTCCGTCACCGGTCATGGCGAAAATGCCGGGGTTGGTCGGTGTGATGGTCATGCTATACGGAAGACTGCTGAGCAAGGTGGAGCCCGTTGAGTAACCGAAGCTGACCACCATGTCGACTGTGTTGCCGTAGTAGGCTTTGACGGCATCCGGAACCAACAGGTTGATCTGCGTATTGGTCGCGAACAGCAACGGCGCGGTGGCGATGGCAGTCGGTGAAGCGCCGTGGGTCTGGAACGTCACGGTCAGGTTGCGTGCCGTGCCTCCGGGGGCATCGGGACTCAGCTGGGTCAGATACCGCAGCGTGACCGGATCCTTCTGTCCGTACAGGATGGGTGCGCCACTCGTGCAACCCGTGCCGCCGGAGATGCAGAAGTTGGTCCCGAAGAGACTGAGCATATCGTAGGGAGCTACGGTTGGCAGGGCTGGCGGAGTTGCCTGCATGAACGATGAGGCGCTCGAAACCGACTGCACGATCGGATTAATACCGATGGCGAGGTTGGTGTTGGACGTGGGAGCGAAGCACGGGATGTTGGCCACGGTGGGGTTGCAGACGGCAAGATGTACCGTACCGCCGTTGCCGGAGAACGGCAGGAACGTATCCGTATTGGTCGGGACGGTAATCACCAGATCGATGGTGGTGGCATTTTGAACGGTGGCCGCGATGTTGGCATCCGGTATCACCAACCCGGCGCTAATCACGCCGACGTTGGTGATCAGGCCCGTAGCGGTGACAAAGCCGGAGCCGGTGAGGACTACGTTAAAGGTTCCGCTGGTGGCGGTAGGCAGGCTCGCCGGCGAGATGCTGGTAATAGTGGCGCTCGGAGACACGGCGGTCACAGTGAACGTAACCACCGCCGTGCTGCTGGTGCCCCAGCTGATGGTCACCGTCCCGGTGAGAACTTCGCCGGGCGTCGCTGCGCTGAAGGGCGCCTGGAGGAACGACACGGCGAGCGCAGGGCCGAAACTATAAGCCACGCCGCTGGTCGCACTCACTTGTGGATCCAGGCTATTGGTCAGCGCGGTGTGCGTAACCGTGTACGCGATTGGCGCGTCGCCGGTGGAAATCGGGGTGATTGAGAACGTCGGGGGCGCATTTCCCAGAATCCAGGTAGCAGATTGCGCAAGACCTTCGGAGAGTACGATTGTCTCGGACGCACTCTTCACCTGCAGGGTGACGGCTACGGTAGAATCCAGGTCGCCGGACACCTTGAGGTGCACTGTGGCGCTGTAAGTACCCAGGGCGAGTGTTTCGGCGCCAGCCGTGGGCAAGAATCCGAGGGTGTTAGACCCAGAGCTAATAGTGCCGCTGGTCGCGGCAGCGTTCAGCCACAGCGGAAGCGTAGTAGTATCCACCTGGTAGAACATGCCGGTGGTGCCGCCGGTGAGAGTGCTGGATACCGCGGTATAGGTTCCGCTGGCCTTGACGTAGCTCAACGCGACCGCTGTCGCGGATAGCGGGGCGGCGCCGCCCACCTGGACCGTAACCGGGACAGTGAGGTCCGCGGCTGGGGGATTCGCCAAAGTAAAGTTCGTGAGGGTATTGCCCACGGGTAAGTTGCCGCATCCGGCGGCGGCCGTTACGGTGAGCGGCACTGCCGTAGAACTGGCGGCAGTTCCGAAGCCACTCACTGTGAGGTACGAAGGCTTGGTATCGAGAGCGAACGGCGTCCCGTAGTTGGCCGGGGACGTGACGTTAACGGTCGTTGAACTGGGCGTACCGTAAGTCGTTCCGGTCTTGGGGCAGGTGATCGTTATGGAACTCGGCGAAGCGGCCAAGGCCGTTCCACTGTTGGTCAGGGCCAGGGTCGCGGTCACGGTAAGAGCCTGACCGCTTGACGGAGTGAACGTGAGCGCCACGGTCGCGGCGTTGACCCACCCTTTACATCCGGCGGCGCCATGCACGCCCCAGACCACAGGTACGGTGGTAGAACCGACGCTGGTGGAATTCGGATAAGCCAGCACTACTGTGTTAGCGGCGGATGATCCCGTCACGGTTAAAGCCGAGCCCACTGACGGCAGGGTGAGACCGATGCTGGCGGCGGTGGGACCGAGGACCGTATCGCAGTTGAGCGTGATCGCCGAGCCTACTGACGATACCAACGCCGGGGTGGTCACCGCCAGAGTAGCGGTCACGGTAACAGCCGGAGCGTTCACACTATTGATTGACGGCGTGAAGGTGATGGTTACTGTCAATCCGTTGCTGGCGAGGGAGCAAGGAGATGCCATGTTGACGCTGAAATTCGTAGCCGTGCTACTGGAGCTAACCTGAGCCGCGGCTGGAGCTGCCGCCATAGCAGCTGCACCCGAACCGGTAAACGTCGGCGTGACGAGGTAACCGCCGGACGGTGTAGCGGCGCCCGGCCAGGTCGTCTTCGCCTTGATGGGGATTACGGTGGCGGCCGCAGGACCGGCAACCGTGTCGCAGTTGAGTGTAATCGTACTGGGACTGGGAGTAGCCAATGGCGTGGTCGTCACAGTCAAGGTCGCAGTTACAGAGAGGGACGTAACGCCGGTGCCGGCGAACGTGATCGACACTGTCTCCCCGTTATAAGCGCCCGCACAGCCGGCGGCGATGCTGAAGCTAAAGGATACGTTTGTGCCGTTAACCGATTGCCCGGCCGTGGCCTGGAGCGGAGCTCCCGCTGGGTAGGAGGGCGTCACCGTCGTAGCGGTGCCGGCAGCGGCCTGTTTAATTTGGATCGTATTTGACGTTGGACCGGTGGACGTGTCGCAACTGAGCGTAAAGCCGGTGGCTGGAGTGGCGACTAGTGTGGCTGCTTGTAGGGTGCCCGTACAGATGGCCAGAGCGAGCACCGCAAGCAGAATCTTGGAGTGTATTCGAAACATATGTCTGTATCTCTTCCTTTTCTTGTTACCCTTGCGTTGTGCTCGGGTTCGCTCATGCATATCGGACTCTTTTTTGCAAATTAAGGCGAAATGGCACAATTTACTGGGTTCTTTAGACGACCCTCCTAGCGATTTTTCCTATAAACCACTTGGATTCAATAAAAGCCGCCCCGAAGGCGCATCAAAATAGGCGCCGGAATTTAATCGAGGCCCGTATTGAGATCGCAGATTTTGAGTGAAACGGCGATCCATGAAGTCGTGTACGGCGGGCAGGCGGGACCTTTTAGGGAATTGCAGACCTGGAATTACGGAAGAATGGGATATTTCGGAGCTGCTATGACTATTTCACAACCATGGAGGCCGTGCCGGTACTGAGGACGCCTCCGATTGAGATCACGATGGGCACGGCCGTACCCGTAGTGAGCGTGACGGGCAGTTGGGCGTTGATCTGGAGTAAGCCGATTACCGAACCAACTGGCACGACCGCGACCGGAGAGGTAACCGGCAGCCCCCCGATCGTGACCGCAACCGCACCGACCGGTGTGACGGTTCCGCCGGCCAGGAACTGGGACTCCTGCGTGGGCGGTGTAGCGCACTGGCTGGCCGCCGTGGAGGTACATGCCGTCGCGCCGAAACCCGTCGCGTAGATCGCTACCCAGGTGCCGGCGGCGGCCGGATTCTTCGCACTATTCACCGAATAATCGATGGGCGTGACGCTGGTGTCGATGTTCAGCATGGCGGCTTGTCCGGCAGCGTTCAGGGTGAAGATTCCGGGGTCCGTGGCCGCGACTGTCACCTTGAACGGAGTTGCCGCGGATACCCCGTTGTACGAAACCATCACGTTGACGGTTGTACCGCTGGCAGTGCCCGGCGCAACCGCCAGGGGCACGATACAGCTGACCTGGGTGGGGCTGGTGTACAACAGAGGGGCGGCTTGACCGTCGATCGTGACGGAGGTATTGGCTCCCCCTACTCCCAGGCTCGTCGGCAGCGAAGATCCTGAAAACGACGTGAGCCCCGCCGGTCCGAGGCCGGAGCCATAGATGGTAATGATTTCTCCAGGGGAGACGACGCCAGGGTTATAACTGGCGCTGTTGACCACTGCCCAGACCTGGGGAACCGTCGGATCGTAGACCGTAAAACTCCCAGGCGCCGATTGCGTCGCGGCTGTTGGCGTCACCACTACGATCGGCAGCGTCCCCGTGGTGACCAATAAGGATACGGGGATGGTGGCCTGTAGTGTCGTCGAGTTGATGACCGTCACCTTCGTCAGAGGAGTAGTGAGCGTGGCGATTCCGCTGATCACCGTGGAAGCGGACGAAAAGTTCGTGCCGGTAATGGTGACGGTGACCGGCACAGTGCTGCCTGCCGGTGCGCCCGGCGGCCAGATTCCATTGGTTGGGGCAATTGTGGGGACCCCCGAGATGACCGTCAGGGTGACGACGATTACCACGCTCTTATTGGCAGCATTGGAAGAGGTAATCGTAACCGTACCTTTGTACGGCGTGGCAGCGGGGGCTAAGCCGGTGGCATCGGTCGTAATGGTCAGGGTTTGCGGCAGGCCGATCTGCGCGATGCTTCCGGTGGGAGATGCGCTCAGCCAGGTGCCTCCCGCAACGGCGACGGCCGCGGTCAGAGGATCGCCACTGGTGGTAAGAGTGACCGGCAGGGTCTGCACCATCGGGATGTTGCCGGTGGTGTAGACAAAGTCCGCCTCGTTGGTACTGGCGGACAGAGTGGATGGCGCGTCGCCCACGGTGAGTATGACCGTCACGTTTTGCGAAGTTGTGGCCGCCCCCGAGGCCAGGATGGTGAGCGCCGTGGCGTATGTACCGGCAGCGAGGCCGGTCGGATTGGCATATACCGAGAGGGTGGCGGGCGTCGTGCCGGAACTGGCCGAGACGGTCAGACAAGGGGCGGTGCACGCAGCCGGTTGGTTGACGGTTACGGTAAAGGCAAGGGCTGTCCCGGTGCTTTTAAGGGCCAGCTTTTGTGCCGCGGGTATGGCGCCGCCGATCTGATACTGAAAGCTGAGCGATACCGGAGTCAGGGTCAGAGTCGGCGCGGCTTGGGCGCGGCCGGCTCCGTAGGTGGCCAGCAGCGCAATCAACGGAAGAAGATGTACCCGGTTCATAGAGTTGGTCAACCTGCACCGGCAGGTGTGCAGCTAACAGATCGGCCATTCAGCGCATCTTTTCGCGCCACCCGGCCGGGTTGGCCAATACTTGCGGATCGGCACGGCCGTCGGCGAGAGTCGGATTGCGACGGCGCCTCTTGGCAGGCGTCCTACAGCGGCGTCCTGGCTGCCCATTGCAATGCCGGTTTTATTTGCCGCCGGCTATGGCCGACCCGGCCACAGTGACATCCGGTGCCAGCGCGGCCGTATGGGGGATTGGGGCTGGAAGGTAGCCGGTCTGTACCGGGTCGATACGACCTTGTCACGCTGCGCCGGCTGAGTTGCGAATGGCCCCCGGCCGCGGAATCCAGATGTTGTTTCGGCCCAATAACAGCGCGCCGGCCACGGCTTCGATGGAGGCGCGGCCGAGGCTTCGCCAATAGTGCCGTATTTTCTCGCGGTTTAACTCCTAAATTCGTTTCCGCTTTCGTTTAGCCGCACCCCGGTGGTAAGAAACCCGGTAGGCAATACACTTTGCCGGTCCAGCTAAGGCGACGTTGCCGCTACCCGGCAGAAGTGATTTGGTCTTATCGGGTTGCGGGGCCAGCAGCGATCCCTTCGCGGCCCCCTCCGGGCCTGTTAGCGGCAACGGCGCACCCTTGGGTCCCCCTAATGCTATCTCTCCACCCCGCCGATAAGAGGCTTGTACCCAAGCGACAGGGCAAAGCGCGGGTAACAAAGGAAGGATTCGACGATGTTTAGACAACGGTTTCTGAAATACGTTTTCGTCGTGCTCGCTCTGGCACTTTGGGCAGGCACGGCTAATGCAGGCATCACCCTCACTGCTGGCGGCGGTAGCGCCGTCACCGTCCCCGTGACGCATGTGCTTGGAGGGGGCGTCGGCCAAGTGGCAGCCGCGGACGCGACTACCGTCGGCGTTACCAGCGACGTTGCCATAGTTGGAGAAGCGGTCACGCCGACCACAACCGCAGGCGCCTGCACTAACCAACTCACGCTGGGAGCTGCCTTCAACCCGACTACAGGATCACCGACATACACAGTGCAGATTAACGAGGCCGCGACGTTTCCAGGCGTCGAGTCGCCGCTATCGTGCGTGGTTACCCTGACGGGCGCATCCGGTACGGGCGTCCCCATTCTCGTCACCGTTCATATATTTGTTCTGACGCAGCCTCTGAGCACCGCACTCGCCACTCCGCTTTACTTTTCCTACCAGGTGGCAGCAGTATCGTTACCCGCCACCCAGACTGCGACAATCAACCTGCCTCTCAACGCGGCTGCCTCAACTATGACGGTAGACCCCGCTAGTGTTCCACCATGGCTGTCTGTTACACCGGCTGGAGGTGCGACGCCACTGAACAACACCATGAATCAATATCCCATAACCAACGCCGGGAACATTGTCACCTTCGGGATGACTACTACCGATGCTCTGGCGGCGCTAACCCCGGGCACCGTTACGGCGAATGTCCGGTTCAATGCCAACGATTACAACGGCGCCAATTTCCCTGCTGTGGCCCAGGCACTCACCATACAGGTCGTTTTGAACATCGTGAATGGAGCTCCCGTGCTGTCGTTACTGGAGGGCCCCAGCGCCACGGTAAAATCCTTAACCTGGACGAAGAGCACAACGGTCTATCCCACGCCCACGGTTACCCCGATTTCGAGCAACGAAACCATTCCGTTCTCGGCGACCTGCGCAGTGTCGTCCTTGCCGGTGAACGCCGCCTTCCACGCGTGTTCGCTGACATTGGGGAAGGTCAATGGCACTCCGATTAACGGTGTAGCTTATGGCTGGGGAACGCCCCTTTCCGTCATCCTTCCTCACGGCCTGTTCGACAACCAACTGTACGGCACCGTAGTGACCGCAGTCATCGTGGTTACCCCACAGGGCGGTGCGCCTCTGACTTATAGTTACGCTTACACCATACAGCCCACGGATCCCACGCTGGTCGGTCTTAGCCCCACAGCAGTGGCGCCAATCACCGCCGGTACGCTCTTGCTGACATTGAAGGGTACGAATTTCGTGACCCCGAGCCAGATCTATTCGGGCGCTACTGGCATGGAGCCTACCCAGGTGTATTTCGGCTCTAACAACGACAACTTGAATACCTTGGCCGGAGCCACTGTCGTGGTGATCGACGCATTCACCATCACGGTGAGCGTCCCCTTCGGTGAAATCCCGCCGCTCAACGCGGGAAAAGCAGTAACCGCGGCCGTTGGGGTCGCCAACCAGACTGGTATCGTCGCCCCCACCGGACCGGCGCCCAATAATGCCACTGTGAACCTGACCGTTACGGGCGCGCCCGTAGTCTACGGCATCACAAGCACGGCTTCGTACATGCAACCCTCTCAGGTGGTGGCCAGTCCTACTTCTTCATTGGTCCTGCCGAACCTGGCTCCCTATGAACTGGTAAGTATTTTCGGCGCGAATTTCGGCGTGACCGGCAATGTGGGCGGCACACTCGACCCTACGTACTTAAAGTACGCTGCCAGTGTGAGTTCCGACCCCGCAGTTCCCGCTAGCCCCCTTGTGTCGGTGACGTTCAAGAGCACCGCGACTGGCGCCACTGCGATCGCCGCACCGATCCTCTTTGCCAACAGCACGCAGATCAACGTAATCGTGCCGTCCGGCCTCGCTGTTGGGAATGCCGCCAACGTCACGGTGCTCGACGGAACGGCAACCAGTGACGGT
>Ga0182030_10024954_pt1 | contig 10930 bp, 12 predicted proteins | sample 812S3MmetaG_FD_121299 | JGI IMG/M metagenome (GOLD analysis project Ga0182030, IMG submission 121299) | Permafrost microbial communities from Stordalen Mire, Sweden - 812S3M metaG (Illumina Assembly) | ecosystem: Environmental > Terrestrial > Soil > Wetlands > Permafrost | place: Sweden... | reverse complement strand
TGGTTCCTGGGCTTTCTATTGGCTTTTGTACCGCTATATATCTTGGGCTTGATGGGCGCTACCCGCCGCCTCGATCATTACAGCGCCTCATTGGGCTGGCAGCCGCTATTCATCGTCGCTGGCGTTGGCGTAGCGGTCGTTATGGCCGGCGTCGGTTTCCAGATTCTGCAATATGTTGTCAGTATCATCCAGCGTAAGCAAAACCTCGACATCACGGGAGACCCCTGGAATGGCCGGACGTTGGAGTGGTCTGTGCCATCGCCGGCACCGTTTTACAATTTTGCGGTCATTCCTGAAATAACCGGCCGTGACGCCTTCTGGACGATGAAGCATTCTAATGCCATGGCTGCCAAACCAGACTACGAGGATATTAAACTGCCTAAAAATAGCCCAATGGGTTTGATTATTGCCACGTTTGCCTTCCTCTTCGGTTTCGCCATGATCTGGCATATTAGCTGGCTGGCTGTTGTCGGCCTGCTAGGCATTATCATATCTGTTATTATTCGGACTTCTGATGACGACAGCGAATATGTGCTGAAGGCAGCTAAAATAGAGAAAATGGAAGTCGAGCGGGCTCATGGAAAGAGCTTGGCATGAAGGAGGCCGATAACAAAAACATCTTCGGTTTCTGGGTTTACATCATGACTGACTGTGTGCTCTTCGCCGGCTTGTTCGCGACCTACGCCGTCTTGCACAACAACACCTTCGGCGGCCTAACGGGCAGCCAGCTATTCAGCCTACCGAATGTTTTGGTGGAAACACTGGCTCTTTTAACCAGTAGCTTTACCTGCGGCCTGGGCATCTTATCCGCCCGGCGTAATCATAAAAAAAAGGTGTTGTTTTGGTTTGGCATGACCTTTCTGCTAGGTCTGGTCTTCCTTAGCCTGGAGCTGACCGAGTTCCGGCACCTAGTTATCACTGGCAATAGCTGGCGCCGCAGTGGCTTCCTGTCATCCTTCTTTACGCTGGTGGGCACCCACGGGCTGCATATCACCGTCGGGCTGTCATGGATGGCTATTATGATGCTAAAAATTTGGCAGGCCGGGCTAACGCGTGCCAATGTCCGCAAACTTACCATGCTTAGCTTGTTCTGGCATTTTCTGGATATAATCTGGATATTTATCTTCACCATTGTATATTTACTAGGAGCGGTAGGCGTATGAGCAAATCAAATGTAGTTGTATCAGAACACGAAACTAATGAAGCCACGCTGCGGGCGTACGTTAGCGGTTTCGTAGCCTCGCTGGTTTTGACCCTTACGGCCTATCTGTTAGTTGTAAACCATAAACTCACTCATCGACTGTTGATTGCTGCCATCGTGGCGCTGGCCTTGACACAGTTCCTCGTTCAACTGGTATTTTTCTTGCATCTCGGCCGTGAAACTCGTCCTCGTTGGAAGCTGGCCGTCTTCCTATTCATGATTATGGTTATTCTAATACTGGTCTTCGGTTCGCTGTGGATCATGAATAACCTGAACTACCGCATGACGCCCGAACAGATCAATAACTATATGAACAGCCAGGCGGGACTTTAAGCGTTGTTCAAAGATTATTACCAGCTGACCAAGCCCGGAATTATTTACGCTAATGTGCTGACGGCGGCGGCCGGTTTTTTGCTAGTCTCCACCAGTCATATTAAGGGCTGGCTGCTGCTGACGACGCTGGTTGGTACCTCTTTGGTGATTGCCTCGGCCTGTGTCTTCAACAACTATATTGACCGTGGCCTTGACGCCAAGATGGCTCGGACTAAGCGCCGAGCGCTGGTTAGTGGCCGAATACCGGTTCATATCGCCCTAATTTACGCTACCATACTCGGCCTGGCCGGTTTTGCAGTCCTGCTTGTCTGGGTGAACTGGCTGACAGCCCTGGTTGGAGCTGTAGCCTTCGTTGACTATGTAATTTTTTACGGCTGGGCAAAACGAAAATCGGTTCATGGCACCCTGGTTGGCACTGTTGCCGGTGCTGCCTCCATAGTGGCCGGTTATACGGCCGCAACCGGTCTGCTTGACCGCGAGGCAATCATTCTATTATTGATTCTGGCAAGCTGGCAAATGGCGCACTTCTATGCCATCGCCATCTACCGACTTGAAGACTACAAGGCCGCCGGCCTGCCGGTTTGGCCGATCAAGCGGGGTATCGCCGACACCAAACGCTATATGGTCGGCTATGTTCTGGCTTTCATCATCGCCTGCTTTCTGCTGACGGTTTTCAATTACACCGGCTACATCTTCCTCGCGGTTGTAGCCCTGGTCAGTTGCTACTGGCTGGTCTTAGTCTTGGATGGCCTGCAAACCAAAAATAACAAAGAGTGGGCTCGCCAGGTTTTCCTGCGCTCGCTTATAGTCATTGTCGTATTATCGGGCGCCCTAATGGTCGGCGCTCGCCTGTCCTAAGAGTGATATACTTGGGCTTACGATGATACTAATTGCCCACATCGCAGCCGCTTTGTTAAGCATCGCGTACACGACCTATCTTTTTATCAGTCCTTCCAGGGCTAATTTTTTTGTCAATTACGGCCTAATCGGTCTGACTTTGGCTAGCGGTACCTATCTTGTCGTGAGTAGCCATAGCCGCTTGCTGCCAGCCTGTACGGCCGGCCTGATTTATATTGGCTGTATTTCAGTTGCTACGGCTTTGGCTCGTAGCAGATTTATTCGCGCAAAGTAGAAGTTATCTCGGCAATTGGTAGGCTGACGGTGGCTGTTGTTCCATGTCCTGGCTGGCTAGCTAGCGTGATGGTGCCATGGTGGACATCGGCAATCATTTTGGCGATGCTCAAACCTAAGCCAAAACCTTCAGTATGGTTGGTTTTGGCGCGCGAGTTATCGGCTCGGTAGAAGCGGTCAAAGACATGCTCAAGGGCGGCCGGTTCAATACCGGCACCGTTGTCTTTGACGGTCAAAATGACCTGACCGCCCAAACGGCGGCTGCCGAGCTCGACCTTCGAACCAGCCGGGCTGTATTTGATGGCATTATCAAGCAGGATGACGAGTAATTGCGTCAGGCTGTCCTGGTCACCGCTAACAGATAGATCATGAACGGCATTTTCTAGGCTAATGTTATGTGCTTTGGCCAACTTTTGAACCTGCTCGACAGCCGCCGCGGCGATGACATGAATATCTTGCAGTACGAAGTTTTGTTGTAGCTCGTCAACCTCTAGCCGTGTCAATCTTAACAGGTTATTAATCAGCACTTCCAGCTTACTGACCTCTTCTAGATTGCTAGTCAGGGTAGCTCTTAGGGCGGTTTTATCATTCTGTTTGTTCATCAGTGCGACTTCACTCTCCATCTTGAGGGCTGTCAGCGGTGTGCGTAGCTCGTGAGAGACGTCAGCTGTGAAGCGTTTCTGCTGTTCATGGGCGGCCTCAATTGGCTCCAGCGTCCGCCGCGCCAGCCAATAGCTGGCAAAACCGGCGCCGACCAACACAATAATATTAAGACCAACCAAGCGCAGTAATATGCGGTGTGTGCCGGTGTCGTAGTCCTGTGTCGGTCTTAGCAGTGGGCTGTTATCGAACACAGGAAACTGGTTATAAATCCGCTGGGTTTCACGGTTTAGCCCCAGATCTAACTCGCCGGTCGTGACATGATACAGTACAACACTGAAAATCAAGCTAATGGCCATGACCAGACACAGATACCACATGGTCAATTTGAAGGTGGCGGAACGAAACATGGCTAGTTAAGGGCTCAATTTATAGCCAAAACCGCGCAGCGTCTGCAGCAGTGGCGAGGATTTAGGAAATGGCCGGTCAATCTTGTTGCGCAGGTAACCGATGTAGACTTCGATAGTATTAGGTAGGATGTCGGCGTCTTCGTCCCAAACGTGGTTAATAATCATGTCTTTAGTGATCACCTGCCCGGGATGATGCATTAAATACTCGAGCAACGCAAATTCCTTGTGAGACAGTTTAACCACTGTGTCGCCGCGCTTGACCTCGTAGCTATTGGTATCGAGGCTTAGATCTTCAACGGTCAGTTTGGTGCCGACCTGCTTGACTGGTCGCCGGAGTAGTGCCCGTACTCGGGCAGTCAGTTCGTCAAACGAAAACGGTTTAACCAGATAATCATCAGCCCCACTATTAAGCCCTTCAACTCGGTCACCAATCGTGCCGCGGGCGGTCAGCATAATGACCGGCGTGTGCACGCCGTCAAGGCGCAGTTTTTGGCAAAGCTCGGCGCCGTCCATGCTGCCCGGCAGCCTGCGATCCAAAATGATGGCATCGTAACCGGGGTCGCTGGCATAGGCCAGGCCGCCGTCGGCGTCATGAACGGTATCGACTGCAAAGCCCTTCAGCTCCAGGCCGCGCTTGACGGCTTGAGCAATCTTGAGTTCATCTTCAATAACCAGTATTCTCATTAAACTATATTATAAAGCTACGCTTGAAAAATAGCTGTAAGAAGTCAGCCTTCTTCAGCCGGCAATTTGAGCTGTCGCCTGGCGTGAGTGGCAAATATGAAGATCGCCATAGCCAACAACAGCACTATATAGACGGCTCGATCTAAAATATTAGCTGCCACAATGGTGGCGTTACCGATATGGTGCAAATGCCTCGAAAACACCAGGAAAGTCTCCCGAAAACCGATGGCGCCGGGTGTAATTGACACGAACAGCGCAAAATTGGCGGCACCAGTGTAAACAATCGCTTGGGACAGATGAACGCCTGGCGCAACGCTGCGCAGTTCGGTGTAGTAAATTGCTGCCACCAGGCATACTTGTAGCAGTGTCGCTAGCGCTAGGTAGTACCAGCCGCGCAGGTCAAGCTTGGCCAACCGAGGCTGCAACCACCGGCTGCGGCGCAGGCCGACCATAATTCCAAGTCCGATGACTATGAGCGCGAGCAACCACCATTTAAGCAGGCCTGACAATAGGAACAGGCCGCTAAACGCGGCATAGAAAAAATAATAAACGAAAGTCGCCAGAGCATAGTTTTTGAGGTTTATCTTATAATTCTGTTTGAGATAAACTGCTCTAAAGGCCGGTCCGCTCTGCAACGGCCCAAAGAAGTTTATAACTGCCGTGTAGGCTGTTAGTAGCAGGTTCTCGCTGCTACCTAGACTAACCTGGCACAATCTTAGCGTGCTGGCGTTAATCAGTGCCAATGCCATCACCGTCCCCAGGTACAAGAGTACCAGTAAGGCCAGTGTGGCCAATGAGGTTCGGTGTAATTGATGGCGGACGCTTGGATGTGTAGCAAAATAATCAATGAAAACAATAACTGTCGCTACAATTATGCCAATAGCGGCGATGGCACGGATTCGAAAGCGGTTCATTTTATCTATATTAACCTTATTATAAGCCAGGTTACAGGATTACGGTTATAATAGCCGGTAAGTACTAGACTTATGCAGCAAAAAAAACCGGTTCTACGGCGTTTAATTGGACTGGTGGCCAGTTCTCAGTTTTTTTGGGTAATAGTAGGCATATTTGGCTTGCAGGCCGCTTGGATTGCCCTAACCGGTCGTTACCCAATGGCTTTTGATGAAAATTTTCACCTAGGAATAATTCGATTATACGCTCATCATTTGAGTCCATTTTGGAGTGGCCAACCGGCTGGCGGTGACGCATTCGGCGCTGTGGCCCGCGATCCCTCGTACCTCTACCAGTATCTGATGAGCTTTCCCTACCGCCTAATCTCTGTCTTTACGCACGATCAAACCATTCAGGTAATAATCCTACGGTTTATAAATATCATACTATTTGGCGCTAGCTTGCCAATTTTTCGGCGTTTGTTACTAAAGATCGGTGCATCGCGGGGTGTAGTCCATCTCTGCCTATTGCTGTTTGTATTATTGCCGATAGTTCCACTGCTGGCGGCACAAATCAATTACGATAATCTGTTAATACCTGTTGTTGGCTTGGTATTGTTGGAAGTAACTAACTTTAGTGATCATATCAAAAAATCGCAGCCGATTGACGTAACACGCTTACTCGCAATTATCATCGGCTGCCTGTTAGCCTCACTAATTAAGTATGCTTTTTTAGCAGTATTTATGGCAACTATAATCTATATGATCATTCGTTTACGCCAGGTCTACGATAGCTTTGGTGTGGTTCGAACTCAGCTGACAGCTGGCGCCAGACTTGTTCGCCGCCAGACCTGGGTATTATTAATAATTGGTTTGATTATTTCTGGTGGACTATTCGGTGAGCGTTACGGGATAAATCTGGTTCGCTACCACGCTCCAGTACCGGCCTGCGGCCAAGTACTAAGTGTTAAAGCCTGTAGTGCCTATGGCCCATGGGCACGCGATTATAGTTTAGAACTTAGTAAGTCATACAGGTCTACCACTAAGGATCCTATAACCTTTACCAGTGACTGGCTTTACGGTATGTGGCTTAGAACCTTTTTCGCCGTTGATGGGCCTGACACGGACTTCCAAACCCGTGGGCCGCTGCCGGTGCCGGCTCTTACTGCGATTGTTTTCGTTGTGGCGGGAGTACTCAGTATCGTAGTTTATGGCAGGCGGCTACTCAGGCAATACAATGCGCCGCTAATCCGGCTACTTGCCCTAGTAGAAATCTGCTATATTGGAGCGCTCTGGCTGGATGAATACCGATCATTTTTACAAACCGGAGATACCGTAGCGATTAACGGGCGCTACCTATTACCAGTGGTCCTGCCATTACTCGTAATAGGAGCCCTGGCGCTCAAAGAGGCGCTGAAACACTTCCCTGCGTTTGTTAAACCACTAGTAGCCGGTTTGGCCGTATTAAGCTTAGTTTGGGGGGGTGGTGCCCTAACCTACATTCTGCGCAGCAACGATGCTTGGTACTGGCCTAGCCCGGTGATGCGAGATGCCAATCATGTCATCAAAAACGTGCTCAAACCAATCACACCCGGTTACAACGACCCAATAGAATTCCTCTAGTTGCCGAAACGCAAACGTTTGGTCTGCTCTAAATCGTCTTCGGTCAGAATGCGGTTAATCCGGATTAAGTCGGCAACGATGTTGAGTACCAGACATAGAAATGCAGCAATCATCAGTAGTGAACCAACTAGAAGGGATTGAATATGGCCTCGCGTCGTGCCAGCTTGCAAACTGTAGTAGGCAAAACGAGCGAAAGGCACTAAACCGGCAGCAAATAATAATCCGCCAAGCCAACCAAAAACTATATATGGCCGGTACATAATGTAAGCTCGAATAATGGTGATACCCGACTTACGGACATGTTCGCTAGTTGACTTAAATAAACGCGACTCACGGGTGGGTGGATTAGTCTCGACCGGTATACTCTCGATGTGCAAACCCTTGTAGGCAGCCTGGATGATTGTTTCGGTGCAATAGCTGAAGCGGCTAATGGTGTTGAGCCTAAGTAGCGCCTCGCGGCTATAGGCTCGGAAACCGCTGGCTGCGTCTGGCACTTTGGTACCGGCGGCTTCGTTGACCACGGCACTGCCGAAACGTTGTAGCAATTTCTTGGTTGCCGAAAAATGCTCGATGGTGTGCGTTTGACGATCGGCAATCACAATATCGGCGCGTTCGGCCAGAATCGGCTGAACTAAGTCGCTAATACGATCTTGGGGGTATTGATTATCGCCGTCAGTATTAACCACAATGTCGGCGCCCAGCTCTAGAGCCATAAGAACACCGTCGTGGAAGGATCGGCCCAGGCCCTGATTACGCACATGACGGACAAAATGTTTGACACCGTGTTTTTTAGCGACGGCTACAGTTTGATCAGTTGAACCATCATCAATTACCAAGATGACAATTTCATCAATGCCAGGAATCTTTTGAGGTATCGATTTTAGCACCAGCGGTAGGGTAGCTTCCTCGTTCAAGCAGGGGATCTGGACAACAAGTTTCATAGTCTTATGTTAGCTAATAGTATAGCCGACAGAGGTCAGCTTGAACAGCTCTAATTAGCTTGACCCGATGATCCAGATCCGGCGCTACCGCCAAGACCGCCGCCGAAGCTTGGGTTAACCAATATGGCAGTAGCAGTCGTACTGCCGCTACCACTAGTAGTCACCAGTACGGTGTCACCGGTCTGAATATCGCTGGTGGTCACTGACTGGCCACTGTCGGTAATCGTTGTGCTGCTGGTAATGGAGTATGTGGTACTGGCACCGGTTCGCTGATTACTTACTGTTATGCTAGTACTGCTAACAGCGGTAACTTGACCGAAACCACCGCTGCGCCGTGCTCCGCTACCGCCGAAACCTCCAGCGCCGTTGCTGCCGATATTCGTATTGGCGGCGGGGGTAGCTTTTGCGTGATGTTTCTGATAGCTAACACCGCCGTAAAAGCTTAGTCCGCACAGAATTATGACTGCTGCTACTATGCCTAGCAATCGGGTTGAAACAGTAACTTTATAGCCATTCGGATTACGACTATGATTTGAGGTCTGTCGTCTAGCCTGAAATTCTTCGCCGCTAATATATTGTTCGTCAGCCGTCATTACTTCCTCTCCAATTTGCCATCTTGCAAATAAAAGGTCTGTGCCGTCTTGCCGGCAATGGCCTGGTCATGTGTGACGATAATAACTGTCGTGTTTTCGCTCTTTGACAGACCACGCAACAAGTCAAAAATCATTTTTCCGGTTTGGCTATCAAGGTTTCCTGTCGGCTCGTCGGCCAAAATTAACGACGGCTTATTGGCTAAAGCTCGGGCGATAGCCACTCGTTGTTGTTGACCGCCACTTAGCTTACCGGGCTTGCGCTGTACCTGGTCATCAGTTAAACCGACCTGCTCGAGTAACTCTTTGGCGCGTTGTTTGCGTTGAGCTTTGGACAGCCCGGCGAACTCCATCGGTAGCATGACGTTTTCGATAGCTGTCAGATTTGGAACGAGATTATATGCTTGAAAAACAAACCCAATTTTTTGACAGCGATACTTAATCAAAGAGTGATCGCCCATGCTGCTAATTTCCTGATCGTCAATCTTGATTGAGCCTTCGTTTGGCTTGTCGAGTGCGCCAATTAGGCTGAGTAAAGTCGATTTGCCGCTACCGCTGCGGCCGACAATGCTAGCAAATTCGCCGTCTGGAACCTTGAACGAGACATTGTTAACGGCCAGAACCTTAACGTCGCCGCTCGGAAAAACTCGTTTAACATTCTTAAGTTCTAACATATGATTATCCTTTCTACTCTACTCTCATGACTTCGGCCGGCCGTATTTTAGCGATGAAAAACGACGCTAAGGCACTGCCGACAACAGCTATGATGATGGCCGCTGCCAAACCGTCAAGAATAATACTCCAACCAATGGCGGCGTGGATGCTGCTGACATTGCTCCGGATAATGCCGAAACCACGTCCACCGCCTCTGGGTCCACCACCGGCAATAGAACCACCAGTACTACTCGTCGAGCTGCTAGTACTATTAGTCACTAGCAAATGGGTGATTGGATTCCCGGCCACGACACCTAAGATAATGCCGATAACGGCACCCAATACCGTTAAAGTGGTGGCCTCGACCATGAATTGAAACATTACTTTTAGATTACTGGCACCAATCGCTTTAAGTACTCCGATCTCGCGGCGGCGCTCACGCACAATCATAACCATCGTCAACAGAATAATTATGGCTCCAGCTACTACTGCACCAATTAAACTGTAGAGTGAAATACTCTGAATGTTTTGCAGTGGAGCGATTGTGGTTTGAGCCTGGGCACTGGCATTGGTCACGTCGGCCACACTGCCCAGAGCTTTTTCAGCAGCGGTAGTGACCGATGCGACATTGGTAATCGAATCAACCGTTAAGGTAGCGCTAGTGATATCACCGACCTCGCCAGCCAGCTTCTGTACGGTAGCAAGCGGCATGACGACCTGGTTATCACTAAAGGTATTACCGGCGTCAAAAATACCAACCACCGTAATGGGCGTGCTGTAGGCCGTGAAAGTCGAGCCGACCTTCAGGTTGTTTTTGGTTGCCAGAGTGGTGCCGACAAGGGCAACGTTATCAGTACTGGTACTGCTAAAAACGGTACCACTTTTGAGCGTAAAACTACCGCCGCCAACAGTTGATGATAAATCGGTTGGGTTGGTTGTGCCATTGACAGTAACAGGTGGTGTGAAACTAAACGTGCCCCCGCTGCTGGAGCCGCCCCCGCCGCCAAAATTACCGGCTGGTGGCGTAAAGGTCTGGCCACTATTTTGGCTAAATCGTTGGCCTAGGCTGCCAGCGCTGACAGCTGATTGCAAGTTCGTGTTACTGCTGGTCAGACGATCACTCAGACTTTCTTCGGTCGACGTGACGTGTGGCAAAGCTTTGACGCTCGTCATCTGAGTCTCAGTCAGCGGATTACCGCCACCCTCAAAGCCGCGGACACCGGCCGGCGATATGCTGACGGTGTTACCGACCGAGGCTTTAACAGAAGTAATCTTGTCGCCAACTGCTTGATGGGCGACCAGCATGGCCAAACTCAGCCCGACACTAAGTCCCAGAATGAAGACAATCGAAAAGGTACGGATGACATTTCTAAAAGCATTGCGGATACCACGGCTGACAACATTCATAATAATCTTTTGAAGTCCTTGTTTAATAAAAGCGTTCTGTTAGTGATTACATAGCTATTAGCTGAGTATTAACTTAACGATTAGACTTTTCATCTAGAATAACACAACCCAAGCGGCTCAGGTTGTTTTCAGCCACACGGTTTAGGCTTACATCCACCAATCAAGAGTCGCCAAGTGGCCAGGAAACCGCTATAATGAATATCAATCTCAATGTCACAAACAGACCGGCCAATTCCTTCCATTATACCCACCGCCAAGCCAAGGCCGGTTCAGGACATTGTCGTGGTCAGGCGTCAAGCCAGCCAGTTCCCAAGTGTAGGCATGACCTTGCGCAGCTATAAATACAATTCAGCCGATAAGCACGACCTAAGTGGCCAAGCAACAGTTGTTAAGACCGGCCGGATACGACGCTTGATGCATAAGATAACTCTTAAAAGAACGGTGATTACGTTCGTTATTTTGGTGC
>Ga0182030_10024953_pt1 | contig 10930 bp, 9 predicted proteins | sample 812S3MmetaG_FD_121299 | JGI IMG/M metagenome (GOLD analysis project Ga0182030, IMG submission 121299) | Permafrost microbial communities from Stordalen Mire, Sweden - 812S3M metaG (Illumina Assembly) | ecosystem: Environmental > Terrestrial > Soil > Wetlands > Permafrost | place: Sweden... | reverse complement strand
GGTGGCATCGAGTACGTCAAAGACTGTGACCCCAGGACCGCGCAGCGCTTTGCCCAGCACGAAGGCCAGCTCCACTTCCACTCGTGGCACGATGAAGCGCGCCATCGGCAGATCCGCCCCGGAATCGTAGAACATGTCATCAAGCAGGTCTCCAAAGTCAGGCTCGCTGATCTGCGAGGAGGCCTGCATGGCGCGCGAGGTCAGCCCGACCTTGTGTCCGCGGAGTTTGCGACCTTCGGCGATCTTGACCGTAACCCATTGGCGCTGAATCGCGTAGGCATCCTCAATTGTCATGCCGGGGTACTGGAGCGAGAGCTGGCGAATCTGCGTGCGGGTCTTCTCCGCCACGTGGATGCGGTGTGCCGCTTCAACCACCTGCGCTGCCGTGAGGAGGCGCAGTGGCGCGATGCTAGGCGCGGCCTGGGTTGACTGGCTCATGGGTTGGGCTCCTTGGGGACTGCTTTGCCGCTCGTGACTTAGGTGGCTCAGGGTGTCGCAAGCGGTTTGGCGAAGCGCGCATGCACGTTGTTGTGCTTGTAGGTTCCACCCTCATCAAATTCGTAGAGCTCTAGCGACAAGGCAAGGTAGCGTCGGGCGTAGAGCGCTGCGAAATGTGCCTTGATCATCTCAAATAGCGCGCTGCACGCTGAGCGCTTCTCCTCCGGGGTTCGGCCGGCGCCGATCTTGAGCGTGCCGTGGACGAAGGCGTAGTCGGCTGCCCCATCGGCCATGCAGTACTCCTTCAGTTCTATCGCTCGCGAGCGCACCGCCCCAGGTTTGAAGACGCCACCCTGGGCGATCAGCACCTGATTGGCCTTGCGCAGCAGACCCGAGATATCCGCCTCGGCCGTTAAATTATCGGTGTACTCAACGATGAAATGCGGCATGTCGTTCTCGGTGGCGGCCGGGTGTTCAGCTCACGCCCCTGGCAATGGGAATATGGCGTTGATCTGGCCGGTGCCGGAGCTGGCGAAATAGGGCGTAATAATCTCCACGGGCCTGCGATACTCATCCCAGCCGAGCATGCCAAGCAGCATGGCAGTGTCGTGCATCAGGCCCTCGCCCTGGCACAGCTGCGCGTATTCGGGAAGCATCGTGGTAAAGGTTTTGAAATCCCCCTGCTTCCATAACTCAACGACCCGCAGATCCACCTGCCGGAAGAATTCGCGGCTGATGCGAAACATAGACTCCGCATCGCTCGCGTTGTCGTTGAAGCGGTGCGAGAGCGAGCCGCTGGCGAGCACTGCAACCGTGCAGTTACTGGCTTCGATGGCTTCCTTCAGGGCACTGCCAAACTTGCGACTGTCCTCGAGTTTGTGCCACGCGCACCAGGCGGCCACGGAGACTACCTTGAAGTGCTGATCCGAGTTCATGTAGCGCATTGGCACCAGCGTGCCGTACTCGAGATCCAGGCTCGCTAAATTGTGCGCGCGGGTATGCACGCCGTGTGCTGTGGCGGTCTTGGCGATCAGCGCACCCAGTTCCGGATTGCCCGGGTACTCAAAGGCCATTCCGTGAATGAAGTGCGGCAGTTCGTTGCTGGTATAGACACCCTTGAAATGCTCACCGCAGTTGATGTGGTAGCCGGCATTGACCAGCCAGTGCACGTCGAGCACCACAATCGTGTCGACCCCGAGTTCGCGGCAGCGGCGCCCAATGATCCGATGTCCTTCGATCGCATCTTCGCGACAGCCATGGTACTTGCCAGGCAGCTCCGAGAGGTACATGGAGGGTACGTGGGTGATCTTGGCGGCGAGGGCGAGTTTTCCCATGGGCAGGTTCCTTGTGGGCGAGCGGCGCTTAAGGCGCGCTCGCGCTGTCCTCGACGATGAAGCTGAGCAGTTCGCCTAGACCTTCGACCGCGGTGAGCACTTGATCCCCGGGCTGCACATTGACGACCCCTTCAGGCGTGCCGGTGAGGATCACATCGCCGGGCCCGAGGGTCATGAAGCCACTTAAATATTCAATCAGAAACGGCACATCGAAGATCATCTTCGAGGTCGTGCCCTGCTGGGTAATCTTCCCGTTCACGCGGGTCTGGAGCTTGAGATTCATCGGGTCCGGCACGTCGGCGGTATCGACCAGCCACGGGCCAAGCAGTGTCGCCGCATCCCAGTTCTTGGCGCGAAAATTCGGCCGGTAGTAATTCTCCAGATGATCTCGGATCGCGTAGTCATTGGCCACCGTGTAGCCGGCAACATACTGATAGGCCTCGGCGCGTGGCACGTGCCGCGCCGGGCGGCCGATTACCACCGCCAGCTCGCATTCGTAGTGCATGAAGGCAACTTTCGGGCGACGGGTGCGTGCACGATGCCCGGCCAGGGTGCCCGGACCCTTGAGGAAAACGAGCGGTTCCTGCTGTGGTTTGAATGCCAGTTCCTGGGCGTGATCAGCGTAGTTGAGCCCGACGGCGAATACCGTCTGAGGCTCAAACGGGGGAAGCCACACCACTTCGCTGGCGGCTATGCATTCGCCACTGCCGAGGCGCACGCCGCCAGCATCCTCGGTGGCCGCGTGGATGACGCCGCCGTAGGCAACGCGCGCGCGCTTCATGCGTGGCCCGGCGCGGGCAATTCCGCCACCAGCGGATTCTCAAGACGCCCTAGACCTTCGATTTCAACCGCGACGCGATCCCCGGCGCGCGCCAGTGGCAGATTCTCCGGCAGACCCACGAGTAACACATCGCCGGCTGCCAGCGTCATGAAGGCCGAAACATCGGCAATAATCTGGCGTATCGGCCGGATCAGGTTGGCAGTCGTGTTTTCGAGCGCGAGCTTACCGTTCACGTAGGCGCGAATCGCCAAGCCATCTGCGGAGCCGAGCTGATCGCGCTCCATGATCCACGGCCCAACCGGGCAGAACCCGTCACGGCATTTCTGTTTAAGTGCCGGCCGATAGTAGCTGTCGTGAGGAATCGTCACATCATTGACGATCGTATAGCCGCCAATGAACTGCTCAGCTTCACTCGCTGCGACCCGATAGGCACTCTGGCTTAAGACCACCCCGAGCGTCGCGCCTACTGCAAGCGCTTCAATACCTGCAGGCACCGGGATTGGCGCGCCGTAGCCAATGCGCGTGTTACGAGGCTTCAGATACAGGATCGGCGCGCGCGGCGGGCTTTGGTAGGGTGGGGCTGCAGTCGCGCTGCCGAGCGCCGCAAGTGCCCCGCGGAAGTTCAGCGCGATCCCGTAAATGTTGCCGCGCGTCGGGACCTCCCAGCGCTCAGCGCCAACCTCGAATTCGCGCGCTCCCAGCTGTACGCTGTGGCGCAACGGATCGACCTTGGCGCACAGTGGCGCAGGGTGTCCATAGAGGTTCAGCCACGCGGTTTTGCTCATAACGCCAAGTAAGCAGAGGCGTAGGGGTGGACTTAGGCGCTTGCTGACCTGGGTCTGTGCCCCCACTGATTCAGGTATAGCGACTCGCAAATAACATTAACATATTAATATTGTTCGCCACAAGCCCGGTAAACTGCCTGTACCCGGCGGTGAGCGGATGAGTCTAGGGCGAGGTGGCGAGGTATTAGTTAACATGTTAATATATGTTGATATTGGGGCGAATAACTGCCGGTCGCGAGGGAAAATCGATGGCTCAAAGCCCAGTTCAGCCCGCTGCAACCAGCAACACGCTGGCCGCTCATCTCGCCAAAATCAAACCCTGGCTGGCGCGCTACGCGCGCGAGGGACTCGGGCATGTCATTAATGGCCAGCTCGTCCCCTCACTGAATGGCGGGACCTTCACCACCGAAAGCCCGGTTGATGGCAGCCTGATCGGCATTGTGCCGCGGGGGCTTGCGGCCGATGTAGATCGCGCCGCGCTGGTAGCCGCCAAGGCATTTCCAGCCTGGCGTGACCTTGATGGCCGCAAGCGGCGCGATCTGCTGCACGCTGTCGCTGATGCGATCGAAGCGCGCGCCGAGGAGATTGCGCTGCTCGAGTCCTGGGATACAGGGCAGGCACACAAGTTCATGTCCAAGGCGGCATTGCGTGGCGCCGAGAACTTCCGCTTCTTCGCCGACCGTGCCGAGAGTGCCCGCGATGGCCAGTCGCTGCCCACCGCCACGCATCTGAACTACACGTTACGCACGCCGATTGGTCCTGTCGGTGTCATTACGCCGTGGAACACACCCTTCATGCTCTCGACCTGGAAGATCGCGCCGGCACTGGCGGCCGGATGCACCGTGGTTCATAAGCCGGCTGAGTGGAGCCCTGTCACCGCGCAGCTTCTGGCCGAGATTGCCCTGCAAGCGGGTCTCCCGGCAGGCGTGCTCAATGTCGTGCATGGCCTGGGCGAGGAGGCGGGCAAGGCCTTGACTGAGCATCCGGCAATCCAGGCAGTGGCCTTCATCGGCGAGTCCGCGACGGGTTCGGCCATCATGCGCCAGGGGGCCGCGACCCTGAAACGCGTGCACTTCGAACTGGGCGGCAAGAATCCGGTCATCGTATTTGAAGATGCGGATCTGGAGCGGGCGCTCGATGCGGTCGTATTCATGATCTACAGCCTCAATGGTGAGCGCTGTACCTCCTCGAGCCGCTTGCTGGTGCAGGAGTCGATAGCGCCCACCTTCCTGGCACGTCTGGCCGAGCGCGCGCGCAAGCTCAAAGTGGGCCATCCGCTCGATCCTGCCACTGAGATTGGGCCCCTGATCCACCAGCGGCATCGCAACAAGGTGCTGTCCTACTTTGAGATTGCGCGCGCCGAGGGCGCACGTATTGAAGTGGGTGGTGCGGCCTTTGATGGTCCGGGGGGCGGGCAGTATGTGCAGCCGACATTACTGTGCGGAGCTCGGCACGACATGCGCATCGCTCAGGAGGAGATCTTCGGACCGGTACTGACTACGATCAGCTTCAAGGATGAGGCCGAGGCGCTCGCGATAGCCAACGATGTGAAGTACGGCCTGGCCGCTTATTTGTGGACTACAGACCTCGGGCGCGCGGTGCGCTTGGCTGAGCAGCTGGAGGCCGGCATGATCTGGGTCAATTCTGAGAACGTGCGGCACTTGCCAACGCCTTTTGGCGGCATGAAGGCAAGCGGTATCGGGCGCGATGGCGGAGACTACTCGTTCGAGTTCTACATGGAGACCAAAAACATTGCCTTGGCCCATGGCAGCCACAGTATCCCTCGGCTCGGTACCGGCTGAGCCACTATCAATCTGACGGGGCCCGCTGCGGGGAGGCTCCGGTATTGGCCTGGAGTTCAACGTGGAGGGCCTGCGCGAGTACACCACTGTTCAGGTGCTCAGTATCGCGCGCTGAGTCCGAAGCCCGGTATCCTTGAAGGCACGCCGGCCAGATTGGGCCGACGCGCTCGAATCACCTTCGGGGATACGGGAATTATATCGCCATGCGCGCAGCGTTCTATAACCAGGTAGGCCCGGCCCGCGAGGTCCTGCGGCTGGGTGAGATCCCTGAGCCGCTGGCCGGCGCCGGTGAGGTGCGCGTGCGTATCGCCTATTCAGGGGTTAATCCCTCCGATGTAAAGACCCGCGGCGGCGTACGCAGCGCGACGCTGCCCTATGAGCGCATCATTCCGCACAGCGATGGCTCAGGAGTCATTGATCAGGTCGGCGCTGGCGTGAGCGAGCAGCGGCTGGGCGAGCGGGTGTGGCTGTGGAATGCGGCTTGGGGACGACCGGATGGAACGGCTGCCGAGTACGTCGTGCTGCCCGCCGCGCAGGCGGTGGCGTTACCGACCGGGACGAGCCTGGCGGCTGGCGCCTGCCTCGGCATTCCGGCGCTCACCGCTTATCACGCCGTGACGATGGCTGGCGGGGTACGTGGCAAGCGGGTACTCGTCGCAGGCGGAGCCGGTGCCGTCGGACATTATGCAATCCAGTTTGCCCAGGCCGAAGGGGCCGTGCAGGTGGTCGCGAGTGTCAGCTCGCAACTCAAGCAGGCACTGGCCGAGGCTGCCGGGGCCAACGCCACGTTCAATTACCGGCTGGCCGATGCGATCGAAACCGCGCGCCAGCTGACGCTGGGCGCGGGCTTTGATCGGATCATCGAAGTGGATGTGGCCACCAATATCGGCAGCGATCTGGCGTTGCTGCGCACTGAAGGTGACCTGGTGGCCTATGGCAGCAGTGAAGCCAATGTACTGATGCCATTCTTTCCAGCAATCCTGAAAAACGTGCGGCTGCATTTTTTCATTGTGTACAACTTAAGTGCTGCTGATCGTGCCCTGGCACTGGCAGGCCTCGCGCGCCCGCTCAAGAGTGGTCGGCTCAAGCACAACATCGACTGCGAACTGCCGCTGGAATCGATCGCCGATGCCCATCAGCGGATAGAGCAGGGCCGGGCGCTCGGCAATGTTCTGCTGAAGGTCAGCTGAGCGTGCTGGGCGCCAGTGCCTCGGGCGATTTGCGCCTGCGACTTCGCGGATTCGAGTTTAATGTGCGCATCAGCGGCAGCGGCACCCCGATGATCTGGGGCCACGGCTTGCTGGGCTCGGTGAATTCCGAGCAGAGGCTCGGCTGGTTCGGATGGGAACAGCCGCCGCCCGGTGTGCAGTTGGTGCGCTATGACGCGCGTGGTCACGGCGCGAGCCAGGCGTCACATACGGCCGAAAGTTACACCTGGAGGAATCTTGCCGGCGACATGCTCGCCTTGGCCGATGCCATGGGCGCCGGCCGCTTCATTGCGGGGGGCGCCTCCATGGGGTGCGTGACGGCACTGAGCGCGGCACTCGCCGCACCGCACCGGGTACGTGGCCTGCTGCTGGTGTTTGTGCCGAATCTATGGGAGGCGCGCGCAGCACAGGCCAGAAGCTATCGGATCTCGGCGCTCGAGGGGCGGCTGCTCTGTGGCGCGGGCCTGGCTTGGTGGATGGCGCGCGCCATGCCCGAGCGGCTGCCGCCGTGGCTGCTTGCCGCGCAGCCCGAGGTGATGGCGATTTTCAAGAGTGGCATTGGACGGCTTAAGGCGCGAACGCTTTGGCACCTGCTGCGTGGAGCCGCCTTATCCAACCTGGCGCCACGCGAGGCACTGGCTGCACTGGCGGGCATTCCTGCCAGCATCCTCACCTGGAACGGCGATCCGGCCCATCCGCTGACGATGGCCGAGGAAGTGCACCGGCTGTTGCCGCGCTCCGAATTGTTCGTGGCGCGCGATTACGCTGACCTCCAGAGCTTCCCACAGCGTATCGCCGCTTTCACCGGCGGCATTGGCTGAGCTGATAGCTAGCTATTGCGGCACTCGGAGCGCTGCCCCGGCCTCGTTCCACAAGGCAATGGCGGGCACGACCGGGTAATCGAGCTCGAAAGTCAGCAGGCTGAGTGATCCGGGCGCGAGCAGCAGACTGCGCGCATGTGTCAGGGGCTGGTTGAGCCAGCGCGCCGCAAGACTGCGCAGCAGATGGCCGTGGGAAAACAAAGCGATTGCCCCAGTGCTGGTGCGCAGCTGATCGACCACCGCGTCCACGCGTAGCGTCATCTCGGCGGCGGTTTCGCCCCCGGGACAGCCGTCGCGAAACAGGTCCCACTTGGGCTGCCGCTCGTGGATCTGGGCGAGCTTGAGCCCCTCGTATTCGCCGTAATTCCATTCCTGCAGCCGCGCATCGATGCGCATCGAAGCGCCGCAGCCGGCCAGTTCGCAGGTGGCGCGCGCACGCTCTCGCGGGCTGGTGAGTATCTCGGCAAAGGCGATGCCCTTGAGGCGCGGAGCCAGCGCCCGCGCCTGCGTCTGCCCGTGACTGGTCAGTGGCAGATCGGTATAGCTGGTGTGCTGTCCGGAGCGACTCCACTCGGTCTCGCCGTGGCGGATCAGGAAGATCATCGGGTTCATGAATTCACCTGCCAGCGCCAGTTGCGGATTTCGGGCATGTCTTCGCCGTGAGTTGTGATGTAGTGGCGATGCTCGAGCAGCTTCTCGGCCAGGGCCTGCTGCAAGGCCTTGCCGGCTGCTCCGGTCTGAGGCAGCCGATCGATGGTGTCCATGACCAGGTGGAAGCGATCCAGGTCATTGAGCACGGTCATGTCGAATGCCGTGGTGATCGTGCCTTCCTCCTTGTAGCCGCGCACGTGCAAATTGCCGTGGTTGGTGCGCCGGTAGGTAAGCCGGTGAATCAGCCAGGGATAGCCATGGTAGGCAAAGATAATCGGCTTATCGCGCGTGAACAGTGCATCAAAGTCCTGCTCGCTCAAACCATGCGGATGCTCGCTCGCCGGCTGCAGACGCATCAGGTCAACGACATTGACCACGCGGATTTTGAGCGTCGGCAGGTGAGTGCGCAGGATCGACACTGCAGCCAGTGTTTCCAGCGTCGGCACATCGCCGGCACAGGCCATCACCACATCGGGCTCCGCGCCCGCATCGTTCCCGGCCCACGACCAGTTGCCGATGCCCGCGCGGCAGTGAGCCACGGCCTGATCCATCGGCAGCCATTGCGGCGCCGGATGCTTGCCAGCGATGACCACGTTGACATAGTGGCGGCTGCGCAGGCAATGGTCGATGACCGAGAGCAGGCAGTTAGCATCGGGGGGCAGGTACACCCGCACGATCGAGGCCTTCTTGTTCATCACGTGATCGATGAAGCCTGGGTCCTGGTGGGTGAAGCCGTTGTGATCCTGGCGCCAGACGTGCGAGGAAAGCAGGTAATTCAACGAAGCGATCGGACGGCGCCACGGAATGCCGGCGCTCACTTTGAGCCACTTGGCGTGCTGGTTGAACATTGAATCGACAATGTGGACGAAGGCTTCGTAGCAGTTGAATAACCCATGGCGGCCGGTCAGCAGGTAGCCCTCGAGCCAGCCTTCACACTGGTGCTCGCTCAGGACCTCATGCACGCGCCCCTCGGGGGCCTGGAACTGATCGCCCGGTACGGTCAGCCCAAGCCATTGGCGTGAGGTCGCCTCGAATACCGACTCAAGTCCATTGGAGAGCGTTTCGTCGGGCCCAAACAGCCGAAAGTTGCGCTGCGCATCGTTGGCGCGCACGACATCGCGCAAGTAGCGACCGAGTACGTGGGTATCGCCAATCCCGGGACAGCCGTGTGGCTTGACTTCGATCGCGTAGTGGCGAAAGTCCGGCAGTTGCAGCTCCTTCAGCAACAGGCCGCCATTGGCATGCGGATTGGCGCCCATGCGCCGCGGACCCTGCGGTGCGAGCTCGGCCAGTTCAGGGCGCAGCTGCCCCCGGGCATCAAAGAGCTCCTCGGGCCGATAGCTTCTCAGCCAGATCTCGAGTTGCTTCAGATGCTCGGGCGGCGCACTCGCGGAGATGCTTAAAGGCACCTGGTGCGAGCGGAACGTCCCTTCATTCGGCAGCCCATCGACAAACTTGGGCCCGGTCCAACCCTTGGGTGAATTCAGTACGATCATGGGCCATCGCGGCCGCTGCACGGCGCCGCCCGAACGCGCCAGGCGCTGGATTAGGTGGATCTGCTCAATCACTTCATCAAGTGTTGCGGCCATGGGCTGGTGCATCGGGCCGCTCTCGTGACCCTCTACGAAGTAAGGCGTCCAGCCATAGCCACGCAGCAGCTGTTCAAGCTCTTCGCGGCTGATGCGGGCCAAGACCGTCGGATTGGCGATTTTATAGCCATTGAGGTGCAGGATCGGCAGCACTGCCCCATCGCTTTTGGGGTTCAGGAATTTGTTCGAATGCCACGCAGTGGCCAGCGGGCCAGTCTCTGCTTCGCCATCGCCGATGATGCAGGCGACCAGAAACTGCGGATTGTCGAACACCGCGCCAAAGGCATGGCTTAGTGAGTAGCCGAGCTCGCCACCTTCGTGGATTGAGCCAGGGCATTCGGGGGATACGTGGCTTGGAATGCCACCAGGGAACGAGAATTGCCGGAACAGATTGGTCAGTCCAGGCAGATCGCGGCTGATATGCGGATAGACCTCGCTGTAGGTGCCCTCCAGGTAGGTCTGGGCCACCAGCGCCGGGCCGCCGTGGCCAGGGCCCGCCATGTAGATCATGTCCAGATCGTACTTCTTGATCACGCGATTCAGGTGCGTATAGATAAAGTTCTGCCCCGGCGTGGTGCCCCAGTGGCCCAGCAACATGTGCTTTACGTGCGAGAGCAGCAGCGGCTCGCGCAGCAGCGGATTTTCGCGCAGGTAAATCTGGCCGACTGACAGATAATTGGCCGCGCGCCAGTACGCATCCATGCGTTCGAGCAACTCGGGACTCAGCGTGGGCTCGCTCATCAGATACACCTTAGCGCCGATGCGTCAGCAGTGGTCAGGAGGCAGGTGCCGACAACCCTCATCCCGCCCGGCCGAGGCCAGGCAATCGGCAGCAACCGCAGGCCACTGCAGCAGTGGCTTGGTTCATTGTCCTGCGCGGAGCCGATCCAGGGCTAGTAGGACATACACCAATCAAATTTAGCCCTTCGCGTTGCGTCGTCGTCATGACAGCGCGGCCTTGGCGACGTCGGTTCTTAATCCCGAATGTATAGCTGACGAGATACTCGCTGGGTCCGTGCGGCTTCAGCTCCACGAGCCTCAGAGGCTCCGGAAGCGGACCGGAGAAGCGGCTTATGTTCTCAGGTGCATATGGACCTGAGTTCCGCTTTTCCGAAACAAGGAATTGACGAATTCGTCACCGACTGCCTTTCGATTCAAATGAGGTGCCGCGCCGGTCGGCGTTCCAATACGACGCCTGTTCACAACTTGGGCCATCAACTACGAACTGGGCACGGCTTTTGTCCACTCGAAGCGTCGGTTCCTCCTCGATGCCCCTCGGGGAAATTCCGTTCGAAACCATTCGGCCGCACCAAACACCGAAGCGCGCAGCGGAGATCTGCACTCTCACGGAGCGCAGATCTCCGAACTCCGCTCAGAATCGTCAGTTCAAGCGCTGCCGCGCCTCAAGCCGCCTTGGCAGCGGTCCCGCTGCTCGCGGCGTGCTCCTTGGCGGCAGCCGTCGTAAGGTCCGTCGCGTGCGCAAGATGACCGTGCGCCACTAGTGCGTGATGGGCAGCAAGC
>Ga0182030_10024952_pt1 | contig 10931 bp, 7 predicted proteins | sample 812S3MmetaG_FD_121299 | JGI IMG/M metagenome (GOLD analysis project Ga0182030, IMG submission 121299) | Permafrost microbial communities from Stordalen Mire, Sweden - 812S3M metaG (Illumina Assembly) | ecosystem: Environmental > Terrestrial > Soil > Wetlands > Permafrost | place: Sweden... | reverse complement strand
TGCCAACACCCTGGTCTTCGCGGCCGGCAAGGGCATTGTTGTCAACGAGCCCTCGATTGTGGCCATCAACAAGAACACCGGTGAGGTGGAAGCCGTAGGCAAAGAGGCCAAGGAGATGCTGGGCCGCACGCCCGGCAACATTGTGGCCATCAAGCCCATGAAGGACGGCGTCATCGCCGACTTCAAAGTTACAGAGAAGATGCTCAACTACTTCATCCAAAAGGCACACAACCGCAAGATGCTGGTCCACCCGCGGATTGTCATCGGCGTGCCTTCCGAGATCACCCAGGTGGAAAAGCGCGCCGTTGAAGATTCGGCCTATCGCGCCAAAGCCAGCGAGGTTTACCTGGTGGAACAGGCCATGGTGGCCGCCATCGGCGCGGGACTGCCGATTACCGAGCCCTCGGGCAACATGGTGGTCGACATTGGCGGCGGGACTACGGATATCGCGGTCATCTCGCTCTCCGGCATCGTTTACTCCCGTTCCGTGCGCATGGCCGGCAACCAGATGGACGAGGCCATTACCAACTATTTGAAGCGCAAGTATAACCTGCTCATCGGCGAACGTACGGCCGAGCACATCAAAATCGAGATTGGCTCCGCTTTTCCGCTGGACAGGCCGCTGACGATGGAAATCAAGGGCCGCAACCTGATTGAGGGCGTTCCCAAGACCATCACCATTGAAGACAGCGAAATCAGGGAGGCCCTTGGGGAGTGCATTGCCGTGATCATGAACGCGATTCGCGTTGCCCTGGAGCGCACTCCGCCTGAGCTTTCAGCGGACATTTCAGATCGCGGGATTGTGCTCACCGGCGGCGGCGCGCTCATCAAGAACCTGGACAAGCGCATCCGCGAGGAGACCGGCCTGCCCGTCTCGGTTGCCGACGATCCACTGGCCTCCGTTGTGCTCGGCACCGGCAAGATGCTCTCCGACTTCCGCCTGCTACGCAAGATCAAGATCGACTAAGAGCAGGGATCAGGGGTCAGGGATTAGGGGTTAGGGATTTGCTCACGGGGCGTTGATGCCTTCCGGGCAACCTGAAGCCTTCAACGCAGCTGGCCCGGATGAAATTGACCTGAGCGGATGTTGCGGCTCCAACCGAAACCGGCCTCGCTGATCCCTAACCCCTAATCACTAACCCCTAATCACTGCTCTTATGGAATCGTTCTTCGTTCGCTATCGAAACCTCGTCGTGCTGCTGGCCATCCTGCTCGCGCAGATCATCGGTCTCGCGGTGCAAGTGCGCCGTACCTCCGAAGGACGAAGTACGCTCGATCCCAGTGACGGGCCAGGCGTTCGTTTGATCCGTCTCTGGGCGCAGGGCGTGGTCACACCTCCGGAGATGATCATTCACGCATCGAAGACAGGTTCCAGGGGTCTGTGGCAGAACTACCTGGATCTGCGCAGCGTCCGCCAGCAGAACCAGGACCTGCAGAAGACAATCGATCGCCTGCGCCTGGAGCAGGCCGCCCTGCTGGAAGATGCCCGTCAGGGCCAGCGCCTGCAAGCCTTGGCCAATTTTCAGCAGAAGTATATTTATCAGACCGTGGCAGCCCAGGCCATTGGCTCCAGCGGCAGCGAGCAATCGCATGTTTTCTACATCGACAAGGGGTCTGCCGAAGGGCTGAATCGCGACGATGCGGTCATTACCGCGGACGGCATTGTGGGCAAGGTTCGCGACGTTTTCCCGCACACCGCGCAGGTGCTGGCAGTGAACGACCAGACCAGCGGCGCGGGCGTAATTCTTGAAACCACCAGGACTCGCGGCATCCTTCGCGGCAACGCCGCTGGACAGCTTGAGATTGTGGACATCCTGGCGGACAAGCGCATTCAAAAGGGCGAAATAGTGCTCACCGCGGGCGGCGACCAGATTTTCCCTCGCGGCTTGCCCGTGGGCGTTGTCGAGAACGTGGTCCCGGACCCTGAGCGCGACTCCTTCATCGACGTCATCGTGACGCCCGCGGCGCACCTTGACCGGCTCGATGAGGTTCTGGTCGTCACTTCTACGCAGCCCCGTTTCTCACCGGAGCAACAGCAGGACCTGGCCACCAGCGAGGCTCTCAAGGGTTCCGAAGCAGCGGCCATCAAGGAACAGAAGAAGGCTTCGGAGATCATGGCCGAGCGGCTCCCTGGCCTGGTTGATCCCAATCTTCCCCCAGATCAGCAGCCGCTCCACGACAGTTCCAACCCCACTCCAGTGGCACATCCGCCGCAGGCGCTGCATCCAGACCGGTTCACTCCCGGGAATGCGCCGGACGCGGCGTCCGAGGCGACGCCCGAAGCGCTTCCCCACGCCAAAGCCCCCGCCGTGCCTGACTCCGTCACACAGCCGAAGCCGAAAACGCCGGTGGTGAAGCCTAGCGGCACTCCTTCCACGACTGTCGGCAAACCTACCTCCAAACCCGCCCAGCCGAAGCAGACCGGCCCTCAGACCGGCAAACCACCAACCAACCAGCCACAAAAAGCCCAGCCAGGGGGGAATACCTAGCCATGCCCCTGCTCGGCGACGACCGCCGTAATCCGGAAATTCGACGGTATCCCATCTTGGCCTATGCCCTGGTGCCGCTTGCTGCGCTGGTGCTGCAGGCCTGGCTGCCGCGCGTGTTGGGCCGGTTTGCCTGGTTTGACCTCCCGCTGGTGGTTACCGTCTACTTCGCGCTGGACCGGCGCAGTCCCATTCAGGGCACCCTGATGGGCGCAGCCATGGGGTTGTTTGAGGATGCGCTCTCTCACCATGCAATCGGCATCAACGGCGTTGCCAAAACGGTGGCCGGCTTTTTGGCCGCTTCAATCGGGGTGCGCGTCGACGTAGAAAACCACACCATCCGGCTGGTGCTCAACTTCTTGCTTTCCCTGCTTTCGAGCGGCATTGTTGTTTTCGTATCCCGGTTCCTGCTCGGCCTGGATTTGGAGTGGCGCTGGTATACGTCAATCTACGCGGCGATTGGCAACTCGCTGATAGCGGTTGTGCTGTTTCCGCTGCTGGACCGTCTGCAGATTAGGGAATAGGGAATAGGGACTAAAGGCTGAGTGGGCGGCGAGGGCTCAGGTCGAGGGCCATTTCGATATGGATTACTTTTTACGGTCCCAGCGCCTTGGGTTTCGTTGCTGGAGTGAAGAAGATCTCGCTCTTGCCATGGATATTTGGGGCGATTCCGAAATGACAGTCTTCGCTGGCGGGCCGTTTGAGCGGGAAGCGGTGCGTGCCCGGCTGCTGCGCGAGATTGAGTCAATGCGGGAACACAGGATGCAGTACTGGCCTGTCTTTCTTCTGGATGGGGACCGTCACGTTGGCTGTGTGGGGCTTCGCATCTATGACGAAGAAGAACGGATATACGAGTTGGGGTTTTACGTGCGTCGCGTCTTTTGGGGGCAAGGACTGGCACAGGAAGCGTCGCGCGCCATCATCGACTACGGATTCAGTGCGATGGGAGCAAATGCACTCTTCGCAGGACACGATCCTTTGAACGCGGCGTCGCGCCATGTGTTGTTGAGCGTGGGGTTCTCTTTTGCAGGGGAGGAAATCTATCCCCCGACGGGAATTCCGGAGCCCACATACCGGCTGAGAAAACCGCCGAACCAGGAAGCCTAGCTGTATCCTTAAGGCATACCGATGGACGCTGACAGAATCAACCGCAACGAGAAGCTCCCCACCCTCAAGCTTACGGTGGTGCAGTACGGCATTCTGCTGATGATGCTGGCGCTGGCCGCGGGCCTGTGGCGGCTCCAGGTGCTGGGCGCGGACAATTACCGTTTGCAGGCCGAGCAGAACCGCATCCGCAAGGAACCGCTGCTGGCCGCCCGCGGAAAGCTCTTCGACCGCGAAAACCGGCTGATCGTTGACAACTATCCGTCCGTCTCCTGCTTCCTGGTCCGCGAGCAAAACCCGAATGTGGACGCCGATCTGCCGCTGATTGCCAAGGGGCTCGACCTCGACCTGGATCAGTTGCGCGCCACTCTACGCCGCTACCGCACCTCTCCCGGCTATCAGCCCATTCCCATCAAGCTCGACATTACCGCGGACGAAGATGCCTTCATCGAGGCGCATAAGAACGAATTGCCGGAGCTCGAGACCATCCACGAAGAGCGCCGTCTTTATCCGCGCGACGGATTTGCCTCGCACATCATCGGGTATGTCGGCGAAGTGAGCGAAGAAGATCTAAACAACCCGCGGTACGCATATTACGAGCCCGGCGACGTGGTGGGAAAAGCAGGCGTCGAAGAGACCTACGACGAGTTGCTGCGGGGCGAGGATGGCTCCCGCGATGTGATTGTGGACAGTCACGGCCGCGAGGTGGGCTATCAGGGAATACAGCACGCCAAGCCCGGACAGGACCTGCGGCTGACCATCGATAACGATCTGCAGCGCGCAGCCGAATTGGCATTGGGCAACCGAAACGGAGCTATTGTCGCCATGGACCCGCGCAACGGGGAGATTCTGGCACTGGTGTCGCGTCCCAGCTTCGACCCCAACGATTTTGCCGTCCATATCAACCGCTCGGACTGGAACCAGCTCATCACCGATCCCGATCATCCGCTGATGAACAAGGCGATCCAGGCGCAACTGGCGCCTGGTTCAACCTTCAAGATCCTGATGTCTGTGGCGGGGCTACAGGAAGGCGTCGCGCAGGACATGAAGATCAACTGCAGCGGCGGATGGGGGCCCTACGGATTCTTCCACCACTGCGACGAGCACCATGGCGCGGTGGATATTCACACGGCCATCCCTTTTTCCTGCGACACCTTCTATTACATGCTGGGCGATAAACTGGGCATCGACCGCATTGCGAAATATGCCACCGAATTTGGATACGGACAGAAAACCGGCATCGATCTGCCCGGCGAACAGGCCGGCCTGATGCCATCGGCGCAGTGGAAGATGAAGAATTACCACAATCGCTGGTATCCGGACGAGACGCTAGACGTGGCCATTGGCCAGGGCGCGGTGGAAGCCACGCCGATGCAACTTGCCCGGATCATTGGCGGGATCGCCTCAGGCGGGCACCTGGTCCGGCCGCATGTTGTCTTCCCCGATCAGCTTCCGGCAGAGTTCCGCAATGCGTTGCTGGAAAGCTTTCCCGGCTCCGGCGATTCGTACATCCCCATCGATCCTGAGAACTGGGCCACGGTGACCGACGGCATGTACCAGGTGACGCAGCCTGCCGCGTTCCATACCGCCGGTTCGGCACATCTGGAGGGGATCGACTTCGGAGGCAAGACAGGAACGGCGCAATTGATGAGCCACGAAGCGCTGGGAAAGACGAACAAGGGCAAGGCTACGAATCCTAATGTGTGGTTTGTTGGCGTCACGCCGCGGCGCAATCCGGAGTTGGTAGTCGCGGTTCTATGGCAGAACGGCCAGTTCAGCTACTACCCGGCCCGCATAGGCGCCAAGGTTGTCTCGGCCTATGTGGAAAAACAGCGCCGCATAGCGAACAATCTCGTCCAGCCGGCCAAAACGGCAGCCCCAGTGGAGATGAGCGCGGTGTGGACGGTGCCGACCCAAGATTCGGGCTCCAAATCCGAACCAGACCGCCTGCAAAGCGGGCATTTCCTGGTAGATAAAGGCCAAATCGTCACCACGGCCCCACCCGAATCACCAAAAAAGCTGGGTGCCCCATCCTTGCGACTTCCGTCTGTCGCAAGGGTGGGAAATCAACAACCCCATCCAGCGCATCTTCCGGTTAACCAATCCACGTCCGGCCCACAGCCCGCCATCCCCAGCTCCGGCAAAGGACTCTAGACCATGCGCCGGATTTTGAGCTTCCGCGACTTCGATTGGTACCTGCTGGCCATGGTGCTGCTGCTCTGCACCATCTCCGTGCTTGAAATCTACTCGGCCACGCTCCACACGAAGTACACGGGCTTTCACACCAAGCAGATGTTCTGGATCGCGGGCGGGCTTATCGGCATGTTTGTTTTCGCCAGAATCGACTATCACAAGCTGATCGACTTCGTTCCGTGGGCCTACGGCGTCTTCCTGGTCTCCTTGGTTGCAGTCAAGCTGTTTGGAGTCAAAGTGCTTGGCGCCAAGCGCTGGATCCGGATCGGCCATATCCAATTCCAGCCCTCGGAGTGGGTGAAGCTCGTTCTGATCATCGCGGTGGCCCGTTACTTCGCCAATCTTGGCGGCCGCTCGCTGACCTGGAAGGACATCTTCAAGGCGATTGCACTTGTCGGCGTTCCGATGGCGCTGGTACTTATTCAGCCCGATCTGGGCACAACCCTCACCTATATGCCAATTCTTGTTGCCGGCCTCCTTCTGGGTGGCATCAATCTGAAGCAGACGCTTATTCTCGGCATGTGCGCGGTGGCCCTGGTGGCCGGTGTCTGGTCGAGCGGCAAGCTGCTGAAGCCTTACCAGAAGGCCCGGCTCACCAGCTTTATCAATCCCGACAGCGACCCCAAGGGCACCGGCTACCAGATTCGTCAGTCGCTGATTGCGGTCGGGTCGGGGGGCGTTTGGGGCAAAGGCGCGGCCAAGGGAACCCAGACCCAGGGAGATTTCCTGCCCATCCCTCATGCGGACTTCATCTTTGCCGCATTTGGGGAGGAGCATGGGTTTGTCGGCGCGATTTTCGTGCTGCTGCTATACTTTTTCATATTGATGCGTTTGATTCAAAACGCTCAAACAGCCGCGGACATGTCCGGCTCGTTGATTATCATGGGCGTAGTGGCTGTGTTGACCTTTCAGATCGCGGTCAACGTGGGCATGGTCATCGGGTTTATGCCTGTCACCGGAATTCCTTTACCGTTAATGAGTTACGGCGGTTCTTCGGTGTTGTTTACGTTCCTGGCGCTGGGTACGGTGATGAATGTCCGTATGCGCCGCTTCGTAAACTGAAAGCCAGGCCCCATTGGGGGCCGGGCTTGGTTCGACAAGTTCACCTCTTGCGCCCCCAACCGGAACGGTCCGGAGCGCAAGAGTTCAAGTTTCATGCATTTACCGTGTATTTCCAATTGGGAATGCGCGCGATAGCCGGCCAGGTCCGGATGGATCTCGAGCCCGGCAGGACAAAGGGTTCATGAGCACGCAGAGACGGGAAAACCCTCGGCAGCATAGGAATTGTACGGATGTCGCGAAAGGAATGAGCCAGATATGGTTCGTTTTCATCGCGTGGTTCGCCCGTGCAATCGCCAGGGTTGGAACGGCCCCGCTGGATTCATCGGCAAGGTTGGCCACAAACTCTCTGCAATTGGGTCACCGCACCACACAGCTTGTTCGTCAGGATTTCCGCCGCACCCCGCACAGCTCGCCGCCCACCTGGGCCGCCCGCAGCGCGACAACCGGCACGCCAGCGACTCGCAGGTCCTCCCTCCCGCTTACCCCCGCCCCTTCCGTACTCGATTGTCTCCATCCCTCCTTGCCCATAATCCCAGCAGGCAAATGCCGCTGGACGGAAAGGTACGATGGCAAAAGAGATTTGCATTTCCAGTACGCCGCATGAAACGCGGCTCGCAATCCTCGAAGACGATCAACTCGCGGAAATTTATTACGAACGCGAAAACGAGTACACGCTGGCGGGGTCCATTTACAACGGCCGCGTCACACGGGTGCTGCCGGGCATGCAGTCCGCATTTGTGGACGTGGGCCTGGAGCGGGACGCGTTTCTGTATGTGACCGACTTCATGGAGCTCGAAGACCCGGAGGAGACGGACGAGCTTGAAAAGGCGGCCGCTACGGGGGGCAATCAGGCGCCGCGCGAAGTGCGTCACACGAATGAGCCGGACCGCAACGCTGGACGCCAAGAGAATCGCGGCGGGGAGAGCGGTCAGCGCCAAGGGCAAAAGCCCGACCAGAAGCAGGCACAGCGTCCTGACCGCGGAGCGCAGGACCGCCAAACCCGCGAGAAGCATTTTGTTGTCGAGCCGGCCGTTGAGACTGCCGATGCGCCCGTTTCTCAATCTTCTTTCAGCCCTGGCGCTGCTGACACAGGCGAGGAAGACGGCGCCGGCGCCAAGCGCTGGCGGGGACGGCGGCGGCGGCGCGGTGGCCGCAGCTCCCCAGGCACACCTGAAGGCCAACCCAGTTCCGAAGGGCCCTCAGAGGATTACAGCGAGACATCGTCGGAAAGCGCCGCTACCTCGGACATTCAAGCCAGCGCTGAGCCCATTGAAAGGCCTTCGTCACCAAGCTGGTCCGCACCCGCACACGCTCCTTCACCGCATGCCAGCCAGGTACCGGCTCCATTTGTTCTGCCCGGCGAGTCCCTGCGCAAATACGGCGGCACGGCGGAAGACGAGTCGCCCAAATCTGCTCTGGCGCCGGCCGCACCGGTTCGCCCAGCTTCCACCTTCAAGCCGGCAACGTTGATTGAAGCGCCCTTGGATTGGGACGGCAGCGGTCTACTGCCCGGCGAGTCGCTCTCTCGTCATCGCACGCGCCAGCCCGAGCCTCCAGTTGCAATCGACACCGAGGCGCGGGAAACTTTCTCCGATAGGCCTGCTGCCAGCGATGCTGAATTCGGTACCGCCGCTCCCGACGCCGTTGAAGAGCAGGATTTCTTCGCCGAGCGCGCCGATGCCGATGCGGTGGCGGAAACAGCTCTTCAATTGCCTGTCGATGAGGAAACGGAACAGCCCCTGTTGGAAGAGGAGGAATTCGAAGAGACTTCTGAAGTCTCGTACGGGGCGCACGCTCGTGAGAATGCCGAGGCGCGCGAATTCGGGACGGAAGATGGGGTCGATGAGGTTTCGACCGAGGAACTCGTTTTAGAAGCAACTGAGAGCCAGGACGAGGAGGTAGCCGAATCGGCCGTTGTCGAGGAGACGGAGCCGGAAGCGAAGGATTCCAACGCATCCGCCTCGCACCATGTTGACCCCTTGCCTCCAACCAGCTTCCGCTTGTTTGGACTGGGCAAAAAGAAGACCGAGGAGCCCGCGCCAGCCCCTCCGCCGGCCCCCAAGCCCGCCACTGTCGCAGCCGTTTCAGCCTACGCCCCCGGCGCCGGCCTCATTGAAGAAGAAGTGATTGAGGAAGAGGAGTTCGACGCCCCGCACCATCATCACAGCAAGGCCGACGAGCACGATCTGGAAGATTTCGAAGAAGAGACACTTCCTCCTCAGCTTCGCACCGGCGACCTGGGCGAGTTGCTGCAGGAGGCTCACCTCGACCACAAGATCCAACTGAACTTCGACGATAAAAACGTGGAAGACGAATCCTTCGATGAAGACGAGGATGAGGAGGAAGAACCTGCCGCCGAAGGGCAGCCCACCGCCGGCGCCGGCCAGGATTCATCGCAGCAGAGGCGCGATCGCGGAGGCCGCGGCCGCCGTGGCCGTGGCGGCCAGCAGGCAGGACCGCAAGGGGGCCAGGGCCAGCGCCGCGGCATGACCCGCCGCTCCGCACAGACCTCAGATCTGCCCATCATCAGCGACCTGCTGAAGCCTGGCCAGGAGATTCTGGTGCAGATTGCCAAAGAGCCTATCGCCAAGAAGGGCGCGCGGATTACCTCCCACATCGCTCTGCCAGGGCGCTTTCTGGTGTTCATGCCTACTGTGTCGCACATCGGTGTGAGCCGCAAAATCGAATCCGACGAAGAGCGGCAGCGGCTGAAGCGGATTCTTGTGCATGAGCGCGGCGAAGCTTCTGGCGGATTTATCGTTCGCACTGCGGCCGAGGGGGCTTCGGAAGAGGACCTGCGCGCCGATCTTCGGTTCCTCATCCATCTCTGGGACGAGATCAAGACGCGGTCTGACACCTCAAAGTCACCTGCGCTGATCTATCACGATCTATCGTTGATCGAGCGCATCCTGAGGGACCAGGTCAGCTCCAACTTCGCGTCGATCTGGGTCGACTCGCAGGAAGACTACGAGCGCATCGTTCGCTTCCTCAACCGCTTCTCACCGACGCTGGTCCGCCGCGTGAAGCTCTACACCAAAGAGGTGCCGCTGTTTGAGCACTTCGGCATCCAGGACGAAATCTCGAAGGCTCTTCGCTCCAAGGTCTGGCTCAAGAGCGGCGGGTCCATCGTGATTAACCAGACTGAAGCGTTGGTTGCCATCGACATCAATACGGGCAAGTATGTCGGCAAGTCGGCGCGGCTTGAGGACACCATCGTCAAGACCAACCTCGATGCGGTGCCGGAGATTGTCCGCCAGATTCGCCTGCGCGACCTGGGCGGCATCATCGTCATCGACTTCATCGACATGGACGAGCGGAAGAATCGCTTCAAGGTTCTGGCCGCACTGGAAGAAGCTCTCAAGGCCGACCGCGCGCCCACAAAGGTTCTTCAATTCAACGATTTTGGACTGGTCGCCATTACCCGCAAGCGCGTCAAGCAATCTCTGGAGCGGACTCTGAGCGTTCCTTGCCCAACATGCCAGGCTACCGGCATGGTCAAGAGCCCCACGACGGTCTGCAACGAGATTTACACGGAGTTGCGCAAGATGAAGAAGCACTTCGAGGGCGCGGATGTTCTGTTGCGCGTGAACCCGGAAACGGTGAAGGTGCTCAAACAGAACAACGCCTCATGGCTCAACGAATTCGAGGAGTTGGTCGGCAAGAACATCCTGGTGAAGAGTGACGCTAGTTTGCATCCGGAGCAGTTCGATATTCAGGGATAACTCGCGAAAAACCGATTCCAAACATCGAGGCCGGAGCGGCTGCTCCGGCCTCGATGTTTGCCACCAACTGGGTATCCATTTGACTCAGGCAGGCCCAACCTATTGTCGTTTTGAACCGGCGAATCGCAGGGCCTTGTAATAGTCGTCCACCGGCTTCGCCGACCCACGGCATCAACCCTCGCTCACGCGTGCCGTAGCTGACTCGCTAACTTGCTCCTGCCCGCAAAGCGGGTGCTAACTCGCTGAATTCAGTGCGCCGTGGAAAGGCGCTGATCCACAGCGGGAGTTAGACCCGCCCGGGAACTGGTTCGCTCCACCCGGTAGTAATCGAAGCGGCGGCGGAGGTAACGAAGTCGTCGGAGCC
>Ga0182030_10024948_pt1 | contig 10933 bp, 11 predicted proteins | sample 812S3MmetaG_FD_121299 | JGI IMG/M metagenome (GOLD analysis project Ga0182030, IMG submission 121299) | Permafrost microbial communities from Stordalen Mire, Sweden - 812S3M metaG (Illumina Assembly) | ecosystem: Environmental > Terrestrial > Soil > Wetlands > Permafrost | place: Sweden... | reverse complement strand
TTTTAGTTAATAGATTTATAATTAAATAAACTATAGTAATATAATAATATAATATATTATAAAAAACTTAGAAACTGTTTAAAAAAAAATGCTTTTTATATATACTAATTATAATATATTTAAAAGCTTTTATAGTAGTAGCAAAGTTATATGACTTTATTGTTTAGAAATGTTTAGAAGTTTCTAGCATTACTAATACTATACTATAGTAGTATATAGATATTTCTAGAATATACTAATTATAAATCAAACTATACTTAAGAGATACTATAGTGAGGTTTATTAGGACGGTCGTCGAGCTGTTATTTGAGCTTAGTCACGTGAGTACATGCTGTGGAAAAGGCATATAAGTGCTGATAATGATTAAGAATGCAATTCTTAGTTATACAACCTTCTTCGAAATCGGGCTATGGCGGAACGGTGATTATCAGTATCGAAAACGATAGCCAACGTGACTGATAATCATGTGATACTACACGAACGTGACTTAGTCGTTATCTCTGGTCGTCCCGGCCCTACAAAGTATCTCTCCGCTTCTTAATTAATTATCTTATTATACAACAACAGCATTTAGTGCAATAATGAAGTATACCCTTTTTTTGAGAACGTGCTTTGTGCTACCTGGCATACGCCGCTATAAGACACATGGTCTCGGTTGGCGTATATATGGACGAATAGGTGCAACCCGTCGCACGAGTCTACCGTCCAATTGGTAATGTTTTAGAGAATTTGCAATAACTCAATGTCCATCTTCTTCAGCCGCACGGGTTTAAATTGCGCCCAAATCCCCTTTGAGAGAGTCGAAGTTCTTCTTTCCTAAATACTTAAGCGCAAAGTGCAAACAATGAACTTCACGATTGTGGCGCCCAACGGCACGACTAACCATGGCAACCCTCACTTGCTCTGCACTCCTCCTCAATGGTACGACTTCTTGATATTTTACTTTGCAAATTACTTCGCCCATGCCGCGACGATCGTCACCCTTCCAGGGCAGGGCGCCTTAGAGACGGCTTCTGTGGTAATTGCAGCTCTATTTGTTCCGATGAGCGGAGTCATGCGTGCGTCAAAAGTCATCCTTCGTTTCGCGGGCCTTGTCAAAAACGACCCTCTTAGGCAAGCGGCTCGAGCGGGCGCGCTATGCATGGTGGTCAAAGAGCCGAAACAAGGAGAACCAACTACCCAAGCCTTGGACTCACAGGTATGTCTTCGTACGACCTGAATCCCGTTGCTGGATTTCAACTCATGAAGTTGCGGGAAGGGGTTCCTATCCGGAGAGAATGATGTAGAGCTCGCAGACTCTCGTCGTTCATTTGTCGACAACATTCCGGAGAGACGGACGCTAAATATATCTGATAACAACGTGAACAATGAAGAGGGAAACGTTTTGCCGATACAATCTCAGGGGAACAAGAGGGTTGCCCCGCTCTCTGAGAGAACGTCAGTATCTCGCCAGCTATAAAATTCTTTGATAATGCTAACGTGATAGCTCCAGGGCAGAACTGAAGCGGGTCAAGTGGTGGGAATGCTCAAAATTAGAATGGGTACCGCATGGAGCCATGATCAGCGGTGGATATTATCTCCCTCCCTTCTACGAACTCAGAATTATCCATCCTTAGGCCCGGTTAGAGTTTGCCAAGAGCGACGAGGACAGGTTAGCAGCACAAGATATGAACCAGGAACCTGAAGCAAGGGCTGAAGCTGACTATACCCAACCTGTCACACTTGCATCGGCATATAATGTCCCAACAATTCTCGTCAGTTTTATCCAAGCTCTCGGGGCCACGACAACACTTTACCGCGCTCGGGGAGACCGGGTGGATTGGTGCGGATATGCGGTATTCGGCCTGACAGTTGCTCCTTATGCTTTCATGTCCGTTGTGAACATAGTGGCACATTTGCTTACCCCGGGTACCCCGCAATCTTCCTAGTGCGTACTCCTGTCATGGAAGAAGCGGAGGCAGACGGGGGCTTTTTTAGTGGAGAAATACTCGTCAAAATAGACTCCGACAGTCCTGCCGTCCGTGATGATGATGACGAAAGTCAATATTTGTTAGGATCCTGGCTCAGTCTAATGCCTCTTGCAATATTAGGTGCTCTTTCGCGTTTTTGACCAGCGCATAGCACATCATTAGAGCGAGGATTCACGATGTCTTGGTTGGTTCTTGGTATTGTATTTATGGGTCTTGGTCTAAACCGGCACTCAATTCCGGGGTTCAACTCAAGTATTATGTGGCATTTTGTCTTTTATGCTGGAAATTTTGTGCTTGGAGTAGGAGCCATAGGTGGAATGGTAGTTGTCGGGAATATGATCAGCAAGTTCGGCATCTGTACAGTAATAGGTTAATTTTGATCGAGCGTTACCTAGAATTTTAATTAATGTTAAGGACTCGCCACGGCATAGCTCGCATCTTCGAGAGGAATCCATGGCCACCTGTGCTCTCTAGTCCGCTGCGCTGGCCAACTAAAATTCTCGTCTCTTTTTAAAAGCGTGCGCATAACTTTTGGTGTTGTTTGCCATCAATCCTCACCTCCTTTGCGCGCTCGCTTAGCCGCAGCGCACGTGACCCATCGCCGCTTTGCTCACCTTCGCTTTATCTTAACCTTACCTACCCTTACCGGTCTCCCTTGTGCGCTCTTCACCGCCTTACCTCTGCTTACCTGTCTTGCCTAGGATATACTTATTCCCGGTTGTACGGCTGTCGAGAACGTCAATTTCTGGCAAGAAGGATTTAGAATAGCCAGAACGGGCTCTAGCAGAACCGTAATAGGCCTCTGATATCAGAATAGGCTCCCGAGCTTACTATTCTGGTATTGAATAACAATGTTATTATAGAAGTAGAGTTGGAATTCTGCCTTGTAATACACTCCTAATTCTACTCTCTACCGCGATTCTTGCCCTTAAGTCTTCTTCCCTCGCCTACTCTCCTAACTATTTATCGGTTTCATAGAAAGGCTCGTCCTGTAATCACGTGCTTAGGCGAGTCCTTGGCTTGTTCACAGGGCGTCCTCCCGTCCAGGAAAGCATCCTATAATGTATTTCAATCAATTGTTCTAACTCTAGCGAACTGGGTGTGTATAATAAACTCTCTCATTCCTCATTTAGAAAAGAGTAGATCAAATAAACAACAGAGTAAGTCATATATCTAGAGTGATTATTGTCTTGTACTGTGTATCTTATTGATACTTTTTAAGTACTTATCTAGAGTATAATATTAATAGGAATATTTATACTTTAGGCCTGAGTACTCTTAGTTATAGTATTGCAAATAAGAGTGCTTGGGTCTAAAGTATAAATAAATGGTGTACGTTAGTCTGTAGTATTCTGAGGTATAGTCCTGTAAGTTGATGTATTTTTAGTTGTAGTACTATAAATGAGAGTGCTTGGGTTTGAAGTATAAATAAACAGTATACATTAGCTTGTAGTATATTAAGGTATAATACTTTACATAAAATTACTTTGAGATACAGTCTTGCAAGCTGATATATTTATAGCTGTAGTATTGTAAAGGTGGCTACAACTGGCTTTATATCTGAGATTGTCTTTGATGTTTGATGTAATCCTCTAATCCGTCTGCCTGTACAACGTACAACGCACAACGCACAGCATCTACAAATTATGCGAAATTCCTGCTTCTCCAAGTCCTCTGCCTGTTATATCCTGTACTACTATTAGGCAGCCGAGAGACAGGTTAGCATACAACAGCTATTGTTTAAGTATACATATCATATTCATTTCTGTAATATAGCCTCGCCTCTCTCATCTGCCTACCCTTCTCATATCTAAAACCTTAGGATCTCCATGTCAAGAGTGGAGTCCTCCAGCTCGTGCACAATCTTGCTTCTCCTCTTGCCGAGGAATAGACGGACCGCCTCACATTCATTGACACATCTTTATGCGTGTCTGATGGGCAGGAGGTAGACTTGCATCCACTCACAATTCTTCGCACATCTAATCTCGACCCCAATGCGACCTCAATTCTCTCGAGTCAGAAAATCGGAAATGGAAAATCCTTCTCCCTTGCGAAGCAGCTCCTCCAATTCGGTGTACAGTGGGCAGCGCTCTAAATGGACAAGTCGTGGTGAAGTCATCCATCCATTCCATCGCTGCGAGATCTCTAGCTCCGGTCGCGCACATGTTTGACATCTCACCTCCACCTCCAGCTGGCCGTTGAAGCGACACTGCTGCAGCGATCACCTCACAGCGTCGCGGTCTGAACACAAGCAGCCGCAAACTCAAACGCGCCTCCCCGCACTCCTGAAGCCGAAGATGCCGAACACACTTCACTCACTCACTCACTCACTCACTCACGACCACACTTCACCGACAAATCGAGAAAGGCACAGGCTGCGCGCTCACTCGCCCTTCATTAGTCCATCCCATTACTCCCTTACGAATTCTGCCAGTAGATCTGGTGGATGAAACGGCTGGCTGAATCATCATCTCACCGCATCTCCACCAGGGGGTGCAGGAATACGTAGCACGGGCCAGTTCGGCTCAAAACACCAAAAAAATCACTATATTTCCACTAATATACACTTCACATTACCACAACTTACTCTCAAGAGGCTTTCCACCGTGTTTTACAAGATCGTGACATCGCTAGGGCATCTCTATAATTCGTACACGAATTTCCTCTATTGTAATCTTGTCTTATTCCTCTTATAAGAGTGCTTTTAGCTCCTCTAATATCCTCTACAATCTTCTACGGATTCTTTACTTTATTATATTCCAATATGCCTTAATTAGATTAAGATTAGATAATTAAGAAGGGTACGTAAGACAATCGATCTAATTATCATCTTTAAACTTAATTACTAGCTCGTAAAGAGAGCAAGGACTATTATTATAAGAAGGATTATTATCCTCTTATAAAATCTCTAGTTTCGAGTCTCTAAGAGGTGCGTTCTAAACGGTATCGATATAAACTAGTAAAAGACGCTCGATGTAATACTTTTACATTATTCCGTTGCCCTTAGGCTTTACTACTTGCTCGTAAGGGAAAAGAGCTTCCTACTCTCTTATTCTTACGTTAAACTCCTCCTTCGTCTCGTACTTTCGACTTCTAGGCTTTGTCAGGCGTAGGGGGCGCTTAATATACTCTTCTTTATCGTTGTAGAACTTTAATTTCTCGACCTTCTTGTACTAATTAACCCACGCCGCGACGTATAGTTTCACTCCCGTCTTCTCTCCTCTTGAATATTTTCTAGATCCTTACAATGTTCCTCCTCTCGTAATATATAGCCTTGAGTTATAGAAGAATAATCGATGTGTACTTCGTCTATAAAGTAAATAAACTACCAAAAATCGTCTATTAACTTGTCTTGATGTTCCCGGCTATATTCTACTTATAAACCCTTATTCGTGGCCGAAACCTTCTTCTTTACATATACCTGTTTGAACTTCCGGCCTCCCTTTGTAACCTGTTTCAAACGTGTCTTTAATTAGCGTGCCTTAATAAGTAATTAGTAGTATTCGATTTGGGCCTCAAAGAGCTGATCGCGGACTAGATTTCTAGACGGCAAAACAAGTATCTTGCACGTCTTATCTAAGACTCCCGACTTCCTTCCAAGACGATTCGATAGCTTCCGCGTACGACGAGGAGCTGGGCTGCCCATTTCAGTACGTTATTATAGCCAGCGGCGTACAGTAGTTTTCGTAGTGTTCGTGGTATCTAGAATCGTCTCCTAAGGTTCGTGAGGGTCGCGCGCATTCCAGGCGTCAAAGAACTGTCCTTTTTGTGTAATATCAGCTTGAGTACCTTTTGATCTTTGAGGGGGGGTAATATGGAGCCCTTGCGACCGTGTTCTGGGTGCTATTTGTGGTGTTTACAGAGTTGTTTACTGGTAAGAAATCACGATTATCACGTTCCTAACCGAACTGGCCCGTGCCACGTATTCCTGCACCCCCTGGTGTATCTCACCTGAAATTTTCTGCCTTATTGCCTCACAGGAGCAGGGTTACTTCTCTGGTTTGATACGAGAAGCACACGTGCATGGCTTTGGTTGGCTGTGTGAAGCGAATAAGGCTTAGGAAGCAGGACATTGAACGGGAACTGCCAAAAGCTTGCCCCTCTCTTAAGCCGGGCGAAAGCAATTGATTGACAGCTTGGATTAGATCAATATTCTGTGCATAGCCAATAAAAAGGGCTCCTCTCCTTTCTGTTTATAGGTTTAATTCTTCAGGTGCATGCTCACTCAGCTTTGCTGCATTAAGGGCAAGCCACGCAAGTTGAAAGACCAATAATAAGGCCTGAAGACAGGAAAGGATTCTATAATTAGATAGTTATCACGCCCTACCCAGACCGCTCTCCCAATCAAGCGACCAGTTGCACGCTCAGAATTTTCCGGGAAACGTGCATCTTCCTTCCGTCGACGGCTAAGGTAGACAAGGAGGCTGGAGAACATGCGCAGAGAGATGAAACAGTACCTCCAGCGTGTCTTCTATCAGCAGGCTTACTAATGTGCTTCACGCTTATCATAATATTCTTTCTTGCATTGTTTATTATAGTCATAATAGTATCCTTAAAATTAGAGGCAGTGGAGATAATTGCCAGCTATTCAAGCGCAGAGACGTCCGCATAGACTGATTCTCACTCTTTAACAGCTTTGTGAAGTATCCCAGATAAAATGTCTTCTTCGACTCCAAGCATTCCTTCTACGGCAACAGAAAACGTCGCTCAATCTCCTTCACTCCAGTTTCCTCAAGCACCGGACTTCATTCTTAATCATGATGTGATTATCGGAGCGCAGACAATGGGTTTCGGCGGTACGAGCTTCTGTGTAAACTTCGGCGGTGAGCAGCCTCCAGGAAGCCGGTCCGGTGAAAACAATGGCGGTCGGTCGTTGTCTAGCTTTCCCCAAGCACCTGGCATTACTCTTCCTGCTACGGATATGGCAATGAGGAATCCCCCTATTGATCCCCCACGTCAGAAGGAACCTAAGCAAAGTGGAAAGGCAGTGGCGGAGTCTGAGATCAAGGCAATAGATACCCGCTTGTGTGCCTTGGAATTGATTTGCTACAGATCTTCGGCAGAAGGCTGCATAAAAGGCACAGTTGTCACCGCACAAGCAGACAAATTCAATGGCCAGGAGCTCCTCCAAATGAGAGTAGCCCAGAAGAAAAAGGGGTACGCGCTCATCACCGACAATGAAATGCTGTTCAAGGAAATCAGGAGAGTGTATGAGAGAAAAATGTGCAGCTTTTGGAGACGGTGGTTCTCATTGACAAAAGTAAAGTCCTTCGTAATCCTAAGGGTAGGTGGGATCCCACAGACATACGAACTTAGATCCAAGGCTGATGATTCTAAGGTCATCAAAGAGAAGAGACCAACGCCCTTCGATCTCGGTGATGAATTCGAGAGAGAATTGCTTTGGTATTATTACAACCCGTCCAAAGCGCCAAAAAATATGGCATATATCGAGTGGGTGTTCAAATTGCGCGGTTCCGGCCATCGTCATGCTCTCCAGGTTGTAGAGGGCTGGAGTTCGCTGAGGATAGCTACAGCAGGCAGTATGCCCGTTGTGATCTCCTCTATTGTTGGTATTGCCTGGAGTGCACGAACTGGGGATGTCGTCAGCGCCTTCACTGTTGCGCTGTTTATTTTAACAGCTGGGACACGTGAGTATCTACTTCCGAAATGACATTTCTTCTACTGACCTGTGTCCAGTATTGATCGCAGTACTAGGCATAATTTGTAGCGTAGCAACGCCAAAGTAGGCCATTTCTCAATCCATAAGAGATATGGAGTTTGTTACTCGATTTATAGTCTGCAGGTTCTCTCCTTAGGGTTCTCTCAAGCGCTCGTAAAAGCATAACTTCAAACTACTTTAAAGATTCTATTAGAATTGAAGAAACTCGGGAAGTAAATTATATTTAGCTTGCTACGAACTCATAGTGTGGTGGATAATTAGGAGAGTAAAAGACAGTTCTATTGAAGATCTAAAGCTAAGGAGGGAAGGAGAAAGGATAAATAATCGTACGGCTGGGGAGAAGTAGTTACGGGTTGTTATAGGCCGTGTTCGGGCTAGACCTGTTTACGTGTAGTCTGCAGGGGCTGTACTGGGCCGTAACACGTCACTCGGGAGCGTGCCCGTGACGAGGGGTAGGTGACTTGCTACTTCCTTTCCAGAGGCTAGATGCACTCTGCTTATAAGTCGATTAGTATCGAATAAAACACCTCGGAAACTTAAGGTTTTGACTTATGTTTATAAGGGACTTCATTCTAATACTAATCTGGTTAACTATATTTTACCTTCATTATAATTTGCCTATTCTTTATTACGATCTATATATCCCTACTTTAAAATAGCTGTGACGATTTTACATCATCACCTGACTTCCACCTAACTACCCTTAGGCTTTCCTAAGACCAGCTCAGGAAATACTATACGTAACGGGCCTCCAATATATACGGACTCGTCGTCCCTGCTCTCTCTTCTTCTCCTTCTCTCCTTAGCTTTAGATCCTTCGTTTATAGGCAATATCTAGGAGTCTTATAGACAGTACGCCGTCGCCCGCTTGTCTGTGCCCATACTTTTACGTGCCGTTACAATACCTATAGTTTTTATATTAAGTTATATAAATATGAATTTTATAATATATATTATTTAGCCATATTTACTACTTACGAGTTCTATGGCTATTATAAAACCCGTATTATTCCCCTTAGTTTCTTTATCCACAATCGAAGTACATTATTCAATTCAAATTGCTTCTACTCCTATGTTTCTTTAATAATACAGCTCAGAAACCGGATTCTATGCATCTAGTTCTTGTCTCGCGAGATTTGTCAAGACTACCGGCCCTTTGTCACCGAAGCCCGCCGGCTGCGTGTGTATATGCCTATATGCCGCTTCTTGACTGTTGTTATATCGCCTGAGTTCCCACGCCAGAAATACGAGGACACCGACGAGGATCAATCGGAGTAGTACCTCGATACCTAGACCTATAGCCAAGGACTTAGGTTTTGAAAGGCTTGAGGATAGAGACGAAGTAGTAGAAGATGTGTTTGGAGAAGCTGTCGCTATGGATGTTTTCGTTGTAGCAGGCGTTAGGGAAGACGCTGTAGGAGAGATAATCGACGTGGGAAGCTGTCCTTGTCGAATAATAATCGTCCCTACCGGTATCGAGAATGTATTGCCAGATTCGCACCAGCTAGTGCCATTCGGACCGCAGCAATGTGTTATAGTACTGGCAGCTACACTCTCGCTGCCTGGACATGGGAATTAAACGTTGCCAAATGCTGATAGAGAGCTTTCTAGCGAGGGTCAGCCGGGGAAATGCTTGGAGGGCATTCAGTAAACAAACCTTTGCAATAATTATTGCACGGGGAATTCCAATTGGGATTAGTGCAGCCTTGGACAGTGAGCAAGTTGTTAGCGCCGGCATCGAAGCAGAGACCGTTGGAAAGACAAAAATCAGACCAGTTGCAACAGGCACTGATTGTCGCAAAAGGGTCGCAGACACTACTGTTGAAGAAGGGATTGGCCTGAGGAATGCCTAAATAGTCATAACATATAGTCGCGAAAGTTAGAGATACAAAAATAGTGACTGCGATGGTTCCTCGAAAGTTGATAAGTAACATCGTGGTGTAGGAGTAAGTTAAGCAGTTCATATTATTAAATTGAGAGTAGAAAGGCTATCGACTGCTCATATAAAATCGTTCCATTATTATAGGATTCAATGGGATCAGGTGCTTCTCAAGCTGAACCGACAAACTCCATAGGTGATAAGCCTTTTTGGATGAGGTTTCAAGCCACTTGGGTTGCAAATGAATCGTCAGTGGTTGATAGTTCAGTGCCATCAGCCACACTTCAGTAGTCTCCTAAAACATACGGTGCGATAGGATGCAGGCAGAAGTGAGCTAGTTTCAAATAGTCTAGCTCGAGCTGGCAAGTCTTGGCATTGCTGCGCAGCGCCAAATTGGGAATGCGAAGGAATAGCAGTGTGCTATTATTATAGATTCGGGGGCGGGTCTGTTTGTAATGCGGATTGCAGAGGAACGAATTCTAGAACTGCTTAGTCAAGATTTATCAAAGGCAGGCGACGAAAGGGTCTTAAGCGCGCCCGGGGATCTACCGGGGGGTAGTGACTTTTGCTAGTTCCTTTCTAGGGGTACGATGCACTCTGTATTAATCAAAGTGACTTGAGAGAGAGGCCGCCTCAGGCCGACATGATGAAGGATATCCATGCGGATGCTGTGAGGTGTTGGTGTGTCTGGCTGAGAAGGACTGCCGGAGGCTCGGCTTGCAATTTATGAACAGGCTTCACGAGGTGCTCAGAGCTGGCTTTTTAGGGCCTATTCTCAGTCAGATTTTTGGGGTCTAATATGCATATTAGAGCCCTTAATGGCAGACCTGGCTCTAATACACCACATTAGCCGTACTCTCAACAAATAGAGTATCTCTAATAGACGCACCCAAAAATGCGTAGTGGGGGGGGGAACGTAGCAAGCAAAGATCCCACATAAAACAACCACCAAAAACAAGAATGTAAAAGCAAGCAGTAGAATCACGAACAGGAAGTACGAAACGTAAAGGAGCAGGAATCCGTATTATTAGCAGTGAAAGAAGATATCTAGCTAGCCACGTTGAAGAAGTCCGCATAAGAGCACTATTTCAGCTGACCCGTTCCCGAACACGGTGCACGTGACCTAAACTACAAAACATCGAAAAATAAAGGAAACTAGCTAAAGACCTATTCATTCGTAATTTTTTTGAGCTCTAATTGTAATTAGACTACTTTACAATTAAAGATTAAATCACTAATTAAAACAATTACAATTTGTTATAGACTTGTAGATATTCTATTATAATTAGTTTAATTATATAAGATTTCATAATTTTCAGCTCTTTATACATCATTGTAGAATCTTTTTTTATATCTATTATTCTAAGAATAGAATCTACTACTTTATTACTATATCTTGCTATA
>Ga0182030_10024947_pt1 | contig 10933 bp, 7 predicted proteins | sample 812S3MmetaG_FD_121299 | JGI IMG/M metagenome (GOLD analysis project Ga0182030, IMG submission 121299) | Permafrost microbial communities from Stordalen Mire, Sweden - 812S3M metaG (Illumina Assembly) | ecosystem: Environmental > Terrestrial > Soil > Wetlands > Permafrost | place: Sweden... | reverse complement strand
GCCTTTCCGTGAGTTTTCCACCCTGCAGGACCGCATTAACCGCGTGTTCCGCGATTCCTACACCGGCGCCGACCGCGACGAATCCCTGACCACCTCGAGTTTTGCCCCCGCCGTCGACGTCTACGAAGACGAGCACAAGGTCACACTGAAGATCGAAGTGCCCGGAATCGACGAGAAAGACATCGACGTCCAGATCGAGAACAACGTTCTGACCGTGCACGGCGAGCGCAAAATCGAGAAGGAAGAGAAGGAAGAGAACTACCGCCGCGTGGAGCGCCAGTACGGCAGCTTCACCCGCACCTTCAATCTGCCCCAGACCGTAGACACCGAGGCCGTCTCGGCATCCTACGACAAGGGCGTGTTGAAGATCGCTCTGCCCAAGAAAGCCGAAGCCAAGCCCAAGCAGATCAAGGTCAACGTGGGCAACGCCAACGGCAACGAAAAGCAGATCGAAGGCAAAGGCCCCAGCAAAGCCGCGTAATGTGTGTGTTGGTGTGGGACCGGGTCTCTGACCTCGGTCATCGAGCGCAGCTCGATCGCTTTTCAGCGGGAGGCGGCAAAATGTCCGCCTCCCGTTGCTTTTTGAACATCAAATACCGTTGTCATCCTGAGCGAAGCGAAGAGCCTCTGCGTTTTCTACGGGATGCACATTGCACAGGTTCTTCGGTTCGCTCAGAATGACAAGAAGCAGAATGACAAGAAGAAAGTAGAGAATCCCCATGCCGATCCGTTGGGACAAGTTTACCGTAAAGGCCCAGGAAGCCGTGCAGCGCGCCAACCAGCTCGCCTCCGAGCACGGCAACCCCGAGCTGCGTCCGCTTCACCTGCTGGCCGCCCTGCTCGAGGATAAAGAAGGCATCGTCCCGCCCGTGCTCGAAAAAATCGGCATCGGCCCACAAGCCGTCCTGGCGGAAGTTTACAAAGAGATCGACAAACTCCCCAAAGTCTCCGGCGAAGCCGCTCAAGCAACGCTCTCCAACGAAGTCAACAAGCTGCTGGAGCAGGCTTTCAAAGAGGCCTCCAATTTCAAGGACGAATACGTTTCTACCGAGCACCTGCTGCTGGCCATCACAGAGCTCAAGCGCGATCCCGGACAGCAAATTCTCGCCGCCCACGGCGCCACCAACGACGCGATTTTGAAAGCGCTCGCCGTTGTCCGTGGTTCGCAAAAAGTTACCGACCAGAATCCCGAAGCCAAGTTTCAGGCCCTCGACAAATACGCCCGCGACCTGACCGAACTGGCTCGTCGCGGCAAGCTCGATCCCGTCATCGGACGTGACGAAGAAATCCGCCGCGTCGTCCAGGTGCTCTCGCGCCGCACCAAAAATAATCCTGTGCTCATCGGCGAACCCGGCGTCGGCAAGACCGCCATCGTCGAAGGCCTTGCCCAGCGCATCATTTCCGGCGACGTGCCCGAAGCTCTGAAGAACAAGCGCGTCGTCGGCCTCGATCTCGGCGCCATGCTGGCCGGGGCAAAATATCGCGGCGAATTCGAAGATCGCCTCAAGGCCGTCTTAAAGGAAATCGAAGACTCACAGGGCCAGATCATTCTTTTCATCGACGAGCTGCACACGCTGGTGGGAGCCGGAGCCGCCGAAGGTGCCATCGACGCCTCCAATATGCTCAAACCTGCGCTGGCCCGCGGTGAGCTGCGCGCCGTCGGCGCCACCACGCTCAACGAATATCGCAGGTACATCGAGAAAGACACGGCCCTCGAGCGCCGTTTCCAGATCGTCTTCGTCGGCGAACCCAATGTCGAAGACACCATCTCGATCCTGCGCGGCCTTAAAGAAAAATACGAAGTGCATCACGGGGTCCGTATCAAAGACTCGGCCATCGTCGCCGCGGCCACGCTCTCGCACCGTTACATCAGCGACCGTTTTCTGCCCGACAAGGCCATCGATCTGATTGACGAAGCCGCTTCCTCGCTGCGCATCCAGATCGACTCCTTGCCCACCGACATTGATCAACTCGACCGCAAGGCCACGCAGCTCGAAATCGAAAAGCAGGCGCTGAAGAAAGAGGACGACGCCAACTCTCGCGACCGCCTCGCGATTATTGAAAAAGAGCTCGCCGAAATCCGCGAGAAATCCAACACGCTGAAAGCCACCTGGAAAAAAGAGAAGGATTTAATCGCCCGGGTTCGCGCCCTGAAAGAACAAATCGAAAAATTGAAAGCCGAAAATCAAGCCGAGACACGGGCGGGAAATCTTCAACGCGCATCTGAAATTCAATACGGCCTAATCCCTCGGGCGGAAGACGAACTCGCCAAGCTCAGCAAACAAATGGAGGGCCAAGGCGGCAAGCGCATGCTCAAGGAAGAAGTCGACGAAGAAGATGTCGCGCGCATCGTCTCCAAGTGGACCGGAATTCCGGTTTCAAAGATGCTCGAGGGGGAAGTAAAGAAGCTGGTCACCATGGAAGAACGTCTGCGCCTGCGCGTGGTCGGCCAGGACGCAGCTTTGGAACGCGTGGCCAATGCCATTCGCCGCTCGCGCGCCGGACTGAGCGATCCCAGGCGCCCCATCGGCTCATTCATATTTCTCGGTCCAACCGGCGTCGGCAAAACGGAACTGGCCCGCGCCCTCGCCGAATTCCTTTTCGACGACGAGCATGCCATGCTCCGCATCGACATGTCCGAATACATGGAAAAACATTCGGTCGCTCGCCTGATCGGTGCGCCTCCAGGCTACGTCGGCTACGAAGAGGGCGGCCAACTCACCGAACAGGTGCGCCGCCGTCCCTATGCGGTCGTGCTCTTCGACGAAATCGAAAAAGCGCATCCCGACGTGTTCAACGTGCTGCTGCAGATCATGGACGACGGCCGCCTGACCGACGGGAAAGGCCGCGTGGTCGATTTCAAGAACACGATCCTGATCATGACCTCGAACATCGGATCGTCTTTCCTGCAAGCGGAGAGCCCGCGCTCCGAGCAGCAGTTCGAAGAAGCTTCGAAGCGGGTGCTGAATGCGCTGCACGCGCACTTCAAGCCGGAATTCCTGAACCGCGTCGATGACATCATCGTCTTCCGCCCGCTGGGCAAGGAACAGCTGGTCCATATCATCGAACTGCGCCTGGAAGACGTGCGCGGCCTGCTTGCCGATCGCAAGATTTCGCTGGAGCTGACCGACGCGGCCAAAGACCTGCTGTTCACCGAGGGCTACGATCCGAATTTCGGCGCGCGCCCCTTGAAGCGCGCGATTCAAAAGCTGGTACAGGATCCGCTGGCGCTGAAGATACTCGACGGCGAAGTCCTGCACGGCGATCACATCATCGTCGACGCCGACCAAGCCGCAGGCAAGATGAAGTTCGAAGTCAGCCCGCGCGTCGGCGAGAAAGAGGTGACGAAGGCGAAGCGGTAAGGGTTGTGTGGGTTCGAGTCTCAGAGCCCGGCAGGTCGAGCGCAGCTCGATAGCCTCCGCTCTACTTCCTGCTGAAGCTCTCAATCACCGCCGGCGCCTGCGCCAGATACCATCCCACGGCCACGCGCAGAGCGATCAGCAATCCGTACCACAGCACGGGAACACCCAGCTCGGCCAAAGAGATTTTCGGCACGAGCGCCGCCACTCCAACCACCATCACCGCCATGGCCGCCCAGCGCGCCCAGTTCTGCAGACGAAATAATCCCCATCCCACCAGCGCGTAGCCGCCTCCAACCAGCAACGTCATGTAAGGTCCCGCCAATTCCAGCCCGTACATGAAATGCCGTCCCGCCATCAGCGAGATCGCATCCGGCGCGAGCAGCTTCACCGCGCCGATCGCGCATAAGTAGATCGTGGCCAGAAAAAAGAGCACTGCGATCCCCGTGATACCCGCCGGACGCTCCATGGAGAGAGACTAGCACCAGCCACCGATCTCACGGATCGCCACGGATAAGCCCGGAAAGAATTATCCGTGTTGATCCGCGTAAATCCGTGGCCAATGAATTGTCTGTGGCACACTACTGCTATGCACCGGCTCACGCTTGGAGATTTCGAACTCAGCGTTTTTTCCGACGGCACTTACCCGCTCGACGGCGGCGCATTTTTTGGCGTCGTACCGAAAGTGATGTGGTCGCGCAAGGTCTCCGCCGACGACCGGAATTACATCACCGCCGGACTCAACTCCCTCGTCATTCGCACGGAAGGGCGGCGCGCGGAAGGGCGAATGGACGGTACGCGCACCGGCACGCAGACCGTCCTGGTCGAAACCGGCATGGGCAACAAGCTTTCGGACCGCATGGTGAAGTTCTACGGCCAGCCCGCGCAGTTGCTCGACAATCTCGCGGCCGCCGGCATCGCGCCCGACGACGTCGATGTGGTCATCAACTCGCACCTGCATTTCGATCACTGCGGGTGGAACACAATCCGGGATAAGGCCGGCAAGATCGTTCCCACATTTCCGCGCGCCAAATATTACGCGCCCGCAGGCGAGTGGCAATACGCGCGCCATCCCAGCGAGCGCGACGCCATCAGCTTTATTTCCGAGAACTACGATCCCCTGGTCGAAAGCGGCCAGATGACGCTACTCAAAGGCGGCGAAGAAATAGTTCCCGGCATTTCGGTCGAAACCTTCCCCGGCCACACCGCGCATATGCTGGCCGTAATCATCCGCGGCGGCGGAAAAAGCGCGCCGGAGGACGCGACGGGGAAGGGCACGACTTCAGTCGTACCATCCGTTCCCAGCTCTGAAAGGGCGCGGCTTCAAGCCGCGCCGTTAGACGACGCGCGTGAGAAGAGGGCTTCAGCCCGTGAAGGAACCACCGCCTGCTACATCTCCGACCTGATCCCCACCACGGCGCACCTCGACCTCACCTGGGGCATGGGCTTCGATCTCTATCCCCTGCATACCATCGAGAGCAAAAAGATGTATTATGCGCGCGCAATCCCGGAAAAATGGCTGACCGTTTTCACCCACGATGCGAAGACGCCCTGGGCCTATGTGGAGAGGGACGACTCGGGTAAGATGGTGCCGAAGGGAGTGTGACTCGAAATGTCTCACAGGAGCAGGGCTAAGCTTCCTCGATTCGTATCTACCGTAAGTTGGACCATGGCGTGCCTCGGGCTCGCTATGTGTTTCGTGGCGCAGGCCCAGAAGGATAAGGGCACGCCCGCCAAGACCTCCTTGACGGGCCACTACGAAGGCTCAGCGCAGAACAAAGCCGAAGACGACATCACGGTGAGCATCGATCTGACCGAAAAGGAAGGTGCGCTCTCCGGCATGATCCACTCTTCGCAGGGAGATTTTCCCATCGTCGGCGGTTCCCATCAGGGAGAAACGGTCACCATCGAGTTCGATGCCAACGGACCCACCGGCACTATTTCCCTGAAAATGACCGACGACCGTTTAGTCGGAACCTGGAGCACCGGCAATGATGGCGGACCGGTGGACGTTAAGAAAGCCGCGCCAGACAGCTCGAAAGGCAAGTCGTAAGGCAAGTTCCGCGCGGGCCATCCGGATGTTTGGGTCTTCAAAGCCTGTGGACAAGTGCGTGCCCTGAGCTTGCCGAACTACCGGCATCAAACAGTCTTTTAGGCCCCCGCTTGGCGGCATGTTACCCGCGCACACCTTGGTCACATTGACTGGAGTTTTGACCGGTCTATCCTTAAAGTTCTACGGGAGATTTCCTCTGAATTGTTTACTAAAAAAGGAATTCCTAACTCGCAACTGACGAATTGAGGCAAAGGAAAGGCTATGTCGAGATCGCTTCGCACCGTTCTCTTGGCCGCGCTCGGGTTCACGCTGGCTGCCGCTTGCTGCTTTGGACAAGGTGGAGTAACTGACTCCACCAGGAACGCGCAGCAGGTCGCTGCTTTGCATTGGTACAAAGCAAATCAGACGACCACGTTCGCGGTTGGAAATTTCGCAATGGGCATTGCGTATGATGGCGCGAATATGTGGGTGCCCAGCTTAACCACGAACAGCGTAATGAAGTTACGAGCCAATGATGGAGCCGTGCTCGGCACCTTTACCGTAGGCAATTATCCCGATGGCGTTGCCTATGATGGCGCGAATATGTGGGTGGCGAACGCCAACGATGCCACGGTAACCAAGCTGCGAGGCAGCGACGGCACAACCCTCGGAACCTTCAACACAGGTTCCCTGCCCAGCGGGATGGCTTTTGATGGCGCAAATATCTGGGTAGCCAATAGTGGCTCAAACAACGTTACGAAATTGCGCGCGAGCGACGGCAGCGTGCTCGGAACCTTTGCCGTAGGACAATATCCTCAGCACATCGCGTTCGATGGCAGCAATGTCTGGGTCACCAACACTGGCGCGAGCACGGTGACCAAGCTCAGCGGCAGTGGAGCCCTCCTGGGCACCTTCACAGTGGGGGGCAATCCGCGAGGCATCGCATTTGATGGCGCGAGCATGTGGGTAGTGTGTGGGGCAACCAACAACGTTTACAAGCTCAGCGCGGCTGGCACGGTGCTGGGTAAGTTTGCGGTCGGCACCACACCGTATGGCATTGCTTTTGACGGCGCTAATATGTGGGTGGTCAGCTTTGCAAATAGTACGGTCACGAAGCTGGCATTCAATGGTGCGGTGTTAGGGACTTTCAACGTAGGCAACGGCCCGGAAGAAATCGCGTTCGATGGCACTCACATCTGGGTCGTCAATGTCAACGACAGCACTGTTTCAAAACTCTAAGCTGCCACTCAGTTTGTCTGAGTGATCAAAGCCGCGGCGTGGGGGGTGAGCCGCGCTTCGAAGAATTGCTCTACGCGCGCCAGTATCTCCGCCGCGCTCTTCGATTCGTAGATCGCCTTGCGCAACCCCGCACCGCCGGGGACGCCGTGCGTGAACCACGACGCGAACTGCTTCATCTTGCCCACGGCGTCAGGAAGTCCCTCCTCGATCAGCATCTGAAAGTAAGTGCGAATCATCTGGTAGCGATCGGCCTCGCTGGGGTGGTCGTATAGTCCTTCCCCAGACGAAATTCTGGATGCCGGCAAGGACGGGAAGGGCACGGCTTCAGCCGTGCCGTTGGCGTCGAACAAATCGAGGGCTTTAGCCCCTGGGGGATCATTGTTGGAATCACGGACGCGGCCCTCAGCTAAAGCCGATTCAAAAATCTCAGAGCTTTCGGCACGACTGAAGTCGTGCCCTTCCCGATTCATGCGCTCCCCAACATCCCTCATCCCCGCGCAATACTGCTCGATCTGCCGGAAGATCCACGGATTCGATGGCGCCGAACGCCCGATCATCACGGCGTCGCACCCGGTCCGCGTCACCATGGCGCAGGCGTCTTCGGGAGTGCGAATGTCGCCGTTGCCGATCACGGGAATCTTCACTGCATCTTTCACGGCGGCGATCCACTCCCAGCGCGCCTGGCCACTGTAGCCCATCTCGCGGGTTCGGGCATGCAGCGCGACCGCGGCTAGGCCGCACGATTCCGCCATCCGCGCCAGTTCCACGCAGACAATTTCTTCGTCGTTCCATCCCGCGCGGAATTTTACGGTGAAAGGAATCTTCACTGCCGCCCGCACCGCTTCGAAAATCTTTCCAATCGCCGGAAGGTCGCGCAGCAGCCCGGACCCTCCATTGCACTTCACGACTTTTTTTGCAGGGCATCCCAGGTTCAGGTCGACCAGATCGAAGCCCAGGCCTTCAACCATGCGGGCGGCCTCGGCCATCACCTGCGGATCGCTGCCAAAAAGCTGCGCCGAAATAGGGTGCTCGTCTTCGTAGAAATGGAGATAGCGCTTGGCTTTCTGATCCTTCTTACGCAGCACGCCGTCGGCCGAGGTGAACTCGGTCATGATCAGCCCGCATCCGCCGAGGTTACGGATGAAACGGCGAAACACCGTGTCCGTCACGCCAGCCATGGGCGCGAGGACCGTCGCAGGAGTAATGGTGACGGAGCCAATGGTCAGGGAAGCCGGCACAACTCGTGTGGAGACGTGCGACTCGCCCGTCTCGCCCGGGCGAAGCTCGCCCGACTTCACCGAGTTGTCCCAGAATTTCTTCACCGTCTTATTCTACCCGCCGTCACAAAACGAAGCCCCCGCCGGAGCGAGGGCTGAATGTTTCTGTTGATCCGCGTAAATCCGCAGCGAAAAGAAGTTACTTCGCCGGGGTCTCTTTCTTCGCGTACTTGCGGCGGAAGCGCTCCACGCGGCCCGCGGTGTCCATCAGCTTCTGCTTGCCGGTAAAGAACGGATGGCAGTTCGAGCAGATTTCGACAGAGATGTCGCCCTTGTGGGTGGAGCGGGTCACAAACGCGTTGCCGCACGCGCAATGCACGCGCACTTCGTTGTATGCCGGATGAATAGCTGCTTTCATGTCAGTTCCAACCTCGATTCGAATCATTAGATTCTACCGGATATCCACAGGATTCGGCAAACCGAACCGCTCTCCGCTCCCTGCAGTCAGCCCTCAGCAAAGCCCTCGGAATGAGAGAGTTCCAAGCTGAGAGCTGACGGCTGAGAGCTGACAGCTTCTTTCAGAATCTATACAAATAGCTCACCTTCACGAAAAATTGCCGGCTATCGTTGAGGTAGCCTCGCGCCGTAGGCAACACGCCCATGCCCGGCTCCACGTTCAAGTTCTCGAGGTCACTGTTATAGCCGACATAGATCGCCGTGCCCGGATGTACGAGATAAGTCACCAGGAAGTCGGCGTTGAATTCCTTCTGGGTCGGCAAGTAAGTATACGGCGACCCCACTCCCGGCGTTCCGGCCAGCAGCCCGTTATATTGCAGAATCAAGCGCACCGAAAGCTCGGGCGTGAATTGCCAGTTCCACTTGCTGCGCAGGATGTGATCGTTGAAAATTCCCCGCCCCGCTCCCGGAGAAATGGCTTGCTCGATCAGATAATTATTGTTCGTCGCGCGCAGGCGTTCGAAAAGATAGGAATTCTCAATCTTCAACGGCTTCACGGGACGGAATGTCAGGGTCGCCGTTCCCGTATCCACGCGCCCCAGAAGCGATTGCGCCGCCGCGGTCGCTAGCGGCACGAAGTTGGGGGAGTCTCCCCAGAAGTAGCTCGCCCCCACCGTCACTTTAGGAAAGTAGCCGGTCTGCAACGAAGCTCCGCTGCGGTGCTCGTGATAGTCCTGATTCTGGATCACGCCGGGCAAACCCAGGAACGCGAAATCCTGCGGCCGCAAACGTTCGCGCGACTCCTCGTAGGGAAGGAAGCGCAAAGTCGTCTGGCCTCGTCCCTGCACGAACACATATGGCGTGTAGGCGGTATCGAGCCGCGTGCCCTCGTGGTCGAATACATAGCGGTTATAGAAAGCCGGCCCCCAAACCACCACCCAGCCCTGCTTGGGACGAAAAACATACCCCACATGCTGTTCACTGTCGCGAACGTCGACCCGGTTCACGAATCCCGGCACGGTGACGAAACCCGGTGTGACATCCTGATAAGAGCCGCTGTAGATCCAATGCATGCCGCTGCGTCGCAGGTCCAGCCGGTCCGCCGCACCGGCATAGTAGCTGCCATTACCGGCATTGCCGGAACTGAAAGGGAAGAGTCCAGCCTCGCAAGTATTCTGCAGGTTTGTACTGGTCAACCCCAGCAGCCGGCTCGAACTCACCACCGCCTGCCCTTCCATGATCCAATTGCCCGTGAACTTGAGCCGCGTGTCGGCTCCGCCCACGCGATTGAATTCTCCCGTCGTGGGGCACTGCCAATCGGTGTAAATCGCGCCCACACTCGATTGCTTGAAAATGTCGCGGTTCACTCGTGCGATGGCGAAGTACGACCGAACGCCATACAAATCGCTCGAACACTCGAGCGACGTAGCCGGACAATAGCTGGGCACCGCCAGCCCCGGACTCCGGTCATCGGCCGCCATCACCCCGACCGAATACGGCCCTTCCTTCCCCGTCAGTCGGATTCCCGCCGATGGGTCCTGAATATTCCGCGTGAAAAATAAATCGAAGGGCGTGCGAAAGTAGTCTTCGTTCTCCAGAAAAAACGGCCGCTTCTCGGGAAAATAAACTTCGAATCGCTGGTTCACCGTGATCTGCGGATCTTCCGATTCCACCTGGCTGAAATCCGGATTCGCCGTCATGTCCAGCACAAAATGATCTTGGATGACCCACTTCGCATCCAGGCCCGGCTGCCCCTGCGCCGTCGCACTCTGAAAAAATGGGTTGTACGGGTCGCGCGTGTCCAGCGCCCGAAAGCCGCGCATCACCCCGTAGGGAATCAGCTCAATGTCGTGATTCGGCGAGATTCCCTCCAGCCCATACAGCGTGGCCTCCTGTCCCAGCCGCCCTTCCACCTTCCGGGAAATCCGCGGCCAGAACGCGTCCTCACTCTTGCGATAAATGCCGCGATACAAAATGATTCCCCACTCCTGCTGTTTGGTCGCGGGGAAGCGCAGACTCTTGAACGGAATCGCCATCCACACCACATAGCCGCGGCTGGTTACTTTTCCCCGCGAATTCCAAACCGTATCGAACGACGTATCGAAATTCCCCCGGACCTCCGCCCGCGAAGCTTCGGTCCAAATTGCGTCCCACTGCACCCCGAGCGGCGTGGTCTGAAAGGCGTAAGCGCGGCGGCGGTCATGAAACGTGTCGAGGATGATCTCGACCTGGTCGTCGTCGTAAATGTCTTCCCGCACCGACATGCGCGCCCGCACCTGCCGCGGATTGTCGAAGCATACGAACACGACATAGAGATTTTTCTGGTCGTAACCTAGGTAGGCGTCGGTCGTCTCGGAAACAGCTTCGCCGTCGTGCGGAGTGCGTTGCGTGAACCCCGTGACCTTCGCCATCTGCTGGGCGATTTCTCCCTCCGGCCGCATGTTAAGGAACTCTTCCAACGCCGGAGGGCGAGACAATCGCGGGATCGTCAGCGCCGGCGGGCCCAACTGCGCGGCCGGAGAGGCGGTCGCAGGAGGCGCGCCTTGCTGGGGAACGACCGGGGCTTGCGACTGCAAGGTTTTCTGCGCAGCGCCGCTTTGCGCCGCACTATTTTGTGCGTCCAGCGAGGG
>Ga0182030_10024945_pt1 | contig 10935 bp, 6 predicted proteins | sample 812S3MmetaG_FD_121299 | JGI IMG/M metagenome (GOLD analysis project Ga0182030, IMG submission 121299) | Permafrost microbial communities from Stordalen Mire, Sweden - 812S3M metaG (Illumina Assembly) | ecosystem: Environmental > Terrestrial > Soil > Wetlands > Permafrost | place: Sweden... | reverse complement strand
TGTCACCGTGGAGCAGGCGGCCGCTGCCGCGTGGGCACTTCCCGCAGGGCAATACACGCTGAATTACTTGACCGGCCGCTGGGCGGGTGAGTGGACGTTGAACCAGGAAGAAGTGCGGCACGGCGCGCGCGTGATCGAAAGCCGCAGGGGTTCGACGGGACACCAGTCCAATCCGTGGTTTGCCATTCAGGAAGGCCCGTCGAACGAAAATCACGGTTCGGTCTGGTTTGGAGCGCTGGCTTGGAGTGGATCGTGGCGCATCACGGTGGAGAAGGATCAGCTGGATGCGGTGCGGGTGACGGGCGGATACAACCCGTTCGATTTTGGCTACGTGTTGAAGGCAGGCGAAAAGCTGGAGACGCCGGTTTTCTATGGCGGCTATTCACGCGAAGGCCTGGGCGGTGCGTCGCGCATCTTGCACGCCTACGAGATTGCGCACATTCTGCCGCGGACGGCTACGACGGCGAACCAGACTGCGCCGAAGCCCCGACCCGTGACTTACAACTCATGGGAGGCTACCGAATTCCGCGTGAACGAAGCCGGCCAGATGGCGCTGGCCGAAAAGGCCGCGGCGCTTGGAATCGATCGCTTCGTGATGGACGATGGGTGGTTCGGGCAGCGCAAGGACGATCACGCGGGGCTGGGCGACTGGTATGTGAATAAGGAGAAATTTCCGAACGGGTTGAAGCCGCTGATCGACAAAGTCCATACGCTGGGTATGGATTTTGGATTGTGGGTCGAGCCGGAGATGGTGAATCCCGATTCGGACTTGTTTCGTGCGCATCCAGACTGGGTTCTGCATTTCCCGGGACGTCCGGAGACGGAGCAGCGCAATCAGTTGGTGCTGAACCTGGCGCGGACCGACGTGCGTGACTATATTCTCGGATTCCTCGACAAGCTGGTTTCGGAAAACGATATCGCATTTCTGAAATGGGATTACAACCGCAACTGGAGCGAACCGGGTTGGGACCAACTCCCGGCTGCTGAACAGAAGAAGGTCTACGTCTCATTCACTGACAATTTGTATTGGATATTGAGCGAGCTGCGCAAAAAACATCCGAACCTGGAAATTGAATCGTGCTCGGGCGGCGGCGGACGCGTCGACCTGGGCATTCTGCGCTATACAGACGAAGTCTGGCCATCGGACAACACCGACCCGTTTGACCGGCTGACGCAGCAGGACGGTTTTACCTACGCCTACACGCCTCAGGTGATGATGGCCTGGGTCACGGACTCACCGCACGACCTAGAGCACCAGATTCGCGTCACCTCCATTCCGTACCGGATGCTGAGCTCGATGCAAGGATCGCTGGGTATCGGTGCGGACATCGCAAAGTGGACACCGGAAGATGCAGCCACGGCCAAGAGGCTGATTGCGGCATACCACCAGGTGCAGCCGACGATTGTGCAGGGGGCGCTGTACCGGCTCATTTCGCCGCGGGATGGAAGCGAATTCTCGGCGACGCAGACTGTGCGGGCAGATAAGGGCCAGTCGGTGGTCTTCGCGTTCATTCACTCCACGCAGGAAGGACGCGGGTTCCCGACGCTGAAACTGCAGGGGCTGAACCCTGCAGCGGAATACTCACTGAGCTGGATTGAAGGGAAGGCACAGCCGGGAACACCGACAGTGGCGAGCGGTGCGTGGTGGATGAATCACGGCATCGATTTCAGCGACAGCTCCCGCGGAGATTTTCAGGCGATGGCGTTCCGGCTCGATAAAAAGTAGAGAGTCAAGCCAGTTGCTGCACAAGCTCTGACGGCGCGGCGACATTCTCTCTGGCGATTCTCGGTGCTTCTACGCGATCTAAGAGCTTGGCACGCATATGCTGGACCAGCAGGAGATTCAGTTCCCGCGAGCCGCAGGGGGCGCGATCGATTTGGAACTGGTCTAGTTTGTCCAGCAATCCCTCAGCCTCGTCTTTGCGGCCTTCTGCACAGGCCAGCGCCGCAGAGCAGAACCAGCGGTCCTCCGGATCGAGGCCATGGCTTCCTTCCAGACGCTCTGTCCAGGTGCGTGCTGTGCCGGGATCGGCGCAAAGGATTGCGTGTCCAAAGACAAACGAGCAGATGGAGCCGGCGGTCAACGTCTCCGTTTGTTCTTCATAAGCAGCCTGGGCTTTTCGAACCGCGTCCGCGCTCTCTTCGACGAGGCCGCGCTCAAGCAGGCACTCGCTTTCCATGAGGCCGAAGACGACACGCAGCGGCCGGCCAACTTCGGAGTCGAGAACGCGGCGCAAAGCGTCAAGGTCGTAATCGCGTGGGCGGTTGGACGTAACGCCGATCGAGTTATTGAACGAAAGAATCCAATAGTAGTCGTCGAGCACGCTGTGGGTGAGGGCCTGGTAGATTTTGGCGCCGTCGGAGTAGAAGGCTTGAGAGCGCAGCGGAATGATGTTAAGAATGAAAATATTGAGCGAGAGGATGCCGGTCCAGGAGCAGAAGTCCCAAAGGATACCGGGCTGGCTGCTCGGAATAGTCGCTGCCCAATAGAGGAAGACGAGCCCGCTGAGCAAGCTGGCCAGGGGGCCTGCGGCGATCTGAAAAATCTTACCGCCTCGATTGCGGTTCGGTGAGCAAGGAATCATGCGCACACCGGCGGCAACTGCCCCGAGGAGATGCCGTTCGAACTTAACGTTCCACTTGCCATTGGATTGAGTGAAATGAAGCGGCCCTGCAATCACGCCGGTCAACATCATGCCGCAGAAATATCCGGCAACGATGTGGCCGAGTTCGTGAATGAAGACGACGGTGGCAAACTCGGCAATCCACAGCAGCGGGCCGCCGGTTTTGCCCATGCGATGGTGGAAGTGCAGCCTCGCCCAACGCCACCACAACTCGCCTCCGAGAACTATGACGGCAACCTGCACCATCAGTGCGAATCGATCCATGTTGCGGCTGGTGCCGTCGCCTTGAACGCGCTCAGGCTCCGGCTTTACGAGGGATTGCGTAGCGTTGCGGGGCGCAAAGGCCACAATGCCGGGAATGCCAACCAGAAAGGGAAGCGCGTCGAGAATCAGAAACCCTGTGCTGGCCTTGCCTTGGATGAGATCCCAGTCGCGGATGGACATCACAAATATCGGAATGCCTTGCAAGACAGTGGCAATGCTCGCCATCAGAGCCCAACTGCGCCCTGAGGGCTTTCCGCTGCGCAGAGTCCACCATGCTGTGACGTAAAGCGCAGAGAGCGGGACGGGCAGAAGGAGGATCAGCACGCTTAGGAACATGGTGCAGATCATCAGCAGCGTGCGCATTCCGCTCAGCTCAGGAGCGGTGGCAAAGTGCGGATTATGGGTCCAATGCGAAAGGAAGAAGGGCAGGCGCGTGACCGTCATAACTGCGGCGCAAATGAAGATTAGGGCGAGAAACGCGAAAGCCGATTGCAGAAGCCGCCTGATCGTGAGCACAGAGAGTGCCTTTCTCGGAGCAGCGCGACGTAAGCGGGCCCTGTGCCGTTCCAATGCTGATCCGGCCACTGTAACATCGGTGCGGCTGCGGTCCAATACAGCTTTTGGGTTAAAGGGCCCGGGCCCGCGGCACGCGCATTGATGCACTGCTATTCTGCTTCTGGCGGAATGCTCCAAGCCGGGCAGGAGCCAAGTCTTCGGGCTTGATCCGGGCTCTCTCTGGGGATACCCCAGGGGAACGTGAATAACTGGCAGTTCATCGCGCGAGCGACCCTGCGCGCTGCGCAGATCAGCTCGCGCAGGGTCAGATTCGTTGGAGCATCCCGCTGGTTTTTCGCGATGCTGAATCCTGCCTTCTATTCCGCGGTAGCGCAGTCGATTCTCGCCGGGGAAGCGGCGGTGGATTCCATTGCTGCCCATGTACGCGCAAGGCTGGATACGCGATGGCGTTGGGTAGATGGGCTTGCACAAAGATATGTGAACAGGTTCGGCTCGCAGGTGCGGCCCCGGCGCAGGGATGTACTCAATTTTCTGCGCACGGATGAGGGCCTTCGCGATGCAGAGCGCAAATACAAAGGCAAACTACGAATTGCGCATTGGATCGCAGAGCCTGCGCGGATGCTGCCCGCGGATGCTGCGCGAGACTGGGCGATTCCGAAAATCGAGACGGTGGGAGAACTGGCGGCTTGGCTTTGCATAAGTGAAAGCGAACTGGAGTGGTTCGCCGATCGAAAGCGCCTCAATTCGCGGGCAGGGAACGGGGACGGGCCGATTAGCCACTACCATTACCGAGTCCTCGCGAAACAGGGCGGTAACATACGGCTCATTGAAGTGCCAAAGAAGAGGTTGAAGGCGTTACAGAAAATTATCCTTCGCGAATTGTTAGACAAGATACCGAGTCATCCGGCGTCGCACGGGTTTCTCAAAGGACACTCGATCCTGACATTCGCTGCTCCGCATGTGGGGCGGCGCGTGGTGTTGCGTATGGATCTCCGCGACTTTTTCCCGTCGATTTCCGGCGCACGGGTGCAGGCGTTCTTTCGCACGGCTGGATATCCAGACGCTGTGGCCGATTTGCTGGGTGGTATCTGCTCCAATGCTGCGCCGCGCAGAATGTGGAAGACGCTCGGGAAGGGATTGGATCCGTTGGCGATGGCAAAGGCACGGGCCTTGTATGCGTTTCGCCACTTGCCACAGGGTGCGCCCACATCGCCCGCACTGGCGAATCTCTGCGCGTATCGCGTAGATTGCCGCTTGAATGGATTAGCCAAGGCGGCAGGTGCGACGTATACACGTTATGCGGACGACCTGGCATTCTCTGGTGGTGCGGAATTTGCGCGTGGTGTGGAGAGATTTGCGCTTCGGGCGTCGGCGATTCTGATGGAGGAGGGGTTTGCGGTTCATCACCGTAAGACGCGGGTGATGCGGCAGGGGGTAAGGCAACACCTGGCCGGGCTTGTTACTAACCAGCTTGTCAATGTGCTGCGCACCGATTTCGACAAGCTGAAGGCGATTCTGACCAATTGCGTGCGCCACGGAGCTGAGAGTCAGAACCGCGAGCGGCATCCGGCATTCCGCCAGCACCTCGATGGCCGCGTTGGGTTTGTGGAGATGGTGAACCCGGATAAGGGGGCGCGGCTGAGAAGGGTGTTCGAGCTGATTCGGTGGTGAGGCTGCAAGCGCCTCCAAAGAGGCGATCCCATCCTAGCCGCAAGAACGAGTATGCGGCCAGGGTGGGCACCCGACTGCTTAACGCGTCTTGCGGACTTGCTCGACGGTGACGGGGTCGAGGAAGGGCATCGAAGCGCGGAGGGTTTTGCCGATAATCTCCACTGGGTGGTTGGCTTCCTTCTTGCGGAAGGCTTCGAACTTCTTGCGGCCGGAGTTCTGGTCCTTCAAGAAGGTCTTGGCAAATTTGCCGTTCTGAATTTCAGTGAGGATGGCCTTCATGGCCTTGCGGCTTTCCTCGTTGATAACACGCGGACCGCTGACATAGTCGCCCCACTCGGCAGTGTCGGAGATGGAATAGCGCATGTAAGCGAGGCCGCCGCGATAAATGAGGTCGACGATGAGCTTGAGCTCGTGGAGGACCTCGAAGTAGGCGCTCTCGGGTTGATAGCCGGCTTCGACCAGGGTTTCAAATCCAGCCTTGATGAGCGCGCTGATGCCCCCGCAGAGTACGGCCTGCTCCCCGAAGAGGTCGGTTTCTGTTTCTTCCTTAAACGTAGTTTCGAGAACGCCGGCGCGTGTGCAGCCGATGCCCTTGAGATAGCTGAGCACGAGGGAATGCGCGTCGCCGGTGGCATCCTGATGAACGGCGATGAGGCCGGGGACGCCGCCGCCTTCGGTGAAGACTTCGCGGACGCGATGACCGGGCGCCTTGGGCGCAGCCAGGCCGACGCTGATGTTTTTGGCAGGCACGATGGTCTTGAAGTGGATGTTGAACCCGTGAGCAAACATCAGCAGAGCGCCGGGCTTGAGGTAAGGGCCGATCTCATCTGCGTAAAGCTTGGCCTGGGTTTGATCGGGCGTGAGGATCATGACCACATCGGCCCACTTTGCGGCCTTGGCCGGCGTGGTCACTTCAAGTCCGGCCTTCTTGGCCTTCGCGCGGGATTTGGAGGTAGGCGCCAGGCCGACCTTTACGTGCACTCCCGAGTCTTTGAGACTCAGTGCATGCGCATGCCCTTGCGAGCCGTAGCCGATGATGGCTACTTTTTTGCCTTGGATGAGCGATAGATCGGCGTCGTGATCGTAGTAAGTCTTTGCCATGGTTTTCTCGTGATTTCCTTTACGTGAATGCTTCTGAATTAGTGTACGCGGAAGCCGCCGGTTATTCCGGCTCGGTTGGGATCGCTTCCTCGATGGCTACCGCCGAATGGTCTTCCGGCTCTTCGGGCTCGTCCGCATTTGCGCCCATCGCTTTCAGGACGCTGGAGACGTGGCAGCCGCGGCGCATGGTCATTTTGCCGCTGCGGCAAATTTCCAGAATGCGGCCTTCGTCTTCGCGCAGGACTTCAATAAGGCCCTCGATCTTGCTCTCAACGCCGGTCATCTCGATCATCAGGGACTCAGAGGTCAGATCGACGATGCGCGCGCGAAAGACTTCAACAAGGTCGAAGAGCTGCGAGCGATTCGCGGGCGTTGCGGCCACCTTGATGAGGGCGAGCTCGCGCGTTACGCTTGGGGCCTGCGCGATGTCATCGACATCGACAACGTTCTCCAGCTTGAACAGGCTGGCGCGGATGCGGTGTCCGGCTTCCGCCGAGGCCTCGCAAACCAGCGTAAGGCGCGAAAGGCCGGCCCGCTCGCTTCGGCCCACCGTCAGCGAGTTGATGTTGATGTTCAGGCGGCGAAAAAGCGAAGCGACGCGCGTGAGCACGCCGGGCAAATCTTCAACGTATGCGACGAATGTATGCAGCATAAAGGCCTTTCAGGGATCAGGGATCAGCGGTCAGGGATCAGTTCTGTTGAACCCGAGTCCCTTCCTTGGTCCCCTTCCAGTATCCCGTTACTCATCTTTCACAGAAGCTTGATCATCCTCGGAATCATTGATTGGTAGGATCTTCTTTACTGCTGACCCCTGATCGCTGATTCCTGCTTTACTACTTGTCGTCCGGCGTCTCGAGCAGCGGGTCTTTGCCGGGGCGGCGAATCATTTCGTGCAGTGCGCTGCCGGCGGGAATCATGGGATAGACTGACTCTTCTTTTTCCACCATGAAGTTGAGAAGAAATGTGCTGGCGGAATTACGAGCTTCGGCAACGGCAACGGCAACTTCGGGTCGCGAATGCACGGCGCGGCCTGGGATGCCGTGTGCATCGGCGAGTTTGACGAAGTCGGGGCTGATGAGCGGCGTAGCTTCGTAGTTGCTGTCGTAGAAGAACTGCTGCCACTGGCGCACCATGCCGAGGAAGCCGTTGTTGATGATGGCGATATTGATTTTGATTTTTTCCTGCACGATGGTGGATAGCTCAGCGGCCGTCATCTGGAAGCCCCCGTCGCCGGCGACCACCCACACTTCTTTTTCAGGGCATGCAAACTTTGCGCCAATCGCGGCTGGCAGCGCGAAGCCCATGGTGCCGAGTCCGCCGGAGGTCACAAGGGAGCGGGGATGCTCGTGGTGGAAGTATTGCGCCTCCCACATTTGATGCTGGCCTACGTCGGTGACGACGATAGCGTTGCCGCCGGTGATGCGCCAGATATCGTGAATCACGTGCGCCGCGTAAAGATGGCCCAGATCGGGCAGGTTCTTGATATCGCGGACTGCCACATCGCCTTTACTTGCATCGATGGTCTTGATCCAGTCGGTGCCATCGCGGCTCGCCACCCGTGGAAGCAACTGCTCGAGCACCTCGCGCAGGTCACCGACGAGCGCCACATCGACCTTGATGTTCTTATTGATTTCTGCGGGGTCGACTTCGATGTGAATCTTTTTGGACTTGAGTGAATAGGTCGATGTGGACCCGGTGACACGATCGTCGAAGCGCATGCCGCAGGCGATGAGCAGGTCGGCTTCCTGAATGGCATGGTTTACCCACGCCTCGCCGTGCATGCCCATCATGCCCAGGTTCAGCGGATGCGAGGCAGGGAAGTTGCCCAGGCCGAGAAGCGTAAGCGCGACGGGAATCTGCGCGCGCTCGGCGAGTGTGCGCACCTGTTCCATGGCGCCCGACTCGGAAACTCCGTGGCCTGCGAGAAGAACGGGACGCTTGGCATTGCGGATGAGTTCGGCGGCCTGTGTGAGGCCGGCGTCTTCGACGCGCAGCATGGGATGGGGACGATAGGCGCGCGGCTTTGCGGCTTCGAAGTCGAAGATGGCCGTGCCCTGCTGCGCGTCCTTGGTGATGTCGACCAGCACCGGGCCGGGACGACCGGATTGCGCGATCTGGAAAGCGCTGCGGATGGCGGCTGCGATGTCTTCAGTCTTGTTCACGAGGAAGTTATGCTTGGTCACCGGCAGCGTTATACCGGTGATGTCGACTTCCTGAAAAGCATCGGTGCCCAGAACCTTTGAGGAGACGTTGCCGGTGATGCATACGACGGGAATGGAATCGAGCATGGCCGTCGCGATGCCCGTGATGAGGTTGGTGGCGCCCGGGCCGCTGGTGGCGATGGCTACGCCCACCTTGCCCGAGGCGCGCGCGAAACCATCGGCCATGTGCGAAGCACCCTGTTCGTGACGCACAAGGACATGATGGATGGGGAACTTGCGCAGCGCGTCGTACACAGGCAGAATGGCGCCGCCGGGATAACCAAATACAGTATCGACACCTTCACCAACCAGCGTGGCCCAAACGATTTCAGCGCCGGTGAGACGCGTGGGCGTGGTGAGATGAGCGTTCGTGTTGGCGTTGGTTCCCATGGTGACTCCTTTCGAGCTATCAGCTGCCTCTTACGTTGTCGCGCCTTCTGAGGCGCTACTCACCCTGTCGACATATTTGCGGAAGACGCCGCGCGACCAGCGAAGCGCCGGCGGCGTGAAGCTCTTGAGACGAGCTGCGATTTCTTCTTCGCTGACTTCGAGTGTGAGCTTGCGGTTCTCGATATCGAAATGAATCATGTCGCCTTCGCGGACGGCAGCTATGGGGCCGCCGACAAAGGCTTCCGGCGCAACGTGGCCCGCGGTCATGCCGCGCGTTGCTCCTGAAAATCGCCCGTCGGTAAGCAATGCGACATGCGCACTCAATTCGGCGTTGGAAGAGATGGCCGCGGTGACCTGCAACATTTCGCGCATGCCAGGGCCGCCCTTGGGACCTTCATACCGAATCACGAGCACGTCGCCCGGCTTGATCTGTTGTGCCTGCACGGCGGCGAAGCACGCATCTTCCGAGTCGAAGACGCGGGCTGGGCCGCGATGCTCGTAGCGGCCGAAGGCAGCGACTTTCATCACGCAACCTTCCGGCGCAAGATTGCCTTTCAGAATGACGAGACCGCCGGTTGGCTTGATGGGATTCTCGAAGGTGTGGATGACATCCTGGCCGGGCGTCTCTTTCGCAAGCGCAGCTTCTTCCGCAAGGGTCTTGCCGCTGATGGCGAGAGCGCTGCCATCGGCGTGTCCTGCGTTGATGAGACGCTGCGCGAGAAGACGCGAGCCTCCCGCGGCCTGGTAGTCCTTGGCGACGTACTTGCCTGCTGGGGTCAGATCGCAGATGAAGGGCGTGCGTTTGCTGATCGCGTCGAAGTCGTCGACGGTGAGCGGAATGTTGAGTTCGCGCGCGATGGCGATGAGATGCAGTACGGCGTTGGTCGATCCGCCGCTGGCGGCAACGCTGGCGATAGCATTCTCAAGCGACTTGCGTGTGATGATTTGCGAAGGGCGCCTGTTGGCGCGCACCGCGTCCATGAGAATGTGACCGGCCTCGCGCGTGGCGTCGAGTTTCTCTTTTGATGTGGCGGGAACGCCGGAAAGATAGATGGGCGAGATGCCAAGAATTTCGCCGCTCATTGCCATGGTATTGGCAGTGAACTGGCCTCCGCAGGCGCCGGCTCCCGGGCAGGCGTTGGCCTCAAGCGCCTCGAGGCCCGCATCGTCAATACGGCCGGCGGCGTGGGCGCCGATGCCTTCAAACACATTCTGAATCGTAATGTCGACGCCGTTCAGTTTGCCCGGAGCGATAGAGCCGCCGTAGAGCATCATGCCGGGAATGTCTAGACGGCAGAGAGCCATGATGATGCCGGGCATGTTCTTGTCGCAGCCGCCGATGCCGACGAGGCCGTCAAACAAATTCCCGCGCGCCACGAGTTCGATGCTGTCGGCGATCACTTCGCGGCTCACTAGCGAAGCCTTCATGCCCTGCGTACCCATGGTAAGTCCATCGTTAATGGTGATGGTGTTGAACTCCATCGGCGTACCGCCGGCCTCGCGAATACCTTGCTTCAGCGCTTCGGCGATTTCGCGCAAATGCACATTGCAGGTGCCGATCTCCGTCCACGTATTGGCGACGCCGATTATGGGCTTGTGCAGGTCGTCTTTACTGAAGCCGGCCCCGCGAAAATAGGAGCGCGCCGCCGCGCGGCTGGGCCCTTCGGTTAATGCAATCGAATTACGCTTGCCTTCGGTCATTTTGTCCTTGAAGCGGAGTTAGCTGCGTTAGCCGAGTTGAACAGCCTTACTTAACTCCGCGAACTGTGCTAACTCCGCTAACTACGCTAACTCCGCTGTCATTTCGCCTTCAGCCACGTGGCTTCATCGTGTGCTGCTTCGTACATATCGAGCGCTTTTTCATGGCGCAGGGTTAAGCCGATGTCGTCGAGGCCTTCGAGCAGGCAGAACTTGCGGAAGGGGTCGACTTCAAACGTTGCATGAAATCCCAGGTTATCCGCCACGGTCTGCGCTTCAAGCGAGACGGTGAGCTGATAGTTGGTAATGGTTTGCGCGTTGTGCAGGAGCGTGGTGACTTCTCCTTCAGTAAGGCGGGCGAGAACGATGCCGTTCTTGCCGGCATTTGAGAAGAAGATGTCGGCGAAGCTAGGCGCGATGACGACGCGAAATCCGTAGTCACTCAAAGCCCATGCGGCGTGCTCGCGGCT